>Ga0247843_1002189_pt1 | contig 36658 bp, 39 predicted proteins | sample LaCruzMarch2017__FD_192420 | JGI IMG/M metagenome (GOLD analysis project Ga0247843, IMG submission 192420) | Freshwater microbial communities from meromictic Lake La Cruz, Castile-La Mancha, Spain - LaCruzMarch2017_8m | ecosystem: Environmental > Aquatic > Freshwater > Lake | place: Spain... | reverse complement strand
CGTACAGACTGCCCAGACGCAACTTGATCCAGCTTTTGAGGCCTTCGGGCACATCCGCTGCGCTGCCATACCCAGCATCAAAAGTCACCGAGACGGCACCGATTTGCGGCAAGGCCACAGGCCAGATCTGACCAAACACCGGGGTGATACGGGCAGGCTCACAGGTCTTGTCCACCGTGTAATGGGCGGAGGGCATGACTTGCGAAACACCTGCCATGTCTAGATAACGAATTTCCACCACCGATTGCAGGGGTGACTTGGGAATCAGGATGGCATGCCCAGGCAGCGTGAAGGTCTGCCCTGCGGGCACCCCCATGAGGCCGCAGCCTGGAAAGCTGTCGAGCACCATGCGCCAGCGGGCCGTAACCAGCTGCCTCTGGGTCAGCATCTCGGCGGCCTGGCGGGCTGCAGAGATCAGCGCCTGAATCAGGGCATCGTCGTCGTCAAAGTCCACACGTAGGTGGAGCTTGGCCTCGGCCAGCGAGATGGGCTCGGCCGCTGGCGGGGTGATCAACTGCATGGGCATGCACCTCTCTCCCCTTCAGATCAAACGATCTGAGCTACAGCAGCCTGGTTGGCTGTTTCGGCTGAGGCCAGTCGCGGATTGACGCCCAGCAGCTGCGCCGAGGTGTTGGCCGCAGCAGCAGCCACCGTGACCACGAGGCGAACGAAGACAAAGCCGTTGTTCACATCGAGCTCTTCAGGGCGCAGGTTGATGAGCGCCTGACGGTTGGCACCGTTGCTCGCCTGGGTGAGTTGCGCGATGGATTTGCCTGCCACGTCCTTGGCACCCGTGCCATTGGTGTCCTGGGCCTGCTGCAGCTTGGCGTCAACAGTGGCACCTGTGGCTAGAGCGCCGGTTTGAACCAGCGCCAGCAGGCCATGGTGGGTACTGAGCGACACCCAGCCAGTGTTGGTGACACCCGGTGCCTGATTGCCCGGGTCGAGCGTGGCCAAGATGGACAGCTGCTCGCTGCCTTTTGCATTGGGAAACATCAGAGTTCTCCTTCAGAGTAGGGCGACGATCAACGTGCGCCCAGTTGGACAAAGGGCGACAAGGTGGCGTTGCCCTTGGCCGGGGCAATGGGCGCAGCGATCTTGGACTGGCCGTCCATGCGGAACGTGGTCCGAAACGCCGTGAGGTCCGAGTCAAAGTACAGGTGCATGGAGGTGGCCGTTTGCATGCCTCCGGCCTTGGTGATGGTCTGGTAGTAGGACAAGTCGGCCAGCAAGACATCGCCCGCCGCAGAAAAGCTGTTGGCGTGCTGGGAGACGAACACCGGGCGGCCGAGCAAAGTGCCGTAGGGCGAGACCTGGATACCCCCGACGGGCAATCCCGTGGGCAGGTAAATCGGGTAGTTGCCCAGCATGAGCGTGAAAAGAGCTGGCAACACGTCGTTGTTGACGATCCACACCGCCTTGCCAAACGAACCCGGCGGCAGGCGCGAGATCATCTTGGCCAGGTTCTGGGCCAGAAGGGTCTGGGCGGTCTGGCCCGACTCCTTGGCCACCGTCACCGTGGTGGCGTTGGTCATGCAGCCCACCGGCAGACCGGTGCCCGCGCCAAACAGGATCGACTCGTTGGTCTTCCAGCGAATGGAAGTGGCGATCTTGTCGGGCAGGTAGGTGGACAGCGCATTGGTGTCGTCCAGCAGTTCGTCAGTCACTGGCACCAGGGCCATGAGCTTTTTGAGGCGCAGGGTAGACAGACCCAGCACCGGTTTGGTGGCACCGGCCGGATTGGCTTCGCCTTGCCAGTAGGCTCGGATGCCGTTGGTGCCCCAGGGCGTGGTCTCGTCTTTGGGGAAGGCCATGGTGTTGCCCGTGATCTCGACGTTGTCGGTCAGCGGCAGCAAGGAGTCTTCACCCAGGGAGAGCTGGAAGATTTCTTGAGCGAATTGGGGCGGCACCAGAAAGCCACCGTCTTGCGCCGAGCCTTCGCTGCCAAAAGAGGCAGGGGCGACGGCACCGCGACCGGAGCCAATCAGGAGGCGCTCGTCGATGGCGCTGCCGGGGTTTTGCGCCTGACGCACGGTTTTGAGGAAGTCGCCCACGGTTTTGAAGCCGTGCTTGGGATCGGCTTCGAGGTTGTCGGTGACGGAAATCACCGTGGCGGTGTGACCATGGGAGACTGCTGAATGGGCCACATTGGCCACGTTAGCCATATGTGCCTCTTCGGCGATCAGGGCTGCCTCGCGGTCGATGGCAGCCGATGCTGCCTCGATCTTGGCCTTAAGGGCGTTGAAGGCATTCAACTCCTCATCGGTCATGTCGCGCTCTTCAGATGCGGCGATGTCGGTCAGGGCACGGGCGTCCTTGACCAGGGTGGCTTTGCGAGCTTGAAGCTCGCGCAATTGCTTACTCATTGGTGTTGCTCCAGAAATAAAAAAGCCGCCCAGGCAGCAAGCACGGGGCGGCGGTTTGAGGCGCGACCAACGGGTCGCAGGTGGTCGGCAGCCCTCAACGGAGGACTGCTGAATTGGGGAAACGGAATCTGTTCGAAGTCAGATCAGCGCGAGGGCTGCTCGTGCCCGGCCAAGCCGGGAAGCACCCGATGGCTTTTGAGAGACGGCCGACTTTTGCATCTTGGCCAGCACATCGTCGAAAGTGGCAATGCCGTCCACCATCTTGGCGGCAAGCGCCGCATCGGCACCCAGCACCCGGCCTTCGCCCATGCCATCACGCACATCGGCAACTGAGACGCCTCGGCCTTTGGCCACAGCTTTGATGAAGGCGTTGTAATAGTCGTCCACACGGGACTGCATAAAGGCCTGGGCCTCAGGATCCAGCGGCACATATGGGTTGCCCTCGACCTTGAACTTGCCAGCAGAGATCAGGGTGGGCTTGACCCCCTCCTCTTCCAGCGCCTTCGAGTAATCAAAGTGGGCCTGCCAGACACCAATGGAGCCCACCTCACCACCCGGGGTGACGTAGAACTCACCAGCTGAGCAACCGATCCAGTAAGCGGCCGAAGCGGCCAGGCTGTTGGCAACAGCCACCACGGGCTTTTGGGCCCGGGCTTTGACGATCTCGGCGGCCAACTCGGCCACGCCGTAGACGCTGCCGCCGGGGCTATCGATGTCGATCAGGATCTGACCCACCGTGTCATCCGCCAGGACCTGGCGCATTGCGCTTGTGAATTTCTGGGTACTGGTGCTGCCCGGCCCCGAGATGTCATCGACCATGTTGCCGCGCTGCGTGACCACGCCATACAGAGGCAAGACAGCGATGCCAGCTCCGGTATGGGAAGGGGCACGGTCTGTTGCGAACTGTTTGCGCGTATCCCGCAGCACCCGGTCCGTATTGATCTGAAACAGCGTCTCGTCGCTGGGGGGCACGTCAGAAGACCAACGGGTGAGGACAGCAGTCATCGCCTGCAGACGCTCGGGCATCAATGCCCAGGGCGTGGTCAAAAATTCAGAGATCAGAAGTTGCTTGTTCATTCATGCATTCCAAGTTCGATGAGCGCTTGCGCCAGTGCATGCTCATCGGTAGGTGTTTCAATATGGGCGGCCCACTGCTCAACCCGTGAAGGAGTCAACCCAAAAGTCTCAGAGATCAAATTCACTTCTTTGGATCCGATCACACCGGTCCTGCTGATTCGACGGGCCAGACGCTGTGCATTGACATGAACCAAACCCCGCAGCCTCTGGTGAATGGCCTGATCAGACCCGGGGTCTGCGTCAGATGGGATCGTTCCGTCTGCCGCTGCACGCTGTGATTCCAATGCCTCGGCCGCGTCTTCTTCGACCATATTGAGCGGTCGAAGGGGTTGATCCAGACCAGAAATCGGATTGAGGTTCTCGGCGATACGGGCCTCGTTGCGGGTGAGCCAGCCGTTTTGGATGCCGCTTTGGTAGTAAGCCGAGCGGCTGGCCGCGTCACCGCGCATCAGGTTGGCGAAGTCAAACTCGATTTCGAGCTGATCGCCGTCCAGCATCAGGTCCGCTTCGATCGAAGCCTCCCAGCGCTCGGCCCACGGCGTCATGGTGTGCATGACGAATTCCAGGCTCTGCTGCTCGATGTTCGAGAATGTCGCCCGATCCAGGTCCGCGATCATGTGCGGCGGCACCCGAAACAGGCGAGCGATGTCCGTGATCTGGAACTTGCGCAGCTCCAGGAACTGGGCGTCCTTGTTCGTGACGCCCACCTCGTGGAACTTCATGCCGTTTTCCAGCACCAGCACCTTGCCCCGGTTCGCTCCGGACTGCGCCTGCTGGTAGGACTCACGAAATACCTTCTTGGCTTCGGCGTCCTTGAAGTTGCCCGGGAACTCGATCCAGCCGCCCGTGGGTTTGGCATCGTTGTTGAAAAACCGGGCGCCATAGTCCTGCGCGGCCAATGCCATGCCCAGGCTCTCACGGGAAAGCTCGATGGGACTCAAGCCCAGCAGACCGTCCGAGGACAAACCCCGCAGGTGCCAGACCTCGCCGCGGGGCAGGATCATTTCGTGGCCTGCCTGGTTCTGAATCCGATATCGGTAGTCACCTTCAGTGAGCAGTTCCATTCGCACCCGGTCCGGATGGATAGGGATCAGCTCGGTGATCTCGCCCCGGCCGTTGGCCAGAATTTGGCAGAAGGCATTGCCACGCAGGGCCAGGTGCCCCTGCAGCATCTCGCGCCACTCGAACGGGTTCTGGTACCGGTTGGGCTTCTTGCCCAACAAGCGGTAGAGCCAATGGTCCGTCACCCGGTCCTTGCCGCCATCTGCCCGAGCGCGATAGACCACCAGAGGCAGCGAGGCCATGGTTTCAGACAGGATGCGCACGCAGGCATAGACGGCTGCCAGGCGCATGGCCGAATCGGCCGAGACGCGCATGCCCGAGACGCTGCGCACCGACACAGGCTCAAAAAAGAAATCACCCCATGGGGAGCGATCACTTGCGGAAGCCTTGAATCGGTCAAAGAGGTTGAAGATTCCCATCGGTAGTGTCAGAAAACGCACCTGCCGTCTCGTTAGAGCAGCATCAGCTCGTAGTCGGATCCCAGCACCACCGAGTCCCCCGGTTTGATTGCCCGTGAGAGGGCCATGATCAGTGCCACGATGCCGTCGATCTTGTTTTCTGCTCGCTCCTTGCGTGGATAAATGTTGTCTTTGACGTCCGTGTGAGCCACCACGTTGCTGGCCATCCAGGCCAATACCGGGTCGCCGTCATGGACGAGCTTCTTTTGCAGGACCAGGGCTTCAAGCGTCTTCATCGGTTCGCTGAAATTGAGCACCGTAGGACGCACCTCGATCATGGGCAGGCCCTCGGAGAGCATCCGGGTGGACAGCTGTGTGGCCTGAAACGGATCGAAGGCCACGGCCTCCACTGAAAACCGGGTTGCGATGTCCTGCAAATCGGCCTCGATCCAGCTGAAGTCGATCACGTTGCCCGGCGTCACCGACAAGCGTCCGGTATGGGCCCAGCCCTCGTACTGGCTGTTGCCCGCAGCCTGGACCGTGTCCTCAGGCAGGTAGTACTTGCCAAACACCGCGTATGCGTCAGGTGTGTCAGGGTGCTGGAACACCATGACCAGTGCCGCGATGTCCGTCTTGCTGGCCAGGTCCAAGCCCACCCAACAAGGCTGGCCCAAGAACTGGTCCAGCTCCAGATCCGGGTTGGTGCCCGCGTCCCAGGCCCGCATGTCCATCCAGGCCTTGTCCGCGCTCACCCACTCGTTGAGGTGCTTGGTCTTGAAGTTGTTGACCGCGCTGGGCAACTGCATAGCCTTGGCCTGCAGGGGCACCAGGATCTCTTCGCGCACAGAGATGCCCCAGTTGGGGTTGGCCTTTATGAGGGAGTCCTTGATCGTCCAGTCGTCCCCTTCATCGAGGCCGTAAATGATCCCGAACTGAGAGTCGTCCTCGAACACCCGGTTGAGCAGCTTGGTGACAAAGCTTCGAACCTCGTAACAAATCCCCGAGCGGTTGCTGCCAGCCGTGGTGATCACCCACAGCAGCGAGTTGTCCCGCTTGCCGGTACCGGTCTCCACCACGTCATAGACCGTTCGGGTCTTGTGGGCGTGCAGCTCGTCAATACAACCGAAGTGGATGTTCAGGCCGTCCAGCGTGGAGCCCTCAGCTGAGAGCGCTTCGAACTTGGAGCCGGTTTGCAAGACATTCATGTTGTGCGCCCCGACGTTCACCGCGAACCGGTTCCGAAATCCCGGGCTCAGGCGTGCCATGGTCTGGGCATCGCCAAAGACGATGCGGGCTTGATCGCGGGTGGTGGCCAGCGAGTACACCTCAGCGCCGCCCTCGCGGTCGGCTGCGAGCATGTACAGACCCACCGCCGATGACAGGGTGGACTTGGCGTTGCCCCGAGGCACCTCGATGTAGGAACGCCTGAAACGGCGCTTGCCGTCCGATTTGACCCAACCAAATACCGTTGACAGAATGAACACCTGCCAAGGCTCCAGAACAATCATCCGGCTGGCCAGTGGTCCTTTGACGTGAGGCAGGCGCTCGATGAAGGCACAAAGGTTGTCTGCGGGTCGGTAGGGCCTGCCGTACCGATCGAGCAGCTCCGGGTTGAACTGGTAAATGCTGCTCTTGCGTTTGAAACGGATCAGGTCATCAAGTTGACGCTTGCAGGCTTTTTGAACCCACTCGCAGGTCAGGATTTCCTTGGAGACGACGCGTTCTGCATATTGCTTTGCGCTGGCAGCGTATGTGCTCATCGGTCCTACCCAACAATGTCCTCCCAGAGATCGAGTTCTTCGCCCGGTCGCTCGTTTGGAATGGAAATGCGCGAGCGAGACGCGGGGGTGAATCCCATCTCGATCGCAGCCTTGGTCATGATCTGGGCCTGCTTGTTGGCAATGGCCAGGTACGGCGACTGCATGGGCACACCGCTGTGGGGTGCCTTAACCAAGAGTCCCGTTTTGCCGATACCCGCCTGGGCCTGCCGGTATAGGTCTGCCGCACAGGCCCAGATTTCCAAAACAGACATGTCCAGCTTGCGAATCAGGGTGGGCGGCGCACATTCAAGCGCGTAGCGCCAGGCAGCCTTGGCACCCTCAGGCATGTAGTCCGGAGGCTCGACCAGCAAGCCCTCTGGGATGGGCTCGTGGTAGTTGGTCCGGCATGGCTGCAAGGTCCCCTTGATCTGCTTGACTTGAGTCGGCAGTGGCTTGCGTCCGCCCATAAATCACCCGCTTGGTTTGATGTTCATTTGATGCACGGCCTTTGCTGCGCAGAGTCTTGGGAAAAGGGGATACCCCCCCTTGTTCAATTTGCACGCACAAAAATTTGCGCAAGCCCACGCATCTTGGGCGCCAGTCTGTAGAGATTCAGACCCCCTCCCCCCTCAGGACGGGGCCTGGTTGCGCAGGGATGCCGTCTCTGAGGCGGTCTTGGCGTTGTGACAGGGCACGCACAGGCTTTGCAGGTTCGCTCGCTCAAAGCGCTCACCGCCAAGCTTCACCGGAACGATGTGATCGACCACCTTGGCTGGTTGCAACAAGCCCTTGGCCTGGCACCTGCAGCAAAGCGGGTTATCCCGTAACACCGCTGCACGCGTGTTGCGCCACCTGGCCGATTGATAGAAGCCCAGCTCTGTGTCGAACCCACGCCGCGCACGTCCGTACTCACGGTGCACTTGGGGCTGGTGATTGGTGCAGTAGCCGGGCACGTTCAGCACCTGCGCGCAACCCGGATATCTGCATGGAGTGGGCGCACTTCGCGGCATCTCAATCGGCTTTCAAGGAATAAGCGACAGCTTCAAAAATTGACTTGGCTTCATCTTGATTCAGAGCGTCAATGCTCCACATCCAATCAACACAAGGAGAAAGCGCATGAAATCAAGCCAAGAAATCGACCAGCTGTTCAATCGCATCGCGAACGAACACCTCTACATCGAAACCCTGGAGACCCAGCACAGAGACCGGCTGGATTTTCACGAGGTGGCGGTATGGGGCATCAAGTGCGCGCTGGCCGCAGCCTACGCAGAAGGGATCGCAGCAGGAAAAAAAGTAAAAGCAACAAGGAGCAAACAATGCAACTGACAGACACCCAGCGCACGCTGCTCAAAGCAGCCGCCAAGCATCCACAAAAGAAACTGGTGGACTTTCCGGAGAACCTCAAAGGCGGTGCCCGTATGAAAGTGATCACCGCCATGATCAACACGCAGTTGATTGAGCCCTGTACCGATGAACCCAACGTGTACATGGCCACGCAAACGGGCATGCAAGCAATCGGCATCACAACACAACCGGCAACACCGATCACAACCCAGGCCACACGCACAACACGTGAGGGCACCATGCAGGCGGTATTGATTGACCTGCTCAAGCGTCCCGAGGGGGCCACGTTGTCGCAAATGACCGAAGCAACTAAATGGCAAGTTCACACCGTACGCGGGGCAATGGCTGGCGCGCTCAAAAAGAAGCTGGGGCTGGAGATCACCTCAGAGAAGCACCCCGGCACAGACCGCATCTACCGGATCACCACGACAACCGTTTAAGGCTCACATGAAACCCATCATCTTCACCATTGAATCTAAGCCCACCACCATCCTCTTTGATGGCCGCGAATTGCAAGTTCAAGCGCTCGGCATCCCGCTGCCCTTTGGCAGAAAGCCGTCAGACATCTCTGAAATCGCCGCTGTCGGTGCCGACGCGGTCTACGTGACCGACATCCGCGAGATGGAGCCTGAAGAGTTCGACGGTTTCACGATGAACCTGCACAAGAGTCGCGACTGGCTCAAGGGCAAAGGAGGTTATTACGGTGATGGCAGGCTGTGTGTTGCAGTGCATGCGCCCGGTCGTCCCTACCTGTTCATTGATCCGTCTGGCGGAGATAACGTCCGCTATCTGGCGCGTCTTGGCTGATCAGTCTCAGATAAGCAACTGATCAAAAAGATTTGAAGAATCGCTTTACTTCGTCCCCAAGTGAAGCGTTCATAGAGGCATCGCAACAAGGAAAACCATGCACATCAACACCACACCGACAACGCAAAACGAGGCCTGGGGCTTTTGGGGAACGATGGGTGGACACGCCTGCGTAGCCTGGCCCGTCGCCATGCAACAAATCGCAGAGACAACCGGCGAACCTCTTGAATCGGTCCGGGCATTCCTGGACAGCAAGCAAGGCAGGCACTTCGGCGACTCGGTCCGAGACGGACTGGCCGGTGGCCTTGCGATCGATGCTGCTGTCGCCCAAGCCATCGCCAAATGGATGGATTGGAAGATTGGCCGACTCACGGCGCGGGAAACTGGCATCCCACGAGGCCTGCCCTACCTGACCGGCTTTGTGATTCACTGCGGCTTGGATGAAGTCTGCTACTGAGCCACAGGCTCGGCATTTTTAGATGTAGCGGCGTTGGCGAATGAGACGCCATCGTCCTCACGCACCGCCTGCTGGCCGGTGTACTCCTCCCAGCGCTTGATGATCACATCTACGAACTTGGGGTCCAGCTCAATGAGGCGAGCCTGACGCCCGGTCTTTTCACTGGCGATCAGGGTGGTACCGGATCCGCCGAAGAGGTCCAGCACGATGTCCCGGCTCTTCGATGAATTCTTGATGGCCCGCTCGACCAGCTCGACCGGTTTCATGGTCGGGTGCAGGTCGTTGACCCGGGGCTTGTTGTAGTTCCAGATGTCTGACTGATCACGATCACCGCACCAGAAGTGGTCCGTGCCCTGCTTCCAGCCATACAGGATGGGCTCGTACTGTCGCTGATAATCCGCGCGCCCCAGCGTGAAAGTGTTCTTGGCCCAGATGATGAACGTGGACCATTTGCCTCCTGCTTTGATCCAGGCCTTTTGCAGGGTGTGCAGCTCGGACGAGCTCATGCACACGTAGCAGGCACCCTTGGTAACCAGAAGCAGGTTCAGGCAGGCGTCGTAGAGGAACTGGAAGAACCCCTCACCTAGATCGTCGTTCATGATGCGCCGGTCTTTGCCGCGCATCTTGTCCTTGGCACTGTTGCCGTAGTCCACGTTGTAAGGCGGATCGGTGAAGGCCATGTCGGCCAGATGGCCACCCATGAGGCGCTCCACATCCGACAGGATCGTTGAGTCGCCACAAAGGAGGCGGTGGTTGCCGAGAATCCACAAGTCCCCAGGTCTGGAAACAGGATCTACTGGTGCTTCTGGGATTGCATCATCTTCAGTCAAACCACCGCCTGATTCATCACCGTTGAGCAGCTCTTCGAGCTCCTTGTCGGTGAAACCCATCAAGTCCAGATCGAAGTCGGCCGCTTTGAGCTCGGCCAACTCCAGCTTTAAGAGCTCGTCATCCCAGCCAGCGTTCTCGGCCAACCGGTTGTCGGCCAGGATGTAGGCCTTCTTCTGCTCGGGCGTCAGGTGCCCCAGCTCAATGACCGGCACCTCCTTGAGACCGAGCTTGCGCGCAGCCATCAAGCGACCGTGGCCAGCAATCAGGCCTTTGGCACCGTCCGTGAGGATCGGGTTGGTCCAGCCGAACTCGGTGATGGAGGCTGCAATCTGTGCCACCTGGGCATCGCTGTGAGTGCGAGCATTGCGTGCATAAGGGACGAGCGCGTCCACTGGGACCATTCGGATCTCAGGATGATTCATGGGGGTGACCGGTAAAATCGACCGCAAAACGAGAATGTTCTGCAGTGCAAATCAAAGTAGTTCGCGGGGTTCTAGCCCGCAAAAGCCCGACTGAGGCCACAGCATCCGGAGCAGGCTTTACGCCGCTGATTGCTGGGACCTACGAAGTGGGATCAGAAATTCATGGCCGCCTGGAAGTTCTCCGCGAGGGAAAACCGACTGTGTACCTGCCACTTGAAAAGCTGGTGGAGTACGAGGCCGCTGGAGAAATCGAAGTTCATCGATAGGTCGGGTGCGGTGCAGTTGCTGCACACACACCTTTGTCGACCGTAGACGAAAATGTAGCTCAAAATCGCCGAAATGTTGCAGCATGTTTTGGCCTCAAAAACCGCGCATTCACTATACAGTTCGAATTGCGCCGCGCATGCACGCTAAAACACGCGCATTCCCCCTCTAGCTGGAGCCGCTCAAATTTTAAGTGGCACCTCCCTCTTGTTGAGCAGATCAGCCAGAACCTGCATGTCCCGCTTCCAGCGTCTCCACGCCGTGGTGCGGTCACAGGCAAAGCGCTTGCTGATCTCCACCCAGTCAAAGCGCTTGGCCCGCATCCACACCAGGTGACGCTCGTCCAGTTCCAGCAATTGCACCCAACGCATGACTTCGAGCATGCGCTCCACATCTTTGGGTGACGGGGGCGGCAATCGGTATACCTTGTGCGGATCCGGATAGACATCGCCCGGCAGGATCACGATGGGCCAAGTGCTGGCGTAGCCCTGTACTGCCACTCGTGGCAGGCGCCTGGCGGTTCTGGCAGCATCCACAAAGCGCTCAGCCACCGTCTCGACTGTCCAGACTTCAACCATGGCCACCTCCCTTGGTCTGACCATGACCCTGGCCATAGAGCCGCTCGCCAATACTGCGAATGAGTTGGCGCTCCAGAAAGTCCAGGCGCTCATCTTCGTCTGAGATGACCAGGATATGCTGATCGCGCCATCCCTGGCGCTTGGTCGCCTCAACATCCATGGGAGTGGCTTGCATGCGCCCAAGGGGCGATGGGTAACGTGCTGGAGGGATCTTCATACCTGCCCTCCAAACGAAATATTCCGGTGCGCCGCTGGGAAACATTCAACAGCAGAGCAGATCGTCATTTCGACCGATAAGAAAACGGCTGATGACACAAAGGACGGTACAAAACATCCCTTCTCTATATCTGCGCCTGCGCGCCCGCGAGACAAACCAATGTAATGACTCGTCTGTCGTGTCGGAAAACCGATATCTGAAATCTTTTTCATTGGATTTCTCCCTCAGTCATCGTTGTACGGATAGGACCGCGAGGGCAAGGAAGTGGGCTGCTTGAGGTCAATGCCCCGAAAGCCACGCACCCCCATGGAGTTGCGCCACTTCTCGAAACGCCGGGCCAGCAAGGCATCAGAAAACCGGCGCTGCGTGCCCGTGTACTCGCCACTGATTTCAGACCACTGCTTCCAGTCGTTGAACAGCGTGGCCGTCAGCGCCGTGTCGTTCGCACCTTGTTTGCAACGCTCACTGATCCACCTGCCCATGGCGTCTTCGGCCTCGAAGTACTCCTCGGTGGCAGCCATCACAGACTTGGGCTGGCTCAGGCCTTGGCTTTGCCAGAGCAAGCAGCCCTGGACAGCCCAGGCCATGATCCCGTCACGCTCAGCCAGCAACTTTTCTGTGAGCAGCGGATCACGCTTTTCTGGAGGCACCGTGATCGTGAAGGGGATCAGGTGCATGCGCCGACGCATGGCCTCATCGATGTTGCGAATCGCGGGCTTGTGGTTGCCCGCAATGAGCAGCTTGAACTGTGGCGTGTAGGTAAAAAAGTCCTGGTGCATCAAGCGCGCCGTGATGTCATCACCACCCGTGATCGCCTTGATCTTGGACTCGTTCCAGCGCCTGCCCTGTTCCGTTTCGGTGGCCGAGACAAATCGGGCACCACGCAAGCCTGCCAGATCGGTGGGATGACGATCAGTGCGGGACTCCATGAAAGTGTCCATGGGGGCGTTGGCCGCGTAGTCGCCCAGCACCGTGGAGATCACGTTCACAAACACCGACTTGCCGTTCGCCCCTGTGCCGTACAAAAAGAACAGCGCATGCGTGCTGACATCGCCCGTCAGGCAGTACCCCACCACGCGCTGCAGGTAGTTCTGCAGTTCCTCATCGCCTCCAGTGACGTTGTGCAGGAAATTGCGCCAGACAGGACAGTCCCCGCGCGGTGTGGCCGTGGTCACCTTGGTCATGCGGCGATGACGATCATGTGGGCCACGGGTACCAGTGCGAAGATCAACAATGCCACCTGGTGTGTTCAAAAGCCATGCATACGCATCCCAGCCCTCGACCGTGGCTGTGTGCTGTGGATCCGTCCGTGTGATTCGCTCAACAGCCGAAATAGTGCCCGAGCTGGACAGGCGGCTCTTGACCTTGGCAGCGTCTGCAAGTCCTGCGGCCGTGCGACAAATCAGGCGTGAGAGATGCAGCACATACAGTGACTTGTCGATGTTCCAGCGAACGCCGTTCCACACAAACCACTTGCCCCATGGCGCGCAATAGCGCCAGTCCTCAGAAAACTGGTGCGTGAAGGCCCGGGCTAAACCATCTTCGGTCGTGTAATCGATCCCTTCGAGCAGTTCCATGGGCACATCAGGATCCACCGAAACAACCACCGGCATCCTCTCACCCACAGCCAAGAACCCAGCAATGTCAAAGCCATCACGAATGGCATCAGCCGCATCCCACCCATCGGGGTCCCCATCGGGCGGCTGCAAGATGGCACACGACGTGGCCCCAGCCTGCATCACCGCCTGTGAGGCCTGGTCTGCATAGAGCCAGCCCGGTTTATCCCGGTCAGGCCAGATGAGCACGCGCTTGCCCTTCAAGGGCGACCAATCGGTCTTGTCCACAGGCGCATTGGCACCGTGCATGGCCGTGGTGGCGCACACGCCCAGATCGATGAGCGCCTGGGCACATTTTTCTCCTTCAACCAGGACGACCTGTTCGGACTTGAGCATGCCCGGCTGGTTGTACAGCGGCCTGCGCTCGGGCGGTGCCATCTTGCGACGCAGAACATCCCAGGGCCGAAACGCCTTGCGCCCAGGTTCGGGGTCGTAGCGGTAGACCACGGCGATGAGCTTGCCACTGGTGTCCTGGTAATCCCACTTGGCTGTTACCGGTCCCAACTCATCCACGGCAGGCGCTTTGGCTTTGCTTGCAGAGTTCATACTGACGGGTACGGCCGAGACACGGGCCAGCCACTCGCGCGCATGATCAAGGACTTGCGGAAACTGCGCATGCACATCAAGACCGTAATAACGGGCAATCAGGTCAAATATGTCACCGCCCTCTCCGGTCGCGCGGTCGGTCCACAGCCCCGCCTTAGCGCCTGAGAGCACCAACTCCAGACTGCCGCCTGGTCCACCCAGCGCATCGCCCACGAAAAACTTGTTCTGACGCTGCTTGCCCGAGGGCCAGATATGATGGATCAGCTGCTGCATCCGCTCATTCAGAGCAGTGCGTATGGTGTCCTTCTCTCTGGCCACTTCAGAGCCCTCTGCGGATGTTTTTCTGTTTTTCCAGATATGGGCATCGTTGAAATCAAGCATGACGACCTCCCACCTGGGTTGCCCCCAGCACCTGTCCGTGAGCAGCCTGCTTCGCCTTGTACTCGAGCTGCCACTTGTGCACCTCTCGAATCCGATAGCGCACCATGCGGTTGATGCAGTAAAAGGGAATCCCTAGGGCAGTACGTTTGCGGCGGTCGCTAAAGTAGTGCAGCGGCAGGTTCAAAGCCACCGCGACTTGCTCTGCGGTAAAGAGCCGCTCATGGAGTGCTTCCAGGAGCTGCGGCCTTGACATCATGTCGAGGGAATTTTCGTGTTTGATCGTTTTCATGAAAAGTCATCCCTGCAGGCGGCGTTAACCACCCGCATTCATTGGTTGAAAAATTGGATTTAGAAAGAGCTCAGCGTGAAGGCTGCGCATCCAGATGCATGCGAACGCTCGCAAACTTGCTGCGTTCGTGTTCTTGGACCATGGCCTCAACATAAGTTGTGACTACGGCGTTAATCAGCCTGAGGGCTTCGTGCTCGGTGTAGCTGCCAAGCGGTCGATCGATCCCGATCGCACTGGCGGCCTCTCCCAGTGGCTTGAGGCATTGCTGCATGGCGGCCAGTTCAACATCGCTGGGATCAATCACACCGTTCTCCGTAGGCAACCGGCCATCGCGCTCGATGGCTCGGACGCCTGCCACGTAGAGCCGGTGAAAACATGCCTGGCAACGCTGAGAACAAAACACCCAGTCGATCGGATACCGACGGCGATGGCCAACCTTGAAGCGAAGGTCGACATGGCCATACCCTCTGGCCTGACGGCAACACACCCAGCATTTCATGCGGCCCTGCCATCACTGAGCCCATGCCGGACGGCCTTGCACACCGCTCACACGCGGTGCGTAGCCGGACTGGTTGGTTGACACGACAGGTGCCCCGGTCATGGGCGCTGCTGCCGCTGGCGCCCCACCCGAGCCATGGCCACCACCCGAGCCACCTTCGCGCGGATTCCTGGATTGAATCAGCTCTGCATAGTCCTGATGGTCAGGCTCGATCACCAATCGGATGGTGTTGCGATGCTCATCCCTGCCGTCTTTTTCGATGCCAATGCGGGCGGCGAATTCAGCACCGTCAAGCTCCCCAAAGCTGCGGATCTGGCGGGCACGCTGCGCCTCGGGTGAGTTGTCATCCGGATGGATGTTGCGCGAACTGTTGAGCACCGCCTTGATGAAGCTGCGCCCCATCTGCGCCCAGGTCGGCCCTTTGTTGGAGTGCAGGCCGACGTTGCTCCAGATCTTGCGTTTGGCAAACGGGCCTGTGAGCAGCACGAATTCGCAAGACAGGAACACTGCGCCGGTTTCGTCCGAGGCTGTGGCGTAGCCACCCGTCCAGCCCTTGCTGGCGTCGTCATGGCCACCGGGTTTGATGGCCATGCGCACCAGGGCCTGGGTGCCTTTGGGGATCAGGTTGAATTCGCCTTGCTGGGCTTCGGCATCATTGAAATCACACCAGGCGGCCAGTGCATCGTGGGTTGCGGGGTGGCCATAACTTGCGGCCTGATCGTAGGTATCGTGGTTCATTCTTGAAATTCCTGTGGATTAAAGTTGTGACATGCGCTGCGGTGGAATCGAGCTCAAAGCTGGACTTCACCCACCCAGCGGATCTGGAAAGTGGGCTCGGTAATCAGTTCCTTGCGGGCTGGCTGAAAAGCCGCACGCAGCAACGGGTGCCAGCGGGCATAGTCCTGCTCGGCCACAGAGAACTGGACTTGCATGAAGTCCTGGACACGGTCACCGGCCACCACCATCCGCTCAGCGATCTGGGACAGGTGCTGCTGGTCCCAGACAATTTCTTTGGGGCTTGAGACATCGATCTGCAAGTCGCCATCGTCAATGCGGAACTTGGTTGCCTCCTCCTGGCCCAGGCTTTCGGCGTGACGGATCTGGTCGGCATAGCGGATTTCCATGGCCCGGTTGATGCGGCCACGCATCTGCTGCGTCCAGTCCTGTAGCTGCTGCACTGCGTTGCTGAAATGGGCCAGCTGGTCTTTGGGCAGACGGCTGATCTGGCTTTCGGAGAGGTCGGGCAACGCCGCCTGTTGCAGTTGAAGATGATTCATACGCCACTGCCTCCAGTGACTGCACGCTGCGACGTGGAGACGTGCTGAACACACATTTCAAAGGCGATCACGGCATTGAGCGGATAGTTCACCCGCTTTCCCAGTTTCAGGTAGCTCGGACCTCGCCCCTCCATACGCCAGCGCTGCAGCGTCTTGGGATTCATGCCCCAGCGCCAAGCCAGGTCCGTCTCGCTCAGGTTAAATGTTTCAGGGGTGGGTGGCAAAACGGCATATGCGCCCTTGCGGGCTGGTGCCGTGGGTGCTGTTGTTGCTAGCAGCATGGTGACTCCTTTCAAGAGTTGAGGGACAACGCTGCTATTTCAGGAAATCAATAAAGAACTGTTAATGAACTGAATAAAGAACTTTGGCGATATCTCCAGTTCTTTAATCCCAGCCTGGACTCCCTCACACCAGGAAAATGAAATTAATCGCTAATATATGCACTACTATGCTGCATAAGCAGCTTTAAAGCACCGCTTATATGAAAACCTCATCCCCTGCGCCTTTGCCCGTCGTGCGCAGCCTCAATCGCCTTGGACAGGCGATCTCGCTTGGTTGACGTCAACTATCCTGACCGCTCGGCGACAACTATCCTGGCCGGTGGAAGCGGGGAATAAACTGATCGGGTTACTTTTTTGAGCTGACCTTTCTCACCGGTGTGGCCATGGCCTGCGCCGAGCGCCTGCGGTAACTCTCCACATTCATCTCCAATATCGTGGAGTGATGCACCAAGCGGTCCACTGCCGCTATCGTCATGGCCGGATCTACAAACACCTCTCCCCACTGCGAGAACGGCGTGTTGGCCGTGATGGCCAAGCTCTTGCGTTCATACCGCTCAGAGATCAATTCAAACAACACCGATGTTTCGGCTTGGTCACGGCGCACGTAGCTCAAGTCGTCCAGAATCAACAAATCAAACCTGTCCAGCTTGGCCAACTCCTGCGGCAGCCGTAGATCACGCCTGGCCGCCTGCAAGCGTTGCACCAGATCCGAGCAGCGTGTGAACAACACCCGCTTGCCTGCGTCAATCAAGGCATGGCCCAAAGCACTGACCAAGTGGCTCTTGCCCACCCCGGGCGGGCCGAACAACAAGACATTCGCACCCCGGTCAAGCCACTCTGTCCCTTCGCTCAATGCCATCACCTGCGCCTTGGACACGCTGGGCACAGCCGCAAAGTCAAAGCTCGACAGGCGCTTGTCTGGCCCCAGTCCCGAGTCGTGGCGATGTCGGTCTATGCGCCTGCGCTCCCTCTCGTTGATCTCGTGCTCCAGCAACGCTTCCAAAAAGCGGTGTGCAGGCCAGCCTTCCAAGTCGGATTGGGCGCACAGATCCCCAGCCAAACGCTTGACCGTTGGCAACCTCAAGTCGGTCAGCATCAGGCCCAGCCGAGCTGATGTGGTGGCCCAGGTAGTTGTCGCCGTAGTTGTCGTTTTGGGCTTTGTAATTGACACCTCGTTCATGCTGCCACCCCAAACAAATCGTCATAACCGGCCAGCGTGGGCAGCGTGACCACCACCGACGGCACATTCGCGCGGGGTGGCTGCAGCAGCAGGCTCAAAGCGCTCAGGTCTGGCAACTGGTCCAGCTCGATCAACTGCTGCAGTTCCTGGGCCAATTGCGCCTCGTGCCCGTCAGCGGCCAGCGCCAGTAAGCCGACCATGGTTTTGCAGGCCTCGAGCTCGGGCCTTTGCGCCGACAACCGCTCCCACGTTTGGCGGTACACCGCACGGGGGAATGCCGCATCGCGCAGCACCCAGCGGGCAAACGCACCGGGCTTGCGCTTCAAAGCGCCCACCAAGTGCCTGTAATCAATGCTGCGGCCAACGCGCTGGCCCTCTACAGGCTTGGCCCTTGGCAAACTGACCACGCATTGCCCACCGAGCCAGCCTTCCACATGCTGGGCGTATTGGCGCACCATCAGCCGGTGGCCAATGAGTTGACTGGGCACGCTGTAGAGCACGCCTTTGAGAGTGAAGATGGCGAATTTGCTCACCCGGGCTGGGATCTCTTCAAACTCTGCTGTGCGGCGCACGGGCAAGGGCTTGAGCACGGCCCGCTCAGCGGCCAGCAGTTTGACCACGCGCGCATTCATGCGTTGCACGACGGTATCCACAAAGGCCTCGTAATCGACTCGCGTCTCAAAGCTGCGGGTGCCGCGCAGACGCAGCGCCTGGTCCAGTGCTTTCTTCAAAGAGTTGTTGCGCGCCTCAATGGAGCCGTTCTCGTTGGATTGCCCGGGGTTGCAGCGGGTCGGGCGAAGACCATAGTGCAGGCACAGATCGCTGTAACGCTGGGTCAGCTCCTCTTGCTCAGCCAAGTTATTGAAGGCGGCTGAGAGGCTGTCGGTGCGGTGCTCTTCTGGCGAGCCGCCCAAGGCCCAAAGCGCCGCCTGCAAACCGGTGGACAGCGCCAAGAAGCTCTCGCCGGTGTCAATGACCGTGACGTGCCGCCAGCCGGAGTGGGCCAGCGCGAATTGGTACAGGCGGTGCTTGAACGGGGCACCGGCAATCTCCACATCCAGCGCATCGGCCACGGTGAAGTCGGAGATGCCTTGTCGCCCGGGCGGGTGCTCTTGGGCAAAGTAGACCTCTCGCTCGGCACCGAACTGGGCACGCCACAGGCGCATGCGCCGCTGCAAGGTGCGCAGCACGCGGGTGTCCCACTGGTCTGGGTGGCGGCGTTGGAGTTCTTCGAGCAAGGTGACGGCGTTGAGATGTACGTCGGTTTGAAGCAAAGGCACGATCTCGCTGTCCCAAACCGCATTCAACGGATCTTGTCTGGTGCGCCAGTTTCGTTTGGGGCGCTGGGAGGGCAGGCTTGGGGCTTGCTCGATGCGCCTGGCGCTGCGCTCGCTGATGCCAGCTTTGGCGGCGGAGGCCACTTGGCTGAGTTGGTTGCGGTGTTGCTTGTACTTGTGCACTTGGTGGTCCGTGATTCTCTTGCCGGGCATGCCGCCTACCTTCGATTTGTCTCGAAGGCTCAACGGTAGCCCCGCCTCCCGGACCCGCCCGGAACAGGCCTCTAACCGGCCAACATAGTTGTCGTCAACCGGCCAAGGTAATTGTCGTCAAACACTCGCTTGCACGTCGCCGCAGGCACCTGACGCAGCAGGATCTGGCTGAACGCATTGGCACGTCCAGCCACACCGTGCGCCGCATGGAAGCAGGGCACCCCGGAACTGCCCTGGTTAATTTCGCAAGAGCCATGCAGGTGTTCGGTGAACTTGGCAAGCTCGATCAGTTACTCGACACCTCTCAGGACACCATCGGCCTGACTCTGATGGACGAGAAATTGCCCCAACGTGTACGTAAGCCCCGAAAGACATCTGAGACAGGGGCGTTCTGATGTCAATAAAACGGCCAAATTAGGTGTCGTTTGAATTTACAAATCGAAAGCGTATGCCGTCGCAATCCTACCCATGGCTTGCAACTGTTCAGGGCGATTCAATGTGACGATTGCTTGGGCAAAAGTCCGCAAATCAGCACTGAGTTGTTCGGGCAAATCAATCACTTGACCTGGCTGCAGCAGAGCTGACAACTGGATGATGTCGGTCAGGTGCTTGTTGATCTTTTTGGAGTCAATCACCTCACCCTGACGCACTCGCTCGTTCATTTCCAACCAAGCCACAGCCTTGAGTGGAATCAGACGATCTTCACCCACCCAGGACGGCATGCCGTGCTTGCTCTTGCGGCCAGCGAGCACGAACCGGTAATACTCGTCATTCAGCAAAATGGCTGACAAGCTAGAAATCTGCTCATCCATCGGGATGGGCGTGAGATGGCCAGGTGGGACAAAGCTCAAACCGTCTGGCACACGCGAGAACAGCTCCAGCATGTGCGGGAAGTCTTCGTCTTGGGGCTTTTGGAACCTGTACAGGCAGGGCTTTTGCGCAGGATCACCCTCCTTTTGCTGGTAGCCCCCGGCTTGCACGAATTCCCAAAATTTCTGGCCAAACGCAGGCGTTAAAACCTCTACATGCAAAACGATGTCCAGATCCTTGGTGCCCCTGAATGGCAGCCCCGCCTCGGTCATGGTGATCGAAGCTGCTGTCCCGCCGATGAGGACGTACTGGCTCTCGAAGTCTTTGAACCACGCCTGAAAAATCGCCAACCCTCTCACCACAGAAACTTCTCCTCAATCTCATCGAGCGCCATCTGGATCCGGTCATCACGGTTGTCCCTCAGGCTGAGCCACAAAGACAAGGGATCCACGGTCTTTTCCTTCGCTTGCATGCCGGGCTCATAGCGCCACACCTGCACGGCCATGCCATCGGCAATTTGCCGTGGTTCAAAGAAGATGCCCGCCTGCAGGGCACGCTGCCCTGCCTCAGCCGTCATGGCAATCACTGGCTGTTGCGGCTCATTGATCATGGTCAGGCGTGCCAATGCGCTCTCGCCAGCCCAACGTGCGCCCGTCACTTCAAGAATGCGACGATCGTAGGTCCACTTGGTTTTGATGACCGGAGTGCGCAGGTGGGGCTTGGCCTTTTCCCAAAGTTCACGGCGCGTTCCATTGAGCTTGAGGTGTTTGGCCCGGCCTCGCACCTCCAACTCAAACAGCTTGAATTGCAGCAACTCTCGAATGGCCCGGGTGGCTGTCATACCGGCATAACCAAGAGCGGCTGCCTCTTCAAACGGATGCCAGGTTTCAGTGACCGGATGGTGATTCAAAAACCAGATCAAGAGGGCCTGCGTGGCCGGGCTGGCCAGTTCTTGCTCCCGACGAGGTTCAGCACCAAAGCGCTCGGTCAAGATCATCCCCATCTGCGGTGCGAACAGTTGTCGGTCCGGAACCACGAAGGCCACACCATGCGCAATCAGCTGCTTGCGCTCACCGGGGGCCACGTCTGGCAAAGCGATGATGACCGGTGCGTGCAACAACTCCCGCAATCGCTTTGCATGTTGGTCTAGTTGCTGTGCAGCCAGCGGCTGACGCCCTTTGACACAAGCCAGTGTGATTGGCTGTCCCAGCAGTTCGCCGGGCAAGACCTCATAGCCGTCCTGAAGAAAATACGGCAGTTGAGCGGTCTTCCCATTGGAAGCTACACGCACGCTTTCTCCTCCGAGCACCTGGTTCAGGTACCGGACAGTTTGCTGGGGAAGAGTCGCGTCTAACATGGGAACGGAATCTAACATTGCTGATGTTAGAAGTCAAATTTCTTGTTAGATACTGCATTCAAAGGCTTGACGACTCCGCCCAATCCAGCCGATACAGGCCCAATCTGCGTTGTCGCTTGACCAACTGCTCATAGGCTTGCAAAGGCCCCTCGTACACCGGGTCACCCCGGTTTGCCGCCTTTACCTTGAACACGTCAATGGGCCGGGCACTGTCCAGGCCCGCCTCGCGCATCAAAAATTCGGCCGACTGCGCCTCATGCCGGTGTTTCCAGAGCGCAACAAACAACTGGGCCTGAGCATCGGTCAACCGGATCGGACCATGCGCCCAGCCCGGAAGGTGCACCCAGGCAAAGTCCGCACTGAACGGTCCGTGGACAGCGACCGGGGTGGATGAGTCACTGGCATTTGCAATCGCGCCCCAATCGTCTTCGAACAAGCGCAGGGCCATGCCATGCAAGGCGAACCGGTCCTCCAGTTGCCACCAGGTGGCGATTCCTACCAGTGGATCAACGGGAATTTTTCCCAAAGGCCTGGGGGTCATAACCCAGCTTTGACTGCGCGGCTCCGGCCCATGGAATATCCGCAGGCCATGGCGCTCCACCAAATCAATCCGGCGTGCCAGCACCACGCTGCGCTTTTTGTAACGTCCGATGTCCCATACCCCGTCTGTGATTTGGGTGATGGACGCATGCGGGGCGATGTCCATGGCACCGCGCAATTTGCGCATCAACCACTCATCATTGAGTGCCCAACTGCGCTGGCTGGCCGGATCCAGCCGAAACGGACCACAATCCGGACACTGCACCATCAAGCCCTCAGCGCTCCTGAAAATCAGGCCACGGTACATGCCGCAAAACGCACATTCGGCATCACGTTGATTGACCAGGCCCATCGTGACGGCTTTAGCCTCCTTCAAGATCGCCAGTGCGGAAACCTCCTCAGCACGCAGATGGCACTCCAGGACTGGTCCCCCTCGAACGAACAACTGGGCGGCCAGATTGAAGGCTTGCTGGTTATGCGTCAGCTTCATTCACGCCCCTCAATCGAACAAGTCAGTGGCCATCCCGGATGCCATTTCCCGCACCCGATCAAGCTTGAACACCTGCTGTGATTTCAGGATCCCGAGTTGCACCAGGTAGCCCTCGATTTGCGTGCGAAGCTCTTCATCGAACTTGTGCAGGTTCAGCCGGCCCTTACTGGTGAGCTCCACACTGATCACAGAACAGCGGCTCTTGCCCTGCATCGGCGCAAGGTAGAAATTGAGCACAGCCGCCTGGATCATCCAGCCCCGGGTGAGCGGATTGACTGAACCCAAATACTCTTCCAACAAATCGGTCACGCAACGCTGATCGTTGGCGGCCCGGACGGTGCATTCAAGTTTGAGTTGCCCGCAATCGCTGACCACGCTGACACTCTTGACCTGCAGGCCCACAAAGCCGTCCTCGATCGCCTGAGGAATGTTCATCCCCAAGCGCAAGACCGACAGGTTCAGCTGCGGCGTCTGGATGCGCTGAGCATCGGCATCCACACCCAGCATGTGTCTGGCAAAGGCTTCGCATAACATGGTGTGGTACTTCGCGCCGCCCCGGATGATGGTGCGGGCCACACCGGTGCTCTGGGCGTACTCCAGCACCATGTGGATGTTGGGACTGCCCACGCGTCGCTGCAACTGACTGCCCTCGAACTCGAGCTTGGCCGTGGCCAGGTCCTTTGCATGGATCGAGATCAGTTGGGTGCCGCGTGCGCGGTCCAACACGTTGACCACACACACCTCGCCACAGCCCAGCTCCCGTTGGTAGAACCCTTTGATGGCCTCGCCGAAGGCTGCGATCGAGGCGTCATCGCGCTGGATAGCACGCTTGATGCCCAGGTCATGCTGCTGAGCTTGCTGCCCATGATGATCGAGGTACTCGATTTCGGTCGCCGCCTCAAACAGTACCGGATGGTGAACATACAGCCAAAACGCTCGGTGCAAATCGCTTTTGCAGGCGATGAGCCCCATCAATTCCGTGGGCCGGTAATGCGCCGCCTGAAACATGGCCTGCTTGCCCAGGGGATGGGCCAGTAGAGTGCTGGCGTGTAAACCGGCCACGATGCGGTCACGCATCAGCGGCGCAAGGTGACTTTGGATGAGTCCAATCAGTTTTCTGGAAGTGTGGACGTCGTCACTCCATGCCCACCCCTCTGGCAAGGGCAAGGCATGACGCTCCATGAAGGTTTTGAGGGTGTCGTCGACCGGTAGGCGCAAAAGGATGTCGGCGTAGGTCTGGGGTTTGCTCATTGCAAGTCTCCTTTGTTGTTGTTTGTGATTCGGCAATGAAGCGTCTCAACCCCTGACTCTGGCGGTTTGGGGTTTGTATGAGTTTTGCTGGATTGCTGGATAAATATACAGCTTTTGACGAGTTTGTCAAAACCGCTGCTGATGGCCGCATGGATCAAGGCTGGCAGCTCGAAATCCTCGATTTCATGGGCTTTTCCAACTCGTGTCCCTCTAAAACACGTTACAGCTGGAGGGGGTCGCGCCTACGATTTGTAGACAGTTTTTTGACGCAATTCCTATCCATGACAGACCCACTGAACCCCTCTACAAGCCGCCCTGGCCACCGCTGCGAAAAAAGCGGTTTCCTCTCCCTGGCACAAATCAGCGAACTGATGGCCCAAGCCGCCATCAGTCAACACCAAGTGCTGACCGAAGCACACAGCAGTCAGGTTTATGCCACTGACATCGACGAGTTCGTGGACATTCATGCCTGGCAGAGCGTGAATGTGAACCCGTCTACAGACCAAGGATTTCACAAATGAAAAACCGTTCCATCACGCCGCGCGAGCAACGCAGCCAAGACAAGCTCAACGCTGTGCAGCACCAAGTCTCAAGTCTGCACGCGATGAAAACGCCCGATCTTTGGAAAGTCTGGGATTTGCATTTTTCTCGTCGCCCGGAGCACACCAATCGCAAGTTCCTGACCTCGCGCCTGACCTACCGACTCCAAGAGCTGGCCTTTGGCGCCCTGCCGCAATCCACGCGGGAAAGACTGGCTGACTGCGGCCAGCACCTCTCCAACATCAAGAGCAAGACCCCGGCCAAAGCGGTGGCCATGCCGGGTGCCACGCTGGTGCGGGAATTCGATGGCAGGCAACACCGGGTGCATGTGCTGTCTGACGGCCGTTACGAATACAACCAGCAGATTTACGGCAGCCTGTCAGCGATCGCCAAAACCATCACCGGCACGCAATGGTCTGGACCGGCGTTTTTTGGCGTCAAGAATATGGCGGGTGGCAAATGAACATGGCAACTCCAAAACGTTGTGCGGTCTATTGCCGCGTTTCTTCAGACGAGCGACTGGATCAATCCTTCAATTCCATTGACGCCCAGCGTGAGTCGGGACTGTCCTTTGTGATGAGTCAGCGGCAAGAGGGCTGGGAGGCGGTACAAAACACCTATGAGGATCCTGGCTATTCGGGCGGAAACATGGAGAGGCCTGGCCTCAAGCGTCTGATGATCGACATCAAGTCAGGACTGATTGACATGGTCGTGGTCTACAAGATTGACCGCCTCTCCCGCTCCCTGACCGATTTCGCCAAGATGGTGGAGATCTTTGACAAGCACAAGGTCAGCTTCAGTTCGGTGACCCAGCAGATCAATTCGTCCACATCAACGGGCAGACTGATGCTCAACATGTTGCTGTCGTTCGCCCAGTTCGAGCGCGAGGTGACAGGCGAGCGTATCCGCGACAAGATCGCCGCGTCCAAGCGCAAGGGGCTGTGGATGGGCGGTCCCGTACCGCTGGGATACCGGGTAGAAAACCGGCTGCTGCTGATCGATGAGAAGGAGGCCCAAACCGTGAGGTGGATCTTCGACACCTACGCCAGCACGGGCTCAACCACGCAGATGGTCCAGCAGATGAAGGCGCAGAATCTGTTGACCAAGTCGGGACGGAGTTTTTGCAAGCAGTCGCTGTACAAGGTGCTGCACAACCGGGTGTATTTGGGCTTGCTGGCGCACAAGGGTGAATACTTTGCCGGAGCCCACGCCCCGCTGATTGAGCAGGCTCAATGGGACCGCGTGCAACAGTTGATGGAACGTCCCAGCGAGGAGAAGGCCAAGGCCACATGGTCTTTGAAAGCACGAACCCAGTTTCTGCTGCGCGGTTTGGTCTACAGCCCAGCCGGAGACCTGTACCTGCCCATGGCCACGCAAAAGAAATCGGGCAAGGTCTACCGCTATTACGTGCACAACCGAAAAATGCACGAGGGAGCCAGTCAAAGCAATATTTCAAACCAACCGGCTGAGCCGGTGGAGCAGGAGGTCACGCGGCAAGTGCTGGATTTCCTGCGCTCAGGGACGATGCTCAACCAGTACTGGCATCGGATCCAGGCACTCAACCCTGGTATTCCAGAGTCTCAGGCGGTTGTGCTGATCCTGCAACATACCGCCGACATTTGGGACAGCTACTTTGATCAGGTCAAAAGCCACATCATCCGCAGCCTGGTTGAGCGGGTCACGCTGCACAATGACGACACGCTCGAGATCAATTGGCGGACACAGGATTGGCTGTCCCTGCTCAACACCATGAAACCGGGAACCGTGGGCGCAGAGAAGTTGGCGATGGAGATGGCGGCATGAGTACGATGAACCTCAGTCGGGGTGCGGATGGCAGCGATCTTCGGATCTCCACGCGCGGCCCGTTCAAGCTCAAACGACGTCCTGGCCGAAAAACGCTGGTGATGGCCCCAGAGTCGGCGGAGGGTTTTTTGGCCGAATTCGAAGAAGACAAGAGCAGCCAGATCGCCCTGTTTCAGGGGCTGGCTCGGGCCTATTACTGGCAGCGCCTGCTCGATGCAGGCGAAGTCAGCAGCGGCTCAGAAATCGCCAAACTCGAGAACCTCACGTCGAGTACGGTCAACGAACTTTTGCGACTGACGCTACTGGATCCCTCACTGGTGCTGGATATTTTGGAGGGAAAACAGCCGCAGCAGGCCAACATGATGTGGTTCACACGGAACGCTCTCCCAGATCTTTGGCATGAGCAATTCATGTCGAACCAGGCCTGCTGAGGCAACGCAAGCCGACTCTGAACCAAAGTTCACTCAGCAGCGGATGCAGCCGTTCAAGGCTCCGTGCCGCAGGACTCAGTTCCAGACAAGTGCGGAACCTGATCTGCACGCCGCTCTTAGTTGCCCCTCATCACAAAATTAAATATTGACGACATATTCTTGTTTTATGTAAAATGTTTGCGACATATTGCGAGTTCCACGCGCGAACCTGATCAAAGAAATACGACATGAGCTTCCAGAATTTATTTAAAAACCAACGACAAATTGAACGTTAAAAACAAATAAAAACAACATTCCAGCGCCAACCACAGCCCCAGCACAAAAAATGCCGACACCCGACGACTCCCTCTTGCTATACGCTGAGCTTTCTCCGGCGCAAATCAGAGCGACCCAGCGTCGGTTGCGAGAAGGGACCCTCAAGCGCATTGCTGCGGGCGTGGTGACAAGTCTTCCCGAGGAAGCATGGCCTGCCTTGATTGCCCGCGAACGCATTCGTGTCCTGGCAGCGCTCTACCCCAAGGCTGTCGTGGGGCCGCGCAGCGCCTTCCATGGCGGGGTGCCAAACGATGGCGTGATGTACCTCACGTACTCTTATACAAAACGGGTGGATCTGCCCGGCATGACCGTTCAGTTGGTCGCTGGTCACGGCCCCACGCAAGGCGACGCACCGATGATGGGCAGAGCGTTGTACTTTCCTTCAATGCCTCGAGTCCTGTTGGAGAACCTGACCATCTCACGTGGCAAGGTGCAAAAATCAGTCGGGAAGGCTGATGTCGAACAGCGCCTCATCGACACCTGTGAAGCCCGAGGCGAGGAAGCGCTCAACACCCTTCGTGACCAGGCTCGAGCATTGGCTCCATCGTTAGGCCTGGAGCGCGAGTTAACCATGCTTGATGGCCTCATTGGTGCAGTACTGGGCACGAGAAAGACAGCGATGTCCACTGCCACCGGTAAAGGGATGATGGCCCACATTCCTTACGATGCCAATCGCTTTGCTCTGTTTGAAAAATTCGCAACACAGTTGCGTTCGGTACCACTGAAGCAACCTCCCGCAGTGGCAAAGAGCGAACGAGCTCGCCTGAATTTCGCTTTCCTGGAGTCGTACTTCAGCAACTTCATCGAGGGAACCGAATTCGATGTCACCGAGGCTCGGGGCTTCGTCCTGGAGGGCAAGCCCATCACTGAACGCCCTAAAGACTCGCACGACATCATCGGTGTCTTCCGGCAGGCCATCAATCCAGGATGGGCGAACCAGACGCTCGGCTCAGGTGAGTCTGTCCTGACTCAACTGCGTGAGCGCCATGCCGACCAGATGAAGGAGCGGCCAGAGGTAGGACCTGGAGAATTCAAGACGCTGGCCAATCGGGCTGGCAATACGGAATTCGTGGCTCCGAAATTTGTTCGAGGCACCCTGGTCGAAGGCTCGAAGCTACTTCCATCCGTTCCCCCGGGCACGGCCAGAGCGCTGATGGCGATGTTCCTCGTCTCCGAAGTCCACCCCTTCACCGATGGCAACGGACGCCTGGCTAGGCTTGTGATGAATGCAGAACTTTCGGTCGTCAACAGTTGCCGAATCATCGTGCCAACGCTTTTTCGGGAAGAGTACCTGGACTGTCTTCGTGTCCTGACGCGTGAAGGTAATCCCAGTCCCTTTCTGGACGCCATGCAATGGATTTGTCAGTGGACCGCTGCCTTTGACTACGAGGACCTGGACAAGGTCATCGCAGATATGCAACTGTGCAATGCATTCGAAAAATCACGCGTTCAGCACAAGTTGCTCTTTCCACCGAAGACTTGAGCGACCAATGTCAGTGATGCAGCGATAGCAGCCTGCCGCCAGGCCCCGCGTGGCAGATCGCTCGGCCACAAGCGGTCACTGCCGGACGGCAGCTATGGGACGCTCGCCGTGAGGCTCGAAGGGGGCTACGGAATCCGCCCCGATTCACCCTTGGTGATCCAAGCAACCGAGACACACCTACGCGCGCAAGTCAGCAGCTTCTGCCAATCAAGGCTGTCGCCGCGTATCCATGGCCGACCCAGTCATAGAGCTGCACCTCGCCGACGCCATTGAGCCGATGGCCCAAGGCCATCGCAAAGAACGATGGAGCCTTCACGAACAGGTGGATTCGGTCCAACTGGTGCTGGCTTCTAAACGTTGCCAAGGCGCCCTTGGCGTCGGCCACAGCTGTGTTCAACGTCGCGCCATCCGCAATCGGAACGGCACTCTCCAAGAACAGCTTTGGGGTCATGACTAGCGATCCTGCTGAAGTCGTCGCGAGCACATCAGCTCGCCCGGGATTCGGACAGCAGATGGCGACGACACCTTCGGCGCTGCGTGCTAGCTCCGTCGGCACAGCATCCAGTGCGAAGTAGGCCTGGGCTGAGCGGTCGTGGTTGGCCGTGTCGTAGACCTGCCCTGCGTTGTGGGCCATCTGCAAGGTAAAGCCCCGCGTAGCGGAAAAGACGAAGCCAACTAGACAGGCAAGCGACATCCGTTGCTTCGCCGAAATGCTGACCGCTCGTCGCGGTCGGCTCGCCTGGACAAAGGCGCCCAGCCCTTCCAGTCGCCGTTGCAGCTTGCTCCAAGCCGCTGAACCTAGCGCGCCACGACCATCGCCGTTGAAGTCCGACACATCCAGCGCCAGCTCTTCGATACCCTGCACAGGCTCAGCCTTCAGCAGCACATTCGTCGGGCTGGCCGCCCAGAGCGCTGCAACCGACGGCGCTGATTGCACGAGCGCGTTCTCCAGCGCCGCGCGTGTCACGACACCCTTGGTCGAGCCATCGACAAGTTGCTTGCAGGCTGCCTGAAAAGCAGCTCGTTCACTGCCGGTCATGTCCTCGACTGCTGGCAGGTGCTCGGTCACGGCCTCGCCAAAGCCGCCCGCCACGTTGGCCTGGCTGTACGTGACGAAGGAGACTCGCGCCAGCACGAACTCAGCGGTTTCTCGTGACCGGCCCAGCTTCACGATGGTGTCTACGACGTCTGCTTCCGCAGAAGCGCGAATCGTCGAGTCCGAGTTCAAGGAGGCCCCGGGGCCCCGCAGGCGGTCCAACTTGTTGAACAGAGGCGCCAGCTTGTTCAGGTAGTCCGTGCAGACCAGCACGAAGCTCACGTACTCGTCCGGCGCTTTGTCGTGGAGTTCGGCAAAGCGGTCAATCTCAATCCAAAAATCCTTCTCGCTGAGTTGGTAGCCTTTGGCCTCGTAGAGCACACAGTAGGTATCACCAGCGGGGCGGTGATAACGCACCTCGATGTCCCCAAGTAGTTCACAGACCGCATGGCTGAACGCGCCCTGTGCCAGGTACTTCGGGAAGTGCTGCAGCAAGTAGGCGTCTTGGTACTCAAATCCACCACGGGCTACAACGCCACCTGTGGCCTGTGCTTCGAACAAGGGGGACGTCATGGAGTTCCTTCTAGGAGCAATTCGGAGGCCAGAACCGAGCCGTCCGGCAGATAGGTGTGCGCGCTGCCCTCCAGGACGCCCAGGCTGGTCAGCTTGAAGATGACGAGGACGACGAAGTTCGCGCCGACGCTCGGATTCGTGACGATGTCCAACATGGCCCTATGGTCCGTGCTGCTCGGCTGCACCGAGAAGCTGGGGTGGGAGTGCCACTCGCCGAGGTAGTTGAAGCGCGTGTACTCATGATTTGAGCGCCGGAGAAATTCCTTCACGGCACGGAGCGCTACCCTAGTTCCTCGAACAAAGCTCGCGAACGTGCCGCCGCCTTGGACGGTAAGCGTCCGAACGGCGAACTGGTTGTGCCCGACATGCTCACCCATCAACACGCCTCCGCACTCGTTCGTACCAGCGCGTCGGAGGGCGTCACAGAGCGTTTGCTGGACCTCCAGCGGGACGCTGACCGTCAGCATTTCGGCCCGAAGAAGGTGCTGGCCAGCTCCCCGAATGCGCTGACGCTTTCCTCGACATCTGCCGCAGCGGCCGGGCCCGCCTCCGCCTTCGGGCACGCAATCTGCCGGGTGTCGAATGGCGCCTCAAAGCACCAAGCCTTCTGATACCCGAACAAGTATGCCGCCGCGGGGAAACGGGTGTCGTCACCCCCGGCGAAAGCGTCGATTGCGAACTGAGAGAGGGATGCCGCCAAATGGCTGACCTCAGCATCGCCCGCCACATGCACTTCGCCCGCGTCATCAACGTCATAGCCCTGTGCGCGCTTGAACGGAGCTTCTGGCAATGTCGCCAGATACCCGTGGACAGCCGCTCGCACGTCCAGGGGAGACGCATCTTTGTCGGGCAGGCTGCGGGCCATCAATGCACCAATGCCACCGGCAAAAACCTCGCCCCAGACCAGCGGCACCTTCTTGTGCGCGCACATTGCGGCAATAGCGCTGAATGCGCGGGGATTCGCCGTCGCGTCAATGACCAAGTCACACGCAGCGACGCTTTGCAGGACGATTGTGTTGTACGAGGAGCTTTCCTGACCGGCAAATCGGAAGGCCCGGGTCTCGATGTCGGCATCGGGCTGGACCAACGCGATAGCAGCGCTGACGCCGTCGACTTTGCTCATGCCGATGGACAGCCAATCCAATTGGTGCCGAGCAAGGTTTGCCGGCAGAAGTACATCGTCATCGACCAGCAGAAATCGCCGAACTCCCGACCTGGCGAGAGTGAGCGCGACCTTGCTGCCTACGGACCCCAGTCCAACGAGCGCTACGCGCTTTTCGGTCAGCTGCTGATGGCGCTCAGGTTGTCGGGCAGCCTCGTCCGAGGCGGCTTGAACGACGTAGTATTCGAAGGCAGTGCTGCCGTCCCCCGTGGAAAGCGAAATGGGGCGGATGCCTTGCTGGTCGTCAACGAGCACAAGAAACCCGCTGCGGTCGAGGTCGTCCGGCCATGGCCAGCGGCCCTTGGCCTTCAAAAAGTCGCGCACTACGGGCTGAGCGCTCCCAGTCGGCAAGCTGGCCCATTCATCGCATCGAACCACCCAGCCCTTTCGGTTCCAGCAAAAGTTGGAGACTGGGTCAGCAAGTTCCTTGGGAACGCCAGCGATGAGCCCATTGTCAGCCCCAAGCCTTGTGGGGATGGCAACAAGCTCATTGCCACGCACCAGCGTCAGAACATTGACCTCAGTAAATGGAGCCGCGGCGACAGCCGCCAGTGCTGCTCGGCATGGCGGCGTCACCAGGAAACGGTTGTGCTTACCGCGAAGCTGCTGCCCGACGGTCAAGATGTGTCTAGACGGCGCCTCGACCGCGAGGGCTGGCCCCAGGGTCTCAAAAGCCAAGAGCTTGAACGTGCTCCGCACCAAGTCTGCGCCTGTGATGCCGGCGTGCCAGTTATCAGGGCCCCATTCCAGGCACAGTGTTCCGGTTGCGGGGTACTGGTGGACGCTCCAAGCTTCGCTCGACGTCCTTGGTCGCACGTACGCGGGCGCATGCGGGAACAGCTCGGGGAAGACCAGCACAGCCTCGTGAACGGCCGTACCCAGGGTGATGTCGAAGTCAAGCTTGACGTCGCCGTTGTCGGTCAGGCCCCAAGAAAGCTTGGTCAACCACGGTACCTCAGCCGAAAGCGCCGCGAGTCCACGTGTTTCCGCGAGCATCCGGACGGACTGCTCAAGCAGCAGCCTCATCAGGCAAACCCCTGCGGCTTGTTGGGCAGGCCAATGGCCCGGTCGGGGAAAGTCAGACCAGCGCCGGTGGCGGCCACCGCCTGCAAGAGACCGGTGGGCTTGGCGGCCGGCTTCTTGAATCGGTCGCCAAAGACCTTCTGCCAGAGCGCCAGGGCCTTGTCTGCGTCCTGCTCCTTCTGGGCGCGACGAGCCAAGACGGCATGGCTGGCAGCCTGGTCATAGAAGCGCTTGAACTCCTCAGCCTTCACACGCGAGAAGACGTTATTCCCGGGCACGCTGGGGTCCTGCAGGTTCGGGACCCAGCCCATGGCCACGGTCCATTCGTACTCGGACTGGATGCGCTCAAGGAGCTTGATGAAGAGCTCCTCAAAGCTGGACTCTTTGTAGTCCATCAGCTCGGCGACCAGCGTCTCGATGATGAAACCCTTGGGCCGGCGGAGATGCGGCAAGTTCTCGCGACGCCACCATTTCATCAGCTTGACGAGGGGCTTGAAGTTGCTGTTCGCCTTCTTGTTGATACGAACGGCCCATTCGGTGTGCCCGTTCGGATTGGTCTCAATCCACCGCTCCTCGCTCTTGTCCGCGATGAGCCAGCGTCCGGGGTTCCAGTGGTCTTCAATGATGGGCACCACGTCCATCTCGACCGTGCTCAGCTTCACGCAAACCGACCGCCGGTTCGACTCAATCTCTTCGTAGCCGACCTGTTTCAGTGCGCGTCGCAGCTTCGCAATGACGTCGCTGGGTCGGTCGTCTTGCGTGTGGCTGGTGATGACGATGATGTCAACATCCGGCCGGCGCAGCGTCCCGTTCGCCATGCGCGGACGCAAGGCGGTGTTCCTGGCGTATGAGCCCGACAGGTACGTATTGACGTGGATGGCCTTGTAGGTCTCGTGGCTCGCCAGCTTGTCTCGCAGCGTGTTGTGCGCACTCGAACAAACCGCTATGGTGGAGCTGCTGGGCTCAATCTCAGACAGGAAATCCAGAAACTGCTGCTGCGTCGCCATTCTCGTCTCTCTCCCGCATTGGCACTCATGGAGCGCGAGTGCCAACAGTACTTTGTAACAAGCAGTCAGTCAAGCACTTTTGCTGTATGCCTGCACAGGTCAGGGTGTGGGGGCCTCACTCGCTCATTCGCCTGCTGCGGTGCCAACCCACCGCATCCAGAACGCAATGTGTGCCCTTGACCATGGGACAACTTCGAGGGCACCATAGTGCAGGCCATCGAGGCTGCTTTCGCACCTGGTGTCCAAAATCAGAATGGCGATTCGTGATTCACTGAATATTGAATTCACCAAGGCCAACGAGATGCCTTATTAATGGCAACATGGACAACGTCTATGGAGGCCAATATGCACGACGAGAGTGACGCTATCGCAGTGGTAGATACTCAGCGCTATGTGGCGCTGGATCTCGAATACAACCAACCCAGTGGAACCATTATTCAGGTGGGTGTGGCCATCGGTAGCGCTTCGCAAAGCCAACAGGAGTATGTGGTTCGGCGCTGGGACTTGCGAGTTGACGAGCCCATCAGCGAGTTCATCACGCAGCTCACAGGGATCACCGATGAAGATTGCCGTGCCGGCGTGAGTCTGGCGCAATGTGCAGAAGAGCTTGGCAGCCTGCTGCGTCAACACGAGGTGTTTGTGAATCCTGTCACTTGGGGCGGTGGTGACTCGACCGATCTGCTCCGTGCTTTCGCCCAGGCGCAGATCGAGTTCCACCATTTCGGTCGCCGTTGGATTGATGTCAAAACGTGGGCCACCTTATTGTCGTTGGCACGCACGCCTACTGCCAAGGTTCAGCATGGCGGTTTGTCCAAGGCGATGGCGCGCTACAAGTTGCAGTTTGTAGGCAAGGCTCACCGCGCTGATGTTGATGCGTTTAACACGCTGCGATTGTTCTTCGCCATTCTGGAACGCCAGCGGGTCTTGGAAGGGTGTGCCGCACGTATGAAGAGCCTTTGAATGATCGCGTCGTCATCTCCGAAACTGGTTGTCCATGTCAGAGCCTGTTTGACGACAATTGCCTTAGCGGTCATGGAAGTTGACTTCAAGCACAGAGCCTGAGTCTTTGAATTGACCGGAGGCGGTTTAGGCTGAGGGCGGTCAGTGAGCGCAGCTCATGCCACCGCCTGCTATCCACCCTCCAAGCGACATCCATCGCCTCGAATTCGTCGCCCGGAAGCCGCCGGTCAGCGCAACAGCGATGTCCCAGACAGGGTATTGACCACGCGCTGCAGCCGATGCCCCTCAAGTTCGGCTTGGTTCAGTAGCTGATTCCAGTCGTCAGGCGGGTGGCCACTCTCGAGCATTTTGCGAAAGACGCGGTAGGCATCATCGCTGCTCTCGTAGGCTCGCTTGGTGTCGTCATCATTGACCCAGGCGTAGACGATCATCTTGACCCCTGCGTGGTACCGAAAAAACAGTCGGTACTGCTGGAAAAACTTGGCGCGAAACCAATGTTTCCGATCATCGCCCAGCGTGCCCCCTTGACGGTATTCAGCGCGGCTGGGGTCCTGAGGGATGACATCAAAAGCCAAGCGGGCAATGGCGGCCAGTCGCTTGGTGGCGTTTTTCTTGACGTAGCCCGTCGGGTCCTTTTTCTTGAGCGCCTCGACTTGCTCCACCAGGGCTTCAACTTGCGTCATGAACAGCGGGTGCGCAAAAACCGTCCAACCGTGGATAACCAGAGGATCCGGCTTGGCGGCCTTCATTCATCGTCTTCCGACAAGGGGGCATCCAGATCCACTTTCACCTCACCGACCAGCGACTGAACGCGATGGACAAAGCTGCTACTCATCGATTGCAGGTGGCCGGGGTGCGTAGCGATGTCGTGCGCCAGGAAGCCCAGGAACTGGCCCAGCACCGGATCGTCGGCCTCTGCGTCACTGGCGCGTGTCAACACCACTTCACCACTGGGGCGGATGACGTACTGGATCTTGTCACGCTTACGCAGACGCAGAGCACGGCGAACCGTTTCCGGCACGGTGGTCTGGTAACGGTCGGTCAGAGTGGATTCGGCTTCAAGGGTAGCAGGCATGGTGATCTCCCATGAGGAAAGTCAGATGCCCCATGGTAATGCATTCGCCTTGTCCCCGTCAATGCAATTGCATTACCGACTCTTTCGTCAGTAGGCCATTGAAATCAAACAAAAATCATCATTCGAGCGATTCAGCTCCCTCATGCTCGGGCATTGACATGGTCAAACCCAATCGCTGGAAGCCGCATGGATACTGGGCTCCAGTCACGGACGCGTCCACAAGTCAACAGAGAAAAAAGAGAGAAATGGGCCCTCTCAGATCAAAAATCAGGGAAATTCACCTTGCCGCGTCCACAAGGTAAAACGGCTGTAGCCCGCAGAAACAGGGGCTTCCAGCCAATAAAAAGGGGGACAGAGAAAATCTGTCCCCCCGTGTGTGGTGGAGCTGGGGGGATTTGAACCCCCGTCCATAAGTCTTTTTCGTACAGTTCTACATGTGTAGTCGTCTGATTTGAGTCTCGCCAAGTGAACCGCGCAGCGACACGCTGAACACCCAGCCAGTACCCTTTTTTCTCACACCACCCCAAGGTACCCGAGGTGATGCCAGCCCATATGTTTTACCTTGCAGCTAGGACTTTGAGGGATTTAACCCCCTCATCACCCTAACCCAGCCTATCGGCCAACTGTTGCAAGGCTCACCGGATTAAGCGGCGAGTGCGAAACGTTCGTCGTTTGCAGTTAGTTTTTTTTCCGAAGATTAACGAGGATCAGAACCTCGACATGCCCTGCCACGCGTCCGAACCCATGTCGAAACCAGTGCAGCCCCTGAGGGAGTTATTTTAGGCGCTTTGCAGGAATTGCAAGAGCTCTGTCGGAGAATCAATGTGCAAATGGGCATTCCAGCGCGAAATATCGGTCTGTTGCCCCAAATAACCGTAAGTGGCGGCCACGGTGCCCATGCCGGCGGCCAAGCCTGCAACGATGTCGCGTTCGTCGTCGCCCACATAGACGCAACGTGCCGGATCAACCGACAGGCGCCGCGCCGCCTCGAACAAAGGCGCGGGGTGCGGTTTGGCGTGCGGCGTGGTGTTGCCGCTGACGATGGTCCCAGCAGTGGCGAACAATGGCATGGCCGCGGTGAGCGGGTCGGTGAAGCGGCTGGATTTATTGGTGACCACGCCCCAGGGCAGCCCCAAAGCCACCAGGCGTTCGACCATGTCCACCACGCCATCAAAGATGCGGGTGCGCTCGGTCATGCAGTTTTCGTAGTTGACGAAAAACTCTTCCTTCATGGCTTCAAAGTCAGGGTGCTCGGGGGGCATGCCAAAGGCGATGCCCAGCATGCCCCGCGCTCCGGCACCGGCCATATGGCGGTAATGCTCCAGAGGCAAAGAGGACATGCCACGGTCAACCCGCATTTTGTCCGCCGCTGCACCCAAATCCGGGGCGCTGTCGATCAAGGTGCCGTCCAGGTCAAACAAGACGGCTTGTGCGTGGTGGAACATGGTCAGGCTTTCCGGCAGGCGAGCAAATAGTTCACGCTGGTGTTCTGGCTAAGCCAATACCGTTTGGTGAAGGGGTTGTATTCCATGCCCTTGAAGCCTTGGGCGTCTAACCCGGCTTCGCGCGCCCAGGCGGTCAGTTCGCTGGGCTTGATCAGGCGGGCAAATTCGTGCGTGCCTTTGGGCAAGAGTTTGAGAATGTATTCGGCCCCAACGAT
>Ga0247843_1002188_pt1 | contig 36661 bp, 38 predicted proteins | sample LaCruzMarch2017__FD_192420 | JGI IMG/M metagenome (GOLD analysis project Ga0247843, IMG submission 192420) | Freshwater microbial communities from meromictic Lake La Cruz, Castile-La Mancha, Spain - LaCruzMarch2017_8m | ecosystem: Environmental > Aquatic > Freshwater > Lake | place: Spain... | reverse complement strand
TCGGCGGAGATCCGCTCACGCCCTACGAATATGCCGTTGATCGCTTCGGGAAAAACAGCCGTGTCATTTTCCCCGAGAAGGATGACTGGAAAATCTAGTCAACAGCCCTGTCTACGCCCAGCGTACGCTCCAAGCGCCCGCGAATTCCTCGCCCTCTTTGCCTTTGAGGCGCTTAGCCATCCAAAGAAGGCTATCGATCCCGGTATTGCCGGTAACCGTGATCTGTTTTGGATCGATCTTTTCTGCCAGGAGATTCTGCCGGGCGCTTTCGGTGGGTGCAAAATGCAGCGAGGCGCTTAGCGCGACAGCGCGACGATTATACTCCTCGGGCCAGGGGCTGTTCAGGTCATGCGTACGCAGACCGGCTTCCACGTGACCTACGGGCACTTTCTCGAAGAAAGCCGCCATGGCAGCCGCGGCGGCGGTTCCAGTATCGCCCTGCACGAGCACCCAGTGCGGGCGCTCTTCCCGAATCAGGCGGCTTACGCCATCGAGCGCGCGAGCGTAAAGCGCCGCCGGGCTCTGCCCGCTAGTCATAAGAGCGAGGTCGTGGGTCGCTTTCAAGCCGAATACAGAGAGCATTTGCTGCACGAGCTCCAGATGCTGGCCAGTATTCACAAGCACGAGCTCCGCCTCTTGGCGCTCCTGAACAGCGCGAACCACTGCTGCCAGCTTGATCACTTCGGGGCGAGTTCCGAGAACGACCATAATTTTAGTCTTAGATTTTTTTTCTGCGGCATTTACATTCATGGTGAGGGTACCTACACCAACGGCGGTTTTTTCACCCAGCGCTTTCTTTGTCGTAAAACACGATTTTTGTAGGCTTTTCCGTCGATTTAGCGCTCCCCGGGTGTTCGCTCGTGTTTGTTTTTTGCCTGCCTCACTTTCGCATTGCGCATCGCATTCAACATGAGTACTTTCCGCGCTTCGAACTCGGCAGGACCCATACGAGTTCAGGGGACAAACGTTGCGCGCAAACTATTTTTTATATGTATTGGCCTTAACGGTGGCTCTGCTTGCTCCCGCGAAAGCTTCCGGCGCCGGCTGGGCCCTTGCCACTTACGGCGAGGCAATTACCCTGGAAGGTGAGGGCGGTTACTCAGCTTCAGCCTGGACTCACGCGCTATGGATTCCGGCGGAGTCCCGCTGGGTGCCAGCGCCATACGCAGGCGCTGCTGTCGATCGCTACGCACCAGATTCCGGAAAGGTGAATCGCCTCTCCCCGCTCTTGGGAGCGGAGCTCCGCCTTGTGCCTGAGCTGAAGTTGTTCACGGAGTACCGCTACGTAACGGAGAACCCACGCAGCGCTTATTCCCGCTCCGACTTCCGCGCGGGTCTCGTTGGTGGTCTCTGGCGGGAGCTGCCGCTCGCCGAAAAGCTTTCTCTATTCTCGGACACTTACGGGGAGCTCCTCTATCTTCCCCGCTTCAGCCAACGGCCAACCCTTACGGCTTTCAGTAAGTTTGGCCCGCGATACCGAATACTTCCTGCATTGAGCGGCGACCTCTTTACCGAAGTCTACGGTCATGACAGCGACGACAGAAACCTCGGTCGCCGTGCCTTCGAGCTGCGCTACGGCGGCCGGGCTGTGCTCTCCTTCGGAAAAGACTCCTCCTGGTCTATGTCGCTCGGAGCCTTTCGCCGCTTTATCTCTTTCCGGGATGCGCCTGACTCCCGTTGGCGCGCGCTTTTCACGATCGGGGGCAGCCTGTGAACAATCTGGCGCTCTTACTCTCCCTGCTCGTGGTGCTAGGGATTTTCGTGTTCACCCTCGACGACCTCTTCATCGATGCCGTAGCGGCTTTGCGGCGCCTGCGCCCACGCAAGCTCGAGTTCGGGGAACTCCAGCTCATGAAGCTACTTCCGCGTAAACGGATCGCGATCCTCGTGGCGAACTGGAAAGAGGATGAAGTACTGGAGCGGATGATCTCCGGGAACATCGACAATATCGATTACAGCACGGCCTCGTATTCCTTCTTCTTAGGTGTCTATCCGAATGACCCCCCAACGTGGGAAGCAGCCCGCAGGCTGGAAGCCACTTTCCCCAATGTGTTCGTAGTAGTGAATTCCCGGCCCGGCCCAACCTCCAAGGGCCAGCTGCTTAACGAGATGGTAAGGCAGGTGCTGGCATCGGAAGAGGTCACGCGCGCGCGCCATGATCTTTTTCTTCTGCAAGACTCTGAAGACCTGATTCACCCCCTCTCGCTCCAGCTGATCAATCTCGAGGCTGAAGACGCCGACTTTGTGCAGGTTCCAGTATTCTCGCTCGCCGTGAATTTCCGTCGCCTTGTGGCCGGCGTTTACATGGACGAGTTCGCCGAGTCGCACACCAAAGAGATGCTGGTGCGCGCTTCGCTGGGAGCGCCGATTCCGAGTGCCGGCGTGGGCACAGCTGTCTCTCGCCGTCTGATGGTGGCACTTATGGCAGAACAGGGAGGAAATTTCCTCAATGAAGACTGCCTTACCGAAGACTACCAACTCGGGCTGCTCGCAACCAAGCTGGGTTTCACATCCACGTTTGCCTGCACTTACCAGGAGCTGCCAGGCGGGCGAAAAGATTTCATCGCCACGAGAGAATTTTTCCCGGAGGAGCTGCGAGCTTCCGTGCGGCAGAAAACGCGCTGGACCATCGGAATCGCCTTTCAAAGTGCAAAACGCTTTGGCTGGTACGGCGCTCCGCTCATCCGTTACTTTCTCTGGCGTGACCGTCGCGGGCCCTGGAATGGGCTCCTGCTCGTAGCGTCCTCGGTGCTAGGTCTCGGTTTGCTTTCCTATGTGCTCTCCCACGACGGAAACTTTCCTGGCTTCGTGGAAAGCCCTCTCTTCCAGGCGCTGTCACTCGCAAACTTCTTCCAGATGTTCCTGCGAATCGTGCAGAGGATGCGAACGACAGCTTTGGTCTACGGCGCCGCCTTTGCGCTCGCCGTGCCGCTACGCTGGCCGGTAGGGAACCTGGTGAACACCTGGTCGGCCTGGCGCGCCTGGCGCGTTTACCGGCAGTCGGTACGCAAAGGCGAGAAGCCGGCGTGGGTAAAGACTCAGCATAAGCTGCCGGAACAGTTCGGCCGGATTCCTCTCGATCGACGCGAAAAAACGACGGAGCTGCGCGCATGAAAATCTTTGGATTACTTCTCGTACTTCTTACTTCCAGCGTTTCTACAAGCACGGCGGCCGAACCGGAATGCGTGAACATCTTCTACGACCGCGGCCCGGCGGGCTACTGGATGGGTCGCACCTATTCTATTTTCCTCCAGAATCTTCTCGGCCACTTTCCAAAATTTCAGCAAATTGTGAGCCCAATCGAGCTCTACCGAAAGGGCGATACGGAAAAGTGCCGCGCTACCTTTTACCTAGGGAGCTATTTTGAGAATAGTATTCCGCAGGCGTTTCTTGATGACTTCTCTTCCACCAAACGGCCTGTCGCCTGGTTCGGTTACTCGATCTGGAAAACCGACACAGAAACACTCTTCGGCTTTAGCTACGAAGGGCTGACTACTCTCGATCAGGAAAAGCGTGACGAGGCCGGCTACCCCACCTACTTCAAATGGATCGACTACAAAGGGGAGACCTTCTACAAATTCGGTGACTGGAGTAAATCCGATCCCAAGCAGTTTCTCGCGCCATTTGAACAGGTGGAGCTGAGGGAAACTAAATCCGGAGTTTCCGAGGTGCTCGCCTGGGCCAGGCACTCCGGCAAAAATCGTCGCGTTCCCTACGCGATGCGCGCAGGCAACCGATTCTACGTGGCTGATATACCCTTCAGCTTTCTTCACGAAGCCGACCGTTATCTGGTAACCGCCGATCTTCTGTTCGACATTCTCGGCGAGCCGGCGAAAAACGAAAAGAATGCATTCCTCAGAATCGAAGACGTTCACGCGCTTTCTCCGCTAGCTGATGTACTCAAGGTGGCATCTCTGCTTGAGCAGGAGAAAGTGCCGGGAAACATCTCGCTGATACCGGTCTTTTTCGATCCCTTGAAAACATACAATCGCTCGGAAAATGAGGAATACCTCACCATGGACCGCAAGCCCGAGTTTCTTGAGGTTATGCACGAGCTGCGCAAGAATTCCGGTTACTCCTTCATCTGGCACGGAGTGACCCACCAGCATGGTGTAGCGCAGAACCCGCACAATGGAGCCTCGGGCGACGACTTCGAATTCTGGGATGCCGTTCGCAACGCTCCTGTAGCCGAAGATGGAACACGGTGGGTGCTCGACCGGCTGAGTGACGGCTTGTATACGATTTTGAAATCGGGGCTGGATGCGCCCACCGTCTGGCTCACGCCGCACTACCAGGCCTCGGCCCTCGACTATCTGATATTTGCCCGCGTTTTCCCCTGGAATGTCGGCCGGGTGATCTACTTCAACTTTCGTGCTTCCGGCCTTCCACCTGCCGGGACTAACGGGAGCTACTGGCTCAGAAACAACGACGCTGCCGCTCAGAAACGGCGGATCGAAGCTTTCTCACGGCTGAAGGTGGAAACCGATCCAGCAGCTCCATGGAACGGACAATTTTTTCCCTACGAGATTTTCGGCGACGTCTATGGTCAGCGCCTCCTACCCGAGAACCTCGGAAACTCGCAGCCCTATATCAGCGAGCATGTCGTGCGAACTCGTACTCCGAAAGAAATTATCGCCGACGCGAAACGCAACCTTGTTATACGCGACGCCTGGGCTTCGCTGTTCTATCATCCGTACCTGCTGCAGTCGTTCAAGAACGGAGGCCGCGGCACTTATCCCGGCGATGCGAATGAGCTGGCAGGCCTGATTCGGGAGATCAAGGCCCTCGGCTATAAATTCATCAGCGCCGAACAATATTCCAGAACTCACCTGCGACCCATCAGACCAGAACCCATTTACCGGGAGATCCAGCCATGAAAATTCAACTCGTTTTTCTGTCCGCTCTGTTCCTGCTCTTCGCCGCTTCGGCAAGCGCCGAACTCAAGCTCGATCCCCCGCATAGATTGCTGGAAAAGGCCGGTGCAAGCCGCCTTGCCTGTAGGGAAGTGATCCTCGATCTCCAGCAGAATATTTCGGAGTTCCGGGATCCCAAAACCTTTGACTCCTATTTCAGGATCCTCGATGAGCTTCAGAAAATTGCCGCGGAGAAAGGTGTGGATGAAATCTATCCAAACGCAGTAAAGAGCCTCGGGCAGCAGATGGTTTCGAACGGAATTCGCTGGCTGAGTGGTGCGCGTGACCCTATTGAGCGCATCCTCTACTACCATCGCTGGATGAGCTCCGAGATCGCGTTTTCCTTTCTCTCGAATGTAGAATTGGAGGAAAAAACTCTCGCACCCGAAGACGTTACGAGTTTCGCCCTCAACCTCGATCGCCTCATCCCTTGGATTGACCAGGCTTTTCCACAAGCTACAGGGCTTCGTCTTGGTTACCGGAACCTGCTCTCTGATCGCGCAGCAAAAAGCCTCGCTCGCAACAGTCTCTCAGAGTCGGAGCGGCTCTTCTGGCTCTCAAAAATCTACAGCGCCTCCGGCTATAGCTCTGCCATCAACCTGATCCAGGACGAAGTGCTCCGGCTGAACAAAGAGAACCGCGCCGGGATTCACGTATTTGCCGCGCGCCTCGTTACCGTGGCCACGCGTTTGCTTGCCGACGCCCATAACCAGCCATTCTGGCTCGTCAACCTTACAGGCGATGCCGCGCTCATCACCCTGATGCGTGCGGTCTTTCTGCAGGAAAGCCTCGCCGATGCCGAGTTTCTTAGCTTGCTTGGAATTATGCAGGCCAGCCACCTGCAAGGGCTCACCCAGCAGTGGATCGCTCGTCTTCCGAACGAAGCCCAACTCGGCGAGCATTTGCGGCTCACGCAAATCCTCGTAAAAGTGCTGGAGAAAAGAGACCTGGAGAAAGAAGCCGCGGAGGCGAACCGCTTCCTCACCCGTCTTGCAGCTCCCGCAAAGGCAAAGGAAAAATCTCTCGAAGGCAGCTATGCCCTTACCGGCCTCGACGGAAAAAAATGGATCTTCACCGCCGCCTTCACGCGCCCGACCGAGGTTTTCGTGGGCCTCAGCGACGTGCTCGGCTTCGTGAACAAAAGCTACTTCAACCTCACCTACCTGCCCGACGAGGATTCCTTCGTAGCCAGCGAACGTGAGCGTACCGACGACGCTTTCCGGAACCGCGTGGTGAAGTTCAAGGTCAGCAATGATGGCTCCATCGAGCTGCGTGACCTTGCAAACGATGCCCTGCTAAAAGGCAAAAAGATCGAGTCCTATCCGAACTTCTTCAAGGAAGGGAAAGCCGATCCTGTGAGCAGTGCCGCGGGCCGCTACGAAGGCATGATGTATATCGGCAAAGACTTCGCCAAGAAAATGACCCTGACCGTGACCTCATTCAATGGCTATACGGTCGCAGGAATGACTGATGACAACGTCACCATCACCTTTGAACTGAATGTGGGTACAGCTGGAACCGACTCCGTGCTTTATCTCACCACCGGCAATACCGGCCGCCCGAACTGGGTACAGCTGAGAGGATTGCTCAAAAACGGCGAGTTCCGAGGACGCACCATCATTGGCGGGCGGGGTTTGTCAGCCAGAGATTTTGTATTGAAGAAAATCGTGAAGTAAAGGAAATGAAAATGAAAAAAACCAATCTACCGTTCCTGCTGCTGGCTTCGTTCTTCTTCTCTCTCGCCGCAAGCGCGATGGACAACGTGAAAGGCTTCAACCTTTCTGAAAACGACAGCTATCCCTATGATGCTTCTACCGATGGCGCGGCGAAAACTCCGGCCCAGGTCGCGGTTGACGAAGCAAAACGCCTCGGCGCCAATCACATTATCTTGAATGTGCGCGCCACGATGGTGGGCCCCTTTTCCAACGAGGTATTGCCCACAACGCCTCCTGCGGAACGCGCCAACGAAATGAAGCGGATGACCCGGCTTATCAAGTACATCAAAGCCCAGAAACTGTCCGTCGGCTTGCGCCCGATCTTCTTCGTCGTCGGCCCGAACGGCGAGTTCCCCTATAAAACGAAGCTTCCTGATGGTAGCGAAAAAGTCTGGTGGCACGGGAATATCCAGCCGTCTGACCCGAATCGCTGGTTCGAAAGTTTCCGCGTATACCTCGACTCCTACATCACGCTCGCCAAATTCGCCAAGATCGACGAATTCACCGTAGGCGCGGAGCTCTACTCCATGACCATCGGCATCGAAGACCAGTGGAAGCAGTACCCCTACGGCTTTCCCGGCCGTTGGCTCGAGCTACTCCGCTATGTGCGGGCGAAGCTTCCCGGCACCCGGCTCATGTACGATATCAACTTCACCGACGACTCCGTCGTGAACGGCGGTGAAGTTTCCGCTTCCGGCGGTGAGCTTGAGCGCTGGCGTTACCGGATCGTAGATCTGGCCGATCGCGACAATCCGGCCGAAAAGCAGATCTGGATCGACCTGACAACCTTCTGGAAAGAGCTCGATGCCGTCGGCATCGACATGTATCGCTCGCTTGCGAGCCCGAACCAGGTGATTCCCTCCGACTTCAACCAGCTCGTGGCCTTGCTCCGCCAGCGAACAGACTCCTACGCCACCCAGATGGACAATACCTTCACCCAGATCGAGCTGACTCTTGACCACCAGAAGCCGGTGATCTTCAAGGAGCTTGGTTACCGCTCTGTCGAGAAAGGATTCATCGATCCTTTCGCCTACGCGGGAGAGGGAACTATTCTGGTGCAGCACCAGGCCGCTGCCTACCAGGCTGTGTTCTCCTCTTTCTGGGAGGCCCGCTGGCCCTGGTTCAAGGGCTTTAACTTCTGGGAAATCCATGTGGACGGTTCCAAGGCAGGCCCTCGCGACAACGGCTTCAGCCCCTTGGGCAAAGACCTCACCGAAAGCGTGCTGAAGAAATACTGGTAGATGCGCGCGCTACCTATTCTTGCGCTGCTCGTGCCACTTCTCTTCTTTTCCTGCGCCGTTGTGCGGGTAAAAAGAGATCTAGGCGAGCTTTTGCCTCTGGAAAAAGAGCATTGGGAAATTTCCTACCTGGGAAATGGCAAGGTCTCTTTTTCCCCACCAGGAAAACTGCTACTGAGCTCCGGCGTTCCCTCTGCTCCCGGTGTCACGCACGCCGCACTACTATTGTCCCACCGTGTGCTGCCGAAATCCGGCTTCGAACTCGAAGTGGAATACACCTTGCTCGCCCAGCTACGGGAAGCAACGCCTAATCCCTGGGAGACATTCTGGCTTTTCTTTGGTTATCAGCCAGGAAAAGACGGAAAGCGAACCAACTATGCCCTCGTGAAACCCAATGGCCTCGAAGTGGGCCGGGCCTGGGGCAAATTTGATCAGAGCTTTGCTTTCACCACACCTGTTCCCTTCCTCCTGCCGAACACGGCGGCCAGGCTCCGGGTTCTCGTGCCAGTGGAAGGGCCAGTAGAAATTTTTTTTCAGGACAAGCCTGCAGGCACCATTCCACACTCTGCCCTATTTCACCATTCAGGGCGTATCGGCCTCTACCTCGAAGATGCGCGGGTGGCCGTGAGGGAAGTAAGGGTTAGAATACTCGGGAAATGACCTCGATCCTGCTCAGCCTGATATTGAGTATTACAACTGCCTTCGCCTACATTGACGAAGGCTCTCCGCCCGCTGTGAAAATTTCGCCTTACAAGCCCACTTTTTTTATTGTTGGGAAAAACGAGGGCAAAGGCCAGTTCAGCCTGAAGGCACGACCTGCCGAAGCGCTGCCACTCTACGTGGGTTATACGCAGCTGATGATCTGGGACATCTACAAATCTTCGGCGCCGATGCGCGACATCAACTTCAACCCTGAGCTTTTCTACCGAATCACGATCGGAGACGAAAAGGAGCTCCGCTGGGTGGACCTCGGCATCTTTGAGCACGAGTCCAACGGACTGAACGGAAACTCCAGTCGTTCCTGGAACCGCGCTTCCGCCCGCTTCAGCGATGCGTATTCCTTCACCGGCCTCACCACGAAGCTGCAATGGTCAATCAAAGCCTGGGTTCCTTACGGCTGCGAAGGCACCACCTGTGCCCGTTTCCGAGGCCTCTTTGAAGCCACGTTGTCTCTCGAAAATTTTTTCGGCATCGGGATGGGTGAGAACGATCTCAACTTGCGCTTCTATCCTGGGGGGGCGAGCAATCTGAACCTCGCCAAGGGAGGCCAGGAGCTCACGTTCCGGCTGAGACCGAGCAAGGCCTCTTATGTTCCCCTCTTTGTGATCCAGCTGTTCCACGGCTATGGCGAGAATATGCTCAACCAGGACCGCGAAGTTCTCGCCCTCCGAGGTGGCATAGGCTTCTAGCCGAAAAAATCCAATACTCTTCACTGATTAGGCATCTTCAGAGGAACGCCAACGGATTAAACAAATGCTAACGAAACGGGAGTGAAATTTGAGCCTTGTCAACTAGGGCCCTTTTACTTGCCCGACAACGATAGTCTGCTACTCTATGGGTCATTCGGCTCGGGGGAGTAGAAAGGTTTTGTTTATGGCCCTAAGCCAGATCCTGAGAACCACCGCCCTGTCCTTGATCACGCTTTCCCTGCTCGCCTCTTCGCTGGCTCGCGCCGATGAAGTGAGCGACCAGATGAACGTTTCCTCTTCCAAGTGGCGCGCAGCCTGTAGCGGAGCCCCCCTCGCGAGCCGCCTCGAGCGCCATTCCACCAACTCCGTGAAGCGAATCACTATCCACTACACAGATACGCCGAAGACCTATAAACGCTCGCTCACTGAAAAGCTCTGCATCCTCTTCAAGTACGCCACGACCACGATCGAAGGCACAAAGAAGGTGCTCTGGGGCGATATCCCTTACCATTTCTATATCTCCTCCGATGGCCAGGCCGGAGAGGCCCGCAACACAGCCTACCAGGTGGATTCCAATACCGCCTACCACCGCGACGGTCACATCGCCATCGTGGTGGAAGGCAGCCAGAATGACGGGATAACGGGAGCACAAAAGAAAAAGCTCTTCGCGATCATAGGTGCCTTGCAGAGAAAATTTGAGATTCCTTCCAGCCGTATCGCCACTCACAAAGATTTTGCGTCCACCGACTGCCCGGGGCCTTCCGTGCTGGCGGCCGTATCCGAATATAAGAACATCGGAAATAAAGCCTGCAAAGGACTAGTCTGTGCCCCCAAGCCCCACTGCTCCGCCACTCAGAACCTCGTGAACAATGCCAAGACTGGTGCTTGCTGCGCCATCTGGAAATGTGAAGCGAAAAAAGGCAAGCAGCAGAACCAAGAGGGGGATGAGGGCGGCCACATTCACGCCGAAAACCAGGCCAAGAAAAAATCCTCGCGCTGGGCCTCGAAGCCGATACCTGGCTGGAATCCATTCGAGAACAACTGAGCTAGTTCAGCACGGGCACCAATTCAGGCAGTAACAGGATCTGCGGCGTTAGCGTTGATCAATGAGCGTGCACTGCACTCGTTTGATCACACCGCATGCGGGCCCTGCTAAAGCGGAAACGGCGAAGAAATAACCTTCAAGCACGGCAGGAGCCTTTGCCTTGATCTTGTAGTCACCTCTGGCCGTGCCTTCAGCACCCGGAGCGACATCAGCATTCAAAAGTGCTTTTGTTTCGGCTCGGATTCCGACCACTGGCTCACGGTCGCGAAGAGTGCGGGCAAGCCTGTTTCGAACCTTCGCAACCACGCGATACACGCGGTCACTTCCGGAGCCAACCGCTTCGGCAGTGCAGCTGAGCACTTCCACCTTGTCGGAGCTGCAGTCATTGGCCACCTTGCGCCCTTCAAACTCACCAACCGCTCCGGGCGCACCTGAGGACCTCGATTTTTTCATTTTGCCGGCTTCAGCTCCGGCAACTGGAACGGAAGCACCGCTTGTATTTCCGCGGGAACCCGCCGCGAAACTGGAATCTACTTTGGGACGGCCACGCTCGAGGGAGGTGGAACTTGAGAAGTCGGCGAGGATTCGGTCCTTCTCCAGCACATTTCCATTTGCCTGATAGAATGGAGGCGAAGAAGTTTTTGGAATCCTGCGTTCGAGCTTTGTCGCGGCATTCTTCGAACGGAGCAACTCTTGGCGGATTTCCCCGGTGATCGTGCTTGCCGACCTAGGAGTGCTGCCAATTGGAAGCGGAGCATTCGCCGTACTTTTCGTAATCTCCTTGCTGAGGGAAGTGGCGAGGCCTTGCTGGCGAGCATCAGAAACAGACATTAACGAAATTGCCGACTCCCTCACTTTCTTGGCCCGAACGATCTCGCCGTCTAGGTAGGTGACAATTTCCTGCACTTGATGAAAAGCATCGTTAAAGCAGGAAAGGCTCGTGGCATCTCCTTGACTATTAGGCAAGTCGATCATGATTTTGGGATAATCGGCTACAATGGCGGTATACCTCTGCATCTGCACGACCTGCTCTTCGATACTGCGAATCGCGTCGAGGTAGTTCCTGCTTGTATTTGCCTCAGAATGACTCTGGTTTCTCACCTGGCCCCGCGACTGAAGCACTGGCACCAGGCTCTGCGCCGCGTTTCTCCAGCTATCTACAAGCTCATCGGCGCAATACCTGGCCTGCAAAGCTACGAATCTATTGTGCCCGCACATCATCACGTAGGGATCAATCTGCGCGGCCGTAGGGCAGGAAACGGAAAAGACCGATTCAGCCTTGGCGTAGCTGCTCACGTATGTCAGACCGACAGGGCCCAATAAAACGTGGAGAAAAAAGTTCCAGGAACAAAATATTCTCATGGAGCCCTACCCCTGCGCTCGCGTGAAAAATAGCCGTGCACCCGCTCGAAAACGGAAAGTCCGTATTTGGCACCAACTCCGTCTACCACTTCCGAGGCAGGATCCCTCGAATTCTCTTCGGTGCCCGCAGCCACGTCTTCGCGTTGACTTTCAGTATTCTCGAGCGGAGTCTCAACGGCAGCGTCGGCGTTCTTTGAGGTATCCGCGCTGAACGGAGAACCGCTCGAGCCTCCGCCACCACCCCCGCCACCACCACCCGCTTGCGAACTGCTTGGGTCTTCCAACGGCTTCGCTTCCGCTCCAGGCACAGTAACCGGCCCGGAGGAGGAACTGTCACCGCTCCCGCCCAAGGAACCGCCGCTGCCCACACCTGAACTCGCGGACTTCCACGCGCCTGGCGAAGTGGCGGCAGAAGTACTCGCCATCTTCAGCAAGTCATCGCTGATCGAGCCAATCCCCGAGGGGAAAGTGCGATTGTCGTCTTTGGTGATCATAGAAATTTTTTCAGGAGCGGGCCCGGCCGGTGCTGGCTTTGAAGAAGCAACTTTGCCGGAGCCGATTTTTACTCCCGTATTGGTTTGCGCGCTGGAATTCGTACTCGCCGGGGTCGGGCTGGTTGCAGCGGTCATATCGGCAGGCCCCGCAGGCTGGAGAGGAGATTTGGACGCGTCTGAAGGCGGGCTCGGCATACTGGGAATTTGCGGCATCGGGCTCGTCGCGTCAGGGTCGCGCTCAATTGGGCGCTGATCTTTATTCTGCGTATTTGGCACTCGCCCATTGCAACCCACTTGGATAGGGCTCGCGCTCGCGGCCTGTATCCTGGCCCCCATTTTTGAATTCTCTTTCACAGCGAGGTCAAATTTAGAGGGCTGCCTTTTCCCGCGGCTGATGCTTCCTTCGTTTTCCGAACCGGCATAAACGTCGGCGAAACAAACATTGATGTCTCTGCCCACCACATTGGAAACGTGCGGAACCACAGTTACGCAGCCATAGAGCGGCGCTGAACCACCACTCTGCTGCGTGGCCCCCACCACACAGGGAGACTTTCCATCCACTACGTCTTCGAGCAGATGCTTGCAGGGATCTTTCGGTGCCGTGCCGCCGCCTCTGCCGCAGCTCCCGTTCATACTGTCGTTCTTGGTGGGATAGTAATTAGTAATCAGCTCGATCCTGACTTCGCCACCTTTTCCAAAATCGGGGCCTATCTGGTTCTTGCTGGATTTAGGCTTTTTCGGAGGATTTGCTTTTGCGTGCTCACAAAGGAAGGCACACAAGCATAGCGCAAGAAGAAGTGGCAACGAGAAGTAAGTTCCGGTTCGTTTCATCGTCGATAAAGGGGGCAATTCCCCTATGGAACTTGTCGTCTGAATTCAGGCCATACTCGACACTTCCTTGGCTGAACGGCCCGATTTTTCCCGAGGAAAAGGGCTCAGAGAGCAGCGGAGGGTATCTCTGCCGAGATACAGGGGGGTTAAAGCCAAGTTAGGCGCTCACTTCTTCTTAGCCGCCGTGGATATCCTAGCGATTTTCTTCACAGCCTTTTTCCCTCTCGCTCTTTTCTTCGCAGACTCCGGAATCTTGCCAATCCGGAGATCAGCTTTCTTCAACAGCTCCAGGAGTCGAAATACATCGCCTTCGAAGCTCGCGCTGTTCTCCGGCAGATTCAGCCAGGTGGGCATCGCGGTGTTACCCTCCTTCCGGAACATCGCGATCGGACGAAGGGTGGGAAAATCGTCTCTAATGCCAGGCTGAGTTTCAATTGGAACAACGACCCAGATACCATTGTCGCCCGCCGTTTCCCCAGCTTTTTGCCTGAGAATGATCATGATGCGGCTGTCGATGTAGAGCGCGTGGCTACCGAACATCGGCTTCAAGGTGATTCGGGACCAGATTCTTGATCCTTGCAGCTCTTCGAGAACGAAATCATAAGCTGGTTTTTTAGGTGGCTTCTTCATGGGGGGAATCATGCCTTATACTGAAACGCTTTCCAACCGGGTGCTGCACAGCTAAAATAGCTTTATGCCGTTTACGCCCTTTCACTTCGGTCTCGGCTATAGCACTGCAGGCCTCGAGAAGCGTCCTCGATATTTTTGCTTCTTCGCTTTCGTAGTCACACAGGTTGTGATCGATATCGAAACGCTGCGGAACATGCTCACAGGAGCACCGCGGCTGCATACTTTCTTTCATACTTTTTTAGGGAGCACGATCGCAGCGTTGATCTCGGTCGGAGTTTCGGTCGTGCTGATCCTCTTGCTCCGCCGGGCTTTGTCTTTTTTTCCGGCAGCTCTTACCAAGGCGCTCGACCACTATCGCCTGTTTCCAAAGGTCACACCTGGCGCACTTCCGCTTGGGATCTCCGCGCTCTTTGGCGCTTGGAGTCACGTTTTCCTCGACTCGATCATGCATTCTGACGTGGAGCCATTCGCCCCTTTCGCCACTGGAAATCCAATGGAAGGCGTGATCTCGCTGGGCATGCTTCATTTGATCTGCACGGCCTTGATCGGATCGGGGTGTTTTTTGGTTTTCACACGCAAGACCTGAGGCTTTTTTCTCCGGGCAACCAAAAATCCCCTGACACCGAAACAGTTCTATGAGAATCATTCTCAACGATGATTTTTTCACTCACTAGACTGCTCCTGCTTCTGCTTTCCTCTTGCTCCTCCGCCTTAGCCGGTTGGGAGATGAACGACCTTTCCATCCTGTTTCCCCTCCCCGCTCCAGCCTCCAAAAATCTTCTCTGGCGAGCGGGAACCAGCGCCCGTGACGGCACGCTCCTCCCCCGATCGCTCTATTCCGAGCTACCGATGCTCGTTGTTCTGCGCGATCGCGAATGGCTCTACCAGAATCTCCGGGTGGTGGCCCTGCGCATCGATCCCTGCTTCCGCGAAGGCACAAACGCCGCCTCTCTGCCCTGCCGCCGCCAGGTGCGCCTGGTATGGCAACCCCTCGAAGAAGTGCGCGGCTCCTGGACCACTCTCGACGCCGCCGTTCATACTTTTCACGAACTCGATGAACAGAGCTGGCGTAATTTCCGCGACGATCTGAAAACCCTTCGCACGAAGCACCCCAGCGCCCCCGGGCTTCCTCTCCAAGTGAACCCTCGCATCGCCCAAGAAGGCTGGCAAGGCGGCTACGCACAGGAACTTTCACACCTCGTGCTTTCGACCATAGGCCCCGCCAACCTCGTGCGCGCCACCGCGATGACCGTGAACACCGAAGGCACCGTATGGGTTTTCACTGGCTTCGACGTAAAGAACGGAACCTATACCCGAATCCCCGTGCCGCGCACAAAAAACGTGGCCCAGGCATTCTTCGCCAAGCTGGATGATCTCAACGAGTACCGCTCCACCATGAACCCCTTCCCTGCGGAGGAATCGCCCTACTTGCGCTTGCTGCAAAACTCGGCCGTGGCCGGGCGCGAGATGGGCGAAACGGAGATCATGAAGGCCGTTCGAAGCTCGCTCATAGCCCTCAACCCCCGCCGATCAAATCCTGGAACCATCGACTGCGCCAGCTGCCACGCGGCCCGCGCGGTTCCGCTCTGGGCGGCCAGCAATTTCCCGAACTGGAACTGGGATTCACTTTTCGGCGATAACCTTTTCCGCTCCGGCGGCAACCTCGAAAACACCACCGCGCAGCCGCGCCGTACGAATATGCTTCGCGCATTCGGCTACTTCAATGCCGACCCTGTGATCTCACCCCGCACCGTTTTCGAAACAGCTCTCGCCACTGGTGCCATGGGCGAATAGTCCCTTGCGTGCCTGAGTTGGACCCCCTAAGCTTCTAGGCATGAAACTCGTATTCACTTATGGGCCACTCTCTGCCCCTCGCCAATTCGGACTTAACTAGCCATGCCGTCCATCATCACACACGGCATTGTAGCCCTCGCTCTGGCTACAAAGGCGAGAAGCGTTCGCTCGTCGGACAGAATGCGCCTGCTGCTCGTATGCATTTTCTGCGCGATAGTGCCGGATATCGATGTCATCGGCTTCAAACTCGGCGTGCAATACAACAGCCTCTTCGGCCACCGCGGCTTCACACACTCCTTTTTTTTCGCCGCGCTTCTCGCCCTCTTTGGCAGCTGGCTTTTCCATCGGCGGATTCGGGAAAACCCGCGAAGCTTCACCTTACTTTTCCTTTTGCTCTTCACTGTTACTGCGAGCCATACCCTGCTCGATGCCATGACCAACGGCGGAGAGGGAGTGGCGCTATTTTCACCCTTCTCTAACCATCGCTACTTCTTCCCTTGGCGGCCCATTATGGTTTCCCCCATCGGGGTTGAAGCATTTCTAGGCTGGAGAGGTATTCAGGTTCTGGCAAACGAATTTCTGCTGATAGTTTTCCCCCTTGCAGCTGTTCTTTATTTCCCTGAGCTCATGAAAAAGTCGCGCACGAAGAAGATAATCTCCATCGCGCTTCTATTGGTGTGGGCTTTAGCGCTCACTGCTCTCGCAGGGCTTTCGCCGCTCAATAATCTGACCATGATCTTCAATCGTTCCGAACACCCCGTGATCAGCCTGTTCGTGAAGCAGTACAAGAATCCACAGATTCTGAAATCCATTCCTACTACGGGAATTCCCGACGCTAAGCTTGTTACGAATTTCCTGCAGCTTCAACGCTTGGGCCTGTTCAACCGCAGACTGGAAGCCCGCGACTCAGCCAGCCACTGGGCGTCCGGTTTTTTTCCGAACTGGTATGGCGGAATCGCTGGCCGCTGGCAGAACTCGAACTTCACGCTGCTATTGCGAACCTTTCTCGGCTATGGCGTGCCCGAAGCTCGCGAAATCCAGGAGGTATTGAAAGATGCCGCCGCCAGCCCGAGAAAAAGAGACTTCCTGTTTACTCTTTCGCCCACGGAGAAATACGACCTCGCTCTCGGCGACTATAACTTCACAGCCACAAAATCAGTGCTGGCGATGACCCATAATGCTGCCGCATGGCCGAAGTTCTGGTTTGGGATCTGCAATGGAATGGCGGCTGCCTCGAAGAATCACGAAGAGCCCTTTCGCACGGTCGACGTAATCAACCCGAACGGTTTCCGTATTAAGTTCCATCCAAACGATGTGAAGGCGCTTCTTGGGCACGCGCTCGCCGAAGTGTCGATGTGGACCGAACATGGCACTCGCTGCAACGTCAATGGCCCGGATGCGGAAGCATGCAGAGTAAATGCAGGCTCTTTTTTTCTGACGACAATGAATCGTCTTGCCCTGGCCCATGACAGCTTCATTGTCGACGGTTTTTCCGGAACGCGAAAACAGTTCTACCTCTTTGATGCGGTGAGAGTCGAAGTGCTGCAAAGCCCGATTGCCATCGAAAAATTGAAAGACTGGGCAGTGCCGACCCCGGTAAAGCAACTGGCCAAAGTGCGATTCACCATGGACTTCGTTTCGACACTTCTCAACGATAAAGACGGCGACGTGCCCGACGAACACGCCCAAGGGGAAGGCTACTATAAAAAAGTGGGCAGAGTAGTGGTTCCCCGAGTGCTCGATGCCATGCTCGCACTCAACAAGGATGGCGACGTGATCGGCGGCGCATGGCTGGGCGATGAGGATGTTCCCGACGTGATTTTTTTTCCATCACCCGAGCCCTCCAAGGATGAGCATGGCCGCCTGAAGGTGACCCCAGCCTTGAACTGGACAGTGATCAAACAGATTTACCAGGAGAGCATCAATCGTTCAGAAGATAGAGCAGCGGTCGACTTTTCGTTGTGATGCCTCAACCGAAAACTCTGGCAATAACCGAGCGACAATAGCAGGCGAACGAAGTTCAAACGGATTCCTCACCTGATTACCGGACTATTGCGAATTCTTTCACGCCTCGATTTACCGATTGCCCTCTGAGCCAATTCCCGATAGAAATTGCCGATCGAAGGAGACACTTATGCACCGCCTTTTGTTTCTGTCCCTCGCGATTTCTCTACATCTAATACTGCTCGATTGCCCCCTTGCGCTTGCGCTTCCGGAGTCGGATCTTTCAATCGTTCGTGAAGGCATTCGTAACCTGCCTAAGTTTTCCACCGCCCATCGCTTCACCGGCCGCGGCGGGCTCAGCATTCACAGTCTCGAGTTCACCTTTTCCGCAAATGCCCAAGGGCCAGTTGTAGTGATCGTTCCCGGGCGCGGCGAGAGTTCGGGCAAGTACTTCGAAACCGCCTACGACCTCGGCCAAGGAGGCGTGTCTTCCGTTTTTGTGATCGACCATCGCGGCCAGGGCTTCTCCGGCCGAATGCTTCCAGATCCGCAGAAAGGGCATGTCGAAGATTTCGCCGACTATACCGCCGACCTCTCCCGGTGGATCGACGAGATCGTGCTGCCGAGGTCTTCCGGCCGGCGCATTGTGCTCGTGGCTCACTCCATGGGCGGCGCCATCACGGCAAAATACCTGGCATCCATTTCGGGTACCCCACTATCGATGAGATTCTCCGCCCTGCTTCTCTCTTCCCCGATGTTTGGTATTTCCTGGGCCGGCTCCTGGCTCGAGCGCCTCGCCGAAGCCAGTTGCAAGAATCGTAGCCCCACTTGTAATAGTTATGTGCAGGGAACCGGTCCTTACGATCCAACGAAAGATACCTTCGAGGCGAACCTTTGGACTTCCAGCTTAGTTCGCTTCCGGATCAACCGGGAGTTTTACGCCACGTATCCCGATACAATCGTGACCGGCCCAACTTGGGGCTGGCTGCGCCAGGCGCTTCTTGCCATGAAGAGCCTGCGAGCACAGCGCAATCTTGCCATGCCATTTCCTATATTTCTTTTCAGCGCGGGCGCCGATCGGATCGTCGACAACGCCGAAGAAGCTCTGTTCTGCCAAGCACAGGCTGACTGCACTTTCGAGACTCTGCCCAATGCCCAGCATTCGCTTCTCGAAGAGAAAGACGAATGGCGTAGCCGAGTGATCGAGAAGATTCTCTTACTGGCTAAGCCGAACTAAGTGGCTGCTGGCCGAGTGACGAAAAGCATGAAAAAGTCAGAAGGCCGTTTACTCTTTCTATGCTCTTCCTTGTAATGGATGATTTTTTTAAGGACCCTTTTGCCGTGCGCGAAGAGGCTCTTGCCAAGCCATTCACGAAAAAAACAGGGCATTTTCCCGGCGCACGAAGTGTCAACGAGTTTCGTTTTCCCGAGCTTCGCGAGTTCTGTCGCAATGCCAGCCCGCTCCTTTCCGCGCAGGGCGCACTAAAAATTCAGTCGCCCTGTTTTCAATTTTTAGGCAAGGGCCAACGCAAAAGCTATATCCACTCCGATCCCATGGCTGGCTATGCCGGAATTGTTTTCTTAGGGGAAAAAAACGGCACGTATCCGGGCACCAGCTTTTTTCGGCATAAACAAACTGGGCTGGATAGTTTCAAGTCAGAAGATAAGAAATGGATCAGGCAAACCTTTCCTACGATGGCGGCGTTCAGAAGCGCGGAAAACTTGCTGGATCGAGATAGATTCAACAACACAAAATGGACAAAAGTCACCACCCTCGATGCCGCGTTCAATCGGCTGATCCTTTTTCCTGCCGAGCTTTTGCATCAGAATGCCTCCGCCTGGGGAACAAGTCCGAGAAATGGGCGATTGACCTATAATTTTTGGTTAGGCACCAAGCGGGCTTGAGGATGAAAACACGATCCTCTTGCGCGTGCCCGTTATCTTGCTACAATTTCCTGAATGCATCGCCTTCTCGCGCTTCTTTTGACCTCGGCATTTCTGTTTGGGCCGATGCCCGCGCAGGCAGCGATCGCTCCTGGAGCCGCTGGCGTTCTAAGCATCGTGCCGGGTCTAGGCCAAGCCGCTGAGGGAAATGGGCTGGAGGGTCTTGCCTGGTTCGCGTCTTCGGCAGGCCTTTACTTTTCCGGCAACTCCTACGCCCGCAATATTGGCTGGGAGATCTGGCAGTACAATATGTACGATGCCTACCGCGATGCCGGCGCCAAAGACACCAGCAAAGAGAACGTGCTGCAGAACGGGATCGCCCCGCTCAATCCCGTAAACCTGCTCGATCCGATCTCCGTGGGCATTGTAGGGTTCGGGTTCTATTCCAAGGGTGGAAAGAATACGGCTCGCCAGGGGCCGGTTAATAAGCTCGGCGGAGCCTTTCTCTTCGCCATGGTGGGGCTCGGCGAGGAAGGGCTGTTCCGCGGCTTCCTCTTCCCTGCATTTTCTCATGTCACAGGCTCCTACACCGTCGGGGCCATTACATCCTCGGCCGCATTCGCTGCATTCCATCTGGGAAACAAAGACGGCTACTATCGCTCTGCTGGGGGTCTAGGAACGATCTTCGCGGCCGGGCTCTTATTTTGCCTGCAAACCTACATGCAAAAATTCGACTTGCGCCACAGCATCTTCGCCCACGCATGGTTCGACTTCACCGTGGAGTATCTGCACATCGGCTCTAACGAACAGCGCACGGCGGAGAATGGCATTCCGACCTTGCGTTATAACTATGAGTTTTGACGTTAGAGGGACGGAAATGCGATTTTCGTCAATCACTGCCACTAGTGCTCTCCGAAAAATGGATTCTCCATATTCAAAAGCACCTTATCAACCTTATACGATGCCTTTTTAACAATGACGTTCTTGGGCTCATATTTTCCAGTTTTTGATTCTACGATGTGCCCCGCCAGAACTTGCCCCGCCTTCAAGGATGGGAGGTCCAAGGCCTGGGCCTGAAACAGAAAGTAAGAGCCTCCGCTCGCATTCAGCGATCTTCGCTCTTGGTAGATCTCCATTTCTCGTTGATCTTCAATGGAAAGCTGGCCAATGATTTCGGTTTGTCGGCTGTGATGCCCGTTTGCCACCAAGTGGCTGGCGAACGTATCGTTCGCCGCTAGCACAAAACCATGTTGCATTTCATGGGGCATAGAGTGCGCCACCCCCACAAGGCCCAGCAGAACTACTATGATCTTCATAGGCCAGCCACTCCCCTAGGCTTTGACTCCCAGCAGTTGCATTTGCAGAAAAAAAATTCAAAGGCCTGCATAAAATTCAGAGCCAAGATTTCTCTAGTGACGATTGTTATTTTTTTCATTTTCGCTCCTTTTCTGGAATCAGAAAGTACGAGATGCTTCTTCTGGCCGCCACGGCAAAGATCGCATATTAAGGCATGCAGAAAATGCATGTCACTCCGGCTTTGCTGAATTGAATACACGGCCGATCGACTGTAGAATCCGAACTGTGCACCGACTAAAATTCATCCTGACATCAGACCAGCTTGAGCTCTTGCTAGCATTTGAAAATGCGAAAGGCCTGGGCCATTTAGCTGAGTTAATGGCTCGTGACCCCTCGGTCGTTTCTCGAAACTTACAAAGAATCGCTGAAAATCTCCCAGTGTTGAAAAAGGTGAAAGGTCGCTGGGAAATGACTCCACTCGGGATTCAAGTGAATCAGCAAACACGAGCCTATCTGGAAGAGCAGAAGAAACTGGTTTCCGATACTGCCCCCAGGAAAGAACCGGAACAATCTGTCTGCTCGGATGGGTCAGTTTTAATTGTGATTAATGCACAGAATGGATTATTCGACGCCACTCAAGAGGGCCGCAACAATTCAGAAGCAGAAACGAATATCGTTCGACTTCTAGGGCAATGGCGAGCAAAAAAAAGGCAGGTCATTCACGTTAAGCACGTGTCCGACAACCCAGAATCAATTTTTTTTCTGCAATCAACTGGTTGTGATTTTTTGAAAGCTATTGAACCTCAGGCGAACGAAACCGTCATAGAAAAAATAAAATCAAGCGCCTTCGCCGAAACGAACCTTGAGTCCGTTTTGAATAAAGAAACTTGTTCAAATATTGTATTGGTTGGTTTCACCGCAAACGAATGCATAGATGCAACAGCTCGTGATTCTGCCACGAGAGGCTTTGTAACTTTTGTGGTGAGTGATGCGACGGCTACCTTTGATCTGCGAGAACCAGCTGGGAAACTGGTCAAAGCAGACAGAATTCACAGATTGACCATGCTGAACATAAACGCCTTCTATGCAAAAGTTCTGAATACGAACGATGCTTTAAGTTGAAGCTGTTTCGTTCTGGATTGGGCGGAGTTTCGCGAAAGCTCAATCTTAAGCCATGGCGCTTCCCTGGCACTCGCCGATTTTGTAGAATTCCTGGTCGTCCCATATATCGGCTGAGGCCATGCAGAAGACCTTTACTAATTGATCGCGTGTGTAGATCTTTTGATTTGTCTCGGAAAGGCGACGATACTTCTCATGAAGCGCCTGAAAATCCACTTGGAGTTGTTGATTCTCTTCTTTTGTTAGCAAGCGAGTCCAGAGGCTTAGATATAGGCTACTATCCTTACCCAAACTGGAAAGAACGCGGCGGCTAAACCGCTCGATCATTCCCCGCGACGAAGTAACCCCAAGAGGTCCATGGTCGCTCCACTCGATATGGCCCCTAACTAAGCAACGTGCGCTATCACCGCCGTCATGAGCAATGAGACGCATCTCCTGGAGCTTTTTTAGGTAAATTCGTGTGCTCGCCTTCTTGATGCCGTGCTTTCTCTCGATCTGTGAAGGAGTAAGCCCGTTCTTCAACTCATACAAATATCCTAGGTAAGAAGGATTCTTGGCGAAAAACAGTTCCTGATCCTCCGAAAAGCGGAAAGATTTCGGCGGAGCCTTCTCGGCGTGAGCGAGAACATCCTGCAAGCTCACCTCGAGCGCTCCACAGATTTTAAAAAGATCTCCGAGCGAGAGGGAATCGCTATTCATCCAACGCTTGATCGTAGGGAGAGAAACTTTCGTTCGCTTAGCCAATTCCGGGTAACGCACTCCCTTTCGCTTTGCGATTTCCTTAAGGGAACTCAGAACATCATTTGGTATCGCCATAGAAAACCTCGCCGGGCCATTTGGTATCACATATTGATTCCAGATACTTAGTAATTGCGATCAAGAAGCTGATTGTGATACCGGAACAGCACTTGTTTCGAAACCGGAAGATGTGAGGTCAGTATGAATTTCAGACGGGTATCGCTTCTTGTAGCGCTCGTTTTTTCCATCGGAACCGGCAGCGCTCTAGCGGCTGAAGCCAAGGCTCTTTCTTACAAAATCACGGTAGATCAGTCGCAGCCGAAGCCAATCCTCCAGATCGAGCTCGGCTTCACCGGGGAAACCGATGGCGAGACGGAGCTTGAGTTGCCAAGCGAATGGGCGGGCCAGGAAAAGTACTACCTTGGCATTGAAAATCTACGCGGCTTAACCCCTGGAATAGAGCTTCTACAGCCCTCTCCCGACAAAGTAGTAGTCCATCACCCCGCAGGCGCATTGATTAAAATTTCCTACAACTTAAAACAAGTATGGGAAAAAGGCATCGATAGCGATGGCTTCTATTGGCCCATTCTTGATGCCCAGTATTTTCACTTCTTCGGCCATGCAGCTTGGATCGTACCCACTGGATCAGCTTGGCGTAACGGTAAGCCTATACACATTCGCCTAGACTGGAACGGCCTCAAAGACGGTTGGAATCTCGCAAATAGTCACGGAGCCGATGAAAGAAGCCAAAACCTAGTAACTACGCTTAGTCAGTTCCGTCATGCCGTCTATCTAGGTGGAGATTTCCGGGTGCTTCGCTTCGACGTAAAAGGCTACCCCATCCGAGTTGCGGTGCGCGGAAAGTGGAGCTTTTCTGACGAAGAATTTTTAGATTTGGCCGAACGTATCGTTTCCGGCCAGAGGAACTTCTTTTCAGATTATGATTATCCCTACTACCTCATAACCCTCATTCCTACCGAGCGCCCTTGCTGTAGTCGTGGAGGAACAGGGCTGACCAACTCCTTCGCCATGCAATCCTCGAGAAACGTGCCGAACGTCAATCCGTTTCAGCACCTACTTTCCCATGAGCTCTTCCACAACTGGAATGGGCGTAAGATCGAGCGCGAAGACCCCGAACAGCTACAGTACTGGTTTAGCGAAGGCTTTACGGAATACTATGCCTGGAAACTGAACCTACTTACGGGCGTGATCGACTTTTCCGAATATCTGCGAGAGGTGAACTTGGTGCTTGGCCAATACCATCGCTCCCCAGTAAAAAACGTTCCGAATCAAAGAATCCTCGATGAGTTTTGGAAGAACGAGAACATACAAAAGTTACCTTACATCCGTGGGATGTTGTTAGCTCTCCGCTGGGATTCCAGAATCAGTGCCGCAGGGAGATACTCTCTGGATAACTTTATGCGTGACCTTCTAAAAGCTGCGGTGGAAGAAGGCGTAGTAGTTTCTAGCGCCAAAGTAGAACGGTTAATCCGGCCCTATCTCCCTGGAGGCGCAACCGCCGATTTAGAAAATATCGTGAACAAGGGCGAAACTATACAACTAGATTCTTCGGCCTTGGGCCGATGCACGCGGCTCGAAGACAAAATGCTTCCTACCTATGATTTGGGATTCGATGAAGAAGCCTCATTCAAATTGGGCACTATCACAGGGCTGCGCCAGGACTCCAATGCCTATCGCGCAGGCATCCGTGAAGGGATGAAGCTGGTGCGCCTCAGCGTTCAATATGGCGATCCAAGCAGAGAAGCTACAATTACGATTAGGGGCTCTGACGGACTAGATGCGCAAATTCGCTATATCCCCGCTGGCCCCGACATTAGCGTGCCGCAGTTCGTGCCAATTGACGGATGCGAAGAAAAATCTGAGTTAAGTGTGGTTTAATAAGAAACCCACCGCGCTTAAAGCTACGGGAATCGAACCATCCCGCCCCTTTGACCGCACAGAGCCGTTAGGCCTAAACTGAAGCTCGCATGAAACTCGAAAGAATCCTCGGACTATTTCTACTTGGAACAGGGCTTCTAGCCCTATGGGCATTAAGAGACGCCTCCCCTGTTGTTCGCCTTGCCGCCGCAAGCGTCGGTATGATCTGGATCATAAAATGGGCGGCTCTTCTTTGGCAGAAGGCGGAGAAAGTAAGCATGCACTCTCCTATGGCAGCCCTTCTCTTTTTTTTCGCTTGGCCCGGCGTTTCCCTTGATGGTTTTACCACCCGGCACAGCGTGCCGCCCCCAGAAACGGGCGATCGTTTCTTGGAATCCTGGCTGTGTTTCATAGCGGGAATTGGGCTTCTTATCGCCACCTCACTCATAGGAGGAGGAAACTCTACTGCACTAAATTACCTTGGCCTTCTCGCCATTCTTCTGATCATTCATCTGGGACTCGTGGAAGTTCTCGCGGACAGCATAAGACTCTTGGGCTTCTCGCCCCCTAGCCTCTTCGACAGGCCTTTTCTCGCTTCCTCTTTACGCGATTTTTGGAGCCTTCGATGGAATCGCGCATTTGTAGATATGAATAAGATTTTTCTTCTCCATCCTCTACGGGGAAAGGTACCCGGATCTCTTCTTCTTTTTTCTATCTTTGCGATCTCGGGTTTATTGCACGAGCTCGGCATCTCCTACTCCGACCACATATCTTGGGGACAACCACTTTTATACTTCGTATGGCAAGGCATCGGAATGGAAGTGGAAAAACGGCAAAAACTCCCCCGAGCGATTGTTTGGTTATGGATTCTTCTTCCGACGCCGCTCCTATTCACGCCCAGTTTCACGAATCTTTTCGTGGGAGGTCTTGCTGCGCTCATCTCGGAAACCATTCAAGGCATCAGCCAGAGCAGCTTCCTGCGCGGCGGCCTCTTGATAGGAGGCGTGGCGCACCTACTCGTTTTATGCGCTAGCGTACAGGTTCCGGGAAAACTTGGATGGCGCGAAGACTTTCAGAAACTCATACCGCTAAACCGCAAAGTGTTCTGGACCTATGGCGGGTATATTTTTTCGATTATCCTGTTTATGTCACTCGTGAGCTTTGTCTTATCCAAGAGCGAACCCCTGAGCTCCGGAGCCGCTTTGCTTTGGATATGCTTTATTGCTCTATTCTGGTGGGCACGAGTATTAACGGATTTCTTTTACATGAGCCATGACGATTGGCCAAAAGGGCCACTCTTTACCATAGGCCATATTTGCTTAACCACCTTGTTCATTTCTCTCGCTCTTCTCTTTACGGTGATCGCTATCGTAGCCAGCGGTTGGGTTTCATGAAGATCGTATTCTTCGACGGCTACTGTAATCTCTGCAACAGCGTAGTCGATTGGTTGATCCGCGTGGATCACAAGAAGAAGATTCAGTTTGCCTCACTTCAAGGAACGACAGCCAACAAACTTCTAGATGCGTCAGCCCTACCTGAAGGGCTGGATCCGGATACGGTTATCTATTTCAGGAATGGGAAACAGTTCGACAGATCTTCCGCTGCTTTGATGATTTTGTTTGATCTCGGCGGTGCGTGGACACTGACTGCCCCACTTTTCCTCGTTCCCAAATTCATTCGTGACCTCGCCTATATTCTCGTTGCGAAAACGAGATATAGGGTCTTTGGTAAAAAAGACACGTGCAGACTGCCAACCCCGGAAGAGCGCGAACGGATTCTTCCTTAGTTCGATACCGCTAGCGGGTCTCGATTTTTTCTACTGTGATTTCGTTGAGGTGAAAACTGGTGCCCTCTGATTGCCGAGTATCGAACTGCGCCTCTTTCTAACGTCTCTGCAGAAAGTCCCTTCTTTCTCTCAGAATCCCATAGAAAGAGACATTTGCTAGAGGTTATGCGCGGGAAAGTCTTTATACTCCCAGTTCGTTTTCAATCTCCGGCACCAGATCATTTCCCAATTCACCTCGGCTAAGCATGGGCATGCATTTCGCGATAACTAGAAGATGACGAAACTCCATTTCGGAAGAAGACGCCAAGCTACACCTAGATCTACTCAGCGAAAGTGATCTGTTCCGCTGACTATGACTGAGCTTCCCGCCCCGTTTTTCGGGCAATACCGCTGCGATGAAATGTAAAGATTGAACTGTACTATTTTTTGTAGTACAACTTGAAGGAGAGCCGATGAGTATCATCAGGCAAGTCACCTGGGGCAGAAGAGTTGCAAAGCAACTCGATAGACTCCCAGAACATGTTCGGGATAAATTTTTCTCCTGGGTCGACGACATCGATCTGCTGGGATTAGGAGACGTACGAAAACGACCTGGATGGCATGACGAACCACTTTCGGGTGACCGGAAGGGCCAACGTTCGATTCGCCTGAGTCGTGCGTATAGAGCAATTTATATTGATCGCCTGAACGGACAAATGAAATTGTTGGAAGTGATAGAGGTGAACAGACATGACTACTAAAAAATCGTACACTGTCGAAGATCTTCGAAAGAAGTATGGGCCCATGACTGTGGGCCGCTTCGTAAAAGCTTTCCGGATGTCAGACGAGATTTCGCAGACTGACTTTGCAAAAAAATTGGGCATGTCCCGCGCTAACCTTTGTGACATCGAAAAGGAGCGGAAGCCGGTGAGCCTCGACCGGGCAGTACAGATCGCCAAGGTATTTCGCGTATCGGAACAATACTTGATTCAACTTGCACTGCAGGATCAGCTTAGAAGAGAAAACCTGCCTTACGAAGTAGAGCTCAAAAGCGCCTAGTGAGGCGAAGAACCGAGCTGGAGCGATTTTCTGCGAAAAAATACCGCATAGAATTCTACGAAAATCGAACCAGGCTCACGCGAGATGGTAACGAGGGAGCTTTATTCGGTGATCTCTACCTTGAGGTTGAAAAAATCGACATTGAAGCAAACTAGCTCTTCTTCAGAAGATGAACGCAATACTTGCTGACACTCTTTGATCTGCTCAAGTAGCCGATCCTTTATCCGCGCCATATCACCACGAGTCACGCTGAAGACCCCTGAGTAGTGTAAATCGTGTTCGTCTTCCCTCTCTAGACTCTCCGTAGCGCGCAACCGCCAATTCGTATGATGCTTGATGATTTGCGGGGAATTATTGCCGAGTCGCACCTGCATAGGACCGAAAACATATTTCCCATTTTTTTCCGCGAGTAATCCGCACTGAAGAAGAAATTCGATCACTTCGGAGATTTTTGCCGTCGGCATCTGTAAAAAACGAGCTAGCTTTTTCTTGTTCTGTAAAGACGGAATCGAAAGCGCAATATGAACGGCCGCGTAAATCCAGGAACTGTAATAGGTTGCCTGTTGAACCTCTGAAAGAGCGTGCTCTTTTCCCAGACGATGCGTAAAAACCATTCTTTGTTTTTTGATGCCGTCGAGTTGCTCTCGAAAGTACGTCTCTAGCTTCTTGCTGCCTGCACGTGCGAGTTGCACCAATAAGAGAAAGAAATGTCGCTCTTCGTTACTGTGACCCAAAAATTCACTGATGAGCTCGGCCTACTCCAAACTGAAGTGCGAGCTTCCATTTAGTACTAGGGATACATAAGTCGGTTGGCATTTAGCGGCGTTGGCCATTTTTAGACGTAGGCCTTTGCGCTGGCCCACCCCAGCTATTGCCCTTAAATACGTCTTATAGTCGTAAAAATCGAAAATCAATTTATCCATACTATTCAGTATATTAGCCGCCTTATTTTAAAAATACTTTATCTATATTGATTTAATATAGTTAATTAACCTACAAAAGCCAGACCAATTGTTTCAGTATCTCGAATATCGAAGCCGATAAACAAAGGAGATACCCATGAAAAAGCTAAAGAAACTCAATTACCTTCTTCTCGCCTGCCTTACGACCTCGGTCCAGGCTGCCGGCCCTGGATCCGATGGAGGAGGCAACGCCTTTTCCAGCAAACCAGAAGATGTAGTGGCCGTAGTGTCCAAGCTGAAAAACTCGATTCTCTTCGGGCTGGTAAGCGAAGCTCAGACCCGCCAACTTCTTAATCCTAAATACGTGAACGATGACGACATCAAAAAAGTGCTGAGCGCTATGTATGGCGGAACAAATGGGCGAGGCAGTGGTGTTGCACTACTCGAAGACGCATTGGCATCGAACTACGTAGCCCGCAAGAGTTGCAAGGCGAATGGTGTGGACAACGACGCCAGCACTGCTCATCGGAGAAACGCTCCCGTTTGTTTCAATTCCACGCGCCTCTCTCGTTTCGCCAAAGACGACCTCGAAACGGAAATCGCCACGCTTACGTTCCATGAATTGGCCCATCATTTCGGCTTCGAGGAGGCTTCTGCCAATAAATTCCAAAACTACATGCGCATCGTAGTGAAGAACTTCTTTCAGATGCGCTCTATTTATCTATCCGGCGCTAACTGGAGAGAAATGCGCCCAACTGGAATCGTATCCATAAAAACCAACAACGGAATTGCGTTGATTAAGTGCCTCGAAGATAAGGCCGGTCAGCAGACGATTGAAGATGCAATCCAAGGCGAGGATGTCACTTTGATTCAGGGAGGAGACACCATAATGAAGTCTGCGGTAAGTGGCCCTGTGATGATCAGTTGTCGTAAATATCCCGCAATTGATTGCGCGGATTTTCCTTACGTTGACCCCAATAAAGAAGGCTTCACCGTATCTGACCTGCAACGCGCTGGAGTATGCAAAGCAGATTGAGAAATCGAGTCAGAAAAATCTTAAAGAAGCCCGGAAACGTGGAGAACTATACTTGCTGGCGATCCTAACCCGGGCACACGGTGCTCGGTAGGTGCTCATCAGAGAAATGTCAGGTTAAATGGGATAGCTACAGAATCCGGGCATGCAGACCGATCAAGAGTTTCAGAGGTAAGCCATGCTCAAGATTCGCTTCCGTCTTCAGGCTCAGATTTTTTCTCTGCTCCTCCTTTCCGCTTCCGCCCTGGCCTACGACTGGGAACCAGGTTCCCAGCATTGGGAATACAACCCTGGCCCGGATCCCTCCACCGCCGCGGGCAAAGAGCTGATTGATATCTATGCTGAGCTCCCGGAGTATATGGAGATGAGCGAGGAGCTCATGGAGAGCCAGAAGTTTCGCTATATCTACGGCCTGATGATGACCCGCACCGACTTCGGCAAAGACAAGGTGAAGATCCTTTTCATCGGCCAGGACGCCACCCATATCGCAGAGGCTGCCAAGCAGCCCGGTACCTCAGGCTTCGGAGCCCGCGTGCAAAGCATTGGAAACTATTTCGGCGTGGACCAGAGTGTGGCCACTACGAACGCATTCCTTTCCACGATCAAAGGGCAGTATGGCGCCTTCGACCACGTTTTCGTGGAGACCGATTCCAGCGGCAAGCCTCAGATTCGCCAGAGCGCCTATGTGGACAACGAGCTCTGGATGTTGGCCAACGGGCGCGACAGCGAGATCCTTCTCAAGCGCGAACGGTTCTGGGAGTGGATGATCAAGAACAATCCAAGATCGCTTCGCTTATTTATCGCCTTCGGCGGCGCCGCCCGCGATGCCTGGGCCGAGTTTCTGATCGGCCGCGGCGCGAAGGTGAGCACCAAGATCAGCAGCGAAAGGCTTAAGCGCATCCAGGTTCCCGAAACCAAGCTCGTGTACGCCGGGGGCAACAACGAGTTTCCCGTGCCGATCGACCGCAATGGCAAAGACATCTACGAGATCCTCCTGGGCCGCAAGCCCGACTACAGCGACGAGAAGGATCAGAAAGCCGCGGTGGAAGCGCTCCAGAAAAACTCCGAGCGCGCTCTCCAGCTCATGGTGTTCACCGGCGGCGGTCTCCACGGCAGCGGCGTAATGAACCCTGCTCAGCTCGGCGGCTACGATCTCGACAAGGTGGAGATCAACGGGAAGAATTCAATGTCGATCAAGGGCCTTCGCCTCTCTGACGGCACGGTGGTGAACGAAGATATCGGCTTCACGATGAGTGCGCACCCAAGCTCGCTCAGCCGGATGGAGCCGGCGGCCGCCGCCGCCACCCTCAAACGATCCTTCGCCGCCCTCGAGGAACTCAAAGGCAAGGGCTGGAAGGTGGAGCCCGACCTCGACAATGAAGGCCGTCTCATGGAAAACCAGTGGCACGCGGGCCGCGACTACCAATATGGCCGGGCAGATATTCGCGCCCGCTACTTCGAGTTCGGCGCCCCCGACGACCGGCGCGTCTCCCGCGCCGATGCCTCGCGCCTCGATCCCCAGACCATCGTTGCCGGCACCCGCGACCGCGTGAAATTTGATAGTGATCTCATCGAAGCAGCCAAGAAAGCGATGCCGGCCGAGGAGAAAGATCCAGACGATCTCTGGAGCGTGCGCCCCCGCCAGAAGAATACCCGCGCCGTTTTCGACCGCGGCCCGGGCAAGGACCTCGCTAAGCTTCTGATGGAAAAGCTCGACCGCGAAGCGATCTTCGAGCCCAAGCGCGGCCGCCGCACCACGGGCCGCAATGGCGAAGATACCACCTTCGATACCCACGGCATCGACGCTTTCAATACGAAAACGAGCCCGGAGACAGGCCTCTTCGGCATACACCGCGGCCGCTTCGAGGGAGCGCGCGCCTTTCTCCTCGCCGACCCGCATGGCATGGACGATTGGAACACCTCAAGAGCACTTACCGGACGCCGCGGCCAATACCTCCATGGCCTGATGAAAGACCTTGGCTTCGGAGAAGAATACCTAGTGATCAAGACCGTGCCCGTGGGCATGGACGGCGCCAGCAAGGAAGAATGGGAAGTGGTGCGTGAGCGAACCGAGGGGTTCCGCGAGGTAGCCGTGCGCGAGGTGATCAAGCGCGGCAAGATCGAGCTCTTCCTCGCCGATGGCCCTGTTGCCGGGGCCGAGCTCGCGCGCGTGCTCGAAAAGTTAGGCGAGAAAAAGGCGAAGGTGGTCAATATCGAACGTGACCCCAAGGTGCCGGAAAGCGGGATCCGCGAGGCCGGGCAAAAAGCCCAGGCGCTACTCGGCCGCAGGGGCTCGATCTCGGGCAAGATAGCCGATATCCCCCGCTCCCACCTTCCTTGGTGGGCCCGCATCTGGGAAGGCACCAGCGGCGACCGCGTGTTCGATGCCACCGGCAAGCACCGGGGCGGCGTACGCGCCCTCGTGGCCCCCGACTGGGTTGCCAAACAGAACGTGAAGCCTTCACCTAAGGTGGCGGAGTCGATCCGCAAACTCAAGACCCAGCTCGACAGCAACGGCATCCGCATTGAGAACGAGGATATCGGCGCCTTTCTTCGCAGAAAAAACCTGAGCGGCAAGTTCGCAGATATCGAGGCTGGCCGCAGCCGCTGAGCGGGAACTTCACTTTTGCTGCCGCAGCTCCTCCCGGATCTCCATCCAAAGCTCGGCGTAGAGCCAAGCGGGCGGAGAATCCGGAGCCTGCGTGTGGTCGGGGCGAAGCTTCAGCGCTCCGGTGCGGAGGAGCACTTCCTTCACGCGCGGATTCTGCCGGAGCTTTTCCCATTCTGCGCGCTGGATCACGCGAAAAAAATCACCCTTCACCTTCTCTAGGTAATCCATCCTGCGCCCCTGGTATGTTACCCAGCGGATGCCGAGCCGCTTCATCAGCTCGTTAGCCTTGTTTCCAGCCTCCTTCGCTTCGAACGCGGTCATCTCCGCCACTTCGGCCCGGGTATGCGGCCAGTGGATCGAAGGATCGCGAAGGCGCTCGTCTGCTTCCCCCTCCGGGTACTTCATCATTTGCCAGAGGCCTTCCACGCTCGCGTAACGGGCGCCATCGAGGGTGAAGGGCGTAGCAGCGAAATTTGAGAGAATGCCCAGCTCGTGCCGCTTGCTCAGGATCACCTCGCCGAAGCCAGCGTCCTGCGGAAGCAGTTCCCAACTGGGTGCCCCTTCACGGGGAACGGGCCGCCACCACTCTTCGGGATAGGGTACCTGCCACTCGGGAGGCCTCGCCTCCGCAGTGGAGCTGAAGAACGAAAGAAGAATCGACAATAGTCCTGCTGCTCGCACTGGTTTCTCCTCCATCAGGGCCTGAAAGTGATTACGCGGCGAAGGCCGCCGAGAATGGAATCAATAGCTTTCCAAAGTGAATGCTCCGACTCCGGGGTTGACCGGCGTGCATAGATATCATTAAGAAGCGCCGCGAGCCGCACGCCCGAAGTATAAATTCGCTGATCGATCACAGGGAGATGTTTCTTCTGGTATTCAGACTGCGCGTGCCGAAAATCGCCCTCATAAGCGGAGAGGCGCAGCTCCTGCGATTCGTTGAGCCAGCCCTCCACGTTCATGGTAAGCGCGATCGTTTCCTTGCCATGCCGGGCTTCGAGGAAAAGAGCGTAGTCCCGGGCGATGAGGGCCTCCGGCTTCTTCCCAGCTGCAAGATCCGGGTGGCCCGTCAAGATCATGGTGGAGTCCCAGAGCTTATGGAGGTTGGAGGGCGATCCCATCCAGTCGAACTGGATCGTGAGCCCGCCTTTATCCTCTGGGCGGCCAGTATGCAGAGGCTGGTGGATATCGCCCACGAAATGAACCAGGAACTTCAGGGCGTCCACCTGTTCTGCCCTGGGCAGGGAAGGATCGCGGAGGAGGTGGTTGGCGAGCAGGATGGCCCCCACGATGCCGCCCTTTTCTTTCTGCCAATCGGGAATGGAGCGGAGATTGCCGAGAAAACTCTCGCCATCAGGGATCTTCTCGAAATGGTACCAGCTAGTCTGCGAATAGCCGTCATGCGATCGGAGGGAATCCGCCCAGCTTGCTACGCTCGAGAGGGTTTCGGATCCGAGCAGCTCAGCCACGGCCGCGCGGGCTGCGGGTTCCAGCTTCGTTTCCGCGATCAAGCCTGTGGTTCGGTGGCCTATTCCGCCCCAGCCGAAGCACTGAAGCGGGAAAAGGGCGAGAGTCGTTAGCATTGCCAGGGTTTTCATGCCGGCCATTCAAAGCGAAACCCAGCAATGGTGCAAACACTTAGGTCAAACAGAACCTTGCAAGCAGGCGGAGCTAGGCTTTGCGAAAAACGCCCTATGGTGAAGTGCCCGGAATTGCTCACAATCATGGCCCCCGACAAAACCCTGAAGAAAAGAATAGCGTTCATCGTGAGCGGGGCCCGGCGGTAGACGCCAGGCCCGGAGTGGCTCCCGCGGGAATCAGCGATTGCAGTTCATGGTCTGGTCGTTGTCCACCATCTCGCCCTGGCCGGTTTTTGCGCCGGCGCGGAATGTGATCACGGCCAGGGTATGGCCGTCTTCGTCCACGTAGGAGTACTGGTCCTGAGGAGGGTTAGATTCGAGCACCAAGTGGCGCACGCTCAGACCGTCGAGATGATCGAGTTCCTGGCCTTTGTCGTCCTTAATGTGGATCTCGCCGAAGCGATGGTAGAACTTGTACTCGAAGCCGCTTTCTTCGATGCATACGATGTCAGGCTTTGCGACGGCGAAGGCGTTGCTGGTGGTTGCGGTGGCGAGAAGGGCTGCGAGGATCAGAACAGTTTTCATAAGATCTCCTTGGGGTATAGGGTCCATGGGTTATGCGTTGAGGCGGAAACTACTCTCAGGCACAACAAAAATGAAATGAATAATAATTCGTTTATAATTCATGTTATGAATAATAATTCCATGCACTCTACCGGCACGCAGCGAAGAGTTTTTCATGCAGCTTCTCAAGAAACTAATTCCGCTCCATCGACCTCCTCCAGAGCGGGATCGAGTTCGCGTCGTCGAAACCACAGTACTGCTACACGCAAATGGGCAAATTGAAAATCGAGATGATCGCGGCCGGAACCAAAGACGGCAAAGAGCGGGCTGAAAAAAACATCGAGAACGCCGGCGGACGCATTGGCAAGCTCCGATACTCGTCCCTCGGCGTGTTTCAAATCACCGCGCAGAATTCGAACGAGAATCCTTCCTGGTCGGGTTCGTTCGACACTGACAACCGGCGAAAAAGCGCGAGCGTAACCTTTCTTTAATCTCGGCGTCCACTCATCAATGTTTGTCGCAAATTGTAGTGGAGATCTTCCTACAGAACTCTCGCGCTCGCTAAAGCGCTCTATTAGAACGTCGGCACCGGCCCCACAAACGATCTGCATGCAATCAGAAGCAGTTTTTCCAAAAGGACTCTCACTAGAGGAGCGTCGAATTCCTCTTTGAAATAGCTTTCCAGCATTGTCGAGCAATTCCTAACAAGAAGATTCTCCGCCATCCTGATTTGAAGGCGAACAGCAGTCATACCTACCTGCCTATCCCAATCCCGATCGTTCTTTCCCAAGCTTTCTAGCAGCTCGATCTTAATTTGGTCTTTAGTAAAAAGCGGAACATTGAGTGTTCTGGAAATTTCAGATGCAAGCCAAGTCGTCCCTGAGGCGGGCAAGCCGGTGACTATCAATAATTTTGGCATGCACTTCGCAGAAGCGCCCGACCTACTCATAAACTTCTTTGCGATGCCCAATCTTGATAATCGTAATTTTAATGAGATGATTCTCGATTACGTAAATAACTCGATAATCCTGGATACGAACCCGATAAAGAGATTCGGCCCCTTTCATCTTCTTGATCTGGAGTAGCTCCGTATAGGGGTTCAACGAAAGGAGCTGAACGGCATCTAGTATTTTTTGCTGCATTCTTTGAGGCAGGTTCTGGAGTTCTTTAAGCGCGCTTTTCTTAAAGACGACCTCGTACGGTTTTTGGCTCATTTTCGTAGCTTTTTAAGGACCGCCGTCAGGGAGATCTCTTCTTCGTCCTTACGCTCTTGATAGCTGGCGAGATCGATTTCATCTTCCAATTGTTCACGTATAGCGTTTTCAACAACGCTCTGGATTTTGAGGCCCTTCTTTTTACAAAAAATAGACAACGCCTCTTTAAGCTCGGAATCGATATTGGTGGATAATGTGGTTTGTTTTGCCATATCTTTATTATCCATGAAAAATCTTGGAAAAACAAGGTATCTACATTTTTAGCCACCTGAGTTCGATTCCGCTAGCCGGTGTTGATTTTTTCGGTTCATGCCGCTTTAGGGTGGGAAGCTAAGCGTCAGATCTGAAAAGCAAAAGAGCATCTTGATGCCTCTACGGTACGATTTTGTTGCGAAGCAAAACGAACCAATGGAGACACAAGATGCTCGATAGCACCTTAGCAAACTACGTATTACTCCCGGAACTCAAATTCCTCCGCATGTGGAAGGAGAGGCCCGGCTACACCCGCATCGACTGCCAAAAGGAGCCTAAAACCGAGTTCTGCCCCCGCTGTGCATCACCCTCCAACGCTGCCCACGATCATCGCTGGGTTAAAGCCGTTGATGCCCCGATCCGGGGCTACCAAGTTAGCCTCTGGATCCGTAAACGCAGGCTCTATTGCAGGCCATGCAAGAAACTTTTCTCCGAACCCATCCCTGGCATCCAAAAGAAAAAACGCTTCACCGAACGCTTTGAGCGAAGCCTGCGCTGGGCTTGCGAAAACTTCACGGATCTAAAAGCCGTGCGCCGCCAGTATCGCGTAAGTAGCGGTTACCTCTACCAGGCCTATTACCGCCAGCTTGAGCTAAGAAGAAAATCCAAAGCGATTGAGTGGCCAGCCCTCGTTGGCATCGACGAACACTCCTTCCGCAGAAATCGCCACCTGGGCTGTACTGAATTTGCTTCTATCATCGTGAATCTCCAAAAAAGAAAAGTCATGGAACTCGTCGACGGCAAGGGCACTGCGGATCTAGAACACCAATTAGCCTATATCCCAGGCAGAGAAAACGTGCGCTTCGTTACTCTCGACATGTGCGATCCTTTTAAAAACTTCGTCAGAAACTTCTTCCCCTACGCCGAAGTAGTCGCCGATAAATTCCACGTGCTTCGCCTGCTCAGCCCGCACCTACTCCGACACCGCAAAGAAATCACCGGCAACCGCGCAGACCTCAGAGCCAAGAGACTGCTCCTCATGAGCTCTCATAAACTCGATTACTTCTCTCGCCTGCGCCTCCGCCAATACCTCGAGCGATACCCAACCATGGCCGAACTCTACTCCTGGAAAGAAAGGCTCCATGGCTTCTACAGAATCCGCGGCTACGAGCGCGCCAAGGTAGCCCTCCAGCACATGCTCGATGCCATGGCGCGCTCTGAATTGAAGGAAATCAAAACCTTGCGCAAAACCTTGCTGAAGTGGCGAAATGAGATTTTAAATTACTTCCGAACCAGGCTGACAAACGCCATGGTCGAGGGCTTTAACAACAAAGCAAAGCTTGTAAAAAGAAGAGCTTACGGATATCGAAGCTTTGCAAACTACCGACTGAGGCTTCTAGATGCCTGCAGCTAAACAGATTTTAGACGTGACCCACCCTTAAGTGAGAAGAACC
>Ga0247843_1002187_pt1 | contig 36662 bp, 37 predicted proteins | sample LaCruzMarch2017__FD_192420 | JGI IMG/M metagenome (GOLD analysis project Ga0247843, IMG submission 192420) | Freshwater microbial communities from meromictic Lake La Cruz, Castile-La Mancha, Spain - LaCruzMarch2017_8m | ecosystem: Environmental > Aquatic > Freshwater > Lake | place: Spain... | reverse complement strand
AATCCAAACTTAACGATTTTCTCAGATAGACAGCTGGGGACAGGGCACCTCATGTAAGACCCAGTGCAGTTTCAATGCCAACAGTCTCAATTCAAGCTTCTCAAGCCTTCAGACCGTCAACTCTTCCCGGCGCACAGTTACATTTGCAAACTTAAATCTAATATTAGTGGCAGATGGTCCGAACCTTGAGCTTCCGAAATCAAATGGGCGCGGTTGACTTTCAAGTCCCGTACGTAGGCGTGATCAAGTTGTTCTTTTGCAGGCCAAGGTCCGACTGTTGGATTTTCCCATTCAACTCTCTTGAGATCCATATCACGCATCAGACAGTCAAGAGCAGCGAGCCGGCCTTTGTTTTTGGTGTTGAAGTCTCCCGCAAACAAAACCGGGCCATTGTGCTTTGCAATGATTTCTTTTGTCTGTTCTACCTGGCGAATCAAACCTTCGTCACGTCGGAAATTAATTCCGTGTATGTTGAGAGCTAAAAGATTTTGACCATTTTTAAACGGGTGAAGCGTTGCCAAAATCACCTTGGGGCTTTTAACAAAGGGTTCTCGGTCAGGACTTTGAAAAGCCCATGTCTTTTGACTTTCATGTTTTGATCCGGTCATTACGCCCGTGGGGACGTCCAATTTCATCAAAAAACTCACTGCCAAGTTCCAAGACTGATTGGGAATTTTGAGAAACTTTTGTACCAACGATTCCGTTCCAAACATTTCCTGCAGCATTTTGACATCCGCTTTTTGACTGAGTTTTGCGAACTCTTCAGGAAAATTCACTTTTCGACCTTTGTAAATATTCCATACTAAAACGGAAAAGCGATCATTCAGTGCCTGCGGGTTTTGTAAATTGTCCATTTTCCTTACCAGTGAATTCTGCGTTGGAATTTTTTGGCAAGCAAAAGAACATTCTTCGTCTAGAAATCTGCTAGGAGGATTTTGCTCAATCCAGTCCGGTTGGGAAAAAGTATTGGAATTTTGGCCTACAGAAGAAACGCCCTCTTCAACTCCGCCTGCCATGGTCTTCGCAACTAAAATGAATACAAAAACAAAAAGCAAAAGATTAAACTTTAGAAAATCACGAAAGCTCATGAGTGGCTCCTTTTCTTATAGGCGTTATGCCCATAAGAAAAGGATATCGAACGAACCTAAAAGTTCTAGGCTATTTTGCTGAGCGCTGAAAAGATATTGATTCTAATGTTTATCTAACAAAGCTAACGTCTTTCTTTTTTCTCAGCCCCCTTGGACTCCGTTTTAGCTTTCTCACTACTGGCACTTGTATTGGCAGGATCACAATTTAAACCCAGTTTAGCCGAGTTTTTATAGCGCGCGGCCCTTATCAAAGCGTCGCGCAAAACAAACTCCATTTGTGCATTGGTGCTTCGAAACTCATCTTGCGCCCATCGTTCATAAGATTGAAAAACTTCTTCATCAACACGCAGAAGAAATTTCTTTTTCTCACCCATTTCGATTCCTAGTAAAGTGAACCGGAGTTAATAACAGGTTGCGATTCTTGCTCGGCGCAAAGCACAACCAGCAAATTGTTCACCATGGCCGCTTTCCGCTCTTCATCGAGATGAACAACTCCTCGCTCGGAAAGACGAGCCAGTGCAAGTTCAACCATTCCGACCGCGCCTTCGACAATTTGTTGACGGGCGGCTATAACGGCCTGCGCTTGTTGACGGCGAAGCATGGCTCCCGCAATCTCTTGAGCGTAAGCCAAATGAGAAAGCCGCGTTTCGATGACTTGAACTCCAGCAACTAGCAAATGCTTTTCGAGCTGAGTTTTTAAACTGGCAGCTACCACCTCGGGACTACCACGAAGAGAAACTTTTTGATCATTGTGATCATCATAGGAATACTCTGTTGCCAAAGCACGAATCGCAATTTCAGTTTGTAAATGGACAAAGCTTTGATAATTTTCCACATCAAACATTGCGCGCGAAGTATCGATCACTCTCCACACAACTACGGCTGCAATTTCTATAGGATTGCCATCAGCGTCGTTGACCTTAAGCTTTTCGCTGTTAAAGTTTCGAACTTTTAAAGATAAAAACTTTCCTAACGAGAAGGGATTGGTCCAATGGAAACCCGCTTCCTTAAGGGATCCAACATAACTTCCTAGAAAAGTGTACACCCGCGAATCATTGGGTTGCAAAATAACAAATCCGCCTAGGCTTAGGAATATCAGCACCCCTAGAATGACAGGGATGACAAACTTCCCGGATGCGAACATCACAAAGGCTAGTCCTCCCAAGAGTAGAAATACAGGTACCATGAGAAGGCCCGGCACCCGAAAAACATTTTTTTCTTTATTCTTATCGATATTCTTGTCGACATTTCTATCGACAGGATTGTGGTTGGAAAATGACATAAAACTCTCCTTAACGCTCTTTCAGAACGATATCATTTTAGTATCACCATAAAATCACATCCGTCAAGCATAAAAAACTCAAGGGCTAGCGATAAGCAATATGAATTTTTCATTTCGGCTTTGAAATGTTTATTTCTAGAAATGGATAAATCAACGAAATCAAAAATCAATCGTCGTGACTTCTTAAAATTTGCTCCCACGCTAGGTGCGGTAGGTATTGGACTTGGTTTAGGCACAAAATCCTTGGCGAATGTTTGCATAAACACGCCTGCACAAACCGCCGGTCCCTTTTATCCAGGCGAAAGAGAATTTAGCTCGCTCACCGATCTCACTCAACTTGAAGGACACAGCGAACGCGCAGAAGGGCAAATTATCTATATCAAAGGAAGAGTCCTTGATGCCCAGTGCCAACCTCTCACAAATGCCAATGTGGAAATTTGGCAAGCATGCGCAACTGGAAAATACAACAATCCGCGTGACCCCAACCCCGCTCCTCTTGATGAACACTTTCGTTATTGGGCAGAAACTTTTACCAATGACAAAGGCGAATATTTCTTCAAGAGCATCTTACCTGGTGCCTATCCTGCGGACACCGACTGGACACGCCCTCCCCACATACATTTTCGAATTTCAAAACTCGGTTATAGCGAACTCATCACCCAAATGTACTTTAAAGGCGACCAACTCAATGATTCGGATCTAATTTTAAAGCAAATTCCGCAAACTGAACGAAACAGTGTAATTATTGAATTTACGCCTTCAGAAAATGGACTTGAAGAGAAATCTCTTACGGGAAATTTTGACATCACATTGCAAAAAGTTCGCAGATAAGATTCTAATCCTTTTCATCCTAACTTAACGCGAGAGTTTTAGAAGTTGACGAAAATCTTATACGCACCTAAAAATTGTGCACATGAGCGCACATAAAAAAACCATTGGTGTCATACTTTGTGGATCCGGATTTAAAGATGGATCAGAAATTCGAGAATCGGTGGCGGTGTTGTGGGCTCTAAGCCAACATCCTGTCAAAGTGAAAATTTTTGCACCGGATGAAGCTCAGATGGATGTTGTTAATTGTCTCAATGGCGAAGTCCTTCCAAGCGAACGAAGAAACATGTTGGTGGAATCTGCTCGCATTGCACGAGGCAAAATTGAATCTTTACGTTCCTGCCAGAGTGCCGATCTCGACGCCATCATCATCCCCGGTGGTTTTGGAGTGGCAAAAAATTTGTGTGACTTTGCAACGAAAGGCGCAAAAGGACAAACTCATGCAGGGTTGTCAAAAATTCTCATTGAAATGTTTCAAGCCGAAAAAGCCATCGGCGCAGTTTGCATTGCGCCAGCCCTAATTGCTTTGCAGTTTAAAGATCATAAAATACAATTGACCTTAGGGAAGCCTGGCGATGCTTCTCAAGAAATCGAAAAATTGGGGCATCAACACATTCCCTGCGAGGCTTTCAACTGTGTCGTTGATTTAAAACACAAAATTGTCAGCACACCGGCCTACATGATAGAAGATGCACCGCTTTTTGAAATTTTTGAAGGCATAAAAAAATGTGTCGAGGAAGTTGTGCGCCTTTCATAAATGGTCATATAACAAAAGTCCTGGGCCAAGAAGTATTTACAAGTTTTTTGCTCGCTCGCACAATCCTTCGACAATCGAACTAAAAAATCTAAACCCTTCAAGTTTTTCTTCTGGGAAGCGTTTTAAAAGTCCCTCACGCACGAGCAGCGATTTTGCTGTCCCTCCCGTACAACAGACTCGATCAATTTGTGAAAATTTTAATCCTGCCTTTTCGATAGTATCATCCAAGCCTGAAAAAATTTTAGCGCTTTCGCTTGCAGCATCTTTTCTAAAATTTGCTTGAGTCACCGATTCCGAAATCTTGATTCCGGGATAGGAATACTCTATCTGAGTTTTTGAGTGATCCGAAAGATTTCGCTTCGCGAGCTCAATGGCTTCAAAAACCGAAAATCCCAGTTGGTTTTCTAAAAGAATTTCTAACTGAAATAAATGTTTTGCATCATTAACGTTTAAGGACCAAGACTTGACCTTTTTTAAGAACTCGCGATTTTCGGGTGTCTTTAGAAAATTGATATGGGCCGTAGAATTAAGGTAAGCGCTTAAGCCTTTAGGCATTCTTAAAATATTTTTACTCATGGGAATTTGATATTCCACTTCACTACCAAAATTGGGGGCAACACGATGCTGCATCAATGCGCCATCAAAAGAGTCCCCCGCCAAAGGAACTCCGCCCACTGCCAACACATCTTCCTGACGAAAAGGTTTTGAGGACAATTTGATCACTGTAAAATCTGAGGTACCGCCACCAAAGTCAGCCACTAAAACAATTTGTTCTTGGGTCAATTCATTTTTGAATCGATAGGCGGCAGCAACTGGCTCCTCTAGGAACTGAATATTTTTAAAACCTGCAAGTTCGGCAGCATTTTGTAATCGCAATTGCGCCAATTTATCCAATTGATCGTCTTCGGAAAATCGAGCCGGCCGCCCAAGCAGCACAGAATCCACATCTCTTTTAAAAAATGCATTCGCTCGGTCTCGCATTTCGCGCAAAAATCGCGCGATGAGTTCCTCAAGTGACACTAGCTTTCCGTTAAGCAAAGTTCCGTCAAAGTTTTGCTGCGGTAAAAATCGCTTGAAGGATTTTAAGAAGCGCCCGTTCATAGAATCATCCAAATAGTTTTGAATGGCTTGAGTTCCAAATGAAGCCTGAGCATTTTTAGATTGTGGAAAATACATGAGACTTCGGAGCACTTCGGGATTTGAAGCGTCTGGATCCAATGCCACAAGTGGCATGATTTTGCCCTGATCTACCGCGCCAAGGAGCGAATTTGAGGTACCAAAATCGATTGCGTAAATCACAGTTTAAAAAATCCCATGCACTCCCAAAATCATACTATGAAACCAGGCAAAATTGTATACTTCATCAACATCCGCACCACCTTCTACGGTGCGATATCCTGCAAAAAGATTCAACCTATGGCCCGCGCCAAAGTATGTGATTAAGCGCTCAATCTTAAGTGCGGCGTCAAAGGCACGGCCTTGCGGGGCCGCAGATGCATCTAAATCAAACAATGCATCCCACTCGTCGTTTAAAACGCGGTGAATCTGAAAATGCAACAAGGGAACAAATCCGACATTCTTTTTCGAGGCAATCTGACTGCCTTGAGATATTCGGATTTCGGCATCGCGAATTTTTGCCGTCAAACCTAAAGCAAAATTCCAGGACTCGTCTTTTGAAAAATGATAGATATAGCTCAGCCGATAAGAGTTGAACTTGTAAAAAGTTTCCAAATTCTGATTAGCGGCAAAAGTTTCTCCCATAAAAACGCTATCCGTGCTGCGTTGAATTATTCCTGCAATCGACAACGGTGCCCAAAGGACGCGAAGTTCGTGTTTTTCTGCGGGCGAATAACTCAAATAAATCCGCGGTGCGGTGTAAGAAAGCGGTTGCTTGCGCCCAACATTTAAATCAAGCAGTGTCCCACTCGCATTGGGAATGCGAGCGACACTGCGACTTTCCCAAACAATGGCATTTTCATAGGTCAATTCAAAACCAAGTTCCGCAAGGGCTGTTTGAGAAAAAATCAATGAAAGAAAACTTAATGTAAACTTTTTCAAAATATCAACCTCGCAACATTGAGCGTAACATCCATGCAGTTTTTTCGTGAACTTGCAATCGCTGAGTCAACAAATCAAGAGTGGATTCGTCAGCACCGGCTTCAGCCAACGGATAAACACTTCGTAAAGTTTTCGCCACGGATTCGTGACCTGACAATAACTGTTGAAGCATCTCCCTTGCAGGAACAGCTTCCTCCGACTCAGGGATCGAAGACAGAGCAGCAAATTTTTTGTACGAGCCTGGAGCGTAGCTGCCTAAAGAACGAATGCGCTCGGCAATTAAATCTAAGGCATTCCAGAGCTCTGTGTATTGATCCATAAACATCACATGCAAGGTGTTAAACATAGGACCTTCAACGTTCCAATGAAAGTTGTGTGTCTTGAGATACAAAATATAACTGTCCGCCAAAAGTTTCGAAAGCCCTACTGTAATTTTGTCGCGGTGATCTTTTGAAATTCCAATGTCTATCGTGCTCATATATTTTCCTTTTAGCGGGAACTTACTAAAACGCTTCCAGACTGACAAGGATCTAGTTAGGAGAGACTTTTTAAATGATTACAGCGGTGCTAATCTTCTGATTTATGGACGAAGTGGCGAAGCGAAAAATTTTTTGCGAGGATGCAATTGCGTGGTTACAGCAATGGCGCCAAACACCGAATACCTCGTTTGTGTGCTCTTTGCCCGATTTTTCGGAATTCAACTCTAGAAACATGGAGGAATGGAAATTTTTCTTTATCGAAAGTGCCAAGCTTGTCTTAGAAGCCGCTAGCGACGACTGCGTGAGCATTTTTTACCAAAGTGACATCAAAAATCAGGGAACATGGGTTGATAAAGGCTTTTTATGTCAAAAAGCAGCGGAGTCTTTAGGACATCAACTTCTGTGGCACAAAATTGTTTGTCGCCATGAAGCCGGACGCGTGACCTATGGTCGGCCTTCCTATTCGCATATTTTGTGCTTTTCCAAAAAAATGAAAGTGCAAAACTTAGCTCGTTCAACATGCGACGTGATCCCACATATCGGCAAGCAAACATGGGCACGAGGCATGGGCATTGAAGCTGCATTGATGATTGCAAAGTTTGTGAAAGAAGAAACTCCGACAAGAACACTAGTCAATCCATTTTCGGGTGAAGGTGCCATGCTCGCAGCAGCAAATTTTTATCGACTCGATGCTGTAGGAATTGAGCGTAGCCCCAAAAGGTGCAAAAAATCACAGCGTCTCAGTGTGTCCACCGATCAAAATTCATGGATTGAGGTAGGTGAGGAAAGTGACAAATGCAAAAACTGACGATAGTTTTCAATAAATGCTCGATGAATCCCTTAAAAATGCCAAAAAGTACGTGCTCTATCTTTTGAGCCGACGGGATTACTCGCGATATCAAATTGAAAGAAAACTTAAATTAAAAAAAGTTCCCCAAGATCAAGCAAGTCAAATTTTAGAAGATCTAAAAGCGGAAGGGCTCTTCAAGGAAAATGCCTATGCAAAAGCGCGCACGCGTCAGCTTTTAAAAAAAGGACTTTCAAATACCGCACTAAAATCTAAACTTCGCTTTGAACACTGCATCGTTCAAGACACGGATATTGAGGAAGCATACCTTGAAGTAGGATCAAGCGGAGAACTTGAACTTCAATCACAACTTAAAAAAGAGTTACGGAAGTTTGCAAAAAAAAATGAGGCGATTGACGCCAAGGCAATACAAAAAATTTCTCAGACTTTGCAAAAAAAGGGTCATCGATTTTCAGATATACAAAAAAATCTAACACTTGTTTTAAAAGAAGAGGAAATTATTCTATGAAGCTTAGCCAACTCATCAAACGCAGTCTTTCTCGCATTATCGCCCTTCCCTTAACGACCTTGAGTCTGTCCGCACTTGCTGGGACCCCAAACGTGGGAGATGCAGCTCCTGTTTTTCAATGCAAAACCCACGAAAACGTTGATTTTGATTTAAACTCTCGAAAGGGAAAATGGACGGTTCTTTACTTTTATCCAAAAGCCGACACTCCAGGCTGTACCAAACAGGCCTGTGCTTTTAGAGACAGCATTGAAGTCATTCGCAAAGAAGGTGCTGAAGTTTTTGGAATCAGCACTGACAATGTTAAAGCGCAAAGTGATTTTCACAAAAAGTACTCACTCAATTTTAGTCTATTAGCAGATTCCGAAGGAAAAATTAGCGACCTCTATGGCTCAAGAATTCCTCTTCTTAAAATTTCCAAACGCTGGACATTTATCATCGATCCCGACTTAAAAGTTCGCTCTGTAGAAAAAGATGTTGATCCTGCTCAGGATTCGAAACGAGTGGCTGACATCATTGCAAAATTGAAGTCGAAGATTTAAAAAGTTGTCACAAATCGATTCTCACGTGATGCCGATAGGTTCAAGCTTAGAAGGTGTTCTTTGCTGCAGATTTAAGAAATCACATTTGGACCTAAATTTAGAGGAGCTATCAAATGGTATCAACGAGCAAAAAAATAAGTCACAAGAAAAAAAATAGTGCACTTCTTATAAAAAGACTTTTAAAAATTGCCGGATTTCTTTCGCCAACCCAAACCGGAAATTTTATCGCTCAAAAATTTTTAACTCCACGAAAGTTTCGAAGGCCAAAATGGGAAAGCGAACTTTTGACAGATGCTGAGTTAAAAACCCTTCCGTCAGAGCGAAAAATTTGGATTTGGGGAAAAGGACCCGGCGTTTTACTTGTTCATGGATGGGAAGGACGAGGAACACAATTAGGATCAATGATTAGTCCACTAGTTAAAAACGGCTACCGGGTAATTGCGTGGGATGGTCCTGCTCACGGAGATTCTCCAGGCAAACAAACTCATCTTCCAAATTTTGCAAAAGCCCTAGCAGAAGATCTGCCGGCAATGGGAGTCGTTGATGCTGTCATTGCACATTCTATGGGAGGTCCGGCGACATTAATCGCCATGGAAAGATATTCGAGCATTAAAAAAACTATATTCATTGCTTCACCTTCGCAATGGATGGGCGCAGTGAACATGGTGGCAAACAAACTTGAACTTTCGGAACTCACGAAGAACGCCTTAATCAAATCATTGAATCATTTGGTGGGAGAAGCAATTGAAAATTTTGATGTGCATAAGCGAAAACCGAGCGCAAATTTTGAGATGCTTCTGATTCACTCCAAAGAAGACTCCGATGTGCCATACACAGAAATGCTAAGAATTAATCAGGCTTTTCCTCATGCAAAAACTGCAACCTTTGAAGGACTCGGTCACCGAAGGATTTTAAAAGATGCAGGGGTAATTGAACATATTATGAATTTTATCAGCGCTGCTCCAATACGCCATTCACCACTTTAAAGAGTGAAGGCCTAGCATGCACCCATGTTCCGTCCGACAATTTTGAACTCACTGTTGTAGAAACGGCAACATTGAGCCCTTTGTTTACCGGCCGAATAGACAACTTGAGTTCTTTTTCTAAACCAAAAGCTACGATGAGAGAATTACGACGACTGATGAGTTTTTCACGCACCAAAATCAACTCGGATGCCGGATATCCAGAAGCGATTAAAGCCTGAGTCAGTTGTTCTTCGGAGATTGCTGAAATTTTACGAATCATCCATTTCGCATCTTCTTCACTCATTTTCCAGAAGGGAAGAATATTTTCGAGCCGGTGTAAATCCAATATCGTACTTTTTTGAACTTTCTGATTGGGAATACCTCGACCATCAGTCGTGATCGATGTCGTCATAAACGCCGCTTCCCAAGGAAACTGATTTACCTCTCCTGCCGCAAAAGGGATTTGAGTTTTGCCAATTCCACTATCCACATCGCTGATTTCGTGTTCCAGTCGTAGAGTTTTCTTCTCCTTATCTTTGATCAAAAGGAGTTTATTGTTGTTTCGTCTATGATCAAAATTTCCTAGCCATGCTCCAACAATTTGCAATGCTCGGAGTTCACGACGACTGGGATGATCGAATTTGTTAAAGTCCCAATTACCTACAGTGTCGGCATTTTTGTCTTTGAGTTGCAGACTGGCTTGGCCAAATGAAATTTTTTCAACCATTACTTCGTTTTCGCTTCTGTAATTTTCACTTTGCTCAAAGGACTTAAACTCCTGGGAGCGAAGCAAAAAGGCTTCCAACTCGCTTGAGTTGAGTTTTCGGCCATCTTTCAGTGTTGCTGTTTTTATCCAGAGAAAAGGATTGAATTCTTTTTCGCGCTCACCGTCACCAATTTTAAAGGAATGAATTGGAATAAAAAATAATTTTAAAAAAATTTCATTAAGTTTACGCTTGGCAAAATTTTGGATGAGTTTTCGATCATAAAGAACTTCAGAAGACTCTGTAAAGTCCATGACAGGCACAGAGTAACCAAGGGCGTGATAAATTCGTGCGTTCAGAGGTCCCACATTGGTGCCAGATCCAAATTTTACTTTATATTTTTGACCCGAACATTCCATTTCAAAGCGGGCATGAGTACCGTAGCCCCTGACCTCATCCAGATAGGTACAGGCCTCGTTCACTGGAACTTGAAATCCATCACGATCAAATCCAGCGTAAAGATCCGATTTAAAAACAACATTTTTTTTCCAGAAACTTGATTCCAGAGGATGACTAGTTGTCGGATGCAGATTGGTTGCATCATTTTGCTTTCGCGCGGTGATGTCGGATTTAAGAATGGCACCTTTTACGAGTATTCCCCCGATATGAAGCGAATCATCCATTGCAGGTTCGAGATTGGATCGAAGGGCATCACTCAGTTCTTGAACGTGGGCTATGGCTTCTAAGGACTTGGGATTGCTTTTTGAAATTTCTTGGGTACTCAAAAAATCGAGAAGGCTTAAAATTTCTTCCAAGGCCTTGATCTTGCCTTTGCCGTCCAAGGGATTCTGTTTGTCGTCAATCGCTTCGACGATGGGTATCAGTTTACTGCAAAGCTTACGCATGTCTAAAATTTCGCTTTGAGAGTTCAAAACAAATCCCGATGTTAAAACAAATTTTTTATCGACTTCACTATAGTCAATAAAAGGGGTCCTAAAATCCAAACGCTTGAACTCTTCCTTGCGATTGACGCCTAAGGATTCGAGGGTCTTGGGAATCGAAGAGGAACTTGGATCGCGTTGACGATTCGACGATACTCCGCTTTGTCCAAGGATGAATACTTGGTCGTAAATGAAAAGCGAAAAAGTCACCGAAAAAATCGCGCCAAATGAAATTGATAAAATTTTTGACATGATTGATCTTAACCAATCGAGCACTTCGATTTTATCAAAAATTAATGGCGCAAGAGAATTTGATGCAGTTTTAATGAGTTAAAAAGAGCAACCCTAAAAGAAAACCCGCCACTTATTCACGCCAAAAAATTTCTATAGAAAAGCTCTTAAGCTGCTTCTTTTTTATAGATGGCCTCTAAAGTTTGTGTTTTTAACTTCACAAACTGCAAGAGTTTTTCGATACGGGTTTCGCTAAGCAAGGCAAAGGCCTCGTTTTGATCCCACAAGATGTCCCCAACAATAGAACTCAAAGAGCCTAGACCGCTGGACTTTAAAATGCCTGACGCTTTATCCATTTTATGGGCGCGACGCACATTGAGAACTTCATCCACCCAAAGTGCACACATATAGTCGCCAAATTTAGAAACAATTTGTTGTGGGCTTGCTGAAACTTTGCCCTTTCCATCAAGAATTCGCAAATCCAAGACGGGGATAGGATGCCCTCTAAAGCCAATCATTTGGTTAACACATTCATGAAGTCCTGGAATAGTTGTGGACACAAAAGCACTCGAGATTTCTTTCAAATGATGAATGTCGATTGCATAATGTTTATCGCCAACTCTAAAACTTAAGATTCGACGATTATCGCCGTCCTCACCTGATTTGTTAGCTTCGAGAGTCATGTCGCTAGTGACTCCGATTTCAGAGCCTCGTTGGCGTTTGATAATATAAGGAAGGATCTCTTCGTATTTCATTTTGCCCGCAAAAAACTCAATCCCCAATTTTTGGGCCGTTCGCTTAGCAAGTTCATCACCCACCGCAGTACACATGGTCACGGGCAAATGCGCTAGCTGCTGATTTTCGCGAATCCAACGCAGGAGCTCCATTCCCGACATGCGAGGCATTTCGAGATCGGTAATCACGTAGTCAATAGTGTCCGTTTGATCGGTGCTCTCCCGAATCGTAGATTCAAGATATTCTTTTGCTTCCTGACCATCGCGAGAATGCACAACCTCCACGCCTTCATGTCTAAGAAAGTCAGACAGAGAAGCGGCAAAAAATGAATCATCTTCCGCAATAAGAACTCGGAAGGCTTTGCTAGAATTACTTCGTGTGGAAAATTGTTCGGGAAACTCGAGAGAAAAGATTTGTTTCACATTGGCAACAAGATAAGTTTTACCTTCATGATTTACGCTACCCTGAATGCCAGGGGCTTTAACCATGGATTCAAACTCCGCGGGTAACCGATGAATACCATGAAACTCTTCACACAAAATAATCGCATTCTTCCCTTCGCGCGCAACCAGCAAGCCTGTATAATTGAGTTGCTTTTTAAGGGCCTCGTTGGTGTAGCGTTTGGACAACTGCAAAACTGGATAGGTTTTTGATTCATGCGTGACAAACATTCTGTCGCCTACTGAATCGATATTTTGAGCATGGATATGCACTACCTGCCTGATGGCTTGCACAGGTATGCCCAACAGTTTGCCACATTTAAAAAAGAGAAGCTTTTGCTGCGACCTAAATATATCGGAAACGTCTTGGTGCTCACTTGTTGAAATATTGTAGTTTGGACTTTGATTTTGGGTTTCGCCCGACTGTTCAATCAATGATCCAAAGCTTGCTAAGTCCAACAAGGCAATATACTCGCCAGAGTTAATCTGGTTCACACCACTGATGGCGTTAACATTAGCAGCAACACTTGGCATTGGCTGGGCCACAAAGTCCCGCGGTCCCATGATGCGATCAACCTCTAAAGCAAAACGATGCGATCGGTGCCTGATGACAACAAAAACGGATTCTCGCACTTCAGAAGTTAACTCGAAAACATTTGCAATAGAAATAATCGGCACAACATTTTTTCGCAAGTGCAAGACTTTTTTGCCTAAGGCAAGTTCGGAAATTTGATTTCGATTTTTAGCGGTTGTCGAGGTAAGCACTTCTTCAACACAAATTTGCGGGACCGCATACATTTGCTTGCCAACTTTGAAGGCCAGCGATTTAACAATCGCAAGGGTTAACGGAAGCGTCAGCGTAATTTTGCTTCCTCGCCCAAGCTCTGACTCCACATCAACCACCCCACCGATGGATTCGACGGAAGTTTTAACTGCGTCCATCCCAACACCGCGACCCGAAAAATTTGTAACTTTTTCGGCCGTCGAGAATCCTGGTAAAAAGATCAGCTTTAACGCCGCGGCATGCGACATACTTGCAGCTTCATCAGCAGTAATCAGCTGTTTCTCGAGCGCCTTCTTCTTAATACGCTCGGCATCGATTCCCTTACCATCATCCGAAATTGTTAAAATCACTTGTCCAGATTGTTGGTAGGCTTCAATCACAATCAGACCTTCGGGTGTTTTTTGAACACTCATTCGTTGCTCAGGAGCTTCTAACCCGTGGTCCATGGAGTTTCGGATCATATGCACCAAGGGGTCGCGCAACAGCTCTAAAACTCGCCTGTCAAGTTGCGTATCGCCTCCAGTAATTTGCATACGGAATTTTTTATTAAGTTCGCGCCCCGCCGCCTGAGCGGTCCGTTGCAAACCTTGAAGAAGTGGCATAATCGGCGCCAAGCGAATTCCTAGGACAAAGTTTTGCAGACGGCCTGAGAAACGACTGATGTCATTTTTAAGTGCAGAAGAAGAGCCGTCACTTCCTAAAGATACGTCTAAGCGATTTTGCAATTGAATAAAATCACTAATGATTTCGACAAGCTCGTTACCTTGCTGCGAAGAAATACGGATGGTGTCATCGGCTTGGGCGCTATTTTTTACTCCAGCCGCCGCCGCACCTTGTTCATTATTTTTATCGGCGTTTTGATACAAGGCTCGATGTTCTTGAAGTTTACCCATCAGAGCATATGGTTTGTCGGAAGGTTCTTTGCCATTTTCTAAAGTGTAGGTACAAAGTGTTTTAAAAGAATCTAAAACTTCTAAAAGTAACGCGCCAACTTCATCACTCGGCTTAAGCTTTTTCTCGCGAATCACCGCTAACAAACTTTCGCCATTGTGAAAAATTTCAGCCAGCAAACTGAGTCCAAACATTCCGCAAGTACCTTTCACATTGTGAAAGGTACGGAACAAATAATTCGCAGTATCTGGATCTGCATCGTCCGAGGTCCATGAAAGAATTTTTGCCTCAGAGTCGGCAATTTGTGGAACCATCTCTTCGATAAATTCTTTAAGTCCTTCAAGCTGCACTTCTATAGTCATGATGATTATCCCTAAGCTGCGACCTTATAATTTTTTGGATGAGTTTCGGAACCATCAGATTTTTCGACTTCTGTCTTCATGTTTTCGCTATCCTTAGGACGTCGAATGAGAACACTCCAATTTTTTCCATTATAGGTATTGTATCCAGTGGTGCGCGAAAACCCAACGGAGTATTCTACGCCGTCAACTGCATCTTTTTCTACAGTGTGACCCGCTCTTACGCTGCCGAGTTCTTTGAAGGCTTTTAAGTCGGCAAAAGATTTTTCTAAAATTCCCTGTCGATTCGTCGATCCAATCAAAGTTCCTGGTCCGTTAAGCAAGTACACCTTGCTTTGCGAATCCACAATAACCGTATCAAGAATTCCATAAATAAATTCCCAGTTAAAGCGAGTGGTCAAAACTCCTGTGACTTTGCCGTCGGCTCCGATCACGGGCGCGGAGAATGACATCGTCAAGCCGTTAGCGGAAGAGGATTGATAAACTTCTGAGACATGAACTTTTCCAGCCATGGCTTCCCGAAACCAATCGCGGTTGGATTGGTTTTGCCCACGAATATCCCGCCGAATGCCCGTCGCCACAATTTTTCCTTGCGCGTCAAGCAAGTAGATATCCAAATAAACTTCATAAATTTTGTGAAGCTTTGCCAAAAACTCGCTGACTTTTCCATCACCATCGCCTTTTTGAGTGGCTTCAACAATTTGTCCGAAACCTGTCCAAGACTGCACATCACAATAGCGCTCAAAAAGATTTCGATCCACTTTATCAATAGTATCGCGAGCGGCGTCACTGAGGCGCGCAGCCACAGTTTCGTCAACTGCCAACTGAAGTTCGTAAGCAGTTTTGTTAACGGATTCCACAAAGGCCACACTTTTTTCTGCGAGCTTGCCAATTTCTGCTGCGATGACGGCAAAAGATTCACCTTCTGTGCCCGCAATACCCGCCTGGATAGCCGCATTAATTGCCAACATATTTGTTTCGTTGTTTGTGGTATTGATCAAAGATACCAGTTCGTTGATTTGCTTCATCGTCGACTGCAACTCTCGGTTGGCGAGTTCGGACTGAATCATTTTTTCGCCTTGCGCCGGAGCAGCGTTTGCGACTGGATTTGCCCGAGATTCGGAAACATGTTCCAGAGGCTCGACTCGAATCGAACCTAGTCGCGAAGTGACAACCGTCGACCATTCTTTGCCTCGATAAGCATTGTATCCCTTGGTGCGGGCATAACCTACTGCCATAGGTGATCCGTTGCGCGCAAGCTCGATTGTATAGCCGCAAAGACCCGACATAGAATATCGCCCAGCATCCAGCCAATCTAAAGAATCGCGCATCACGCCAATTTTTCCAGTGGCACCTAAAATGGTTCCCTCTTTATTGATAATATAAGCTTGGACGCTGCTTTCGTAGTTTGCCGAATCAATCATTTCTTGGGCGTAGTTCCAATTGAAACGGGTAGACAACGCACCAACAACATTTCCGTCTGAATCGATTACGGGATTAGAATAAAAAACAGAAAATTTTGAAATCGTTGCGTCGTAGCGCATATCCGCCACATCCACTTTTCCAGATAGAGCATTTTTAAACCACTCTTCTTGGGAAAAATCATTTCCAATGCATTCACGACGTCGTCCAGCCGCAATGACTGTACCGTTTCGATTGCACAAGAAGACTTCTTCATAGACGACATAGGTGCCCATGAGCCGTTCTAAAATTCGATTAGCTTCTATGACCTCTTCACTTTCGGAGTAAGTTTTTGCTTCTTGCGCATTAAAGTTTTTTCCCTTTGCCGCGCAGTGCACTACGGCATCAAAGGTGGCCCATGCTTGAACATCACAGTTTCGCTCAAAAAGATTTCGATCGAGTTTATCAATCAAATCTTCTGCGAGTTCTAAGTAGCGAGCAGAGGTAGACCTAAGAGCGACGTTTTGAAGTTTGCCCACTAATTTGTCGAGTTGTTCGCTAAGTTCTGAATTTCGATTGGCTTGCCCTGCAATTTGTTCTGCCACAATGGAAAATGAATCCAATCGGCCACGCGTTCTAGCGCCTTCGATGGCCGCATTAAGCGCAATGATATTTGCCTTGGTATTGATTTCTTTTAAGACAATTAAACTTTCGCGCATTTTGGAAGCCGCGGCTAAAAGTCCATTACCAGAATTTTGCTCAACCAATTTTAATGTCATTTATCAATTTCTCCCAATGTCTACTTTCGGGAGGACTCAGGGAATTCTTAAGAATCATCTAGACCAAAATTTTTCTTTTCTTAAAGATGTGAAATCATGCGTTAATTCGATAGAATGAATCCCGAATAAATCATCATTGAAGCCCACATTTAATCAACTTATCTAAAATCGCCAAAAATTTGTCTCAAATATTTCTAGGGCTTTGCCTCGTCAATTTATTGATTGATAAGTTCAGAAAACTATCTGAGATTTTTCTGAGTTCTGAAGCACCTAGCTCTTTTTTTTCTTTTAATGCGCTGTTAGCGTGCTTTGTGAGAAGTCCTTAAAACTATTTGGGGAGTTACCTAAGGAGGGTATACATGCTTTCAAAAATTAAACGATTACATTTACAACTCGGCGGGATCGCTGCAGCGTTAGCCAGCAGCGCACTGAGTTTGGCACAAGACACGGCACCTGCTGTGACTGAAACTGTTGCGGCGGCCGCTGCGCCTGCTTCGACGATCAACAGTGGCGACACCTCGTGGGTTTTGATTTCCACGGCGTTGGTATTGTTGATGACACCTGGTCTTGCGTTTTTCTATGCAGGTATGGTTCGCGGAAAAAATGCTGTTGGCATGTTGATGCAAAATTTTATCGCGCTTGCGGTTCTCACTGCAGTATGGGCAATTTGTGGATATAGCTTAGCTTTTGGTCCTACCCAAGGGGGTTGGATTGGCAGCATGGGATGGGCTTTTTTAAATGGCGTGGGCAATCAACCCAATCCTGATTATTCAGCCACCATTCCTCATTCTTTGTTTATGGCTTTTCAATGTATGTTTGCTGTGATCACTCCAGCACTCATTACGGGAGCATTTGCTGAGAGAATGAAATTCAAAACCTATTTGGCTTTCATTGTTCTTTGGTCGCTGTTGATCTACTCACCTGTTTGCCACTGGGTGTGGGGTGTGGGCGGATTTTTACGCGTAAAAGGCGCTTTGGATTTTGCAGGTGGAACCGTGGTTCACATGACTGCAGGATTCTCGGCTTTGGCAGCAGCTTTGGCTTTTGGCCCTCGCAAAGACTATGGCAAAGCTGATTTGTCACCTCATAATGTTCCCTTCATCTGCTTAGGCACGGGACTCTTGTGGTTTGGTTGGTTTGGATTTAACGGTGGTTCGGCACTCGGCGCTGGAGACTTGGCTTCCAATGCTCTTGTTGCAACTCACATCGCAGCAGCATTTGCGACTTTAGTTTGGATGGTAGGCGATTGGATGTTCAAAGGTAAACCTGCTTTGACCAACGCGTGCATTGGTGCGGTAGTTGGCTTGATTGCCATCACTCCCGCTTGCGGATTTGTTTCCAGTACCTCCGCAATTTGGATTGGCTTGATTGCCGGTGGAGCATCTTATGTTGTTGCAATGATTCGTGGCAAAAGCCGCATCGACGATTCCCTTGATGTGTTCGCAGCTCACGGAATTGCGGGCCTCACAGGCGTTTTGTTGACCGGTGTTTTTGCAAGCAAAGCTATCAACGGCGCAGGCGCTGATGGTGGTGGTGCATTGGTAGGCACACAGTTCACAGCGGCTTTGATTGTGGCAGCTTATTCTTTTGGCGTGACCTTTGTACTTTGCAAAGTTCTCAATGCAGTCTTCGGATTGCGTGCTTCTGCTAAAGATGAAGACGCAGGCCTTGATCATTCCGAACACGGCGAAAAAGCTTACGTGAACAACTAAGTTTTTTCTGTTAAGAAAAAACTAAGCTCGCTCTCAATTCAACTTAGAGTTGAATGAGAGCGAGTTTTTTTTTGCCATTTTGTAGCGCCCTTTGCTCCGACGAACTCTTTTTCAGTTTTGACACTATTGTCTAAAAAATAGACAGTTCTCATCACCCAAACCTCTAAAATCACGCTGTGTTCTTTGGCGCATTTTGTGCATTCCGATAGGTATGGAATGGTTTGAATTATTTTTAGGACAGGCCATCCAAAAGAATTTTTTTGCACTCTCCATTTTTGCCATGCTTTGGACACACATTCTTATTTACTTTAACGCTCGCTTTCGACGAGCTTTAAAAGAAGATCAAATCGTCCATGTTGAAACTGGAAAAGACATTGTCCAAAAATGTCGAATTTTAAAACTTCCGCCCGACGGCAAAACTGCGGTCGTTGTAGATTTAAAAAGCCAGAAAATTCATATCACCATGCGCTCGAAAATCTTTGCGCCTTAGTTGCCGTGGCAAATTGCCCAACAGGTAGGACGTTGGAATGATCGGGTTAGTGAGTTCAATTTTTAGACAAAAGTTCTTCAAGTTTATTTTGCAAGTCCATCGCTCCATACCATTCAGCATTGATGTGACAGTCAAAAGTGATTTTCTCTTGAATATGCCCACATATTGATTCGGTCATATCAATATTTTCGCAGCCTTCGAGTTTTTTACCTCGCAAAGGTCCCATCGTTTGAAAGTAGTTTAAACATTTCTTTGCAGGAATAACTTTGTTAAACGGTGACAGGGGCTTAGCAACTCCATCCACAAGTCCGAAAATCTCAACAGTCTGATGGCAGTGTTTTTTGTACAACAATGCCAAACGGTAAGCTGCATCCGCGCCCCAGCTGTTTGCAGTGATGATAAGTTTTTTTGCTTCCGAAGTTTTACATTTTAGTGATTGCACAATTTCTTTGAGTTTGGATTGGCCAACTCCATGAACCACTTTATAGGTTTGCTGAATCGCCAAGTGCGAAGGGGTATAGTCGTGAATCCCTGACGCCTGCCCCGTTCCATCTGCCTTAGTTCCAAGACCTGACACCGCGACATGAACATACCGCGATTCTGCAAAGGTTGGAGACACCAAAAGCATGTTCATGAGTATCGATATGAAATGCAAAGTCTTCATTTTCTGGATTTTCATGCCTTGGAGATCTTAACGAAATCTTCAGGTCTTTTTTATCAAAAATTAATGGCGTCAATAAAGCGCCACAATCTTTATGAATTTTGACCAAGTTTTTGAAAAAATATTTGCTTCTGATCAGGACATGATCTGCTTGCCCAGGATCCTAGGGTTCCACCACAATATGAAACAATCGAAAATCTATTTACCTAGTGTGCAAATTTATAAATATAGACTTCATCACCTTCGCTTTAAAAATAGCCTTCTGCCAGTTTCAACACTTTGCCGACAAAGTCGGAGAACACAAAAGTGTTAACAACTTGTTTTTCATTGTGCCACGCTAACGATACACAACCCCATTCGGAGTTTTTATGCCGCAAAAGATATGTCATTGTGATGACTCCAGGTTCCGAGCCGCCCTTGTATCCGCCGTAAGCCCAGGCAGAGTCTTGTCCGAGAGTTAAATTTGGTACATTTTTACTGAGGGAGTCCAATATTTCGGGGGAATTTTTTTCCTTTAATGACTTCATACCTTGGCAAAGATCATTAGTGGAAGCAAACCATTCTATTTCCTGAATAAACGAAGGAGTTTCCATGCTCACACCATTGCTGCCTACCATTTCAAGGGGCGTCGCCGCAATTTCGTTTTCTAAAACTTTGCGCTTTGCAGCTTCGTCACCAAAGATAAACGAATCAATAAGTTCTAAAGGTGAGGCCCATTTTATTTTAAACATTTCGGCTGTTGTTAAAAAAGGACGATTTCGACTTTCAAAACTATTCTTCATCAGAGACAACTGGGATTCAACTTCGCTTCGTCCTAAAATATTCATCAAATGATCTGTCGCCGTGTTATCACTAAACATGATCATATAATCAGCAAATGTTTTTAAAGAGACCTCTTTGCCATTTTCCCAATCTTGCATCACACCGGATGGCAGTGACTTCCACTCGGCTTTAATGGGAAAATTTTGCTGCCAATTTAATTTGCCGCTTTTAACCTGATCCGCTAGTTCTCCTAAAACATACAATTTGAATCCCGAACCAATAGGTTGAATAGCCAACTCGTCTTTTCCGTCTTGGCGAGTTTTGGAAAAATTCTGAATGGAAACCGCGGTCCTTCCTTCCAAGGATTTGGAGTAAGTCAATACGTCCTGCCATGAGTTGATTACGACATCTGGAAACTCTAGACCTCGAAACATTAAACCATCGATCAAATTTGAATCACTAATGGAAAAATCTAAAGTCACGTAGCGAAGTGTTGGCGATACAAACTTGTACTTGGCTGTTTTTTCGTTTCCTTGAAGCCATTCAGTAGTCGCACAAAATCCCATTGCTCCAACAAGGTCACTGACGATTGACTTCATGTAGCCTTCAGGAATTTTAGCAATAAACTCAGGAGAAAAATGCTTGGGGTAATCGAAGTCTTTTTGATTCAGCAAAGTGTGACAAAGATAGTCTGCTTTATCTTGAATTTTTTGATTTTGAGCATGAGCCGAAACTCCAATCAGCAAAAATAAAAAGGCTAAAAGATTTTGTTTTGTTCGCATAAACACTCCCGGGAATTTGAGTAGGGCTTTGTTTAGAAAAAATGCCTATTACTGTCACGAAAAAATTCACAAAGCGCTATGTTGATGAAGTGCTTTCAACAGCTTAAAGAGGAATTCATGAGCAAGTTAGTCGAAAAACTCTTAGAGGCCCAAAAAAATGCGATGGCCGCACGACCCAAGGTTGGCGGCTTTCCGGTACTGGCAGAGGTCCTTCGAAAAGCAGGAATTAAAATGAATCGCTGGATACTTCCTTCCTGCCAATCAATTTATTTTATGAGTGAGGGCACCGTTATTCAGCAAGGAACGCCACTCATAAACGGGAGTTTTGAAGCTCCTGTGTTTCAACGAGAGGCATTAATAGCGGCTATTCGAAAAGATCAAGCCGGTGAAAGTACATTCCCAGAATTCCTACAAGCCACATGGCGCGCCGGCGTTATCAGTTACGATGCAGATTTTTTGCAGCGTAAGGTGAGTTACTTTGGCGCATCTGGCGAATCTTATGTAGGGGATTATCCAGCAGTTTAAGTTTGCATCTTAGAATATATTCCCATAGTTTTTTATTTGTTTTTTTTTAAACATTTCTCTCGTCCATCTTGGCCCATCTCACATTTGGCGGAGGCATTTGCCCCGTGACTTTTTTCGTTTTCGCCAAAATTTATAATTCCGGTTAATGGAGGATTGTGGGATTTCACCATGCTCGCTGTTTGACTTCGGCTACTGCACGCGCTGAGAGAAAAAAACTCAGGACCAGCACCAGAACGATCAAATGCATAGATTCACTCCTAGGACTTCCTTCACTTAAGGCAAACTGGAAGACTCGCGGAGCCGGTGGACTTTACGATCAATTGATCTCAGGGTTGAACATTGCAAAAGCAAAATTGACGGCGGCAGGCCTTCAACCAGTCGTGAAAGGTCTTTTTTGGAGTAGAACTCGCAGGGTTTTATCTTCTCTAACTTTACTCCAAATTTAAGCGGCCGGTCCAAAGATCATTTAAGAATTCTTTGTAGGGGATGACTTCTACGCCGGAGTTTGTTGTCCTCTTTGACTTCTCTCGACAAACGATCATACGACGAATCTTTTTAAAAGCGGTCTCTTCTTTCAAAATAGAGAGGCTTTTGGTGTCGGCTTCGCTTATATTTTTGCTCGCTTTCACTTCAATCGCGAGAACTTTACCTATCACAAAGTCAACTTCCTGATGAGTTTGTGATCTCCAAAAATTAATTTTCAGATCACTCAATGTGTAGTCGAGGTAAGACTTTATCTCCAAAAAAATAAGATGCTCTAGTACGCGCCCGAATGCTTCAGAATTTTCATCGGGAATGCTTCGACCCAGAAGATAATTGGCAACTCCAATATCAAAAAGATAAAATTTTGAAGTCGCCACATTTTTGCGTTTTAAAGTTTGCGCAGGCTCAACTCTATGACCAATTAAAGTGTCCTCAAGAATTTTAAAATACGCCTGCACTGTGCGCGAAGGTACACCACAATCATTAGAGACTTTAACAAAATTTAAAACTTCTCCGTTGCAAAGAGCTGATACATCTAAAAATCGTGAGAATCTCTCGCTCGATCTCACCAATCCTTCGGCACGAATTTCCTCTTGAAGGTATGTTCCAACATAGGCCGATAGTTCTTTTGAAAGATGATTTGACGAAAAAATTGGTGCCAAACCACCTCGGTTAATGTACCGAAGCCAATCTCCATCGCTTTTAAGTTCAAGCTCCTTCGAAACTAGAGGATGCAAATATATAGGCCACGCCCGTCCTGCTAATAAATTAACGGATCCTTTTCGCAGCCGTCTTGCGCTGCTTCCAGTGAGCACAAATCGCAATCCTTTGTGTTTTTCAATGAGAGCATGAACCTCATTTAGTAAAACAGGAGCTAATTGAATTTCATCAATCACAATCACTCCTTTGCTAAACGGCAACTTTTCCCTAAGACGCTCGGGATAAGTTGAATACTCTCGAAACACATCAGACTCCAATAAGTTGATAAAATGCGCGTCAGGAAACGCCTTCTGAACAAGTGTGCTTTTCCCAGTTTGCCGAGGACCTAAAAAAAGAAGTGACTTTTCTTTTATCAATTTTGGAAGGTCAAGAAAGCGATCAAACATGGATCTAGCTTAACAGACTTAAACATTATCGGCAATATAGTTGCGGAATTCATACAAAAATCGGCAACTATGTTGCGGATTTTAATAACAAACGATAACCTTTAAGGGAAGCAAACCTGTTTTGTCGCGTAGATCAAGACACCACGCTGCCTCTGATGCGGGTGCAAGTGGTGCACATTTCCCAGTATGTTCGGGAGAAATTCGAATTGCTGAGGATAGAAGCAGCATCGTGGCTTGGGGAACTATGTACTTCCATGAAGGCATTGGAACCTCTTGGCCACGAGGCTCGACAAGTGGAGTAATCAATGGAGGAAGACCGTTTTGAAAGCTCTGATTGTATTTTTTTTATTTTTTCCCTTTACTATTTTTGCGGTTCGAACAATGACTTTTGGGAGCGCGACAGGGGGTTCGTCTTCATTGGGAATGACTGCAACCTGCAGCCTAAACTTACAAAACATTGGCAAAATCGATCAAAAAGTTGAAGTTAAAATCTCACCTTCGCTCGGATTTTCACAAAGTACCGATCACAGAGATGCCAAATATATAGGAAATGTTTCGAACTGCCAATCTTCTTTAACGCGTTCTATAGACTCAAACTCTTCACAGCAGTACACTTTTACTTTTACCCTATCTTCCAGCTGTCCCTCCATTAATTTTTTGGCAAAAGTTCATCGCACTGGTGGTGTCAATAGCGGATGCAGAGGCAAGATTGTCGTAGAGAACGATCGGGGTTTGATTGATGCCAGTGGTTCGATAAATGCCGAGGGAGATCATCCCGAGTTTTTACCATTCATCACTTCTTTTACAATAAACGGCGCTAGACCATTTTAGGTGACAAACTAAGACTGTAAAGAAACAATGTCTCATTTCGCATTGGGCACGAGGCCTTCTTCAAGAACAAAAACCACTGAATTTTTAGTATTTTATTAATTGAAAATATTTGTAATCAATAAATCTTCAAAATATAACTGCAGTAGGATAAAAAAATGACAAAACCAGAAATCCCAAAAAAGTTTGACGGAAAATTTCTAAATTGGGTGAAACAGGCAACAGAAGCAGCTTGGGCTAAGAATCAAAAAAAATGCACAAACACAGGCAAGATTGTGGATGTGAGTCCTTGGCAGAAAGATACAAAATGGTTGAGCGGTGCGCCTGAGTTATCCATTCAAAAAATGGAGCGTAAGTGGAAAATAAATTTCCTCCGGACTATAAGCTATTTCTAAAAGTTCTACTCAGCACCGATCGCCCATTACTCGTGACGAGGTTTAATAAACGAAACCAGCCCTTCTTAAAAGAATTTCCCTCATTTAATAACTGGCTAACAGATACGCGCGAAATAAAAAGTGCTACTAAAAATTTACTCGATGGAATTTTGTTTGATGTTGAAGAAAACAAGCTGTGGCTGAAAGGATGGGGGTCTAGACCTTCCCTAAAATCTCAGAGAAGGCTTCGGTTACAAAAGTTACTGAAAAACGCACCTAAAATTATTCCCATAAGTGGTCACCAATTTCTATTGCTAGAGCCAAATAAGTCAGGAAACCCCATATTTTCCATACATCAATCCGATATCATTTGTTATGGCTCGGATTTAAGATATTTTCTGTTAATTGAACTAGCAGATCTCCTAGGTATTGATCGCTATAAAATATTTAAAGAGTCAGCACGCAGCAGACTTTTACATCACACAAGTCAAAGCGCGCAGTGAAGCGATTGAAAAAGCCATCGGCAATGGCTCCGAAATTCCCAAATCACCTTGGCAAAAAAATTAAAACTACTCTATTTACGCTTGCTGCCTGGACGATAGTCAAAGCGCATGGATGATCCGTAAAGTTCATATCCCACGGCAAGAGAGGTGACTTGAGCGCCGGTCGCCGAGCCCCCTTCAATTTTCCAACTGCGATCAAAGCTGCTCACGGTATAAACACCACTCACCGCGCCGCTCAGCTCGACCATCGTATTAGGTCTCGATCCATCGCTGTAGTCGGTCATGTCCAAAAATAAATTATCCACACTCGCTTCAAATGCCGACATATCCGTCAACATTGTGTAGGCGTCAGTTTCGGGATTACGAGTGTAAATTCGCACTTCAACGCTGCTCACTGCACCGGTGGTATTATCTTTCACAACTTTCACTGTGGGCACATAAACCAATGGCTTAGACGCCGAGTCTACTGGCGAACTGACATCTAATTTAAATTTTGCTTTTGCAACTCCATCAACACTCAAAGTCCACTTGCCCGAAGGAATCTCGCCTTGAAATCCATCTCCCGCGCCCCAGTTAAAATTAAATCCATAACCATCATCGCGAAGACTTGAGTAAAGACTAAAACTTCCCAGACCCGCGCTGTAAGGATGACCACAGGACTGGCCATCGCTGTTCATTTCAACTCCAGTATTGCTCAAGGTGTTAGTCGTCGTAGTGCCATCCGTGATGTTTGAGGGAGCCGTCAAAATAACGGACTTCGCAACACTGCACATCTGCGCTGCCGTGATGGAAGAATCTTTGATAAAGAAATACAAGCCATAGCCATTGTACGAAATTGCAGTTGTTGCAAGTTCCGCATTGTAGGCCGACGTTAAATCTCCCTCAAAAACGAAATAAGGTTGAGTGCCATAAAAAGTTGAACCATCAGTGGAGCTATTCGCATATGTATTCATCAAAGAACTAATCACATCATCCGTGCGGGCTTCTTCGACTAAGCGAGCATAGCTTTTGTTAAGAGTTGTTGCCGACTCTTCCAGTGTGGCACTTGATTCAGCCAAAAGGCCGGTGCTTGGAGCAGTGACATCGCCATAAGAAATTGACGAACCTGAAGCATCAACAGCATCAAGCTTCATCATACCTCCGCTTGAGTCGTCGCTTAAATTTAAAATTCCTACGATTTGATCAATTTTATCTGTCTGCGTGGTATCAAGTAAAAAAGTCACCCAACTTGCGTCAGTCATTTTAGAAACTTCAATGGAAACATCTCCTGAAGAATTAACAGAACCGCTTTTTATATAAGAAACTCCGTAGCCCATCGATTGCCCTTTAACGTAGGGTAAAGAAACTACGCCATTTGCCGCAACCGAAAAAGGTCTGATCGAATTTTGTGAAGGCATCATCATTTTTGAAAGTGACAAAGATTTTGTAAAAATATTTTGCGTGTCAAAGCCAGCGGCCAAATTGGCAGAGATCGAAAAAGGTGCGCCTCCCCCTCCGCCACCAGAATCAGAACCACAGGAAGCTAAAAATGTTGTCATCTGTGCCATCAATAGTGCCAAAGTGAATTTGTTGAATTTTAGAGTTCTCATGTTTTTCTCCCACTTGCATAGACGGATCGAAATTTTTAAAAATTATAGGATGAAACAACTGGTACGCCATCAAAAATTCTGGAGTGTCAAACTATTGATGAAAAAGATTGATGAAAAAGCGGAATAATTTTGAGTCATACATGTCCAAAATTCATGTAAATATGGACACATGATACCCAGATTGCTTTCTCGACCGTGCCTTCAGCTGAATTTTTTGCTCATACGGCCTCTTTAAAAATTTCTCACAACTCCGAAATAAGTTTCAACACTCGTTCTTTAATTGCCTCTCGAGTTTTCCGAACATCTTCGATAGCTTGTCCTTTAGGATCCGCAAACGGCCAATCCCGAATTTCTAAACCGGGAATATAGGGACAATTTTCTTTGCACCCCATAGTCAAAAGTAACGTTGCATCTTGGCATAGTTTGTCATCAAGTTTGCGGGGCTTTGCAGTGCTCAAATCGATGCCAACTTCATTCATCGCTTCAAGCACGATGGGATGAACTGCTAACGCCGGATTTGTTCCTGCTGAAATGGCAAACATTTTTTTAGAATCACAAAGTTGGTTAAAAAATGCCGCTGCCATCTGTGACCTTCCAGCATTGTGAATACAAGCGAAAATGACTTTTTTCATGCGTGTTCCTCTTTTGTTTTTAGCCTCATACCTTCTGTTTGGCTTGTCACTAGTATTTTTAATTTGCAACTTCTTGCTTTTTTATTGCGGTTTTTTATGAACACAAAGTGAAGTCTAAATAAATGGACAAAAATCCGTCCTACGACTACAAAACTTCTCATGTCGAAAAAGATAAAATTATGCCTTCTTTTGGCCTGCTACTTTGTGAGCTCTAGTAGCATTTATGCCTATCGCGATGATGCTGATATGGACGCATCAAACACCTATCAACTCATCATGAACCAAACTGTGATGGAACTTGAAGGGAATTTAGGAGTTGAACTCAGATTTCCAGTCATTCATTATAATTCTTCAATTCGTGAGGCTTCTTCAGTTTTACAATCTCGAATCAGTAGTGATCGAATCATCAGCGAGCACGAACTCACCACTTACAGTGTTAGCAAAACTCTGATAGGACCTCGTCCAGGTTGGGATTATGTGCCTAGTAGTTTCCCAGAGGCCTGCTTAATCGTTCCTCACATGGATTTAACGACCCTCACTGATTTACAAGTTCGCGCTGCAATAGCTCACGAAATCTCTCATTGTTTTCAGTTTCAAATACTAGGTTCACTGGAAGCCACAATGGAATTGCCAGATTGGATTCAAGAAGGCACTGCTGCTTGGATTGGGGAATCCCATGTCAACGGCACCGATGGAGGCTTTAGCGCTGGATGGTGGCTGAACTATTTTGATGATTTTCAATTGTTTCGCAGATCCTACGACGCCTTTCCCTTTTTTCTACATCTTCAAAGATCTGGAGTGAATGTCCATCGATTGGCTCGTTCGATTCTTGAATCCGGTGGCGAGACGAGTGAAGCCTGGACCGAAATTCGAAATCAAGTTTCGGATGTCGTCATGGCAGAATGGTCGGCAGGTCTGTTTCGCGAACCTACATGGGGAGATCCTTGGAATGTTCGTTACACAAGAGAAATATTTACTCCACCAACTTCGCATCCGAGAACTATGGTTGACGGAGGAACACTTCCACAAACTTTTACGGGTCCACGCGCGCATCCTAAACTTTTCACTTTGTTAATTCCGCGTGACCAATTGGTAGAAGTGAGAATGAGAAATGGGGTCGCAGCCGTCACCATGCCCCGTGACGACAATAGCGCAGGCGAAACTCATATTATTTTAGACAGTCACTCCAAAACTTTTTGCTGGGGAACTCGATGTGGTTGCCCAACGGGTGGCGAAGCTTCAAACGTACTCACTCCACATGGCGGTTTAGTGGCAATTTCTGTCACTGGATTAGAAGATGATTTTGAATTAGTTTTTCAACAAGGTCGCCCCTTTTGTTGTGGCAACTCACAAGGAGTTGATTCGCGCTTGATTGGATATTGGGAAATGGATCCCAATCCGGTTCTCGAAGGTTGGGCACCGGGTTCTGCCGATTTAGTAAACAAGGGCGTCGTGGGTAATTCTTACATGACCATCAATGCCGATGGCAGTGTTTCTAAATCCTATTTACCCATGCGGATGTGGGCACGTTCCGCACGTCGCCCTTTTCGACGGGCCTCCTTTATTTTATCCGGTTCATGGAGAGCCTGCTTAGAAACAAGAAGCACTGGTCCTGATCAAGGTTGGTTAAAATTTACAAATGTGACGGATTCTGTTTCTCAATTTAGAAGTTCGTCGGGCGGCTCAGGCGCAAGAGTTGAAGGCGAATGGTTTCAATCTGCGCTGTGCATTGCGAGGCCCGAAAGCACTAGATGCCAGGGAAATTATAGAATTTTGTCAGAAAATGAAATGCGAGTTTTTAGTTCCGTTGGGCACTGGACAAAAGTTCCCACTCGCTAAGAAGCGCGCGAGCTCTAGGGATTTACCAGTGCTCCGTTCGTTGCGTTTAAGCCTCCAAATAGGGGACAAACTTCTCCTTCATATTGCAAAAAGCTACCTCCAACATAGAGAGTTGTTCCTGTGGAATTGAGCGCAAGTGAGCTCACGTAACTGATATAGGGTTCAATTGCGCCTTGAAACCCGCTTGAATCCGAGAAGGGGTGGAAGCTTGCATCAATGCCTCCATCACTTGTGGAAACTTTGGCAATACTCCTCGCTGAATTTGCAACTCCGCGGTAACTTGAAAACGCGCCCCCAACATAAAGTGTTGTTCCTGTGGAATTGAGCGCAAGCCCCCAAACAGTGCCATTAAATCCGCCTGAAGCGGAAACGGGATGAAAGCTTGTATCAATCGTTCCATCGCTTGTGGAAACTTTGGCAATACTCCACGCTGAATTTGCAACTCCACGGTATTCTGTAAAGTGGCCGCCAACATAGAGTATTGTTCCATCAGAATTTAGCACAAGTGAAGTGATTGCGTTATCAAAGCCCCCCGTGGCTGAGACGGGGTGAAAGGTTGTATCAATGCCTCCATCGCCAGTGGAAAGCTTGGCAATACTCCACGCTGAATTTGTAACTCCACGGTAAATAGTAAAACCTCCCCCAACATAAAGTGTTGATCCATCAGAATTTAGCGTAAGTGCATTGACTACGTCCTCAAAGCCCCCCGTGGCTGAGGCTGGATGAAATGTTGTATCAATGCCTCCATCGCTTGTGGAAACTTTGGCAATTCTCCTCGCTGAATTTGCAACTCCACGGTAGGTAGTAAAATTTCCCCCAACATAAAGATTTGCTCCCGTGGAATCAAGCGCAAGGGAATAGACTGCGCTATCAAAGCCCCCCGTAGTTGAAACGGGATGGAAACTTGTATCAATCGTTCCATCGCTTGTGGAAAGTTTGGCAATTCTCAGCGCTGAATTTGTAACTCCACGGTAAGTCGTAAAACTTCCCCCCACATAAAGTGTTGTTCCATTAGAATTTAGCGCAAGTGCATTGACTGCGCTATCAAAGCCCCCCGTAGCTGAGACGGGATGGAAGGAGCTATCAATTGCTCCACCGCTTGCTGAAAGCTTGGCAATGGAGCGCGCGGAATTTGCAACTCCTCTGTAGCTTGAAAAGACCCCTCCAACGTAAAGAGTCGTTCCGGTGGAATTCAGTTCAAACGCGAGGACATAGGCATCAAATCCACCAGAAGCGGAAACAGGGTGAAAGGCTGTATCAATGGCGCCATTGTTTGTGGAAAGTTTTGCTATAGTCCGCGCCGAATTTGCAACTCCTCGGTAACTGCTAAAACTCCCCCCTACATACAAAGCGTCACCCGAGGAATTGAGCTTCAGCGCATGGACATAGCCATTGAATCCACCTGAAGCTGAGACAGGGTGAAAGGCTGTATCAATGGCGCCATTAGTTGTTGAAAGTTTGGCGACGAAGCGAGCTGAGTTTGTAACGCCTCGGTAGCTTGAAAAATAGCCTCCAATATAAAGATTTGTTTCAGCTGGACTGATCAAAATCTTGAGGACATTATGGTCAAACCCCCCTGTAGCAGAGACTGGGTGGAATGTTGTATCAATAGCTCCGTTGCTGGTTGAAAGTTTAGCAATGAAGCGCGCGGAATTTGTGACTGTCCGGTAAGCTGTAAACTGGCCTCCAGCATACAAAGTTGTTCCACTGGAATTAAGAGCAAGGGTTAAGACAGGGGCATTAAATCCACCCAAAGCTGTGTTTGGGTGAAATGTTGTATTAATTGTACCATTAGTTGTTGAAAGTTTGGCAATGTAGCGCGCATTTGTAACTCCGCGGTAGCTTGTAAAAAATCCTCCCGCATAAAGTGTTGTACCTGTGGAATCCAGCGCAAGCGTCTGGACCCCGCTATTAAATCCACCTGTACTTCCTGAGTTGGGGTGAAATGTTGTATCAAGGGCTCCATCATTTGTTGAAAGCTTAGCGATGTGGCGCGCGGAATATGCTACGCCTCTATAAGCGGTAAATCTACCTCCAACATACAGAGTTGTTCCTGCGGAGTTAAGCGCAAGCGCGTAAACAGCGTCATCAAATCCGCCGGAGATAGCGTGGAAGTTTGAATCTAAGTTCCCGAACTGATCAAGTTTTACAATGCGGTTTACCGTTACACCTTTATAGGTCGTAAAATTTCCACCAACATAGATCTCGCCATTTGGCCCACGAAGCATTTCGATAACTTCGCCATTAAATCCTGCCTGAACGTCAAATTCCAATGCCGGATCTCCATTAGTTGTATTTAAAGCAAGTGCACCCTGCGCATTGTACGCGTAGGCCCTTGTAAAATTCCCACCAATGTATTTGTTGCCAGCCGAATCAACTGCAGATGCAAGTATCGCTCCTCCAGCGACCGGCGCGTAGTAGTGGTGCACGGTTGCATTGACACTTTCACCGGTAGAATCTTGAATTTGCACGATGCTGTCTGCAGCAGATGTTCCTGCCGTAAAAACACCACCTGCGCTCAAACTCCCAGGGCCGGAGCTGAGTGTGAATGTGTAAGGTGGAATTCCTCTTAATGGAACAAACGTGTATTGCTGGCCCGAGTGTATGTTCAAAGAAATACTAGGAGCGTTAACACTCAAAGGCAAAGAAGTTGCAGATAAAGTCACGCTTGCGTCGGCCGAATCACCAATCCCATTAGTTGCAATCACAGTAAATTCTGTCGCGGCCAGAAGCGCATTGGGAGTGCCGCTAATCACGCAAGTCGATGAGTGAATCGTGGCCCAACTGGGTAGTGCTGTAGTGCCGGATTTTATTTGGCAACTTGTGATCGCCGAGCGGTTGTCGGCTAAGATTGAGGGAGCCACACTCATGGGGCTCGTTACTATTCCCGAAGTTCCAGTGGCAGAGGCGTAGCTGAGCGAGGGAACTTCAGGCGGTGGGCCTAGATCCTCGCCGGGCGCGGCTATCTCGCCAGGCGCGGCAGTCTCACCACTCGGTGAATCTTCTTCCGCGGGAGGGGCTGATAGTCGTTCGCTAGCATAGTCTTCAATTTGTAAGGAACATGCGCCTAAAAAAATAAACAGAAAGCAGCCAACTATTCCGTTCGACAATGGAAGATTTTGGTGGCCCGCCTTCAACATACACTCCTATAAAATTCGCTGTTCTAAACCATAGGCTAGCGGACTTCAGCGATTACAGTGTGTAAATGTTTCGTAAACGTTGTGTGAAGACTTGATGTTCGAGTCTTCACACCATGCAAAAAGGCCCACCCGTTGATAGGTGCCTTGTTAGCTGAGCGTTGAAAAGGCGCGCGCCTATTTCAATCGAAAGTGGACAGAGGTTAAATCTGCCTTTTTAATTTCTTCACCGTAGATTGCAACTAATCCCGCTTTCACTTGCTCAGCGCTTTGTCCACCTGAGCTTGCTGCCGCTAGTTCTTCAGAAATTTGATCGAGTTTTATATAGTCAACACTCTGAATCATGAGGGTTCCGTGAACTTTAGCATTTGTATCATCGATCAGCGAAACTTCATTTTCAAAATAGCGAAGACCTTTGCGAATGGTGGCACTTATTTTGCCATTCAAAACGTTTTGAATCGACTCTTCACCTTTGTAGGTTATGACAGAATAAAGTTTTGCGCCTTCAGGTGGAGTGGTAGGGACAGTCGCGCTGATTGGAGCCGACGAAAAAATTCCAAGGACCAGGGCTCCAACAGAAAATACTTTCGACAATTGTTTTAACATAAAATTCCTTTCTCACTTGATAGAGCGCAAAAATCTGAGCTCTTTTTTAAAAAACTAAGAGCTGCTTAATTTCCCATTTCTCGATCTGCAAGAAAAACTTGCTTTGTACAGGCGATTCAAGTTCGCTTCGATGAATTTTAGATTTGTGTTAGGATTGTCGAAAAATTTCCATCTTGGCATCATTTTGATTAAAGAAGAGCCCCATCCATAAGCTCACTTCCTCAATATCTCACTTCGAATACCGGCTTTGAAACTCCCTAGCCTTTAGGCAAAAGAGATTATGTATTCAAATTTGAATACATAATAGTCAGAAACATTCATTTATGCATTATCGAAATTTCATTAGCTTCCCTCCTTAAGAATCAACATTTAAATTTCTTCGACGAAAGGAAACAACTATGAAAATTTCTCTTATCCCCCAAACGCTGCTCACCTTAAGCGCTCTTCTTGTTACACAGGGAAGTCTTGCTTTGAGCAGCTCCCAAGTCCGTTCTTTGGAGCAGGCGAATCAATTGATTCTCGAATTTAATGACCTAGATTTGCAGCATATTTATGTTGAGTTAGATTTTAAAAATGAAGAGAACATTCATGTCTATCCACAATTCCATTGTCGAAATTCTCGAAATTTTACGAAGTCGTCTTCTTCTGTCTTAGCTCATCATTTGACGTCAGTGTTAAAAGATTTACAAGAGCGAGCCGCTGATCAATTGGGGGAAGCAGATGCCGAGTCAGACTCTTATATTGAGTTTGAGAAGAAAATGCACAAGATGCAAAGAAGTGTTTCCATGACATTTAAAAATTCAAAAATTCTAAAATGCGTAGAGTATTCGGTGCCCGCATATTCTGATGGACATGAGCAAACATTTTACAAAGTTGACGGCAATTTGTCGGTGGCCTTAACAGTCGGCTCACCAGACTAAATGTTGAGTTTTTTTAAGATGGGCTTTAAAATTCACCCAGCATTCGCAGTTTTTGTTTAACTTCGTTCAAAATTGCTAAAGGCAAGTGCTCTAATTTTTTTTTAAATCTTGCGTTATCAATCGCGCGACTTTGGTCGATCATGACTTCACAATCTTGGGTATTTTTTGCCATGCCTCTTGGAATTGGCACTCGTAAAATATTCTCACCCGTCAGTTTCGTAGTGCACGGTAATATCCACGTCGAAGGGTGTCCGGTCTCGTTAAGCAAATCTGTTTGAATCACAAGAACAGGACGAATTTTTCCTGCTTCACTTCCCATTCTAGGATTCAAATCAGCCAGGTAAAGGTGACCATAGCGAATCTCCATGGCTATTTCTCAAGGCCTTCACTGCTAAGTCGATCTAACACTTGAATTTCATGAATTACTGACTCACGGGTCTGAGCAGAAGCGTTTTGATAGGCTGCTCTTAGCTTTTGTCGATGTGTCTGTTCGCTAAGCAGAGCAAGTCCCCGACGAATCACCTCCACATTACTTTTTGCCTTCAGCGATTTCCGCAAACTTTCGACTTGTTTTAGTTCTTCAGCCGGCAGTGTAATACTAGATTTTGCATTGGATTTCATACTTATATAATACCTTTTTTCCAAGGTGCTTCAACTCTAAAAAAGCTGCCATGCGTGGGATGAATGTTTGCTTCAAGCAGCGGAATTCATTCATCCTAAGAATGGTATAGGAAAAGTTTGAACCCTTTAAGCCTTTACACTTGCGTCAGGCCAATCCAAACAGGAAGCTCGGCGGCATGGGACGGCAACTCACAGGACATCAATGCCTACGCCATGCACATTAGTGAAAATAAATTCACCGCATTTCTATCAATTCCTTCTCTCAAAGGAGCATGGGTAGGTGCCACAAGTCCACCTTACGGAATTTCATGGATTGCAACTTGCGATTTATAAAAGTCCCAGCTTAAAAATGACTGTAGGAATATCCGGCACCGTGAATTTGTATAAGATCTCAAATACCATTAACATGAGCACAGCATGAAAATTATTTCTATTTTTTCAATCATGATGACACTATCAGTAAACGCTTCAAGAACCCTTTCATACACTTGGGCACCTCAGCGAGTTGACTTTACCAATATGCCCGCAATGGTTTTTGAATGCACCTATGTCAATATTTCCGCGATTGAGCAAAACGTGACTCTTCTTGTAAGAGCGCAAGCGAATCCATTTCCCAACAACTCAGTACACCCAGCAAGTTCCAACATTCAAACAGTCCAGTTTAAATTAAAAAACGACGAAAGCTACACCCTGAATTGGTGCCACTCCGGATGCATTGCTGGATCACCCGTGCTCACTCCTTCGTTTTTTAAAATAGTCGTGAGCGAGGATCGAGGTGCCCTCATCGGAGATTGCCATTTGTACATAGATGACTTAGGAAGCCGGCTCTATCAACACCCCATTCCCATCAATGGCGGAAGACCTTTTTAATGAAGAAAAAGATTTTTGCACTCGTCATCTTAGGTGCGACTGTTCTTTACACGTTTAACTATTTTAAGGAAAGCGCCACAAAAAGTAAAAACTTTGCTACGGAACTGACGTCCGTTGATTTTGTTGAAAAAATAAATATTGCATCCCATGATGTGATTGGCTTTCAAGACATCCTTCATAAAATTGTTTTTGATTCGACCTCTCCGGATCTTATGGCAAAACTTCCAGCAGAGTTCCAACGGGTAGGTTTGTGTTTTTTAAATCGTGCCTCAAGAGGCGGGGACAAATACGTGGAGGATCCCAAAGCGACTCTGCCTTATTCGGCAAAGCAGAACGAGTTTTGGATCTTGAAGTAGATCGTTTGCTTTTTGACCTATTAAGATTTTGTTAAGGGTTGAGTGACTAATTTTCTTTCGACATGGGTCAAAAAAAACTAGCTCATTGCCTAGAGATTCACCCTGCGAATACTAAGAATATTGACGTTTACATCATAGAATAAATATTCTAGTATATAGAATATGGAGTGCACATAATGAAAACAAGCCTAGTGATCGATGATAAGGTTTATCAGGAAGCTAAAAAAGAAGCCGCCGAATCCGGAAAATCGGTGAGCGAAATTATTAGCTTATGGGCCCGATATGGACGCGAAGAATGGATGAAGCGCAAACGGGAGCACGGAAGAGAGTTTAAACCAATCAACTTGGGTGAGCTACAAATTGATCTTTCAAATAGGAAAAATTGGATGGAGGAACTCGAAGATGACCGGACTTGATACAAACATCCTTATCGATCTTATCGTTAGTTCGACGCCATACCATTCCAAAGTTGTTGAAGACGTTGCCAATCTTGAAGACGAGCTGTTCACGTCGCCAACTAATATTGGAGAGGTGCTGAGACTCCTCACTCATCCCAAAGTATTTTCCAAGCCGATGGTGATGACAAAGGCAGTGACAGCTCTCGAGCAAATGCTCGACTACTATCGCATCTCAATTCTCGAAGAAGATTCCAACTGGTGGAAAAAGTTGCCAGTTATAGCCAAGGAGGTTCCAGGCATTCGAGGTAATGAAGTGTTTGATGCGCGGATCGCACTTTGCTTCCAAAGTAGCGGCGTAAAGCGAATATATACAAGAGATGCAGACTTCAAAAAGTATAGTTTTCTCAAGACCATTAATTGGTTATAACTATATCGTGAAGAGCCGATGATTCTATGTACAAAAACCCAAGATGCTCAAGGTGACGGGAACAACTTCGGGAGTCAGACCCACTATGTAGAAGTTTGTTGAATGTCCCGACTCTGAACCCGACGTTCTTCAATATCGATATTAATGGATCCTTTGATTTTGAAAGTTTTAAAATTGCAGTATCATTTGATCCCAGATGTGCCATGAGAAAAAAAGCAAAGCCGTTAAACTCCTTGAGATCTTAAATAAAGGAGCTCTCACCTTTGGCTAATATGGAAATTCACGGGAATTTAATAGTAGCAAAAATCTTGTAAATTCAGGGACTCGAGAGCACTCACCTAGCACGTCAAAATAGACTGTTACCAAGGAGCCATGCACAATCGTTTTTGTGCGGCAATGTTGGGTGGAGGTCAAGCTGCCTCCTTTTTGATTTCTTCGGTGATTTCGTTTTGTTGCTTTAGCAT
>Ga0247843_1002185_pt1 | contig 36676 bp, 43 predicted proteins | sample LaCruzMarch2017__FD_192420 | JGI IMG/M metagenome (GOLD analysis project Ga0247843, IMG submission 192420) | Freshwater microbial communities from meromictic Lake La Cruz, Castile-La Mancha, Spain - LaCruzMarch2017_8m | ecosystem: Environmental > Aquatic > Freshwater > Lake | place: Spain... | reverse complement strand
ACAATGTAACCAATTTTGAAGTAGGTTACCTTACATCTAACCGAAGTCACAAAACAAACATTGAACCATTCAATGATACATCAACTTGCTTACAGTTAGATTTGAAAAAGTACAACTACAAAAAGGATGATTCTTTCAAAGAGCAAATCGGATATGTTGCAGAGGAAGTATATGCTATTGACCCGAAGCTAACAACAAGGGACAACGGTAAACCAGCAGGAATTGAGTATTTTACGTTGTTGATATATGTTACAAATGAATTGAAGAAACTACGCCAAGATTTTGATGATTTTAAGATTAATATTACTCAATAGTAAATGGATAAAATTACATTAGATTCACCCAAAATTGTTACTAAGACAATTACATATACTCAGTTCGCCATTAAAGACATTGTCATAACTTTGAATCAAAGTGCTCGTTTCATTGTTATTCTCTACGGCGATGAGACTGATGTAGTAGATATTGAAATGACTCCTCAAGAGTATGAAGCATGGGGGAACGATGATTCTTACGTTATTCAATTTATAAAAACAAAACTTGCTAATGAATAAAATGGAAGAGAAAGCGTACGAATGGGAAAACATCAAGAAAATGACTGATACAATGCTAATAGAGAAAGAAATTGTACGTATAGAGAATGAACGCAGACGATTGCTGAAGCGACTTGATTATTTGAATATTTGTAAGAATCAAATATACCAAAATGAATTATACCAAAAAAAATAAAGGAGTTTTTTGACAAAGTTGATGGGGGGTATACTGAGCGAAACATAGACGAAAAAGATATAAAAAACGTTTTTTATATCTTATTCTAGTATATTTTCTTGGGTATATCGTATAATTGTCAATATTCTTCTGGATATACTTTATTCTGATATAGTAGATTCTTCTTCTGATTCTTCATAATCATCATAATAACAATCTACACATAAAAATCCCACGCAACATTCTTCTTCGTATACAACATCGCATATATCACATCTAATTAGAGTTTCTTCCTTATTATCTTCTACCTTGAGTTTCTTCACGCTCCTGCATATATCATCGATGTCGCTTGATGCTTTTCTTTTCATTATTTTTTTTGGAGTGTGATAATAAATTTTTTTTTTAATTTTATTTTTCTTGGTAGAATTAAAATGAATAACTTCAAAGATATTATAGTAAAAAATCGCCCATTACTTTCATCGTCGACTGTAAAGACGTACATCAGCAACATGCGGAAAATCCAATCTGTTTGCCCAGGCATTGAGATAAATTCCATTGATGATTTGATTGAGAATAGAGAAGCTATCCTAAAGTGCCTATCAACTGCAATGACCCCGATGGTGCGTAAATCCAAGATTGGGACAGTCATTACCATTTTGGATGACAAACACAACGACCATTCGGATAAATTGAAAGTTGCTATTAGTGACTATCGTAAGGTGATGAATGAAGATGCGAATATTGTGAATAAAGGCGAAGAAGACCAAGAACTCACTGACAGCCAAAGAGCTAATCTGATTTCCCAGGAGGAAGTGATGAAGGTTTACAAGCAATTGAAATCCGAAGCTACACCCATTATGAAATTAACCAAAATAAACAAGAAACAATTTCAAACTCTTTTGGATTATGTTCTTTTGAGTCTGTACGTGTTAATTCCGCCAAGAAGAAGCATGGATTATGCAGTTTTCAAGATTCGCAACTTTTCTGAATCTGCCGAGAGCAAAGATAACTATATGACAAATTTCAGCAAGGGTAAGAAGAAAGGTCTCTCATCATTTGTTTTCAATACATACAAGAATTCAAAGAAGATGGGACAGCAGGTTTTAGAAGTTCCGAAAGAATTAGAAAAGGTTCTTGAAATGTGGATGAAGTTTAATAAATCAGATTATCTTCTTATCAATAGTCTGGGAAATTCGATAACCCAGAGTAAAATCGCAATCTGGTTGAATGATATTTTTGGAAAGAATATCAGTACATCTATGTTACGTCACATCTATTTGAGCTCTAAATATAAGGATGTTAATCTCAAGGAATTGAAAGATGATGCTAAGGCACTTGGGCAGTCAGATATCTCTCGAACTTTGAAATATGTCGACAAGGATTACGATAAGATTACAGCGTAAATTATTTTTATATTGTTTGAATATAAAAATGAAATTGACACGTACATATTATTTTCAATACGGTAAAGAATTCGAACAATATTTACTGACACTCATCGACAACCCCACAGCTCCTCCCGCCAAATATCCGTCACCATCTGGGCAATATGGAGGATTAGTGGCTATATCTCCTACAGCACAAATATATATAAACATTCCCTTTAAAGTGAAGACTATTCATGTCAAGGGGATTACATGGACTATTGGACGAGCAGGTAATCAGGGGAATTCTTTCGCAAGTGGATATGTTACTCTATTATCGTCATTAGTTGGTAATAGACCCATGGGAATGGTTCACACTGATAGCCAGTTCTCAAGTAACACAATACAAGACATCGAACATGAGTTTTTAGTTCCGGAGACAATACAAGGATTTTATGATTTTACACCATACGATAATGACGGAACTTTATACCCTGGGCATGATTTAGATGTAACACTTGCCCCCGTATTTTACGATTATTATTTTGATTCATTTTCCATTACGATGGAATTTAATAGTGAAGGTGAATTATAATTTTCTTGAATACAATAAAAAATGAAGCAAACACAAGTTATATTTCTGACATTCTTGGCGACGAAATCGACAGCCACTGCAAGAATCAGTGTCCCATTCAAAGTTAAAACATTACACACGAAGGCTATCTCTCTCACAACCGGTGATGGGACTTTATCTACGGGGCAATACATTACAATCGAATCTGATTTAGTCCAAAACAGTCCATTGGGTTCAGTTTTTAACATATCTGCTTACTCGTCCAATACAACCCAAGATATTGAAAATGTGTACTGGAGTCCTCGGGTTATTCAAGGTGATTATACATTTACAATGAAGAAGAGCAATGGAACTTTATACCAGGCATCGACCGGTAATGACTCCGTAGCTATTATAATTGAATATAATTCTGAAGGGGAGGTCTAAATTCGAGGTCTTTTGGGTGAAGGGTTTGTCAAAAGGTGAAGGGTTATTCCCACAATTTTATACTTTTCAATTTTATCGTTTCCCGAGGCAAAAGTTGGGAATAACCCTTCACCTTTCACCAACCCATCACCTCATGGTCTTTTTTTAATTATTGGATTTTTGAAGAAATGTTGGGAATAACCCTTCACCCGTCACCAACCCATCACCTCATGGTCTTTTTTTAATTATTGGATTTTTGAAGAAATGTTGGGAATAACCCTTCACCCGTCACCAACCCATCACCTCCCTGCTTTACACCTTAAATTCAGATTTTCATTAAATTCGAGGTCTTTTGGGTGAAGGGTTTGTCAAAAGGTGAAGGGTTATTCCCACAATTTTATACTTTTCAATTTTATCGTTTCCCGAGGCAAAAGTTGGGAATAACCCTTCACCTTTCACCAAACCCTTCACCCAAAAGACCATGAAAATCACCAAAGTAAATTATCTGCCCACCAAGAATTACTATTCACAATCTTTCTGGTTTTTTCATGTCTAATTTTATAAAGTCTTCTTCTCTCATCGGCGTACTGTTTTCCTTCTATCTGAATGTACGAGGGATAATCTGCATAATTTCTTGCCCCGACAGATGCGATTTTTATTCCATTTTTGAATACATCTATCTTCTTTTTAGAATTTGAAGATACTTTTATCTCTACCCCAAGTTTCTTAGCTTGGTCATAGGAATACTTAGTAATTTTATACATACTTTTATAATACCGTATAAAATTAAAATTAAATGTAAGACTCGTATTTCTTGATGTATTTCATCACATCTTTCTCTCCATCTCGGCTATCATCTTTTACCTGGTTCAATTTCTCCATGTAATCCGTATAACCCGTCGCATCAGCATAAGGTACGCCATTATATCTATCCTCAATAAAAGCCAAACTATGATAGCCACAATTAGAGGTTAATTTGCTTTGCCTACGAAGCATATTCTGTTTATATTTGAACATCATCTCTGGGTTCATCTTCCTAGCGATTTTCATACACATTTTTAGCAAATCATTGGGGATACGTCCTTCGCACAATGGGTCAAAATATTCTACACTTGGAAAATCATCGTCATTGTTGATATACACCGCTCTCCAATGTCCGGGTCGATGTCCATCATTGCCCGACCCATCACTTGTGCTTGGATTGGTATTAATAATAAAAGCAAATCGTTTCTGTCCAGGTTTCACATATTTTGAAAGGATATTTATCTCATCACTAGCGATTACTGGGACATAGTTCTTAATGTTTCGTCGGGCGATTTCTTCGATTTCATCATTATATAGACCGTCATCCTCTCCGTCTCCTCGTCCGCTTGGACGACTTGTTCTTGCGTTTGTTAAAATCTCTGTTAGGGTATTTTTATTTGGTCTTGATATTTCATTAATCGGTCTTCTAATTTTCTCACTTACTTTAGCAACAAGCCTATCTTTGACAGACTCATAGTTCGCATCTGATATTTCACTAATTGTTGTGTCTTCTGCTAATACTTCATTCATTGAGTCCACAACTACGGTTTCGTTTTTGCTTCTTGAAAGAGAATACTTATTACCGGGCATTGCTTGTTGGGCTTGGAGTCGTATTTCCTCTGCAGTAGCTGGTCGGGGGGCTACTTGGGTTGGTCTTATTCCCAGGGCTTCTCTCGCTCTTTCGGCAAAACTTCTTGTTACTGGGGTCGCTGTTCCTGCTTGTGGTGCAGATGCTGGTGCTGGTCTATTTTCACCCGTTCTTACTTGGGCTTGGGGCGTTGCCGGGGGTTCTCCTTCTGCCGGGAAAAGAGTGACCGGTGCGGGTGCAGTTCCCGATGCTGGGGGGATACTTGTATTTACTCCTCCCAAAGATTGCGGTAATGTGGGAACTTCCACTGGGAGAGGCACGGTCGGTGGTGTTACTACGGGCTGTAATCGTGCTAACAATTGATTCGCCAATTTATCGACATTCGTATCAACATCTGATTGGGCTAATTGCTCAAGCGTTTTTACTGCTAATTTTGGTTTGAAAAGATAAGTGGATAATGATGGTAATTCGGGTGTTGGTTCTTTCTCCATTTGTGAGACAATTTTCTTACCATACCGAACATTGACGGGCTTCTTTCGTCTCTTCACACGCCGTTTCTCCGCAAGATTGATTACATTTTTGATATTGATTTTTTGAAGTTGTCTCTGACTTATCCCATCAGGCACTTTGATTTTCTTCTTTGCCCCTCCTTGAATATAATAATAATTTCCCCCTTGCTGATAAATCCTTCTTGGTCTTGTCATATTTCTTTATTACACTCAAAGAAAATACTTTGTATAATAAAATAAATGAGTTTAGCTGATTATTCAATTGCGAACCCAATCGTTTTGAACTTCAATTCGAAAGACCGAATTAGTGGACGAAATTCAAATTTTCAATCTATCCCAGTTGATTTAGGCAATCAATCCTATGATTCCGTAGCATTAGTACAAGCGAGTATTCCCAAGTCGTTTTATAACATGCCGAGCGGTTACAATACATTCACATTAAGAGAGTTTGATGGTGTTACAACTACATCAGTTACAATCACTATACCTCCCGGTAATTACACTCGAATCAATCTCGCATCTGTTTTATCAACTCTTCTTACAAATGCGTCACCTGATGGTCTCACTTATACGGTAACTTACCCCCCGTCAACTGAAGCCGATACTTTTCACTATACGATTAACGTAAATGCCTCTGATATCTATGAAATCTCTTTTATATTTTCAGAACGGTCTCCTGTCAGGCAATTGGGTTTTGATGTTGGTACATATACATTCTCAGAAGTTTCATTAATTTTACAAAGCTTAGAAAGCGTAAATGCTCTTAATCTATCCTATATACTTCGTGCTTTCATCAAAAGTAATATTGTTTCAAACGCCACCGATGGAATACTCGAGGAATTGTTAAATTTTGGGTCTTTTCCGTCGAGTTCTGTTATGTCATTTCAGCAAGTCTCTTTCGACCTCAATTCGAGAGTTTTTAATAAAGATAATAAAAGTGCCTGGTCGTTTGCTCTCGTTGACAGCTTCGGGGTCGAGATTGACCTTAATAACATACCTTGGGCATTTTCACTCGTCCTTTACCAACGTAACGCCACACACGAGATACACAAGAAAGACCTCTTGATAAGTAATGAAGAACGGCTTTTCAAGATACAACAAGAACAAGATAAATTACGGCAAGAATTGGCGAGGTAATGTTTTGAATTTTTTTATTGTAAATTCAAAAGATAAGGGTTTTTTATTAGACAATCACAGCACCCATTTTCGTGAAAGACAACATTTTTTGCCCGACAATGACGGTAATCCAGGTTTGGGCTGTAGAAGCAGTCGTAGCCTGGAATCCATACGTTTGGGATTGCTCTGCAACTGAAATACCGTCCACCATCGTCATGTCCAAATCTGCGAGACTCTTCTCTCCAAAAAAGGAATCAATATGAACCCAGTCTGATTTAATGTATTGGTCAAGATTTTGTAGAGGTGTTTTAGCAAAATATACGGAGTTTCCAATTGACCAATCTTCTCCTCGAGTGCAGTCAAAACCAGCAGGAGTTTTTATAGCGACAGAATTTAACGTGCTTTGATACTGGGTGAGACTTGCTCGTGGTGCGTTATGGACGTTATTAAGGTTGATACCAGTTCCTGATAGGTTAAAAGGAGATGTAGCAAGGAAAACGATTCGTTTCGAATAGCCCGAAGTGAGTTGAATTTGAAATGAGGGTGCGGTGGTCGTACTAAAAGTGTTTCTTATGACCGTTGGGTAAAATACGGGCAGAGTCAAACCTCGTTGCATAACCAAATCGATGGTTTGAGCGATGATAGAGATGTTCGCTTCTGTCGCAAGTTGAACCTTGAGATTTGAAACAGTCGCTCCGACGGCTATGGAGACAGGAGTTGTAGCATCAACAGCAGAGGTACATGCGAATTGAAAGGAGTCGTTGGGATTAAAATATAATTGTAAAACACAATTACTTGGTAGATACACATTTTTGTCGAGAGACAAAGCAGTAAATCTGAAAAGGTCTTCAAATGTAGTTGATACGCTCAAATATACAGCGTCTCCGTCATTAGTTTGTGCGGGAGATATAAACCACATTCGCCGACCCGTGTAATCATTTCCATTTACAACATTAGTGGTAACACCTGAAAAATTAGCAGTAGCAAGTAGATTACTTCTACAAATATTCTCTTGTGGGTATGAGAGAGAATTAGCCAAAGCGGTTGCGATAGCGGTTGAACCGTTTCCTGTCCATGGTAGCAAAGCAGTAGCACTTGAGGGAAGTTGCTTACCTAAATAATGTTGTATATTTTCAGATGTAGTTGGTATCATCGAAGAGTATTTATCGAAATTGCTGACATCGGCAATCACGGCACTGGTTGCAGAATCATACACAACGACTCTGTTGAGCATTGTTCCGATATTAGCGTTGAACCATCTACGCAAGTTGGTTGTCCCTGTACCACCAGAAACTGTAGCACCGCAGTCGATTTGAAAGGTTAATCTTGATTTCGCCCAGTTCTGTACACAACTCGGCAAAATAAATTCTACAGGACCGACTACTCCAGACGTAGTTCCAAGGGTAATTGAAGAAGAGCCTTGGGGCGTTAATGCTCGATAAATCACACTCGAGTGGTTATTGATACTTGCGTTATAATCCAATTCAGGACTATTCACATTAGGTAGAGTACTGATATCCATTTTTATTCTTCAGAAACATATTTATTTTTCATTTTTTTTATGATTATAAATTTTTTTTATCCATCGAAAGTTAATTCTTTGCTAAAATTCTTTCTGAATGTTTGATTTTTCATATCAATAAATAAAAAATTGAAATTCTCAGATGTGGCGTAATCATAGATATCAAAGAACTTTTCTAAATCGATACTTAAATCTAACATTTTATGGATGTGTTCTAATTTTTCGCGAGTATGAGACCTAAATAATATTGTAAAACTGACCTGCTTCAACGTCTGTGGGAGAAGGTCGTTACAATACTGGGACGATATATACACAGAGCATTTTAAATGGCGATTTTTCTTGCACAAGCTAAGCAAGGCTGTGTTTTTCAATTCTCCGGCGTTATCGTCCACACAAAAGCAATGAAGAGGTGCTTCTTTCTTTGGTTTATATTCATATTTTCGTTTTTCCTTTTCTTCAGACCCAGGATATACTATTTTTGGGTGTATAGTGCCCACAGATTGTAATGTCATTGTGACTGATGGCTTTTCTTCTTCTACTTCAGGACTTGACAAATCAGTGATTATTTCGTCTAAGATATTTGTCTTACCCTCCATAAATGAATCAAATACGTTGACTGTGTTACCTCTATCCCTTAAAATTTGGATGATTTGAACCCAGGACGGGTCACACCTTGCAGTCGGCACGAATAACCAAAAAGTCGTCTTCTTGTCCGTGGTCTTTCTTAGAATCTCAGCCAAAACGGATGTTTTCCCTGATTTTCGTCTGCTACAGATGTAAACGACCGGTGTCACTTCTGGTATGTATTTCCCGCCTTTTATCTTGCTTTCATCTAAATTGTTTGTGTTAACAAGGGGCTTAATAACGATGTTATTCAAAGTCTTCTCAGTTATCATTTATTACATAGTCTGAGAATATTTTTATCGATACTTTTATTAATACTTAATCTTCATGGTGGTACTAAGATGGGTCATTTTATTCAGATAGTCGTTGAATACAAAACGATTTTTCAGTTTACTATTCTCTTCTTCCATCTGTTTCATTTTAGCCATCTGTTCCTGAAGTTCTTTTTCTCTTTTTGCTTCTTGCTCTCGCAGATACATCTCAGTCGATGATACCTTCCGTTTCACTACCAATGTTGGTTCTTCTGGCGGGACGATATCGACAACCTTTGTGGGTTTTTCATCTTCTAATTCAAATTCGCTTTCGCTGTCACTATCCTCTACAACCGGCTTCTTAATTACCGGCACATTCGGTTTCTTTGGTATCTGCTGGTTTTCAAGTAGTTGTTTATATACCTTGCTATTCACAAGATTCTTTTTTGCAGTCTCGGGGCGTTTGTCGATTGCCCCGCTCTTTGTCAGAAGATTACCGTGTTCATCTCGTTTCTTGACAACCACAACACGTTTCTTTCGTTTGGCTACAGCACGTACAATTTGGTCTTCTGTAAGTTCGACTTTCATCTTACCATTATTCGATAAATTGTTCTTTACTGAATCTAAGTTTACTGAATCTAACTCGAAAACAACCGCAGATTCTTTGTTTTTTTTCAGAATTTTTGTAGGTAAAGTAACACCCTCGTTTTCTGATGTCTTTGTTTGGCTTTCGGGTGGAAATACAGCACTTTTACTATCGTCTTTATCAATCCAAGTTTTTCTCGGCATTTTTTATTTTATTTATTTTACAAAAGAAAAAAAATAATTAATTTATTTTCTTTCCATAAAACAAAACATGAACACAGACGAAGAAAGTATAAAAGCATTTTTCGATGACCTAAGTCAAAAAAGTCAAACTGAAATTCACCTTCTCTTGAAAAATCTCAAACATGTTGGGTTTGCGGACGATGTCATAGAGAGACTGTCCCATGAATATTATCGGTACTTCCAAGAACTCGAGGCTGATAAGGCTCTCGTGGGGAAACCTAAGATTAAACGGACGGATACAAAGGACTTGACACGGGCTGAAAAGTTCAATGACAACTTATTTTCTAAATCTACTTTAGAGTGGACAGACAAGCCGGTTGATGAGGAAAAAAAGATTTAATGGGTTTTCTGACCACGATTTCTCGCTGGTTGTTTTTACCGTCTCCCATTGTGTCTTTTATACCTATTCGCTTGTCTTTAAGCCTCTTTTTTTTGCAGATTTTATAGCCATTATTTTCGCTATCAAATCTCATGTCCCATTTCAATCGGCTTCCGATTTGAATGTCTTTTATACCTATTCGCTTGTCTTTAAGCCTCTTTTTTTCCAGATTTTATAGCCATCATTTTAGCTATCAAATCTCATGTCCCATTTCAATCGGCTTCCGATTTGAATGTCTTTTATACCTATTCTCTTGTCTTTAAGCCACTTTTTTTAGAAACACCTGATTTTTATGCATACCTAGAATTTCAATACGAGACTTGTGATATTCTATAAATTGTGTAACCCCATACAAAACGCCTTCCCAGCCTAAATCATAATCATCAAATATCATATACCCACCAACCTTCAATTTTGAAAAAGATAGAATAGCGTCAGCAAGTACATAAATAAAGTCATGGTTACCATCCAGATAAATGATATCAAAGAAATTATTCTGAAACTCTGGTAATTTTTCATATGACGACCCCCTACAGATTTCAACTTTGTCTTTGATATGTTCTATGTTACGGGTGAAAGCATCAAATACAGTTTCCATATCTAGGTCTTTATACTCATCATATTCTGCATAATTTGCCCAGGGGTCGATAACATATAACTTAGACCAAGGATGTTTAGCATAAGAATCAGCTACGGATAAAAAATTCCCACCATAAAATGCTCCTACTTCTAAGTAATTTATTGGTTTATCTTCTATTTGAATTTTCTCTTTCCATTCGTCACAGAGTCGGTATTTAATTCCTTCAAATTTAGGAATTGACATTTTTATTTATTCAAACATAAATAAAAACTTTAGATAAATGAATTGTCAAGCTATTCGGGCGAAATACCCCGGTTATGCACCCGCCATTATAAAATGCGACGCTTCAATTGAGATGACTAAGAAGAGATTCCTTTTACCTGAGTCAGAGAACTTCGGTCACGCACTTCAGAGCATTCGGCGACATGTCCGTGTCAAACCGTCTGATGCTCTTTTCTTCATGATTGATGGGGTAATGTTGAGGACTTCGGATAATATTGGTAATTTCTATTCACAGTATGTAGCGAATAGAACATTAGAGGATAGGTTCTTAGTAATTGATATTTTTAAGGAGAACACATTTGGTACATTTATTCATCATGGTCTTTTTTTAATTATTGGATTTTTGAAGAAATGTTGGGAATAACCCTTCACCCGTCACCAACCCATCACCTCATGGTCTTTTTTTAATTATTGGATTTTTGAACAAATGTTGGGAATAACCCTTCACCCGTCACCAACCCATCACCTCCCTGCTTTACACCTTAAATTCAGATTTTCATTAAATTCTAGGTCTTTTGGGTGAAGGGTTTGGTGAAAGGTGAAGGGTTATTCCCACAATTTCTTACTTTTCGTTTTTATCGTTTCCCGAGGCAAAAGTTGGGAATAACCCTCCACCTTTTGACAAACCCTTCACCCAAAAGACCATGAATTTATTTCTTAAAAAAAAGAGATAAATTATAATTCGATTTCTATTTGTTTGAATGGTTTCTTCTTACATAAATATACAATCCCGTTTTTCGTAGCTTTACTCTTACAGAATTCCTTCATATACCTTCCGAATTGAGTAGATGTTACAGCAAGTTCAATTGATGCCTCGCTAAACAAATCCGATGATTTTATCTTCTCTGTTTCGCAAACCTCATAGTATTGGTCAAACCATAATTTCACTGGATTCTGACAACCGAAATAATTATCAGTAAATTCCTTTGTGTCTGCATTCTCGTAGAATTTCCCGCCGAATTCAGTCCACGTATCAAACAAAAGATACAAGAAAGCATCTCTATATTCTGTACTTGTCTGTAGAAATGTCTTCAATGTATCATCGGCATATTTCTCATTTGGTTTCAATTCCTGTCCATTATTCTCAACGAATGAAAACGGTAACTCTCCAATCTTCATTCGACGTTTCACCCCACCATCCATAATGCTAAGCGACGGTAAATCGTTAACCAGCATCAGAATACAGAATCTAGGTAAGAAGGTGAAAGAATTCTTATTCAAAAATCGTGCAGTGATTGGGTCATTTCCACTGTATTTCTTGATTTGGGAAGTAATCAACTTATTGTTCTTATCCGTTTCAGTCTCTGAAGCTGACAAACATCTTGAATACTGGGCAGAAGCAATGTCACTATTAGCACGATTACCATCCTTTTCGTAATGAGTGAATTGCTTCATATCAACTGCTTTATAATATCCACCGAGAGAAACCTGAAGAAATTTGTCTAGTAATCCCTTACCATTTCCACCTGTGCCGGTCAAAACGAAGAATAACTCATTTTTGTTGTTACCGTAAACAAAGCAAGATAGCATACTCAAAATCGATTTGAGTTGTTCTTCGTCCTTACACATCGACTTGATAAGTTCTCTGACCTTTTTGATAGCCAATGTGTTCTTGTTGGGTAAATTGTAACCACAGTGTGTAATGATAAAATCCTCTTTGGTAATAGACCGAATCTCTTGTGTTTGAACATTGTAAATATGACCGCACTTGAAAGCAAATAGAGCGGGATTTGCGTCAAACTTGTTCATTATGTCGTCATTGACAGTGGCAACACTTTGAAGTTGGGTGATAACACCGGCGGAGAATTTTGATGTCTCTACTTTCTGCCGTGCTTTGGTTATTAACTTAATTGTCTCGTTATCTTCCTTCACTCCACAGTCACAAGTCTTTACAAATTCTATCATGTACTCCTTGATAGTCTCGCTAAAAAACTTAGAGATTGGATAAACAAGGGAACTCTTGTCGTTATTCAATGACCAGAACTTTGTGGTCTTGTCAAAAATGACCCACCCATTTGATTTGGTGAAAAATACTTCTCCTTCATTGTGAGCCATATATACCTCCGCACAGTTCATGTCTGTCAAATTATACACAAGATTTTTGACCCAATTGTCTTCTTTCTTGAAAATCTCATCGTATCTCTTCTTGTCATCTTCTCTTGCGAATTTATGCAATGTCCCTAGAGTGTAGTTCCCGATTTTCATACCAGACCATTCTCTTTCACAGGCACAATCGTCGTATTTATCAGAAAGTTTGCTGACATCGTCCCATAATTCAAGCCCTTCTTCGCATCCTTCACTTATGGAAAAGAGACACCATCCGATAGTCATCCAATCAGCATATTCATCGACACGTGATGCCTTCAAAATCGAAAGTAACTTCTTTGCTTCAACCAATTTCTCTTCGACTTCTCTGCTATCAAGCTTCTTTGGTTTCTCAATAAATTTAATCTGAGGTACTTGAATTGTATTCGGTATCGCATCATAATCACCAGACCTATTATACTGCTTGATACTTAAAATTCGAGGTAACATCTCGGGGATATTTTCTTCTGTAATTTTGATAGGGTCTTCTGTCTCAATGTTAAATATCTGGTATTCAGAAAATGCTTGAATCTGGGTCATTTCATTAAAGGAAATATCAAATATTTTCGTCAAAATGTACGGTTGAAGTTTCTCGTCTTTTTTAGAACCGTACATCAGCCATGGGTTGCGATATACACCGGTATCGAATTCAATGTTTGTCTTGTCGAATACAAACTTCTTGATATTTTCAATAAGACCAACCATATCACCTTGCTTCATGAAAATATGTGGGTATTGGAGGTGAAAACCACCTGAATAAATCTTCTTTTCTACGGACTTGAGATAAATGTCTTTCTCGAGAAGACAACATACAACTTTTGAATCATCAATTTTTATAATACGCTTGAGTTCTTGATTGATAGATGTAATGATAACTTTCAAATCATTTGCTGAATAGAATCGATTCTCGTTATTGTATTCTGTCCGTTTGATGTCAAAATCAAAGCGTAACATGGAGTATGCGGGGGGGTTCTCAGTTAAACCATATTTATTGGTTTCATAATTATTAAAGAACGACTCTATGTTCTTTCGGGTAATGAAATACCTCCCTTTTGGGGAAATCATCGAGGTATGGGTAAACTTATCATCTTCTGCATATGACTCACGTAAAATTTGCTTTATGGTTGTCATGGGTCTTTTCTTTCTATAAACTCAATTCTTTAAGCCGAAAAAATAATGTAATGATAAAAAAAAATAATTTAAAGACAAAAAATATACATAAAAAGATGATTGACATAACAGATTTAATAACTATCCACATTGCCACCTTGAAATCAGTGAAGAATTTTGGTTTGAATATTGCCGATTTTGATACGGTTGATGCACTAAAATCCGAATTGACCAGGTTACGCAACTTGAAAATGACAGCTAGACTAAAGAGGGAAATGGGACAGAAATACAAAGACAATCCAGAAAAGTATAGGAAGATGAGGCAGGAGAATCGAATGAAGCAAAAGGAGAAAGACCCCGACTATAACAAAAAGAAGGCTGAGTATAACAGGCAACTATATGCGAAGAATAAAAAGAAGAAAGTTCATAATGTGGAAGATATCGCAAAATTATTAGAGTTGCCGATACCAGTCGTCGAAAATGAATACGAAATAGTTGATTAATTTTTTTTATATCCAATGAATATAAAAATGAGTACCACAGACGACCAAACCACCAGTATTCTCCAAATGATTATTCTAGGAGTCACAATCGTGTCCCTAATCGCAAGTGAAATCTTACCGTTTATAGAAAAAATCAAACCCAATGGAATAGTTCATGGAATAGTTTTAGCCCTTTCAAACATCAAAACAAGGGAGAGAAACGCATCCACGAGACAAGGCGGTTAAGATATTTAAACAAATGGGTATGTCAATAAAATGACCGAATGGAAGCAAATTGGAACTACTGATATATGTGTATATGAAATATCTAACATAGGAGATATTAGAAGTTGTAAAAAAACTACAAGTAAAATAACTTATCTGAAACATTGGAATGATAGCGGAGGATATAAAATGGTTAATATAATGAAAAAAAAACTTAAGATTCATATTCTTGTTGCGTTACATTTTATAGGGGAACGACCAATAGGTTATCATATAGACCATATTGATAGAGATAGACAAAATAATAATGTATCTAATTTACGATATGTTACTCCGAAAGAGAACGCATGTAATACATCAAGGTATAGAGACGATATATTAGAAACTAACTCAAAGGCAAGAACAAAAATTATAAATAAAGAGGCTGAAGATAGGCTAAAATCTATTATAATAAGATGTGAGTGTGGATTCCTAACAACTAAATTAGGAATAACAAAACATTTAAAAAGTAAAGTACATAAGGATAGATTGAATAATAAGCATTTGTATTTTTTCTGTGAATGTGGGAATGTTGTTAGGAACTATCCTTCAAAGATAGAAAGACATTATAAAAGCGATAAACATCTTAGGTGTATTCCTTAACATATTGGTATATAAACCACCCCATTGCTCCGATGTAAATAGTGATTACAAAGCAACTAACAACATTATCAATCGTGAGATGACACTGATGATTGCCTGTAAAAGATTCATAGGGCATTTATTCTAATAAAAAAAATACTGTTCGGAATATAAAAAAATGAAAAACATTTATTTTTTGTAGAGATAAACAATGAAGTTCTATAGTATCAAAGCCAAGAAACCCATAGAAGTCCCAGAGTCACAGGTGACGTACCGAACCACTAAGAATGGTCGTCGCCAGGCCGTAGCAGATTTTGAAGGGCAAAAACTGTATAAGTTTGTGAAAAAAATGTAAATCTGAGTTTTATAAAAAAAATTATTAATAATGCCATTTAATAAAAATATATGTCTGAAAAAATAACACCAGCACAAAAGACTGCCCTTTTGAAGTTACCTGGTTTTAAGCAGGTAAGAGACCAGTATGCTAAAGAACAGAAGATGACTGGAGCAGGGAAGAGACGTATGAAAGGGCGGGGATTCTGGGATGATGTCTATAATTGGTTCGTACAAGCTGATAAGGATATCACGCAATTTGTAAAAGATACCAAAATCATAAGTAATGTAGCTTCTGTTGCGTTACCTGTCGTTTATGGTCTCGGGGCAAGTTTACTCACAGCCAATCCGATAGCTGGTGTCGCCGCCGGGGTCGCAGGGAAATCGACTGCAGATTACATTCGGTCGCAAGGGTATGGTGCTATGAAGGGAAAAGGGCTTACCCGACAATCAAATGGTGCTATTGTGAATCAAAAAGGCAACGGTATTGTGAGTGATTTCGTTCAAACATTCTATCCAATTGCTGGATATGCTATAAACAAAGGGGTAGAAGCACAGAAGAAAGTTAAATCAATGAGAGGAGGAGATGCTCGTCTTGTTATCAATCCAGTCGGTCAGCGACTGATGGGTAAAGGACTTGTCAGGCAATCAAATGGTGCTATTGTGAATCAAAAAGGAGGAAGAACAAAAATGGCGGGTGGTGGGGCAGGAACGGAGTACAACACCGTTTCGAGTGCCTTTGGTGAAATAGTGCGATAAAAATAATATCTCTTTTAAATATAAATTATAAAATGTTATCCCGAATTCAAGCCGATGAACGACACCTGAAGGGCAACGGAGTATTCTTTCGAGATGCCGGTAAGTTCCCCCCAAAGAGCCGAGATTTAATAGCCCAAGTAGGAGATGAGAAAATCACAAAAATGACATTATTCAAATATCCCATTTCAGTATCAAAGTTCGCTAAAGCCCTCGGGGCATTGAAAAATACACCGTACGATGACCTCATCCATATCGGCGTGGTAATAAATGACAAATACCTTACAGAAAAAGATGCAGTTCTCACTTTTGAGAGAGCAGGAGTCCCCAAACAATCTACAGATACTCTAAACGTCCCAATAACAAAAGACATAACAATCAATGAACTATTAGAGACAACACGTAAGAAAGTAGGCGACGAACGCTTCTCAACATATTGTGCCTTAAACTCAAGAGATAATTGTGGAAATTGTCAAAGATACCTCACCGACCTATTAAAATCAAACGGACTAAGTACACCTGATACTGAGAAGTTCATCCTTCAAGACCTCACCGAAGTTGCTAAGAACCTCCCCGGATTTACAGATGCCTTGAGTAATGCTTTCACAGGTGCTAAAGCCATTGTTAACAGGTTATTCTATGGAAACGGGGCATGTTGCGAAGAATGTTAATTTAAAAAAACCTAATAATAGGTAAAAAAGGACTAAATGGAACAAGAAGAATGGAGAAAGGTAAGCACTGAAGGTAAGAGATGTTTTTATTATGTATCCAACCATGGACGTATCAAATCTCTATCAAAGAAATATGGAGATAATGAAAGATTGGTGAAACCATATTTATCAGGATGTGGATACTACTATGTTGATGTTGGTAATAGAAGCCAAAGATTACATTCTATAATAGCAAATACATTTCTTGAACCACAGCCGACTCTAACACATACCATAGACCACATTGATAGAAACCCATCTAATAATCATCTTTCAAATCTCAGATGGGCTACTAAATCAGAACAAAGGCAGAACTCATCAAACTATCGGCATGATATAACTGAAACGGATAAGAAAAAAAGAAATAAGATTCTTACAAAAGAATCTCAGGTTAGGCATGGATACTTTGATAATATTATGTGTACTTGTGGGAAAACGTACCAAAGATTCAGAAAAAGCAAACATGAGGCAACCGCATACCATCAGAAGTGTATTAACAACAATTTATAATTATCATTCTTATTAGAAAAGTTAATAAAAATGAGTTCAGCATTTACAAGTAACTATTTAGCACTTCAGAATCTTACACTGATAGAGACTGATTTACTCACGATAGGAGGAGTAGATTACACATACTTGAACGCCCAAACCGGGGCGACTGGATACACTGGTTACACCGGATACACTGGTTACACCGGTTACACCGGATACACGGGATACACCGGTTACACGGGATACACTGGTTACACCGGTTACACTGGATACACCGGATACACAGGATACTCTGGATACACGGGCTGGACTGGATATACCGGTTACACTGGTTACACCGGATACACTGGATACACTGGATACACGGGATACACTGGAGCACAAGGTTTCACGGGATACACCGGATACACTGGATACACTGGTTACACTGGATACATATCAGCCACTGGTGTCGCATATAGTAATTACCCCTATTGGGATGAGACAGCAAAAGAATGGAAGAGTGAAAACGGGCAGATAGTTCATATCGGTTATCAAGCCGGTCTTAATACTCAGAAATCTGGTGCTATTGCCATCGGATACCAAGCGGGAAAAGATAACCAAAGCACCGGGGCAATTTCAATCGGATATCAAGCAGGATATTTCACGCAGGGTATTAATTCTATCGCAATAGGAAACCTATCAGGTGCTGATAATCAAGCTAAAAATTGTATAGCAATGGGTACTGACTCACAGTATTTAGGAGCGAAGCAGGCGGCTGTTGGTATTGGGCTTTTTGCAGGGAATAACACACAAGGAGAGTTTGCGGTTGGTATCGGTGCATATAGTGGTCGTGAATCTCAGGGGACTGGTTCAATCGCCATTGGTTATGAAGCAGCTACAACAACACAAGGGGCATATGCTGTTTCTCTGGGATATCAAGCAGGTAGAAATAGTCAGCAATCAGGTTCTATCGCAGTTGGTTATCAAGCAGGATATGATTTGCAGACAAGATATGCCGTTGCAATTGGAAATCAAGCAGGTTATTTAAATCAATTTGGGTCAGCGGTAGCCATCGGTTTCCAAGCGGGTTATACCGGGCAGAAAGGTTGGTCAGTTGCGATAGGTGACCAAGCAGGATATTGGGGGCAAAGTATATATGCAGTGGCAGTAGGTCAATATGCTGGATTTACAGGACAACGCCAGGGAGCGGTAGCAATTGGTGGCGAAGCGGGAGAAACAGACCAAGGCACAGACACTGTAGCAATTGGAACATTAGCAGGTAATTTCCAACAAGCCTCTGGAGCAGTAAGTATAGGCAACTTCTGCGGGAGAACCAATCAAGGAACTTTTGCAGTTGCTGTTGGATATGAAACGGGTCTCTATCGGCAAGGCACAGGAGCCATAGCAATGGGATATCAATCAGGGAGAACCAATCAAGGGCAATATTCCATTGCAATCGGTTATCAAGCAGGTTTCAATTCCCAACTCTCAGGGTCAGTCGCCATAGGTCAAAATGCTGGTTTTACAGGACAAGGAATACGGTCTGTAGCAATTGGAGCATTTGCGGGTGAGGTAAATCAGAAATCGGGTGCTGTAGCGATAGGAGAACTTTGTGGTGCTACAAATCAAGGTCGTAAAGCAGTCGCAATAGGCAACGGAGCAGGTAGAACAAATCAGGGTGGTGATGCTATAGCAATTGGAACGGATGCAGGAGCAACTGGTCAATCAGGTATTGCAATTGGTTTTCAAGCAGGACAATTCACTCAATCAGGGATTGCAATAGGGGGTAACACCGGTCAATACGGGCAAAGACCATTAGCAGTTGCTATAGGTTCAAGAGCAGGGGAAACAAACCAAGCCTCAGGGGCTGTAGCCATTGGATATATCGCAGGTAGAACTAATCAAGGACAGGCATCGGTTTGCGTTGGTTGGGGGGCATCATCTACTTTCAATAACAGCATCGCTATATCGGCTGTGGGTAATACTGCTAATTTGAATACACTAAAAGTAAATGGCTGTTATATGAGACCTCTTGCTGAAATCTCATTGGATAGATACATGACATACAATGTAACCAATTTTGAAGTAGGTTACCTTACATCTAACCGAAGTCACAAAACAAACATTGAACCATTCAATGATACATCAACTTGCTTACAGTTAGATTTGAAAAAGTACAACTACAAAAAGGACGATTCTTTCAAAGAGCAAATCGGATATGTTGCAGAGGAAGTGTATGCTATTGACCCGAAACTAACAACAAGGGACAACGGTAAACCAGCAGGAATTGAGTATTTTACGTTGTTGACATATGTTACAAATGAATTGAAGAAACTACGCCAAGAGTTTGATGATTTGAAGATTAATATTACTCAATAGTAAAATGGATAAAATTACATTAGATTCACCCAAAATTGTTACTAAGACAATTACATATACTCAGTTCGCCATTAAAGACATTGTCATTACTTTGAATCAAAGTGCTCGTTTCATTGTTATTCTCTACGGCGATGAGACTGATGTAGTAGATATTGAAATGACTCCTCAAGAGTATGAAGCATGGGGCACAGATGATACATACGTTATTCAATTTATAAAAACAAAACTTGTTAATGAATAAAATGGAAGAGAAAGCGTACGAATGGGAATCAATCAAGGGTATGACTAATACCGCAATGTTGGATAGAGAGATCACTATACTTACAAACCAAATAAGAAGGATAACCAAACGGTTAGACTATCTCCACATTTGTAAGCATCAATTATCTACTACTTCTTCGCCTTCGTCAGACCAAGTTCAGAAAGAATTATTGCAGTCCTCTGAGCCTTAGCGTTCTTTTTTGTTAGGGGGTTTATTAGAGTAACACTCCGATGGTTTGTCTGCTTTGCATACTCGAAAGCCAGATTTGAAGGGGGTGATTTTATAAGGCATGTACTTTACCAAATCAAAAGGAAAAAAATTAACATTTCAAATCGTTCAGATTTTGAATGTCTTTTACTCACATATACTATACCTCCTTCTTTTAAGTCATTTTTTTCACAGTGTATAATAAATGCCTATCCCCGATGATAAGAAACTCTATGAGAAAGTCAAGAAAATAAAGATCAAACAGAAAATCAAAAGTAGTAAGAATCTTTCTCCGTTTATGAGAAAATGAGTTGTCAGCAACTTCTGGCTAAGTATCCCGGATTTGTACCGGCAATCATTAAATGCGAACAGAGTATTGAGATGACTAAGAAACGATTTCTTTTACCCAGAAATGAGTGTTGGAGTTATGCATTATCAAGTATTAGGCGACATATTGTACTCAAACCATCTGAAGCAGTTTTCTTTATGATTGATGGAGTCATTTTGCAATCTTCAAGTAACATCGGGGACTTCTATACCGACTATTGTAAGGATAAGAAACAAGATGATAGATTTCTGGTGATCGATGTCTTCAAAGAGAATACATTTGGGGTCTTGGGACGGTAGGTAGCAGTTCTGTCCCGAATGTCAAGGTTTTGTCACCGATTTTTAAATAGGTATTCTTTGTCCTTTGAGGTGTAGGGGTGTAGGGTGATGTAGGGTCATTCCCAACATTTTCTATTTTTCATTTTTACCGTTTCCCGAGGGATAAGTTGGGAATAACCCTACATCACCATACATAACCCTACATCTCCCTACATCCCCCTGCTTTACACCTTGAGTCAATACATACCTTTGTTATTAACCCTACATCTCTATATCATTAACTATACATTTTAATAATAAACCCTACACCTCAAAAGATAAATAATATATATTCAAAAGAAGAGATATGCATATAAAAAACATACAATGTCATCACTTATCACCGAAAACATATACGTATATAATGGAGGATGATACGAAAAACTTTTGTCTTGTCTTTTTTGTCCCGATATTTTTCTTGTCCTAATACAAATGTCTAAGTACCAAATCCTTCCCTATAGTTACGAACAAGCCAAAAAACTGGATGTTGTCATCCTACCATCATCTGATCCTAAAAAGAAAATAGATGTTTATCAAAAAATTGATGTACCACCCCTGAAATACTCTGATTCCAAGAAGAAGAAGATAAAAAAACCAGTTGGATCTAAGAAAATTGCATCAATCGGTGCTTATGGTTACCCCGATTATCCCACATATATGAAGACTGAAGGCAAAGCATATGCAGATGAGAGACAAAGACTCTATAAAGCCAGGCACAAAGGCGATGAAAAACGAAAAGGTAAGCCTGGTTTTTTTAGTTGGTATCTATTATGGTAAGTGAATGGTAAAACTACCATTTAAAAAACAGCATATTATGAAATAAAAAATGGAAGAAGAATATAGAAATTGTTTTGATAGATATGAAGTGTCTAACCTTGGGAACATAAGAAGGAAACTGTTAGGTGGTAAATATATCGCTATCCAAGGAAGCATATTGCACACTGGAGGAGGATATAAGTACTTTCAGACACAAAGGGCGTGTAAGAGAACCAATCATCTCTTCCATCATCTTGTTGTTAAATCCTTCATTGGAGATAGACCTGATGGTTTAGTGATAGATCATATTGATAGGAATCCTCTAAATAACAGGGTTGATAATTTGAGATATTGTACTCAAAGGGAAAATACGCACAATACATGTAGGTACAGAGCTGATATTACTGAAACAGACAAGAGATTAAGACATAATATATTAGAAAGAGAGAGATTGAGGCGTAATGGTACTATAAAAGGTATCCGACGACAAAAAGGTACTGGTTCTATACAGCAAACTAAGAATGGTAGATGGAGATGTATTGTAACTATTAACAAAGTCACTCATGATAAGACGTTTAATACAAAAGATGAATGCGATGTCTTCATTTCAAAACAGAAATTGACAAATATTTGATTTATTACATATGGGTTTAAAACAGAATGTAACAAATCAAGAAGAATGTTTAGTTTGATATTGAAACGGATTGAAATTGAACTGAAAAACAAGGGGAAATAACATAATAAATATTTATTATGTTTTTATATAGCATATTACGTGTTGAAATCCATATCCTACTATGTTTATTTTGATTTCAAAACGTAATAAACTCGTTCCTAACATACTTCATATCAAAATAGAATGATTTCAATAAAATATTATTTTCTTTTCAATATCAAAACATGTCAAACGCAACAAAAAATGATAACGGACACCTCCGTGACATCATAATCAAGAATCGCCCCCTCTTGGCTAAGAATACTATCAATACTTACATGGCTTCAATCAGAAAAATCCAACAAATCTGCGATTGTCAGGCTGATTCTATCGAAAGTCTCATCAAGAATCGCAAAAAGATCATCGATTCTCTCGGTGAAGTGCAAACTCCCATGGTACGTAAGTCTAAAATCTCTGTTATCATCTCTATCTTGGACGACAAACACAATGAACACTCTGAAGAACTGGCTGAAGCACTCAAAGAATACAGAAAAGCCATGACCGAAGACGCCAACAAGGTCAATAAGCGAGAAATCAGTCAGGAGTTATCTGAGAAACAGAAGGACAACCTCATTAGCCAGGAAGAAGTAATGAAAGTTTACAATGATCTGAAGGCTGAGGCGACTCCTCTTCTCAAGAAACAGATATTGAATCGATCCCAGTTTGAGACTCTACAGAAATATGTACTGCTTAGTATGTACGTGTTAATCAGTCCTCGAAGATCAATGGACTATGCCTCGTTCAAGATACGCAATTTCGATGAGACAGCCGACAGTACCGACAACTACATGGTGAATTATAGCAAAAATAAGAAGAAGGGTAACGCCTCTTTTGTCTTCAACACTTATAAGAACTCTAAGAGGTTGGGTAGGCAGACTGTGGATAATATCCCAAAACCTCTGGAGAAGTTAATCGACACCTGGAAGTTATTCAATAAGTCTGATTATCTACTTGTAAACAGTCAGGGGAATCCAGTATCCCAATCTCGGATTGCAGTACTATTAAATGATATCTTTGGTGGGCGGAATATTAGTTCAAGTCTTCTACGGCATATATATTTAAGTGACAAGTTCAAGGATGTGAATCTTCAGGAACTCAAGCAGACAGCTCATGATATGGGACAAACAAGGATTGACAGGACGCTTTCTTATGTCGATAAAAACTATGACGAAATTGTAAAGAAGAATAAAGAGAGAGATGATTTAAAGAGTGATGTTTAGACATATAATAAGAATGCTTGAAGAAGAGAAAGCATAAATTATTTTTTATATGAGTAGATATAAAAAATGAAACTTACGAAGACATTCTACTATCAGTTTGGTGTTGGATTAACCCCAGACCCAGACCTTATACCGAATCCTACATCCCCTCCTGCTTATTTCCCTGCTCCAAGCGGAGAATATGATTACACCAATAGACCTATAATAGATAACACAGCACATATACCTATTAGTGTTCCTTTCAAAGTTAGAACGGTTCATATCAAAAATATCACTTACACATCTGGTATCGCAGGAAATCAAGGTACTATAGTTTCTGTTGATGGTGTTTTTGTGGATTGTACCCCAAGTAATAGATTTTATGTTAATTTTATCTCTTCTCTCGTTGGTAATCGTCCCGTTGGAATGGTTCATGCAGATAGTCAATATTCTATGAATACCAAACAAGATATCAAACATACTTTTCAAATCCCACAGGAAATCAATGGAATATATGATTTTACTCTATACGACAATGCTGGGATTGAACTTTCTCCATTTCAGGCATTTGAGACAGCCCCTGTTTTTCCAGATCCTGGTAAGTTACTTATCTTCTTTGATTGTTTCAGTATTACTATTGAGTTTAATAGCGAATATGAAGAATAATTTTTATCGTGTAATAGAATAAAATATGAAACAGACACACATTATATATCTAACTTTTACGGCAGGAACTTCATCAACTACTGCTCGTATCAGTGTTCCTTTCAAAGTAAAAACAGTTCATACGAAGGGTATTTCTCTAACAACTGGAGATGCTGCATTAGCGACTGGCGAGTATGTAACTATTGAAAGTGACCTTGTCAATAACGCACCTCTTGGTTCTACATTCAATATTTCTAATTATTCTTCGGGCACTATCCAGGACATTGAGAATCAGTTCTGGAATCCTCAGGTTATTCAAGGCGTATATAACTTCAGAATGAAGAAGAGTAATGGAGATTTGTATAATGCATCCACAGGCGACGATGATGTCTCTATCATTATTGAGTTCAATAGCCCCGAAGAACCTGACCATGCTTAATTTGAAAAGCTTCTCGCCTTTGAAATTATGATTCTGGTTTAGACAAACTTATAGAGGGTTTCTCCTCCCAATTTACCAACAGCCATCTTTCTCTTATTTTTAGTCATTCGGTAGGTCACATCGGACTCTGGTACTTCGACGGGCTTCTTCTGCTTGATAGAATAGAACTTCATTTTTTATTGTATCGTCAATATAAAATATTTTTTTATTTATGATAAATGCCATATGAAAGTTTTAGTCAATATCAAGCGAATCATCCGTGTCATATCACAATTGATAATGTTATTAGTTGTGTTGTAATTACCCTATACATTGGATGTATGGGCTGGTTCGTCTACCAGTACGTCAAGGAATATACTTAACCTCCTTGTCTTGTTGATGCATTTCTCTCCCTTGTTTTGATGTTTGAAAGTGCTAAAACTATTCCATGAACTATTCCATTGGGTTTGATTTTTTCTATAAATGGTAATACCTCTGAGGCGATTAGGGAGACGATTGTGATCCCAAGTATCACCATCTGAAGTATGCTCGTCGTTTGATCATCTGTTGTTGCACTCATTTTTATATTATATCGATATAAAAATATTTACTCTTGTTTTGGTTCTGGTATCTCAAGTAACTTGAACTTCTCTGCCTTGATTTTCGCGTACCGGTTATTAGAATATAGTCTATTCTTCTCTGCGTATCCTTCTGGATCTCTTTCTTTGGCTTCATCTCTTGATTTTTTTCTTTGCTCTCGGTGCTTCTCTGGATCTGATCTATACTTCTCCGACATATACACTCTAATATCATCTTTCCATTTTGCAAGATGCCTTATTTTACGGAGTCTTACTATTTCAGCACGAAGTTCCTCGACTGTATTAAACTTTGTGTAGTCAATTCCATTGTTCTTTACTGCTTTTGCGGTTGATAAATGAACTTTAGATATATCTATCATCTTTTTATATATATATCTATATCTTTAAACTACATAATTTCAATACCTTCTTCTGGTATATCCTGCTTACGTTTTTTACACATATATTGTACGCCTTCTTTTGTTCTCTTTGACTTGCAAATCTCTTTCAGATATCTCCCGAACTGAGTCGACGTTATTCCCATATATTCAATTTCAGCAAACATTTCAGACGACCTTACTTTTGATTTTTCGTCAACTTCATAGTATCTATTGAACCACTCCTTCAATGGATTCTGTGACTCAAAGTATGTAGTTGTATTTTCTTTTACTTCCTCATTCTCATAGAACTTACCATTGTTTTCAAACCAAGTATCAAAAAGGATAAACAAAAACGCATTACGATATGATTCATCATTCAATATTTTGGTTTTTAGAGAAATGTCCGCATACTTCTCGTGAAAAGACAATGTCTTATTCATATCTGTAACAAAGGTGAAAGGTAATTCAATTATCTTCATTCTGCGTTCGATACCACCATCCATAGTAGATAAACAAGGTACATCATTACAACTCATAATCATAGTAAACTTTGGCTTGAAACGAAATACATCTTTACATAAGTACCTTGTTGTTATCGTATCATTACCTGAATATTTCTTGATCTGACTGGTTATCAACTTATTATCCTTGTTGGTTTCTGACTCTGATGCTGAAACACATCTGGCGTATTGACAAGATGCAATCTCTGAATTAGCTCGATTTGCGTCCTTCTCATAATGCGTAAATTGCTTCATGTCAACAGGTTTGTAATAAGATCCAAGGCTGGATTGAAGAAAAGTATCTAATAAACCCTTTCCATTTCCTCCACCACCTGTCAGAACAAAAAACAATTCATTGCTATTATTACCATATACGACAAGGGACAACATACTTAGTACTGTCTTCAGCTGATCTTCATCCTTACACATAGTTTGTATCAGAGATTTTATATATTCAATTGACTTTTCATCTCTTGTTGGTAATGTATATCCACAGTGAGTAATGATGTAGTCATCTTTAGTAATTCGACGTGTCTCTTTGGTCTTGATATCGTACACATTACCACATTTGAAAGCGAATAACTCTGGTTTAGAATCAAACTTAGTCATAATAGCATCATCTTCAATCAGAAGACCTTGAAGTTGTGTTATAACACCTGCTGCAAACTTACTCATCTCAACTTTAATTCGTGCTTTAGCCAATGTCTTAATAAACTCACTATCATCTTTTACATCTGGTTTGTAGCTTTTAGTATATTCCACTTGATACGCCTTGACTATGTTACTAAAGAACTTAGACACGATGTACGTTAATGAAGACTTATCATTATTCAACGTCCAGAACCTGGTCTGATTGTTGTAAATAATCCAACCGTTTGATTTGGTATAAAAGACCTCACCATTGTTCTTTTCTTTGAATACTTCTGCACAATGCGTATCACTCAGAGTCATAATCAGATTTTTTACCCAGTCATCCTTCTTCTTGAAAAGACGTTCATATTCCAATGGACTATCTTCTTTGGCGAACTTATGAAGAGTTCCTACGGTATATTTACCTACTTTCATTGTAGACCATTGAGTTTCACACCCACAGTCATCGTAGTTATCAGATCTCTTACTTATATTATCCCAAAGTTCCAATCCGTTTTCTGTGCCCTCGCTTATAGAGTATAGAATCCAACCTATCGTTATCCATCCATGGTAATCATCAACTCTTGATGCTTTTAATAGATTGAGTAGTTGCTCTGCTTCTTTCAACCTCTCTTCGACATCTCGGTTATCAGTTCGTTTTGGTTTTTCGATAAACTTCAATTGTGGAGCAACTACTTTGTTTGGAATAGCTTCATATGTACTACGATTATTCGCATTGATACTCAATATGCGGGGTAATAATGACTCGATATTCTCATCTGTTATTTGAATCAACTCTTCAGATGTATCATAAAGAGAATAATTTTTGAATGCATCAACCATTGTCATTTCATTCATGTCAACATTAAAAATCATTGTCAATAAATATGGCTTCAAATTGATATCTTTCTTAGAACCGTACATCAACCATGGGTTCTTGTAAACACCAGAATCAAAGTCAATACCAGTTTGATCTTTGACTTTATCTTTGATTTGATTGATAATTGTAGTAACAACATCGACACTCACAAAGATATGTGGGTATTGTAGATGAAATCCACCTGAATATACCTTCTTATCTTGTTTCAAATAGATATCTTTCTCAAGAAGGCAACATACGATAGCATTATCATTGATATCAATGACATTCTTCAATGATTTATTGATTTCGTTGATAATGAATCGTACTTCTTTTACAGAATAGAAACGGCGTTCATTTTTGTAATCAGATTCCTTAACTTTGATATCAAAATCAAATCTTAGCATCGAATATGCCTGGGGATTCTCAGTTAAACCATACTTATCAGTCTCATAGAGTTTCCAGAACTTCTCTCTATAAGATGGCGTAATAACGAACTTACCTCTTGGTGTAAACATACTTGTATGGCTATAATACCCATCATCTATTCTATTTTGTCTTAATAATTCTTCCATTGTTCTTGTCTTTTATGATAACATTCTCTTTTTAAATAGGTATTCTTTGTCCTTTGAGGTGTAGGGGTGTAGGGTGATGTAGGGTCATTCCCAACATTTTCTATTTTTCATTTTTACCGTTTCCCGAGGCATAAGTTGGGAATAACCCTACATCACCATACATAACCCTACATCTCCCTACATCCCCCTGCTTTACACCTTGACTCAATACATGCCTTTGTTATTAACCCTACATCTCTATATCATTAACTATACATTTTAATAATTAACCCTACACCTCTAAAGACAAATAATATATATTTAAAAGAAGAGATATACATATAAAAAAACATACAATGCATTCATACGCCGATGCAACAGCATATCCTAAAATCTTCAGTAAGGTCTATTGGGGATGGTTTGAGTTCTCTGAACAATTAGAAGACATTATCATTTCAAATAGAAACCAACTCATCACTGATTTTGATATTGCCCGTTGTAAATCAAAGTCCAAGATACCTGCCTATGTAGACAATATTATTAACCCATCATATATAGACCATTCTGAGGTATATCATAACACAGATGGAGACTATATCATCATATCATCTCCATATGGTACTCCAAAAGCAGAAGATCATTTGACTAATGGCTGGTCTGAGATATATCCCATATATAACACATCAGCTCGTACATTTATGAAAAAAGTCCCACTAAGACGTCGCCGATAACTTCCTCTTAGCCTCCTCTAAGTTGTCAAAGTACTTCTTGTACTCAACTGCATACTTGTCTATTTCCTCCTCAGAAAGACCTATGGCTTTGAGGTGTTTAAACATCTCCCGTATCTCAGGAAGCGTCTTTTTTGAAAATGAATCAAAATAAATGCTTTCATCTCTATCCATCTTTGTTTTTGTTATATCCAATATAATAAAAAATCTTTGAGATTTATTTTTTTCGTGGCAATTATAAAAATGCCGAAACAAACATTCTATACAAAAGAAACCGAAAATCCACCCAAGGTTGAAAACGAGTCAAAACAACCACCTAAAAAAGAGCCCCCGCAAAAAAAAGTTTTGATTGGGGAGATTCAAAATGAAAAGAATGATATTGAAATAAATAAAGAACAGATTGAAATTGAAAAGAAACCCCGGCAAAGGAAGAAAGTCATGGTAGAAATAGAGTCTATGGTAAGCCAAATCAAAAAGGAGAAGATTACCAAGGGCGATAGATTGAAGAGTAAACAGTACGATGATCAGGGTAATCTCCTCACATCTAAAGGCAAAATCGACAAGAGACCTCAGGTTGGTATGGAAAATCTGAAGAAGTCCCGTGTGTACCAGCAGATCCTCGCTAACAAGAAATTGAAGGCAGAAGTGGGTAAAGTTGCAGTCCTGACCCCATATGTAGAGTCTGACGACAGTGAGCCTGAGTTCGAAGAGATCAAGTTAGAAGTTGAACCAGATGTACCACAACCACCTCCTGCACCAGTGATGAGTAGGACAGAACTCTATCTGAAGGAACAAGTAGAACTAAGAGAGAAGCAACTGGCAGAACAGATAAAGAAGATGGAGGATGAAAATAAGAAATTGAAGGAGAAGTTTCAGTACAATAGCCATCTGAATCGTATCCAGTTAATGAGTTCAAATGTTAAACTCAAGTTTTAACTTTCTCATTATATAAGATAAATGATACAAGAAACCGTTTTGAATAATATATCAGTCAAACCCCTTGTGAATGCTAATGCAATTGACGAGAAAAAAATCAAAGGCTCGGCACTCTTCCCAACTCTACACGATGTCGTATATTTGTGTGCGAGACGTCGCAGCGGAAAAACGAGCGTTTTGGCGGAGATTCTCAAGAAGACAAGTGACCGTAAAACCGTATTTTGGTTGTTTGTCCCCACATCCCGCGTTGACGAGAGCTGGAAGACTATCATAGCCTTATTAGAATCCCGTGGTAATACAGTCAATGTCTTTGATAGCATCATGGAAGGTAAGACGAATCTATTGGATGAGATAGTCGCAGATTTATCAGTAGGAGATGAGCCACCTAAGAAAGAAGAACCGCCACAGATACAAGGCTCTGGGATAAAAGTGATGTTTGAACCGAAGGAATCTGAGAAGAAGAGGTACGAATACAAACCCAAGAAAATAGCACCAGCACATATATTCGTGTTTGATGATATTTCTCAGGAACTGAAGAACCCAGCCCTCGCAGCCTTAACAAAGAAATCAAGGCATTTGAAAGCATCAGTGTATATTTCGTCTCAGTATCTCGTAGATTGTGCCCCTATGGTTTTGAAGCAGTTATCGTACTTCATCTGTTTTCGGTCGATGACAAGATCGCAACTTGAACACATACACAAAATGTTAGATTTGGCGATTGACTTAGAAAAGTTCTATGACCTGTACGATTTCGCCACCAAAGAGCCTTTCTCCTTCATGTATGTGGATATGAAAAATCAATCCTTCCGCAAGAATTTCAATAAACAGTTGAAGTATGACGAATAAAAAAATGCATGATGAAAAAAAACAAAAAAAATAAAATCTCGTAGGTGAATAAAAAATGGAAAACATATCCAAAGAATTAAACTACTCTCCCGTAGTAAATAACCACTCATCTCTTGTGTATAGAACTGTCAGTCCCCAAGTTGGGGGTAATGTGAGTCTTAACAACGGCTCAAGTGTAGGACCTTCGGAGTTCATCATCCCACCCAGTTGCTGGATACCCGAGCATACTCGTCTTGCCTTTGATTTGCAGATTCCTGGAACAGCGAGTACACCTACCTATGTCAATGCTAACCTTTTGACTCTCATTGATAGAATCACTGTTTATGATACTGCGACATCTAACCTATTGCTTGATTGCTCTAACTTCCACAAGTATGCTTCTTTGGTTAGTTCCGCAGCCACAAAACTTGATGATTTTCTAAGTAAATCCTGTGTTGAGGCTGCAACTGATTCGGCATATGCGACTCTCTCTACTGCTGGAGACAATCCTCTTGAAGATATCTCCAGAAACTTACAAACAGTCAATGACAGTGCCGGAAACATTGGATTGACTGCTTATAACAACACTGGTCGTCGTCAATGGTATATTGGTGCTGATGATGCTACTGCTTCAAGTGCTGATGTTTATCTATGTGTTAATATTCCATTTTCTGCTTTGAAGATGACCGCTCTTTCTTCTGACAAAATCTGGTACTCCCCGAGTTCATTAGTAATCCAGATTTACTGGGCTTCTACTACTCAATTCGCATTTGTCGCCACTGGAATTGCAGACCCTGATACAGGTGATGTTGCTATAACTACCCAGGCTCTTATTGTTTCTCCCAAACTATATTTGGCTAATGAGGGAAATCTTGCGATTGTCAGCCAAGTGATTAATAAGGTCATGTCCGGAGGAGGAATACAGTTGCCTATACCATATCCCACTGTTCTTCAAACAACTACTTCTGCAACTACTTCTCAGTCATTTCAATACCAGTTGACCAGGGGATATGGAAATCGGGTCATTTGTTTAATAACTGCACCTTTCAGTACTGCTGAAATTAGTGAGAATAACTACCACCCACGATTTATCACCACCCAGTACAATACTTTTCTAAATAATGTGGCGATTTTAGCACCTTCAGGATTTGTAGGAGATTTAGCCACTGCCCCAGCCACCGATTATGCTCTGGCTAATAAGAGATATCTTGTTGGTTCAGTTATTCAAAACGGTAATGAGTACAGACTTGTAGAATGGGTTCATATTGATGGTTTCTTTGGAAACAAGCCTCTTCATTCCATCAATATTCACGAGGTGGATGGTCTTGATGTGACCGCTCAATCCAGCACCTGGCAAATCCAGGCTGAAGTTACATCCGCCGCATACAGATGGTTTACTGCTGTTATAGGGCAAAAAACGATGTCTTTGAGTGCCCAAGGAGTTATGGTTCAATAAGAACAAATATCAATTTTTTAAAGGTAGACTCATCTTTAAAAAGTTATAGTGAAGTTGAAGACCCGAAAGGTAAAACTGGATACAGTGGATTCAACTCTGATACAAAATCTGGCTGTGGTGGTAATGTTGTTATCAGTCCCTCTTGTTTAGTTTCTGTGCTTGGATTGGGTACTGTTATCTGTTCTTTTAATCCTTGTTGTTCTTGTTCTATCTTGAAAAGCCGTTCCTCATTTGCAATCATCAACTCACTCTTATGTATCTCATGCGTTTTGTTCCTTTGAAAGAAAACACACGAAAAAGCCCAAGAAACGCCATTAAGGTCAATCTCTTGCCCGAATGCATCCTGCAGCATAAAGTTCCATGAGTTCTTTGCACTTTGACCTAATTTACGACTATTCATATCAAAGTTATACTGTATATAATGAACCACACTTGATGCCGGGTACGACCCAAACGATAATATCTCCTCAAGTATAGAATCTGTGGCATCGGCAACAAGGTTACTCTTAATGAACGCCCTAAGGATGTAACTTAGGTTTAAACTATTAACGCTGGTAAGTTCCTGTAAGACCAGTGATATTTCTGAAAATGTGTATGTACCGATATCAAATCCCAGTTGTCTATAAGGAGAACGTGCAGTGAATACGAATGATATCGTGTATATATCAGAAGCGTCAGCACTGAAAGTATAACGGAATGTATCTGCTTGTGTTGATGCTGGATAATTAACGGTGTATGTTAAACCATCTGGCGATTGAGCAGTTAGGATACTTGTCAAAACAGATTGAAGGTTAATTCTGGTATAGTTTCCAGGTGGTATAGTGATTGTGACAGAATGCGTTGTGACGCCATCGTTTTCAATCAAAGTGAATGTGTTGTATCCAGAAGGCATATTGAAAAAGGATTTTGGAATACTTGCTTGTACCAAACAAACCGTATCAAAGGCATTATTTCCTAAATCTACAGGTACAGAATTGAAGTTAGAGTTAGTCCCACTGACACGGTCTTTGCTGTTGAAATTAACAATCAAGGGCGGTGTTACAGAACTATCAAATAGAGACATTCTTTGTATGAAAACAAGATTATTTTTTCTATTGATACAATAAAAGATGCCGAGACCAAGACGAATGTATAAGGAGGACAGTGGTAAGTATTACTACATTATCAATGGAAAAATGAAGTATGTCAAAGTTCCCGAAGGTGTATCCAGTAAGAGGTTAGCTAAAATCAATATTCAGAATATTATCAACTTACCTTCCGCACGAAGAAGAAAGAGGGGTGGATTGAGACAACCAAAGTTTGGACAAAAGATTGCTCCTTCCCTTGAAAAAACCGAACAGGGAGGTCTTCCACTATACCTATTCAAAGCACAGAGAAAGATTGTTACATTAGATGAAATAGCTAAAAACTCAGATGATACTTCTGTTGAAAAATTAACTAAATTACTTCTTAAGGGAATCCAAGTAGTACCAAGTTCAAGTAAGGTTGCCCCAACTATCGCAACGATGACACAAACAACGCCTACAACAACAGCGGAAGTGGGTAGCCAAACAACGGCAAAAGTAAAAGTAACAACAAAACCTAAAAGAGTATTAGGGCTACCTTTTGTACCAACTGGTATGGAGAGTAAAGAAGATAACCGAGAGGGAGAATCAAAAGAAACAGAACCTAAGAAGACAAAAAAAAAACAGATTGAAGTTAAGGAATTAGTGAAAGTAATCGGTACTTTAGATAGAAAGGGATCAGTCAATTTTAATAATGTTAGGGGATATTTAGATGAATTCTATGGCAAAGACCAATACACAGGTATTACTGAAGGCAAGTACACTAATGCTCTTGATGAATACGAAAAGTTGGCTTATACTACACCTTTAAACGCACAACCTCCGTCAATGTCTATGCCTCCCCCAACAAGCAGACCGTCAAGAGTAACAACTCTAAGTGACATCAATCCTTACGAAACATCAAGTGAAACAGGAAACTTTGTAAGGGATTTAATGAGGAGAGGAGGTGTAGAAACGGAAACAGAGACAGAAGTTGAAGGTGCTGGTTATGACGGCGACGGACTATTCAACGATGATATTGAGAAAATCACCAAGAAGCGTATCAAAGATTATGTGCCTGTTATTGCGTCAGACCAGTTGAACGAGTTGCCCAAATACGTCGGCAGAGGTGATACTCGCTTTGGTTTCGTAATAAATACCAATCCAAGCACATCAGATGGAAGCGGTAATGACGGCATGAGACCAGGACATTGGATGGCTGTGTTTATCAACAACGAAGACGACTATCCAAGTATTGAGTTCTTTGACCCATTGGCTGAAGGTAAAATGCCTGATAACCTTATCAAGATGTGCCGACGAATTGCGGTTAAGATGAACCCTGAAATGATGTTTAAGTATAAGCAGAATATGCTCAGACGGCAGAGTAAATTGACCTCAAACTGCGGACATCACGCTATAAAGTTCTTGGATGACAGGTTTAACGGAATTAGTTGGTCAGAAGCGACTGGGTATGACTCGTATATGGAAAGACTATCCTCTGCTCCTGATGATAGCAAAGATGGTGAAAAGGACATCGCATCCTATATAAAAAAATATGAATCGTACATTTAGAAAAAATAATAATTTTATTACCATCCGATAATAAAAATATATGTCTGAAATAACTCCAGTACAAAAGAGTGCATTATTGAAACTCCCAGGATTCAAAGCAATCCGAGACCAGTATGCAAAGGAACAGAAGATGGCTGGAGCAGGAAAAAGGCGTATGAAAGGAAGGGGCTTTTGGGATGACGTTTATAATTGGTTTGTTGGAGCAGGGCAAACTGTTAATGAGTTTTTAAAAAAAACCAAATTGATTTCCAATATTGCCGGTGCTGTCCTACCCCTTGTTGCCCCTATAGGAACAGCACTCTTGACTGCAAACCCAATCGCAGCAGCAGCATCAGTCGGTGCAGCAAAGGCAACAGCAGAAGGTATAAAAGCCTTAGGATATGGTTCTAAGATGAGGGGTATGGGTAATCAACCTCTTGCTATTAACCCTCCAGACCAACGAATGAGAGGTATCGCACCTAAATCTACTATGAGAGGAGCAGGATACGGTTCTCAAGACGTTGAATATATAGTAAAAGCGATTACTGGTAGGGGTAAGAAAATGAGAGGTAAAGGACAATATACCACAGCCGATATTGATGGTACGCCGACTTTATCAATGCTACAAAACCGTAAGATGAGATCTATCGCAGGTTCTGGATACGGTACAGATTTCAATACAATGGGTGTAAATGGTGTCCCTCAGGTTTCTGTTGCTCCTTCTAATCCTGGTATGATTCATAATATCGGCGGGAAAGGGATGATGAAAACTCGCAGACCAAGAAACAAAGGGATGGGTGGGACAGAGTTTGGCTCAGTGAGTTCTGAGTTTGGAAATGTAAAGTTCTAAAAAAATATAATAAATTACATATCAATAAAAATGGAACAACAAGGAGACGGAATGTTTCTTAGAGAACCTGGAAAGTTTCCTCCTGAAGACCGAAAACTCATCGAGCAGGTTGGAGACGAACCCGTACAGAAATTAACTTTGTTTAGATACCCGATTCAACTCAGCAAATTTGCTAAGTTTGTAGGAGCATTGAAAAATACACCTTATGACGACCTCATTCACATTGGTGTTGTTATTAACGATAAATACCTAACAGAGAAAGATGCTGTACTCAATTTTGAAAGATCAGGTGTTCCAAAACAATCAACGGATACGATGGACGTTCAAATCGGAAACAAATCATTCACTATCAATGACCTACTTGAAAACACCAGAAAACGAATGGGAGACGAGCGATTTAGTACCTATAAAGCCTTGTCCTGGAACTGTCAGGACTACCTACAAAATATGTTAGAAGCCAACGGAATATCAACTGCGGAGACAACCAAGTTTATCAAACAAGACTTAGAACAAGTCATCAAAAATCTACCCAGTTATGCCGATGTTATATCTAACTTTTATACGGGTGCTAAGGCGGTAATCAACAGAGTCTTTAAGGGAGAAGGACACGATGAGGAATGTGAATGCATGATGACCGCAAGGGAGCCGGAGGTGATGGGATATGGTGATGTGAAGATGCATAATTACGGACTTTACGAGGCAAAGTGTCAATTCTAAGTCTATAACATTTTCATTTGATATTATAAAAAGTAATATAAAATGGCAAGTGCTTTTACATCTAACTACTTAGGGTTAATGAACCTGACGCAGATAGAAACAGATTTATTGACCATCGGCGGAGTTGATTATACATATCTTAATGCACAAACCGGGGCGACTGGATACACTGGTTACACTGGTTACACCGGATACACTGGTTACACTGGATACACGGGATACACCGGTTACACGGGATACACCGGATACACTGGCTTCACTGGATACACCGGATACACAGGATACTCTGGATA
>Ga0247843_1002184_pt1 | contig 36679 bp, 34 predicted proteins | sample LaCruzMarch2017__FD_192420 | JGI IMG/M metagenome (GOLD analysis project Ga0247843, IMG submission 192420) | Freshwater microbial communities from meromictic Lake La Cruz, Castile-La Mancha, Spain - LaCruzMarch2017_8m | ecosystem: Environmental > Aquatic > Freshwater > Lake | place: Spain... | reverse complement strand
TCGATACCGATCAGATCATTCCCAGCCGTGAAATGAAAACTGTCGGCCGCGCGGGGCTGGCGGGTGGCCTCTTCGCCGGGCAACGTTACCTGAGTGCGCTGGATCGCGCGCCGAACCCGGACTTCGTGCTCAATCATCCCGCCTATACCGGTGTGAGCATCCTGATCGCCGGCGAGAATTTTGGGTGCGGGTCGTCCCGTGAACACGCCGTCTGGGCGCTGTCGGAGTTCGGCGTAAGGGCAATCATCGCCAAATCGTTCGGCGAAATTTTTCATGGAAACTGCTCGCGCAACGGCGTACTTGCGGTTCGTCTCGAAGCGGGAAAAGTCGAAGAGCTGGCGTCGTTCGTGGCCCTCGATCCGCAGGAAAATCGTCTTCTGGTCGATCTGACTCGCCAAACCGTTCAGAGCATTCCATTCGAGATTGACGCTTTCACGAAACGCCTGTTGCTCGATGGCCTCGATCCGATCGGCGTGACTCTGATGGAGTCAGACGCGATTGCAGCGTTCCACGCGTCAGACTCGGTCAAGAGGCCCTGGATCTACCTGTGAAATCTCAGGTCCTGGTTTCAGCGACACTGGCCTGATCAAGTTGAATGAATCCGCGCTCGCTGAGCGCAGCGAGTTGGCGAGCGCTCACGCCGAGACCGGATAAAACTTCCCGCGTGTGTTCGCCGACTTTCGGCGGGTCCATCAACAGCCCCGGGCGTTTGCCGTCGAGGCTCATCGGCAACGCGGGCAACGACGCGCGGCCGCCATCGGGCAGGCCCATATCGAGCAGGCCGCCGGACGCGTTCAGATGTGGGTCGTCGAAGAGATCTTCAGGGCGCGCGATCGGTGCGAAGGGCAGGCCAATGCCTTCGAGCTTAGCCATCAGTTCGTCACGCGCAAAACCGAGAAAGAGATCGCGCAACGGCGGAATGATCTCGTCCCTGCGGGCCACCCGGTCGTTGTTGCGCGCCAGCGCGGGATCCTGCGCCCAGGCGACCAACGCGAAGGCCTTGCAGAACGCCGCCCATTGCGCGTCGGACACGACGCCCACGAAGACCTTCTCATCGTCCTTCACGTCGAAGACGTCGTAAACGGCCCACGCCGAAATACGCGCAGGCATGGGCGCGGCCGGTGCGCCGGTCACGGCGAATTGCGCCATGTGCTGACCGACGAAGAATACGGCGGTCTCATAGAGCGAGGCGCTGACATATTGCCCTACGCCGGTCTGGTCGCGCTCGCGCAAGGCTGAGAGGATCGCGATGGCGCCGAACATGCCGCCGGCGATATCGATGACGGAACTTCCAGCGCGAAGTGGTCTGCCCGGGGGGCCAGTCATGTAGGCTAGCCCGCTCATCATCTGCGCGACTTCATCAAGCGCGGTGCGTTGATCGTACGGGCCTTCAAGAAAGCCCTTTTCGGAGCAATAGATCAGCCGACGATTGCGCGCGGACAGGGCCTTGTGCCCAAAGCCCATGGCGTCGAGCGCGCCCGGCCGGAAGTTCTCGATGAACACGTCGGAGGCGTCCACCAGCCGATAGACGATGTCCTTGCCTTCGGCGGATTTCAGGTCGACCGCGATACTCTTCTTGTTGCGGTTGTACATGGAGAAATAACCCGCGCCGGAGCCGCGGAGCGCGCGGGTCTTGTCGCCGCCGATGGGCTCGACCTTGATGACATCGGCCCCCAGATCGGCGAGCACGAGCCCAGCGGCCGGCCCCATCACCATATGGGTGAATTCAATAACCTTCAGGCCCGAAAGCGGTTTGGGCGAGGACACCATGAGGGATTTGCACCTTTTCGCGACGTCGTAATAGATATATCAATTGGGTTCGAGGGCAAACTCGCTGGCCCGTCGCTAGCCGTACGCAGAGGACCCCGTTGGGATCACAGAACATCATCATAAGCGAAGTAGGCCCGCGGGACGGATTGCAGAACTGCAGGGCGGTGATGCCGCTGGACGCCAAGTGCCGATGGGTCACGGCGCTTGCCGGCGCGGGCTTGCGGGAGATCGAGGTCGGGTCGTTCGTTTCGCCAAAGCTTCTGCCGCAAATGGCTGACACCGCTGAGGTCGTCGCCCACGCCCTGACAGTTCCTGATCTGACGGTGGCCGTTCTCGTGCCCAATCTGAAGGGCGCGCAAAGCGCGGTTGAGGCGGGCGCGCACAAGCTCACCTTGCCGCTGTCGGTCAGCGAGACGCATTCGATCCGCAACATCCGGCGCACCCATGAGGAGGTAATCGCAGAGGCCAAAGCGATTGCGGCGCTGCTTAGAGCGATACCTGCGGAACGGCGGCCGCACTTTGAAGGGTCCTTGTCGACGGCGTTCGGATGCACGCTGGAGGGCAAGATTCCGGATGCGAAGATTTTCCGTCTGGCGGAGCGCCTGATGGCCGCCGGTTGCGATGAAGTCGGCTTGTCGGACACCACGGGATATGGCGATCCCGCATCCATGAAGCGGCTGATCCGCGGGGTGCGTGCGGCCGTGGGCGCCGACAAGCTCACCGGCGTTCATGTGCACAACACGCGCGGTCTCGGTCTCGCCAACGTGCTCGCCGCGTTCGAGGAGGGAATCACGACCTTTGACAGTTCCCTGGGCGGGCTCGGCGGCTGCCCCACGGCGCCAGGCGCCAGCGGCAACGTTGTGACCGAAGACCTCGTCTTCATGTTTGAAGCGATGGGCGTCCCTACGGGCGTCAATATCGAGGCGTTGATGGCCTGCAGGAGCATCGTCGCCGAAGCGCTTCCCGACGAGGAACTCTATGGGTTCACACCACGCGCGGGTCTTCCGCTCGGTTATGCGCCGACGAACGAAACGCGGATCTGAGGCGGCGCGCAACCGCGATTTCAGTAAGCCTGACCTTCGTAGCTGCGCCAGTCGTTTGAAACACGGTGTTCGTCAACAAGTGTGCGTTGGAACAATCGGTCGCCCTTGAACCACTGCCAGACGCGCGCGCGCGACTGCCCGTCGTCCGAAAGCTGGATCATCTCGTAGAGGTAGAGATCGGGTTCGCCAGTCCGCGTCCAGTTGAGCATGGTCGTGCGGCCGAAGTCATCGAGCGCGACATCGCACGCCCAGCCGTTGATGAATTCGTTGTCCCATTTGAGACGCCCGTTCTCCACGGTTGCGGGGAAGTCACGGGTGTCGCGCCTGCCGTCCGTCCAGCGGTAGTAATTGGTCTGATGGTAGGGGTGACCGCTTTCCGGGAAGCGGCAGATGAGGCGTGACTCGTGCTCATCGATCTTGTTCCCCGCCACGTCGAAGAAGCGGTAGTGCCCCTCCCAGACGCCCTCATGGCGCGTCAGCGTGGGCATGATCTTCTTCAATTCGTTGGCAGTAATGGCGGTCGTCATCGGGTGCTCCAGAGAGGTCTGCGACGGGTCTGCGTGCGATTGGATTGTTCCATTCTCGTGCGGTCGGCGCGTCGCGCCTTGACGGCCCTCAAACCAGACAGTGAGATAAGATATATCATTTGCCGGGGGTGTCGAGACTGCCTGAGGCGATCCGGTAGAGCCCTGTTGCGACGTGGCCAAGCGCGGCGGTCGAACGGCCCGGCAGGCGGTTTCTGCGCCGGACGCTCTCGACGCAATGCGCAATTGATATACCAATATTCTATGGCAGTGGCGCCGGGTTTCCGGCCGCCAGAAAGCGGGGAGTCGAGGCGGGATGCAGATTCCAGGTGAATTCAAGCGCGGCTGGCCGGTCCTGGGCGCAGCGGCGGTCGGGGTAGGGCTCGGGCTTTCACCGCTTCCATTCTACACCATCGGCGTCTTCATCCCGCCGCTGTTGAAGGAGTTCGGGCCGCTCGGCTGGGACCCCGGATTCATCATCAACGCACTGGCTATCTACACCTTCGGCGCCTTCCTGGCGGCGCCTGTCGTCGGGCTCCTCGCCGAGCGCTTCGGCGCGCGGCGCGTGGCGCTCGTGTCGATCGTCACGTTCTCATTGTCGCTGATGTCGATCGGCCTCAACACAGGATCAAAACCGCTCTACATCCTGGTGTGGATGATCATGGCGTTTGCGGGCGCGGGCACCCTGCCGATCACGTTCACGCGGCCCGTCGCCAACTGGTTCAGCGAAAACCGAGGCATCGCGCTCGGGATCGCGCTGATCGCGACCGGTGTGTTCGGCGCCATGAGCAAGTACTTCGCCCAGTTCGTGACCAGCTACTCCGACTGGCGAACGGCCTATTTCGTGCTCGGTTTGTTGCCGCTCATCATCGCACTGCCGCTGAATTACCTTGCGTTGCGCGACGTCGACGACACACCCGCGCGCGATGCACAATCCACGCGATTTAAGATTCCGGTCCTCATGGTGAGCGGCGCGGGAACGCTGGCGTTCATCGCCATCGTTTTGATGCAGGTGTGGGAATTGATCGGGCGCAATGGCGTGCGGCTCGAATATGTGCTGCCTTTCGCCTACAGCCTGCTGATCCTCTTGCCTGTCGGGCTGATGCTGGCGCTGCGGATCGGGACGGACCCGCCGGTCGCGGGTTCGGCGAGCGAGAGCAAGCGTGCGCTGGCCGGTTTCACTCTGAAGCAGGCGCTCGCGGACTGGCGTTTCTGGCTGCTGGCGATCATTTTTGTCCCGATTTCCTACGCCGTGGGCGCGATCATTCCGAACATCGAAAATGTCCTGCGCGCCAGCAATTTCGATCAGGAGACGGCAGTCGGCCTCGCGACGCTGACGGGCCTTGCGGTGCTCGCCGGGCGCGTGGTGGGAGGGTATCTGATCGATCGCTTCTGGGCGCCAGGCGTCGCATTCGTTTTCCTTTCCGCGCCGGCCATTGCACTCTGGATGCTCGGTCAACCCGGCGTGGACGCCAACGCCGCGACCTTCGCCATCCTGTTGATCGGATTTGGCGCAGGCGTGGAGTATGATTTCATGGCCTACATCATCTCGCGCTTTTTCGGCATGCGGTCCTACTCGTCGATCTACGGTGCGGTGTACGGCTTCTTTGCGCTGGGCGCGGGCCTCGGCCCCGGGATCATGAGCAACCTGGCGACGGGGAAGGGCTTGAAGATCGTCGAATGGGATCTCGGCGTGCTGCAGGGCCATGACTGGCGGTTCACCCTGACGACGGCGGCGATCATCCTCTTTGTGTCGACAATTCCGCTCCTGTTCCTCGGGAAGTATCGCTTCAGTCACGACAACCGGCCGCAAGGCGCCAAGCCATCAAGCTCGTGATGCCGCGCGATGCGGTCTTAGGATCTGTCGAGCGCGCCGAGAACGCATGCGACCGCGGCCTTCACGTCGGTGTCCATGAAGCCGTATCCCCAGTGCGGCATCTCTAGGACTTCGCCATTTCGCAGGAGCGCCGCCGCGCGACGTGTCGCTTCGGTCAGTGAATCCGTGGGATTGATGATGGTTAGGCGGTGGGGCAGCTCGCGAAGCGCGTCTTCAAAGGGTTTGCCGTAGGAAAATGCGGCGGCATGACCCCATTCATAGGCTTCCCCGCCCATGAGGTTCATCAGGAAGCTCTCGGAGAGGTGTTCGAGCGTCTGGTTCGGGCCGCGCACCTCCACGATGCGCCGCCACATGGTGGTGAAGCGCGTGCCCGCCGTGTCGAGCGGAATAGGCGCGAAATAGTCCGTGAAGAGCGCGCGCTCGGCATCTGTAAGGATCGCCGCCGAGACCATGACGATCCCGCGTATCCGCTCGGGTCGCTGTCGCGCCATTTCTGTCGCGACCTTGCCGCCGGTGTGGTTTCCGAAAACGTCGACTTTTGCGTGCCCGAAATGGTCCGCGACTTGCCAGAGCGCGCGCGCGTAGAGTTGGATCGTCGCGTCCGATTCACGTGGCGGTGCGTCAGACATGCCGTAGCCGGGATAATCTGGCGCAACCACGATGCGGTCGCGGCTAGCTTCCATCATGAACCTCTCGAATTCGCGGCCGTTCTTCGGACTCTGGTGCGCGCAATAGAGCGGCGGCGCCGTCGGATGTTCCGGGGTTGCGATGCGCACGTGCACCTGGCCGTACTCGCCTGAAATATAGGTGCGAAGCGGGCGCGCCATTAGATGATCTCCGGCGCGACGGAAACCACGGCCTTGCCGATGTTTCGGCCGTCCATCAGCCGCTCAAACAGCGCCGGCGCGGCGGCAAGACCTTCAACGCGGTCCTCCACGTAGTTGAGCCTTCCGTCGCGGATCCAGGGTGAAGCCTCCTCTACGTACTCGTCCCAGCGCGGATAGAAGTCGTAGACGACGAGCCCCGAGAGTTGCGCGCGCTTGCCGATGATCATGCCCGCATTCAACGGATGCTGAGCTGGCGTCGCAGCGTGGTAGGCATCGACCAGTCCGCACAGGACTCCGCGGGCATAAAGTCGCGCATGGGAGAGCGCGATCATCGCCATCTCCGCAGACACGTTTTCAAAAAAGACGCTGAGTCCGTCGGGCAACGCCGATTTCAGCGCGTCGCGCCAGCCGTCGGCCTGATAGTCGATGCAGTCGTCGAAGCCGTAAGCGTGCGTCGCCAGCGCACACTTCTCCGCGCCGCCGGCGATTCCGATGACACGCTCTGCGCCGCGAATGCGGGCGATCTGTCCCGCCGTACCGCCGACTGGTCCGGCGGCTGCGTCGACGAGAACGACGTCGCCGAGCGTCACATGCGCCAGCTGCATCATACCCGCCCAGGCCGTCAGACCCGGCATGCCCAAAACGCCGGCATGCGCGGCCAAAGGCGTGGCCGTCGGGTCAATCTTGCGAACATTCGCCGAGGCGAGCGGCGCAAACTCCTGCCAGCCACCGTCCATGGAGTGCACCCAGTCGCCCTCGGCGAGCGCGGGCGTACGGCTTTCGATTACTTGCCCGACGATGGCGCCAGGGATGGCGTCCCGCATCGGCGCCGGCGCGTGTTCGCCCATGTGACGTCCGCGAATGCGCTGACCGACATAGGGATCAAGGGATAGGTGCACGATGCGCACGACGACTCCGTCCGCCGGGCACGCCGGGAATGGTGCGTCGACGAGCGCGAAATCGGTTGCGCGAGGTTTGTAGTCTATGCTGTGTTTGAGCGCGACGCGTTGCATGGCGTCACGCCTCCACGATTTCGATCAAAGCGCCGTCGAGATCCTTCTTCGTCGCGACGCGCTTGCCCTTGTAAATCGGCCCGTCCCGCACGACGGGCGGAGTGATCCACGGGCCGGGGAGGCGGTCGAAGTCGGGATGCCAAAGCGTGCCTATTGCGCAACCCGGCGCGAGCATGCCCGCATGTCGTGAACGCACAACCGCCGCGGCAGGATATTGATCCAGTTCGAGAAACACATCCCTCCCGTGAATCATGGTCGATATCGTGTGCAGCTCGTCCATCGGCGTTCCGTAGGCCTTCGCCAACATCGTGTAGACGATGTCCATCTTGTCGCGCCCGATCTCGAGGCCAACATGCGCCTGCATCCAAGCGAGCGACGCCTTCATGTCGGAGCAACCGAGGACGAGGATGAAGAGCTTGTCGATCAGGGTCGCCGCGCGCGGCAGATCGAAGGCAGGCAGATCCTCCTTGATCTGTGTGAGGTAAACGATCTCTTCGTCTGGTCCCTTTACCTGCATCGGGTGGATCGCCGGCAGGCCGTCGATCTCGCGCGGCGGGCCGATGATTTCGAAGGGAGAGGACTCCATCCGCGCATGCGCCGCCGCTATGTCAGTGACGCAGATCTCAATTGCGTTCCAGCCGAAGGAGCGCAGCGCCTTGAAGCCTTGAACCTTCGGTTGTTCGATGAAGCGCAGATAGATTTCAGCGCCCGACGACGGCGCGAGGATGGCGTAGGGTCGAGCGGCGCTAGAAGGTGCATCCCAGCTCGCCGCGAGGTCGTCGGCCACCGTCCCGCGTTCGATGGCGCTATAGTCGAGGAAACGACCATAGAGGTCGATCGACCTGGCGAGGTCCGCCACTGTCAACGTCGCTGCGCGCAGGAGCTTCATGGTGCTTTCGTCCTCATCCAAAGTCGCCAAGTTGGCGCATCGCCTCGACAAATGATATATTCTTTACGCCGATGCGCCAGCATCGCGATCGACGCCGAGGACAAAAATGGCCGCCTATATGATCGTCATCTGCAAGGTTCGCGATCGGGCGCGCTTCCTCGCCGAGTATGGCGCGCCGACGGCGAAGCTCATCGCGGAGTTCGGCGGGGAGTATGTGCTGCGCGCGCCCGGCGGGGTCAGCCTGGAAGGCGGACTGGGCGAAGGCGCCAGCGCCGTGATCTCGAAATGGCCGAACAGGGCGGCGATTGATGCGTTCTGGACGAGCCCTGCCTACGAAAAGCTCAAGGCCGTTCGCCAGCCGCTCGCCGATGCGCAGGTCATGGTTGTGGAAGAGCCGGGCTAATCGCGTTCTGCGCCCCTCAGTCGGTGCGGGCGAACTCTTCGGCGATGTCCTCGCTCGACGCTTCTTCGCCACGCGCGATCGCTTCGCGGTCCTGCTGCAGGATACGGAAAATGCGGGCGAGGTATTCTTGCGTCCAAAGGCCTCGCGCGTCGGCTTCCGATTTCGTCGGTTCGTAGGCGTCGATGGCGGCTGCTGAGACGGTTTCGCCGCGCGCCAGCAGCCGTTCGATGGTGTCCATGCGCTCGCGCATCACCGAGACTTCCTGGACCAGCGCGAGCGTGATGTTCATCAGCCGCTCGGTGTCAGGATGTTCCAGAAACCATGGGCGGCGTCCTTTGGCCTTGGCGCCGGCGAGGGCGACGGGATCGGGTTTCACAGACATCGATCACGCCACCTTCTTCGCGCCGACCACATGCCAGGCGGCCTTGCGCCCGTAGTCTTCGCCTTTTTCGTCCGCCGCGTCGGGAAACACCGACTTGTCGACCACTGCGGAAACGCCGTCATGGATGAGCTGGTTGTCGCCGAACCCGGCCGCCTTCATCCACGCATCGAGATCGATTTCGTGCATCTTCGTCCAGAAGGGCTCGTTGTTGTAGAAGGCGTCCCAGTCGCGCATGGCCTGTTCAAACAACGGCATGGCAGCGGTGTATTGGGGCTGTTCGACGTGCAGCACGATGCCGCCCGGCCTCAGGAGACGCCGCGTCTCCGCGAAGATCTTCGGCATCGTCTTGTAGCTGGTTTCGTGCAGGAACATCGTCGACTGTACCCAGTCGAAACTCTCATCCTCGAACGCCGAGAGATCGGCGACGTCGGCCTGGACGAAAGTCACATTCTCGATGCCCATGCTCTTGGCGCGGGCAAGGCCATATCGCAGCATCGGCGCCGCCACATCGACGGCGATGACCTCCGCATCGGGAAACGCCGCTGCAATCGGCAGGACGTTATGGCCGAGACCGCAGCCGATATCGAGGATGCGCTTGGGTTTGAAGTCGGCGCCGAGAACCCGCCTCACCCACTCCGCGACCGCCACGCCGCCGCCGTCGTTGAAGCGACCGAGCATGCCGCCGGTCGTCGCAAAAATGCCCGCGTCATAGTTCGCCGGGCCGGTCACGTCGCCCGGACTTAGTTCAGTGTGGTAACTGCCCGGCATACAGTGATGATCGATCGCGCTGACGCCGCGCGGGAGCTTCAGTTTCGGGTCGAGCTTCAGGCGTTTGTCGCCCTTCGTCAATTTGGCGACCTTCGCATTCAACGCGTCCGCCTGCCGGATCGTGACCCAACGCCCTGCCTGCTGACGTGTTTCCATCGTCGCGCGGCGCAGGGCCGACCACCATTGAAAGGCCGGATCGCCGGTCAAGGCCTTGCGCACCTCATGGCGGTCCTTGAAGCTACGCTTGTTCTTCGCGGTAAACGCCGGCTCCACCCGTGCGGCAAAGGCTTCGCCGACGCCTAGCATCAGGTGGGTGGAGAGATGGCGGTTCATCTGGGCGAGGAAGTTGAACCGCGCAATCTCGTCGTGTGTGGTTTCAGGATAGACCCCGTGGCGCCCGACCACACGATAGTCCGGCGGCCCGGAATAGCCTTCCGTTGCGCCCGCGTCCTGACTGACGGCCATGTTCAGCTCCCACTAATTGAAAGAAAGATGGCCCGGAGACTCGACTCTCTCAAGCGCGGCGCTATCTGTCTGAATAAAAGATATACCATTTGACGGAGAATGCCAGAGTGGCTGGCCAGACCGTGACCCCAACCCACACGACGCCGACCGACCCGGCGCCGGCGGGCTTTTCCTGGCCTGGCGGCGCCAAGCTCGCCTTGTCCATTGTCTTCAACGTCGAGGAGGGCGCCGAGCGTCGCATCGACGAGGGGGACGGGCGGCCGGAACCCGTCGACGAGCTGGGCGCGGTGCCTGGCAAGCCGATCCGGGTCCACGGCAACGAATCCAACTACCTCTACGGGATCAAGCGAGGCGCGCCGCGTTTGCTTTCACTGCTGGATCGCGCGGGCGCGTCAGCGACCTGGACCGTCTGCGGCCAGGCGCTTGAGAAGGCGCCATGGCTCGCGAAAGCAATCGTCGCGCGTGGCGACGAGCCGTGCAATCACGGGCACAAATGGGCCTTCACGGCGTTTATGAACGCTGATGAAGAACGCGCTTTCATTGCGCGGAGCACGGCCAGCATTGAAGCCACATGTGGCGTGCGCCCGATGGGATGGTTGTCGCGCTATCTGCACACCGACATCACGCGCAGGGTCCTGCTTGAGCAGGGCTACACCTATCACATGGACGACTATTCCGACGATTTTCCCTTCTGGGATCGCGTCGAAATGAGCGACGGGTCCTTCAGGCCTATGGTGATCCTGCCCTATGCGATCGACAGCAACGACATGAAGTTCTGGCTGGCGCCGGGCTTCGGCCCCGAGGCGTGGTTGAGCTATGCATGCAGGACGTTTGACTGGCTCTATGCGGAAGCGCAGTCGGAGGGCGCGCGCATGATGAGCCTCGGACTCCATCTCCGGATCATCGGACGGCCGGGTCGCATCGGCGCGTTTGCGGCGTTTCTGGAGCATGTGGGCCGCCACGAAGGCGTCTGGATCGCCAGGCGGTGCGACATCGCCGAGCATTTCGCCACGCAGGTAAAGCCGTAGTTCCTTGGGTGCTCGCTCGTCCCGAAAAGATTTGACCAGACTTTTGCTGGCGCTTACTTTGTCCGGACAAATGGGAACTGGGCATGGCGTCCGCTTTCAAATCGCTTCTCTTCGTGCCGGGCGACCGGCCGGATCGCTTTGACAAGGCGGCGGCCTCTGGCGCCGACGCCATCATCATCGATCTCGAAGACGCCGTCCTTCCCGACGCAAAGTCACAGGCGCGAACCGCCGCGCTCGACTGGATGCAGAAGAGCGCAGCCAGAGCGCGCGCCGGCGTGCGGATCAACAGTCCGCGGACGGCCCATGGATGCGCCGACATCGCGGCATTGTCAGAATTGGCGCGCGCGCCGGCGTTCGTGATGGTCCCGAAGGCGGAAACTGGCGTCGATGCGGAGATCGTCGCCGAGGCGCTCGGCGGCGCTTCGCTCATAGGCGTCGTTGAAAGCCCGCGAGGCTTGTCGAACGCATTCGAGATCGCGACGCGCTGTTCCGGCGGGCTTTTGTTCGGCGGCGCGGACTATGCCGCAAGTCTTGGCGCGGACCTGTCGGACTGGGATGCGATGCTGCTCGCCAGAAACACGCTCGCCGTCGCAGCCGCAGGGGCAGGCGTGTCTGCCTATGACGTGCCCTATCTCGCGGTTGACGACCAGAATGGTCTGCGCGCATGGACCGCGCGTGCGAAGGCGCTGGGTTTCTCCGGCAGATCCTGCATCCACCCCACGCAGGTTGCGGTGGTCAACGAGGTTTTCACGCCGACTGCGTCCGAGATCCAGAATGCGCGCGACGTGATTGACGCATTTCACCGCGCAGATGGCGGCGCGGTGCTGCACAAAGGCCGGCTCCTGGACCGGCCGGTCATCACCGCAGCGGAGAGAACACTCGCGAAAGCGCCGACATAACAGGAGTCACGCCGTGGTGCAGAACTGGAAGGAAGTGGGTCCAAACCGCTATCGCGAAACGTTCGGTCGATACTTTGAGGACTTCAAGAAGGGCGACATCTACGAGCATCGCCCCGGAAAGACGATCACCGAATACGACAATCACATGTTCACGTTGATGACGATGAACACCCATCCGCTGCATTTTGACGCCGAGTTCGCCAAGGCCAGCGAGTTCGGCAAGAACTTGGTTGTGTCACCCTACACGCTTGCCCTTCTGATCGGGATGAGTGTGACCGATTGTTCGCAGAAGGCGATCGCCAATCTCGGTATGGATGAAGTCAAGTTCACCGCGCCGGTGTTCGCGGGCGACACTATCTACGGCGAGAGCGAAGTGCTTGAAAAGCGCGAGAGCAAGTCGAGGCCAAGTCAGGGCATCGTGACCATCGTGACGCGCGGGTACAATCAGAACGGCGACATGGTCTGCACCTTCAAGCGCAATATGCTGATACCGACGCGTGGCCACGCGGTTGAAGACAAGACCGCCAGCTACTGACCAAGCATCTTGAGCGAGACTGGAAAGCGCACGTCATGACGCATGAAGACAACGAATCAGACGAGGTCATGATTCTCGACGCCATCGAGAAGTGGCTCGAGAAAAAGGTCAAACCCGTCGCGATGCAACTGGAGCACGACGACGAGTATCCTGAAGAACTGGTCGAGGACATGAAGGCGCTCGGCCTGTTCGGTGCGTTGATCGATCCGGAGTTCGGCGGCCTGGGTCTCTCGGCCACGACATACTCGCGGATCGTCACACGCATCGCCGAGGAGTGGATGAGCCTGACAGGCATCTTCAATTCTCACCTCATGATGGCGCAGATCGTCCAGCGCTTCGGCACCCAGGCGCAGAAGGAACACTGGCTCCCCGTGTTCGCGAGCGGGAAAATCCGCGGCGGGCTTGCGCTGACCGAGCCAAATGCGGGCACGGATCTGCAGGCGCTCACCACGCGCGCAGAGCGACGCGGCGACATATATGTCGTGAACGGCGCCAAGACCTGGATATCGAACGCAATCCAGGGATCGTGCGTCGCGCTCCTTGTGAAGACCGACACCAAGGTGCAGCCGCGCTACAAGGGCATGTCGGTGCTCATCACCCAGACCAAGGACGCGACCGGAAGGAATCTGCCCGGCGTCAGCAATGGGAAGAAGCTGGAAAAGCTCGGTTACAAGGGCATCGACAGCGGCGAGCTCGTCTATGACGACTATGCGTGCGACGCAGCGCTTTGCCTTGTCGGCGGCGCCGAAGGCGAAGGCTTCTACATGGCCACCGGCGGCCTTGAGATCGGACGGATCAACATCGCGGCGCGGTCAGTGGGAATTGCACGCCGCGCCTTGCGGGAATCCGTCGCCTACAGCCAGACCCGCCACTCGATGGGCAAGCCGATCTGCGAGCATCAGGCGATCCAGCTGAAGCTCGGCGAAATGGCGGCCAAGACGCGCGCCGCCGAACTTCTCGTCGCTGACGCGGCTCGCATGTACGATACTGGCGCTCGCATCGACATGGAGGCGGGGATGGCGAAGTACTTCGCCTCCGAGACGGCGGTGGAGGTTTCCCTGGAGGCCATGCGCATTCACGGCGGCTACGGCTATTCCAAAGAATATCCGATCGAGCGGCTCTACCGGGATGCGCCGCTCATGTGCATCGGCGAGGGCACCAACGAGATGCAGCGCATCATCATTGCCAAGCAACTGATCAAGAGGAACCCGGTGTGAGCGAGCTTCCGCTGAAGGGCGTCCGCATTCTCTCTGTGGAGCAATACGGCGCCGGCCCCTACGGCACGATGCTTCTCGCCGATCTCGGTGCCGAGGTGATCAAGATCGAGGACGCCGCGCGTGGCGGCGATGTCTCCCGCTCGGTCGGCCCGTACTTTCTGGGCGAGGGGGACTCGGAATTCTTTCAGACTTTTTCGCGGGGCAAGAAATCCGTCGCACTCGATCTGAAATCGATGGAAGGCCGGCGCTCTTTCGAAAAGCTGGCGATGTCTTCCGATGCTGTCGCCAACAATCTGCGAGGAGATCAGCCCGAAAAGCTCGGCCTTACGTACGAAGCGTTATCTTCGCTGAATCCACGGATCGTGTGTGCGCATCTCTCCGCCTATGGCCGCAAGAGCGAGCGCGCCGACTGGCCGGGCTACGACTACCTGATGCAGGCGGAAGCCGGCTTCATGTCGATGACGGGCGAACCCGAAAGCCCGCCCGTGCGGTTCGGCCTATCGATGGTCGATTTTCACACCGGCTCGCACATGGCGACGGCGCTCCTTGGCGGCATCATCGGGGCGATGCGCACGGGGCGCGGATGCGACGTGGATGTGTGTCTGTTCGACACGGCGCTTCATCAGCTTTCATATCCCGCGACCTGGTACCTCAATCGTGGGCATGTCACCGGCCGTCTGCCCCGTGGCAGTCACCCGTCCATCACGCCATCTCAGCTGGTTAAGACCGCAGACGGGTGGGGCATGTTGATGTGCCAGACCGAGAAGTTCTGGCGGTTGTGGCTCGACATCGCTGACGCGCGCCATCTCGGCGAAGATGAAAGGTTTGCCGACATCCCAAGTCGCCGCAAGAATTTGGCGGCTCTCTCCGAGGCCGTCGACGCCGTCATGCGGAAAGACACGACGTCCGGATGGATGAAAAGGCTTGGTGGGCAAATACCCTTCGCGCCGGTCCTCGGCGTCGCTGAAGCGCTCGACAGCGCGTATGTCGCCCATGTCGAAATGACCGACGAGGTAGAGCATCCCCAGGCCGCGGGCGCGTTACGGCTGCTGGCGTCACCCTTCAGGGTAGACGGAAAGCGTCCGCAGCTCCCGCGCGCGCCGAAGCTCGGCGAGCACTCTGACGAGTTGCTGCAATGAAACTCGAGGGATTGCGCGTGCTGGATCTGTCGGCGTTCCTGCCCGGTCCGCACATGACAATGATGATGGCCGATCACGGCGCCGACGTCATCATGGTTGAACCGGCGAACGGGGTCGGAGAACCAGTCCGCGAGATCGGCGAGGCGACCGGCGACGGGGTCACTGTCTGGTTTCGCAACATCGCGCGCGGCAAGCGCAGCCTTCGGCTCAATCTAAAGGACGCCGACGGGCGCGCCTTGTTTCTGAAGCTCGCCGATACTGCCGACGTCATCGTCGAAGCGTTCCGCCCCGGCGTCGTCGCGCGACTGGGCGTGGACTACGAGGCCGTCTCCGCGCGCAACCCGCGCATCGTGTATTGTTCGATTTCAGCGTTCGGTCAGAACTCCTCGCTGGCGCAGAAGCCGGCCCATGATCTCACCGTCCAAGGGCTCGCCGGGCTCGCCGATCTCAATCGCGGACTTCGCGACGATTTGCCCGCCATGCCGAACATTCCGTTCGCCGACGCGTCCGCTTCCATGATGGCGCTCTCGGCGATCCTCATGGCGCTCTACCGACGCTCGTCTACGGGCCGGGGCGACTACATCGATCTCGCCATGTTCGATGCCGCGATCGCCTGGACGCCCAATGTTCTCGGCCCCACTTTTGCGCGGGATCGAAGCCCCATCCCGAAAGACATGCGCAGCTTCGGCGGCAGCGCGATGTACAACATCTACAAGACGGCGGACGCGCAGTTCGTCATTCTCGGCGGTTCGGAGGTGAAGTTCGCGGAAAATCTCTTGAAGGCATTCGATCGACTCGATTTGCTGGCCTGCGCAAAGGTACCTCCGGGACCAGAACAAGCGCCACTACGGGCATTCTTCGTTGATAAGTTTGCATCGGCGACGCTTGCGGAGTGGAAGACGTTTCTTGCACCCGTCGACTGTTGCTGGAGCTGGGTGCGAAGCCTGAAGGAGGCGTTCGACGATCCCTTCACTGCGGAGCGCGGCATGGTGTTCACCGACGCGCACGGCAATCGCCACATCGGCCCGCCGATCCGCTTTCGTGATGAGCCTCCCAAACCCCGACCTGAAGCGCCGACGTTCGGCGGGCATGGAGCCGCGATCGCCGCCGAGCTGGGTTTCGCCGACGCTGAGATTCGCAACTTGATCGAGAGGGGGGTCTTGTGAGCGGCTTTGCCGCCACGCGCGCGCATGAGGGCGTTTGGGAGGGCGTCTACACGCACATCAATGCCCAAGCCGAGATCGAAGACCGGCATTTGGCCCGCGTGATCTGTGAGTTCCCTGCCCACGGCGAGACCGTCTACCGTCAACACATCCGCTTCACCTGGGACGACGGGCGGGTTCGATCCGACGTGTTCGAGGGGATCGAGCGAGATGGCGCCCTCTGGTATGATACGGCGACCTTTCATGGGCGCAGCTGGGAGACGGAAGACGGTCTCATCTTGCTGAATCTCCAGCGCAAAGATGACCCCGGCGCGCATTTCTTCGAGATCATCGCCATGGGCGAAACCGGCGAACACCGCGCCCGGACCTGGCACTGGTTCAAGGACGGCAAGCTCTTTCGCCGAACATTGTGCGACGAGGTTCGGATCAGTCGGAATGTGCAGGCGGTTGTCTAAACGCGGGTGCGTTCGAGGCGCATCTCGTAGGCGAAGCGTCCGGCGGGGTGGAGGCTCTCTGACAGCAGCACGATTTTTCCCGCGCCATCACTGTAACGTCGCAGGGTGCGAAGCGCCGGTGATCGATTGCCGACCCCGAGCCGCTTGGCTTGGCTCGCGCTGAGTGCAACGGCTTCCATGCTTTGCATGACGCGTTCGATTTGCACGCCATGGTTCCGCTCGATCCACTCTGAGACGGGCTCGGACATCTCCCTCATCACTGCCTCGTCCGGCGCATAGCGGGCCAGAACATAGATCGCGGTGATCGCGAGCGCTGGTTTGTTCGCAACGCGGCGTGAGCCGATGAATTGCGCGTAAGACCCCTTCAGCCCCGTCCGTTCGAGCGCGTCCTTGTCCGCTGGGCCCGACCGGGCGAGCACAAATCGCGCTTCGCGGGCGTATTGAAGGAGCGAATCGTAGTCGCTGATCGATTGGGCGAACGCGGGGGCGGGTGGAATGGCGACGACGCTGCCCGCGCCACGTCGACGTTCGATGAGGCCCGCCTCGACGAGGATGCGCAACGCGTCGCGCACAGTGTGACGCGAGACGTTCTCCTCCGCGCACAAATCCATTTCCGTCGGCAGCTGATCGCCGGGCGCCAGCACGCCGCTGGTGATCTTGGCGCGGAGTGCGTCGGCAAGCCTGCGGTAGCGGGGGATTTCGGTCACTGCGGAAATCGGGGACATGCGTCGAGACGATCCATTTGCGGGGTGGTGTTCGTTTGCTGCTCAAAACGGCTGGGCAGGCGGTTCACACAGGTTTTGCGCGCCGAAAACGGGTTTTCCTGAGCACGAGATATGATACGACAAATCTATGTCCGGACAAACACTGCCGCAAACGGTCATTCAACGACTCGCCGTCCTGGTGGCGCGGCCAGTGACCGATGCGGATCGCGATCGTGCGAAATGGCACCTGCTTGACTGGCTGGGCTGTTGCCTCGCCGGCGCCGGCCGGCCCTCGGGCGAGATCGCGTGGCGCACACGAGAGCCTGGTCTGTCGGGAACCGCGTTCGCGCTCGGTGCGCTTGGGAACATTCTGGAGATGGACGATGTGGACAAGCGCGCCACGCTGCATCCAGGACCGACGATTATTCCTGCCGCGCTCGTCATGTCCGATCGCCATCCAGATGGCGATCTGCTCGCCGCGATTGTCCGTGGATACGAAGCAACGATCCGGCAGGGGCGTGCGACCGGGCCCAATCACTACGCCATGTGGCATACGACCGGCACATGCGGCCCGATAGGCGCGGCGACGGCGTGCGCCTTATTGCTTGGCCTCGACCCCAAGAAAACGGCCAACGCGCTCTCTCTGGCGAGTTCCCAGGCGGCTGGTCTGTGGCAGACGCGACATGAGCCTGAGAGCATGGGAAAGCAACTTCATGCCGCCGTTGCCGCACGCGCCGGCCTCGGCGCAGCGCACCTCGCGGCGGCGGGTTTCGTCGGACCTATGAGCATACTGGAAGGCGAGCAGGGGTTCTTCGCCGCCATGTGCGCCGGCGCGCGTGCAGGGGCGGTGCTTGACGATTTCGGGCCTGACTGGCTCATCCATCAGGTGAGCTTCAAGCCCTATCCCGCCTGTCGCCATGCACACGCCGCGATAGATGCCGCATTGCTCGCTCGCGCGGCGCTGAGTGAAGGCGAAGTGCAATGCGCAAGCTCGATCCGAGTTCTCACGTATGTGGATGCAGTCAAGTTCTGTGACCGCGCGAAACCGGCAACCGAGATCGAGGCGAAGTTTTCGCTACAACATGCGGTGGCGACGACGCTCGCCAAAGGTGCGCCTGAACTGGGGGACTTCCTTCCGGAGAGGCTTGCGCGCGCTGATATTGCATCGTTGCGGTCGCGCGTGCGCGTGGAAGTCTCGGAGCGCTACGCCTCGGCTTACCCTGAACGATTCGGTAGCGGCGTGATTGTCACCCTCGCCGACGGCGCCGAGCGCGCGTTTGATTCGCCCGACGCGCTGGGCGATCCGGAAAAACCGCTCTCGGGCGCGCAGATCGAGGCGAAGGCGCGTGTTTTGATGGAAGCCGGAAACGTGCCGTCTCCTCTGGCGAACGATCTGGTGGTCGCGGCGCTGAGCGGCGATGGTCCGAAAACACTCTCGTTGCTTGAAACGGCCCTGAGATGAGCGACGCGGTCGAAGCCTTCATCGACCATGGACTGGGCGTGACATTCAGCGCGCTGCCCGACGCGGTTGTTGCCGCGGTCAAGATATTCACGCTGGATACGCTCGGCGTCGGAATCGCCGGCGCGCGGTCGCCGTTGACAGAAAATGTCCGCCGCGCGGCGCGTCTCTGGAGCGGAGCCGGGCCTGCGCATGTCTGGGGACACGGCGGGGCTGCGATGGCGCCGTCCGCTGCCGCCTTCGTCAATGCGTTCCAGATTCACTGTCAGGAATACGACTGCGTGCATGAACCTGCGGTCGTCCATCCCATGGCGACGATTCTCAGCGCGCTGATGGCAGATGCCGAAGCGCAAGCAGCGACTGTCTCCGGGCAGTCACTCGCGGTTGCGATCGCGGTCGGCGTGGACATGGCCGCAGGACTGGGTGTTGCGGCGACCAGTCCGTTGAAATTCTTCCGTCCCGCCACAGCTGGTGTGTTCGGCGCGACGCTTGGCATCTCGCGTCTGCGCGGGTTCACACGGGAAACGACGCTTGAAGCACTTGGGTGTGCGCTCGCCTTCTGCTCCGGCACGATGCAAGCTCATCTTGAGGGCAAAGCCACGTTGCCGCTGCAGATCGCGAATGCGGCGCGCGCGGCGATCACAGCGTGCGATCTCGCGGAGGCGGGATTGCCTGGGCCTCACGGGAGCCTCGAAGGCCCGTTTGGCTATTTCGCCGTGTTCGAGGACGCAAGCGATCTCGCGCCTGTGGTTGCGTCGCTCGGGAAGACCTGGCGGATCGCCGAAGTCAGTCACAAGCCGTTCCCGACAGGGCGGGCGGCGCAAGGCGGCATCGCTCTTATGCAGAGACTGCGCGAACAGGGCGTCACTGCCGCGAATGTCGAGGAGATCGTGCTCACAGGCCCGCCGCTCATCGCGCGACTCGTCGGGCGCGCCATGACGCCGTCAATGACGGCCAGTCATGCGCGGCTATGCTTTCAGTATGTTGGCGCCCGCGCCTTGCTGTCGGGTACCGTCAGGCTTGAAGGCTTCTTCGAGCCCGCTCTCTCGGAGCCCGAAGCGCGTGCGCTCGGCGCGAGAATTCAGGTGGTTGACGACGGCTCGCCAATCCCTTCTGCGTTCACGCCACAGTCCGTGGAAGCGCGACTGAAGGACGGCCGCGTCGTGCGTGCCGAGATCAACGCGCTTTACGGGTCTCCCGCAGATCCCATGAGCCACGATGCGCATCTGGAGAAGTTTCGCGCATGCGTCGACTTCGGGTTCGGGGAAGCGCGTGGCGTCGTGTCCGGAGCGCTGATCCAAGCGGTCGACCGGCTCGAGGAGCTTGGTGACAGCGCGACCTTGTCGCGGCTGGCCAGTAGCGGGGAGGTCTGAGGCGGATGCATCACAATACCTATTTCAATTCCGTCGACTGGACGCGCATGCAGGCCGATCACCCGATTGGAGATGCGTTTGTCGCGTTCGCAAAGCAGAGTCCGGACGCGATCCGCGCGCATCAGGAGCGGCTCTTTGCGCACTGCGTCGCGCGCGCCTGGCAGATCCCGTTCTATCGGCGGCTCTGGGGCAAGGCGGGTGTGGAGCCCGGTGACATCAAGGGACTGGAGTCGCTGTCTGGCCTGCCGTCATTCGACAAGAGCGACATCATGGAGTCGATCGCGCTTGCGCCTCCGTTCGGGGACTTCGGCGGACTGAACGGTCAGGCGGAAGGCGGCAGGCCACCGGTCATTCTGCACACGACGTCGGGAACCACGGGTACGCCACAGGTGTTGCTCTTCGGCGCCAAGTCGCGCGAGGCGCAAAATCTGATGCTCGGGCGACTGTACCGGTTTCAGGGGCTGCGGCCCGACGATGTGGTGCACTCCGTTTACGGGCACGGCATGATCAATGGCGGCCACTATGTGCGCGAAGCCGTGACGCACTGGACAAGCGCGATCTTTCTGTCCGCCGGCACGGGGGTCGAAACGCCATCGGTGAAGCAAGTGGAGTTGATGCGCGATTTCGGCGCAACCGTGATTGTCGGCTTCGCGGATTACATCAAGAAACTCGCCAAGGTCGCTGCGGAGAGGGGTATTGATCCCGTGCGCGATCTCAAGGTGAGAATGATTTCGGGCCACCTCGGTCGCGAGGATAAAGTAGCTCTCTCGGATGCCTGGGGTGGGGCCGCGTGCTTCGACTGGTACGGCGTGGGCGACACCGGAATCATTGCAGGAGAGGGCCCCGATCGCGACGGGCTCTATGTGATGGAAGACGGCCAGTTCCTGGAGATCTGCGACATCGAGTCCGGCAAGCCCGTGGCCGCTGGGGAAAGCGGTGACATGATCTGTACGTGCCTCTACAAGGACGACCTCTACCCGATCATCCGCTTCAATACGCACGACGTCTCGCGTGTGAAGACGGGGACATCCGCGATTGGAGTCAACATGACCCGCATCGAAGGGTTTCTCGGTCGCTCCGACAACATGGTCAAGATCCGGGGCATCAACATTTTCCCGCAGGCGATCGGACCCGTGCTCGACGAAGACAGCGCGTTCGCCGGTGAGTTCATCTGCAAAGCGGTGCGTGATGCGCAGGGGCGTGATGAGTTCATCGTCTGCGCTGAGGTGAATGGCCCCACGGACGCCGCGACGAAGGCGCGTTTCAAGGCGTTGCTCAAACAAAAGATCGGCATTGAGTGCGGCGTAGAGCTCTCCGGTCCCGGAACGCTCGCCACGTTGACTCAGACAGAGGTGCGTCAGAAGCCTATCCGGCTCATCGACGAGCGACCCACATGACGCCATCGGACTATCGCGCACGGATCGCCCGCTTGAACACGCGCCTGAACGCCTTTGTCGATCTGAGCGATGAAATGAGCGGCGCCGGTCTCGCGTGGGGCGTCAAGTCGAACATCGCCGTCTGCGGGCTCCCGTGCACAGCTGGTATCGCGGCATACCGTGACAACATCGCCGCAAACGACGCTGAGGTTGTACGCAGGATTCGCGCGTCGGGAGGCGACGTTCTCGGAACGGTGAACATGCACGAGGGCGCTCTTGGCGCGACGACCGACAACGCCGCGTACGGGCGCACTCAAAACCCATGGCGTCTTGGCTTTACGCCGGGGGGATCGTCGGGCGGCTCAGGCGCAGCGGTGGCCGCCGGTCTTTGCGACGTGGCGCTGGGATCCGACACGATGGGTTCCGTGCGCATTCCCGCCGCCTATTGCGGTGTTCAAGGACACAAACCCACGACGGGACTTGTTCCGAACGAGGGGGTTCTGGCGCTCTCGAACACGCTCGATCACGTGGGACCGATCGCGCGGGACGTGCGTACCCTCTGGCGTGCGCTTCACGTCATCGCGGGGTGGGGTGAGCCTGCCGAGCTTGCGCCGATTGAGCTTCAAGGATTGCGCATCGGCGTGTGGGACGGTGCGGGCAAGGTCGAGATGACGTCGTCGGTCCGCCGCGGATTCGATGCAGCGATCGTAGCGCTTCGAGACGCCGGCGTACGGATCACGAACCTCGAACCTCCCGCCTACGACTATGGCAAGGCGCGGCGGGCGGGATTGCTGATCTCGGAAGTCGAGGGTGCGGCAATTCACGCCGAGCAGCTGGAAACCAACCCGGATGAGTTCAGCGAAGCGTTTCGCGGCCTCATGGCCTGGGGGGTCGCGCAGTCCTCGTCAAAAATCACCGCCGCGTACGAACATGTCGCCGAAATCCGCAACGCGGCGCCGAAAGTGTTCGATGCAGTCGATGTTGTCGTGGCGCCGACTGCGCCGCAGCAGGCGTTCAGCTTCGATGATCCGGCGCCTGCCGATCAGGCGGACTTCACGGCATGGGCGAATTTCGCGGCCTTACCCGCGACGGCGGTGTTCACCGGATTCAGCGGTGACGGCCTGCCGCTCTCGCTCCAAATCATCGGGCCAACGGGTGAAGACAAGTTGATGCTGCGCTGCGCGACCGCCATGGAGTCGATCTTTGGGGCGCCGCAGCTGCCGCCCGAGTTTGCCTGACTACTTGAACGTGAATTGCGCCGTCCGCTTCGCGAGGAAGGCGCGATAGCCTTCCTCGAAGTCCTCGTTCGAGAACCCTTGCAGGAAAAGCGACTGGGCTTCTGGAGAATCGTCGCGCCATCCGGAGTTAAGCCCCGCAACCATTTCTTTGGTCGCGCGGGTGGACCATTGGGAAACGGCTGAAACGTCCTCGCCGAGTTTTCGCGCCGCGTCCAAGGCGTCGCCCGGTGCGGCGCGTCGATCGATCAGGCCGATTGCGAGCGCTTCGTCGGCATCGAGAAAGCGTCCGGTAAAGAGGAGATCCTTTGTCCGCGCAGGGCCGATGGCGGCGAGTAGCCGTCGGGTATCGCCGGCGGGATAAACGAGGCCGAGCTTCGCCGGCGTCACGCCGAAGCGAGCTGTGGCTGCTGCGACGCGCAGATCAACCGCCATGGCGATGCTGACGCCGCCACCGACACACGCGCCCTCAATCGCAGCGATGGTGGGTTTTGGACACAGCTCGATCGCCTCCAGCGCGGCGGCGACCGTGTTGCCAGCGGCGCTGGCGGAGTCTGCCGTTGCGTAGGTCGTCTCGAATTCGGAGATATCGGCGCCCGCTGCAAAAACGCCAGCGTCGCCGCCGTGAATCACGATGACCTTCACCAGTGCATCTGCAACGCAGCGATCCACGAGATCAGGAATCGCTGCCCACATGTCGAGCGAGAGCGCATTGCGCTTTTCGGGCTTGTTCAGAATGATCTCGCCGAACGGCGCGGCGATTTCCAGACGGATGGCGCGCGACGTCAACGGGCGTCCTCGGAGAAGGCGCTCAATGGTAGGGGCGCGCCGGTGTTGGCGATGAGGGCCTTGCGTCTCAGAAAGCGCTGAAATCCCGCGGGGCCCATGCGGCTGCCGCCTAGTCCCGAATGTTTGAAAGAATGCTTCTCCGCTTCATGAAAGAGCGCCGTCAGTGCGGCGTCGTTCAAGCTTACAGCGCCCGCGTCGATTTCGCGACCGATGGCTTCGGCTTCATCCAGCGTGCCGGCAAAGACGGCGGCGGACAAGCCGTATTCGGTCTGATTGGCAAGCGCGACGGCCTCCTCAATGCCGTCGAACGCGATCACCGGCATGATGGGGCCGAACGTCTCTTCGGTTACGACCTTCATCTCGTGTGTCGCGCCGGAGATCACGGTGGGGCGCAACCATAGCCCGCCGCCGTGGTGTTCGATCTCGCCGCCTGTCAGCACTTGCGCACCCTTTTCCCGGGCGTCGCGGATATGGCTTTCAAGGATTGTCGCCTGACGATCGAAGATGATCGGGCCAATCTCGCCCACGCTGATCTCCGGCCAGTTGAGCCGCGCCGCGCGGGCTTTCGCGACAAGGCGCGAAAGGAATGCGTCGTGCACGTCGCGTTGCACATAGATGCGTTCGATAGACTGACACGCCTGTCCCGTCGAGAGAACCGAGCCGCGCAGCGCTGCGTCGGTGGCGCGGTCGAGATCGGCGCTTTCGGTAACGATGAGGGGATCCTTGCCGCCGAGCTCAAGAAATGCGGGTATCATGCGCCCGGCGGCGGCCATCGCGACCTTGCGACCTGTGGCGACCGATCCGGTGAAGCAGATGGCATCGACGGCATCGATCAACGCCGCGCCCGTCGCGCCGTCGCCAGTGACGATGGCGAGAACATCTGAAAGCCCCGCGTCTTCGATGGCGTCTCGCAACGGCGCCACAAAACGCGGCGTCACTTCGGAGGGTTTGATGATCACGGCGCAGCCTGCAAGCAGGGCCGGAATGGTGTCGATCATCGAGAGCGTGATGGGAAAGTTCCAAGGAGAGATCACGCCCACAAGGGCGTATGGCGCAAACTGCGGCGCGTGACGGATTGCACGATTGCCACGGCCCTCGATCCAGCCGGACGGGAGCAGATGCGGCGCCTGGGCGATCCATCCGAGGATCGACTGCGCGACGCCTTCAACTTCCATCCGCGCTATGCGTCGTCTGCCGGTGTCAATCTCTAGGGAATGGGCGATCGCGTCGATGTGCGTGTGCAGCGCGTCCGCAAGCCCCTTGAGGCGGTGGCGGCGCTGATCGAGGCTCAATGCGGCCCATGGCTTTTGATTGGCGCGCACGGCGTCCGCGACAGTCGCGATGTCGGCCGAATCAAGCGCGGGGCATGTGTAGTCGGGTGCGCCTGTTCGCGGGTTGCGCGCGGAAATGGTGCGGGTCATGTGCTCACTCTAGCCCAAGCGCGCCCGGGTTGATGAGCCCCTTTTCGTCGACGGCCTTCTTGATCGCCTCAAGCAAAGCCCATGTTTCCGGCCGCCGCCCCTCTCTGTACGGATAGGTGCGGCCGATCTGGAAATGGGCTGCGCCGCGCTTCGTGAATACCTCAAGCACTTTCTGGCGCGCTTTCTCCACCACCGCCGTCGCAGCGGGATTGGCAGGGTGTCGCGGCAGCTTGCGCACGACCTCTGGCTCCACCGTCGCTTCATGGATTGCGTAGAGTTCTTCCGGCCATATGAAGACGGGCTCGATCAGATAGCCCGTGGTGGCGAGGCTGGTGATCAGGTAGCCGGTCAAAATTTCGTGGGCGTCGAGTTCCGCGCGCATGGACCCGAATCCTGCTTCGAGTTCGGCCCATGTCGCTGGCCCTTCGGAGACGGGTACGATGCCATGGATTGGCACCCACCGCTCTCCTTGCGGTCCCAGGATGTTGTTGAGCGGCCCGAATGGGTTCGCGCGGATTATTGTCGGGATCGAGTTCTCGATTTCTTTGCCGCTGAGATCGAGTGCGATCTTCCTGAGGACGGCGATATCGTCCTTCACGCCCGCGCGCGAGCGTCCCTCGACGACGACGTGGAGCGAATAGCCCGCGTCGTCCATGAATCCGCGTCCTGCCAGAGCGACCCTGGCGCCCTGCATGATGCCCTTGAGCACCGAACCCTGACCTTTGATCACGTTGGTCAACGCCTTAGCGTCGGCGAGCAGGCTCGCCCGCGCCATGCGGACTTTCGTGAGGTTGGGGTCGAAACCGAAGATCTCGCAGGCGATATCCTCACGCATCATCTGCGCCTGCGCCTCAGCGCACGCATCGCGCGTCTCGAACTCGAAGCTCGCGGTTTCCTCGGCCTTGGGCAGGGGAATAAGCCGGAAGGTGATCTCGGCTTTGTAACCGAGCGTGCCGGCGTCGCCGACGAACACTCCCGTCAGGTCCGGACCGTAATGACGCCAGAAAGGCTTGCCTGTGATGTTGCCGCCGGTTCCCGTGCGCACAAGCGTGCCGTCGGCCAGCACGACGGCTACCGACAGGACGCTGTCGCCCGTCGAGCCGTGTTTTCCCGCGCCGAAAAAGGCGTTGTTCTGCGAGAGACCGCCGCCCACCGTGGAGGTGAGGCCAGATAGCGGTCCCCAGAAGGGCGTACGCAAGCCCATGGCCTTCAGCGCGGTATGGAGCTGCGCCCACGTGACCCCAGCCTGGACCGTCACGTACATGTCGGCGACATTCAGTTCGACGATGCGGTTCAGTCGGGACATGTCGAGAAGGCCGACGCCGGGGCGATCGGGTGTGTAAGCCTTCGTGTAGGACATGCCCGCGCCGCGCGGATTGAGGCTGACGCCGCGTGCGTGCGCGATGCGCACGACTTCCTGCAGTTGTTCCACCGTCTCCGGCGCTGCGACGAATGCCGCAGTGTGCCCTTTGGCCCAGATGTCCTGGCTCATGAATTCGCGCGTTGGTAGGTCGTCCCGGAACGCGTCGGCGCCCAGTTGTTGCCTGAGCAATCCGATGTGGTCGGCGTTGACTGTGTCGTTAGCCATCGACGGCGAAGCTCCTAAGTGATCGTCGGCTTCCAGAGGCCCACAAGGGCAGCCGTCAAAATCAGCCCCCAGATCGCGACCACGAGCGGTCGTGCGCGACGAAGGGTGCGTGCGAGATCGGCTTCATGACGCGCGGAATCCTCGCCCGACAAGCCGGCAAGCGCCGGTCCGAGCGGGACGAGCACGCGACGGATCCATAGCCCGAGCGCGACGCAGGCGGCGAGCAGGTACAGCTTCAGCGCCAGGAAATGCGGCAGGGCGAATTGACCGGCAAGTCCCGCTGAGGCCAAAGCTACCAATCCAGCGAGCAGCAGAACTCGAGCGATCAGGTCGATGGTGCGCATCCACGCGGGCGCGTTACCGTGCGCGACATGCAAGCGCCACACGAGCGCGACCCACGCGGCGGCGGCGATCACGATCAGCGTCATCGCCCAGTCGGCGATCGTCAACCAGCCAGATGCGCGCGCCAGCGCCAGTCCCGTCGGCAGCGCAAGGATCAGCGCAGTTCGCGGCGCCATGTCGACATCGCCGACAATCTTGGCCGCCATCAATCGCCGGTCCGCCGAAACTCCGGGCAGGATCAGATATCGGCTTGTGTAGAACGCCCCCAGATCGCCGCCGAGCCAATAGACCAGGACCAGCAGGTGTAGGAGCGACAAGAGGGCAGTCTCGGGCATCGGGCTCACGTTTCAACAAATGATATATCATTTGTGGGTGGGCGCCAGTGCGGCGTCAGGCGCCCGCTTCGGCGAGTATGGCATTTGCGGCGATCTCGGCGGACTCCATTGCGCCTTCAAGGCCCGTATGCGCCCGTGAAAGGTGTTCGCCGGCGAAGTGCAAGCGACCCGCAGGAGCGCCCATGACGTCGGCCCACCGGGCGATTTGCCCCGGCGCCCAGTGCATGTAGGCGCCGCCGGCGAGCGGATTCTCGTCGGTCCAGCGCACCATCTTGAGGAGCTTCACCCGTCCTTCGGAGGCGGGACGTATCTGTGCGAACACCTCTCGCGCTTTCGCTTCGATCGCCGCGTCGGAAAGACCCTTGGTCCAGTCGGCTTGCGCGCCATTCACCCACGCCACCAGTAAACCGTTCGGCGCGCGCGTCTCGCGATCGTGCACGGCGAAGATGCGTTCCAGCGCTGTGTCCGTCCACATATCGGGCGGCGCTCCGTCGCTTTCCCAGAACTTCGTCGCCGGCTCAAGATACAGCTGCACGATCTGCGTGTACGGCAGTCCTGTGATTGCGGCGCGTTGCGCCGGCGGCAAAGGCGCGGAAAGGCGAACGCGCTGCAGCGCGGGAAACGGCATCGTGCAGAGCGCAAACGATCCATGGATCGATCGCCCGTTCACAAGCCGCGCAGTCACACCGTTGGAGCTTGAATCCAGCGCACGCACTGGCATGTCGGTGCGAACCTCTGTGTTGCACGCTGCTGCAAGCGCCTCGATGAAGCGCTCCGTGCCGCCGCGCACGCTGCCTGTCGGGCCCAGTGAAGCGTCCGTGCGGAAGAGCGCGAGTGACCGATAGACGTTGAGCATCGAATAGGTCGCCAGACGGTTGGCGTTGAGCCCGACATCGATGAGCTCGCGCGCGGCGGCGTTGAAACCGCGCGACGCGAGAAAGTCCGCAGCGGAAACATCATGTGGCGCAAACCGAGGGTCGCGCCAGTCGAGTGGACCCGAGAGGGGATTGGACGCGCCGGCGATGCGGAAGAGTGCGCTCGCGGGTGTCGCGTTCTTGAGGCTTTCTGGAAAAGGATTTGCCGTGTCGCGTGGCCAGTCCGCCGCGGTGCGAAGTCGCCCGCCGACGAAGAGGGCCTGCGTGCGCGTCTCCGATGCGTCCGGCTCGATCGCGACGCCGAGCGTCGTAGCCATGTCGCGCATGCGCCTGTAACTGCCGCCGATCTGCACGGCGCTCGCGTTCGGCGCGCAGGGAAGGTCATCGAGCGTCAGGATGCGACCGCCGACGCGGTGGGATGCTTCAAGGAGGCAGACCTTTAGTCCACGCTTCTCCAGCAGATACGTCGCATAGAGACCGGCGATCCCGGCGCCGATGACGATGACATCGAAGCGGTCCCACCGGCGCGCCGCGTGCGCCGTCGACGGCGTCAGCGCCGCGCCGGCGAGCAGGGCGAGAGCACGGCGTCTGGAATGGAGCGCCGCTCTCGTCGGCGCGGTCATCCGAGGATGTCGACCGTGACGAGCGCTGGTGCGCCGTCGAGGCAAGGGCCGATTTTCGGCAGCAACGCATTGAAGTGCGCCGACGTATTGTGGGCGTCCACGTCCGCGGTGGACTTGTACTGCTCCATCATCACGTACTCGGTGGTGGAGCCCTGCTTGCGCGTCAGCGAGTAGAAGACCGTGCCCGGCTCCTTCTCGCGCACCTCCTTCACGAACGCCTGCATGGCGCTCTCGAAGGTATCTTGCATGCCGTCCTTGACCTTCAGCGTCGCTACGATCCCGATCATCAGTTCCTCCCTGTGCGCCAGATCCGCCGGCGCGAACGATCGCCCCCGGGGGCGCCAAGTCACGCGCACTTGTCGATTGCGGCTGGGCGGCAACATCGCTTAAAGGATATATCAATTCAAGCGCGGGTGGTCTGACCCACGCATTTCCGGAGGGCCGGCATGGGTGTGTTGGGGCTGGAAGGGAAGGTCGCCGTCATCACCGGCTCCGGGCGGCGACGCGGTATTGGCGAGGCCATCGCGCGCAAGCTCGCGGGCGAAGGATGCCGCATCGTGCTCTCGGATATAGGTCGCGCCCGCGATGCCGCGACCACGGCGGCGCATGTCGGCGAGCACGATGAAATGGAGGGCATCGCGCGGGAGTTGCGCGCCGGAGGCGCGCAAGTGGCCACCGCCGCATGCGACGTACGCTCGCCCCCGGAGATCGAAGCGCTCGCCGAGGCGGCCGTAAGGGCGTTCGGCGGCATCGACATATGGGTGAACAACGCCGGCATCGGCTACATCATGAAGCCGCTGCTCGACGTGCAGGAGGCGGACTGGGACGCCGTCATCGATGTGAACCTGAAGGGCTGTTTCTTCGGAACCCAGTCGGCGGCGCGGCGGATGATCGCGCAGGGCAGAGGCGGGCGGATCGTCAATATCGCCAGCCAGGCCGCCAAATCCGGATTTCCGCACGCGCAGGCGTACACGTCCTCGAAGCATGGCCTCGTGGGCCTCGCGCGTTCGGCCGCCGTCGAACTCGGACCGCACGCCATTACCGTGAACAACGTCTGTCCCAATCACGTCACCACCGGGCTCGGCGCCTGGCAGAACGAGTACTTCGCCAAAGTCGTCGGCGCGGCGAGCACGGCGGAGTATCTGAAGGCGATGGCCGATCGCATTCCGTTGCGGCGCGCCGGTCTGCCTGAAGATACCGCTAACGCGGTGGCATGGCTCTGCTCGGACCAGGCGGCCTACATCACGGCGGAAAGCATGAATGTAAGCGGTGGCGAGGAACCGCATTGAGCGCGATTGTCGTCGTGGCTGTCGCAGGCGCCTCGTGCGCCATCATTCTCAACGGAGACGATCGATCATGATTTCGCGGCTTCTTACGCTGGCGCTTGTCGCGCTATCGGCGTCCGGTTGCGCGACAAGCGCGCCCGCGTGGCCCGCTGCTACGACTTCGGCGTCCATGACCGTGGCGGCAAACCCGCTCGATCTGCGCCGCACGACGCTGGTCGTCCGCGATATCGAGAAGTCGCTCGCGCTCTATCGCGACGCGCTTGGGATGACGGTCGAGTACGATCAGGTGTTGACCTCGCCCGGCCTCGGGCGTGCGCAAACCGATGGTGTCAACCGCTCCAGGCTCGTGCTGCTGAAGGCCAACAACAACTACATCGGCATGCTCGGGCTGTGGCAGTTTCTCGATCAGACGGACGCTGATCGCCGTCCGCCTGACGCTGCGGACTTCACGCCCGGCGACATCGTGCTCTTGTTCAACGCCGCCGACATCGAGCGCGCCTTCGCAGCCGCGCGCGCAGCGCCGGGTGTTCTCGTCATTTCCGAGCCGAAGTTGCGGCGTTATCCGTCGCCGGCCGGCGATATCGAAGTGATGGTTAGCATGCTCGTGGACGGCGAGGGCCACACCATCGAACTCAACAAGCTGATCCGTGATCCGCGTCAGCCCGCGACCCGTTGAAGCGCATTGAATCGACCCGCATTTGACAAATGATATACCAAATGGTTCCGATGAGCGCCTAACCGAGGACCGAGCGCCGCCGTCACCTTGAGTTCGTTCCGCATTCTGGGGAGTTTCGCATGCGCAGTATGTTGATGGCGTTGGCTGTCGCGGCGACCGCGTCCGGCCTCCTATGGGCCGATGCGGCTCCTGCCGCAGCGCAGCCGCGAGACGCAGCGATCGATTTATCGACACCCTCCGGCGCGCTGGCCGCGATGCGGCGGCTCTGGTGCACGGAGACTGACGGCGAGCCCGTCTACTGGTTCTGGCAGGGCGACGCCTATTCGCGGCGGATGGGCGAGCGCGACAAACTCCTGTTCCGGGTTCAGGGACTCAATGTCCGGACCTGCGGCCGCGTTACAGATCCTGTGCGTGGAGAGGGCTTCCGGTCCGTCTCGCGCGAACTCCTGATCTACCTGGACCCGCAAACCGGCCAGCCGCTCTCGAAGTGGACCAACCCATGGTCGAACGAGGTTGTGGACGTCCTCCATGTCGCCAACGATCCGGTGAACGGCGACTTCTTCGTCAAGACACGCGACGGCGCGCCGCTGACTTGGACCGCCAAATCCATCGCGGGGCGCTGGTACATGACCAGCACGATCCCACTGTTCTACACAAGCCCGCTTGGGGGCGACTATCAGGCGGAGGTCGGTGGGACTTATCGCGCCACCGAGATGTTCAACTTCATGGGCGATCTGGCCAATCTGACGGCCCGTCGAACGCACTCTGCTGAAGTTGATGTGGGCTGGGTGCGGATGTCGGATTGGCTGCCCTGGATGAAGATGGGTGGACGCGAAGGCGTCATCTACATGCACACTGCCGGGCGTAAACTCGCCCGCTGGGAAGACGTGTCGCAGACGCTACGGGACGAGGTCGCGCGCAACTACCCGGCGTATCGCAATCCGCCGCCGGTCGATGATCGTCGTCCCAATGTGACGAGCTGGTCCTATTACCGCTCGGTGCGCGAGGGGCGCGAGGCGGCGCCTAAGCGCAACTAGCCTCAAAAACGGGGAGCGGCTGTGTCGAGCAGACCTCTGGTGTCGCGACGCGCCGCTCTCTCGGTGGCGGGTCTTTTGCTCGCGTCGTGCGCCGCGCAAGCGCAAATCACGCCGGAACACGCGCTAGGCGCGCTCGCGCGACAAACAACTCTTGACGGTCGGGCGATCGTCGCCGCTGCGCACGCGGCGGCGGGCGGGGATGTCTGGGTGCGCCCTCGCACGCTGCACATGGTCGGGGAGGCGGTCTTTTACGAACGCGAGGGCGAGGTGCGTCACGAGCGTTACGAGATGTGGCGCGCGTTTCCATCTATGCGTTCGGCGGCCCATGCTGCAGACGGGCGGGTGCGCATCGAATCCTGGCGTGAGGGGCGCCGCGCGCTGCTGCTCACATTTGACGGCGCCCGTTCCTACACTGCGGCGGGTCCGCTACCGGCCTCGGAAGCGGACGCGCAGTGGTCGGAGAATTTCGGGTTCGGCGTCATCCGGTATGCGCTCAACGAGGGCTTTGTCGCGGCGCGGATGCCGGACGATCTTGTGGACGGCCGGCCTGTTTTCGTCGTCCGTGTGACTGATCCGGCCGGTCAGCGGACACTGTTCTCCATCGCCCAGGACGATTACCTCATCCTTCGCGTCGGGTTTTCGACCCCTCGCGGCTGGCACGAACGGACCTATTCGGACTTCTTCAAGCGCCCGAAATCGCCCTGGATGCAGCCGGGAAGGGTTCGTTTGACCTACAATGGCGTGAAACAGAATGAAATCTTCTGGCGATCCTTCACGTTGAACGAAGAGATGCCCCAGTCCCTGTTCATTGTGGACGCGCCCGGCTAGCGCGCCGACGTCGCTGTCCTGCCGGTGTCACGACCGTGTCATGAATGCAACGTGGATCAGCGATTCGCCGGGCTGCGATCACGCAGCGACAGGCCGCGCTTGCGCCAATTGATATACCAATTAGCATCGCCCAACGATACGACAAGCCCGGTCACGGGGCGGCGATCGCTTAGGGGAACACCATGAAGAACCGTTTCAACCTGTTTCGGACGGTCGCCGCAGCGACGCTTTTGACGGGCATCGCGCCAGGCCTCGCCGCCGCCCAGCAGCCTGCTCCTCCGTCGTCGGGCGCAGAAAACGACACCAACGATACGATCATCGTGACGGCTCGGAAGAAGGAGGAGGCGCTCCTTGATGCGCCGGTTTCGGTGTCCGCCTTCGGCGCAGCCGACATAGACCGGCTCCAGTTGACTTCAATCGACGACGTGGGTCGCTTCGCACCGGGCCTGAGCTTCTCGAAGACATTCGGCCGATCGACGGACAGGCCCGTGGTGCGTGGCCAATCCAATGTGCTGGCGAACGTACAGTTCGGCGTCGAATCCGGCGCTGCGTACTTCGTTGACGGCATCTATTACCCTGGATCGATCCAGTCGCTCGACTTCGGCGACATCGAACGGGTCGAGGTCATCAAGGGCCCGCAGTCGGCGCTCTACGGTCGCAACACCTATTCCGGCGCCATCAACTTCGTGACGCGTGATCCCGGAGCTGCTTTCGCGGCCAACGCGTCGGTTCGCGCGGGTGAGTTTGGCGAGCACGAAGAGCGCGCATCGATCGGCGGCCCGCTCGCCGAAGGCGTCGGCGCCCGCATTTCCATCCGTAACTACGAATATGACGGTGAATGGACGAACTCGGTCACCGGCAAGACGGTCGGCAGCGAGTCCACGTTCGCGATCTCCGGTGCGCTGCAATGGGACATGACGCCGAACCTGTCGATGCGCGTGCGTGGCTCGTTCAGCCATGACGATGACGGGCCGCTGCCGCTCTTCCTGCAGTCGGCGACGTCTAACAACTGCATGCCGGGCTGGCGCTCGCTTGCCGCGTGGACGCAGTCGGGCTCGACCAATCGCAACCAGTATTTCTGCGGCGTCATCCGGCCTGGAACGGTGGCGCTCAACACGGATGCCGTCGCCGGCCCGGTGCCGCCAACGGCCGGCGTGCCCGCAACATTCACGGCGCCGTTCCCGCCCTTCACGGTGCGCAACAACTACAACACTGCGGACGGTACAGCCTTCGACGGCATCGAACGAGATGTCGCCTTGTTCAGCGCCGCCTTCGACTGGGACATCGGCGGCACGGGTTGGATCTTCGATCTGTCCTATGGCGCGCGGAGCGAAACGGAAAAGTTCGGGACGGACTCCGATCACAGCTCCGTAAACTTCATCCTCGCGCCGGGAACAGAGGGGTTCTTCGCCAACACGGCCAAGGATGATGTGAACGACTATTCGATCGAAGCACGCCTTTCGAGCCCGGCGGACAAGCGAATCCGCGCATCGATCGGCACGTTCTTCTACCATCAGGAGAATGTCGGAAACGACATCACATTCACCGATCCAGACGGCGAGTCGACACTCGACGACACATCCACGACGGAAAATGAGGCCGTGTTTGGGCTTGTCGAAGCGGACCTTCTCGAAAATCTGACCGTCACTTTGGAAGGCCGGCAAGCCACCGAAACAAAGACCATCGCTGACAACTTAACCGCCGGCCTTGCGCCGACGTTCAATGCGACGGCCGAGTTCGACAATTTCACGCCGCGAGCGACCGTTCGCTGGAAGCCGACCGAAGACATGAACATCTATGCGATCTACTCGCAGGGCGTGAAGCCGGGTGGCTTGAACGGCTCGATTGGCGCGACGGTCGGGCGTCCCACGTACGATCAGGAAGAATCGACGAACTTCGAAGTCGGTCTGAAGGCGGAGTTGTTTGACGGCAGACTGAGCTTCGCCACTGCGGGATACTTCATCGAGTCGTCTGACGTTCAGCTCACGACGCCGATCGCGAGCCCGACGGGCGCGTTGAACTCAATCGTCACCAACCAGGGCCAGGGCGAGACCTACGGCTTCGAAGTCGAAGCCAACTTCGACTTCAACGACTTCCTGCGGGCAGGGGTTTCCTACTCCTACACCCGTCCGGAGTTCACTGAGGGCTGCGACGAGGACCAGTGGACCTTGACGTCCGGCGGCGGAAGGCTGGCCTTCCAGCCCGACGGGCGCACGCCTGACCTGACCCGCTCGACCTCCTACAATCCGCTGACGGGCGCGGCGCTCGCCAACGGTTCGCTTGGATCATGCTCGATCGCTGGGAAACGCTTCCCGCTCGTTCCTGCGCATCAGGCCAGCTTCAACGCTGAATGGCGCCAACCGATCGGCGAGGAGCGTGAGTTCTTCCTCGGCGGCGACGTGTCTTACGAATCCTCGAAATTCGTCCAGGTGCACAATCTCGCCGAGACGGGATCAACCACGCTGATCAACGCGCGCGGCGGTTTCGAGTTCGGCAACTGGACGCTTGCCGCCTACGGCAAAAATCTGGGTGACGAGGACACCATCACGCTCGCCACCCGCTGGCTGCAGATCCCTTACTCCACGGGATTCACCACCAACATCGCGCCCGGCGAAGTCCGCACGCCGCCGGTCACTGGCCCGATCACCAATCTGGGCGCATCGCGGTCCTTCCCGCGGGCGTTCTTCGGGGGACTGCGTCGCGGCCGCACCTTCGGGGTCGAGCTGAAGTGGCGCTACTAGGCGCCGCCCAGCTGGCGCAGGCCGGCCGAGGCTTTTAGGCAAATCGTGTGGCCCGGCGAACCCTCGTCGGGCCACTTTTTTTGATCACCGTCTCGGAGACACATCATGCGCGCCGCATTGATCGCACTGGCTCTGACGCTCTTCGCCGGCGGCGCGGGCGCGCAGCAGGCAGATCGCGCGCCACCGACGCATGCGAGCATGATGCGTCAAGTGCTCGACCAGGACATGGCGCTGTTCCTGAGCTGGTTTGAAGGCCGCTTCGACAACGATCGCCAGGTCTTCTTCGATCGCGACCTGATGACGCCCGAGGACGCGCGTAACGGCCGCCTTCATTCCATATTCCGCAAACTCGATCTGCCCGCGTTCGGAGCGAACGTGTTCTACGTCGAGCAATACAGCGATAACGACCCCGCGAAGATCGGCCGCCAGCGCATCTACGTGTTCACACCGGACTATGACGAAGGCGCCGTACGCCTCACCGTCCACGTGCCGCCAAACCCGGAGGCGCTGGTTGGCGCATGGCGGGAGCCCGCAAAACTCGCCGGGTTGACGCCGCAACAGACGACTGTCCATCCCGGTTGTGATGTCTGGTGGAAGCGTCAGGCGAACCAGTTCCACGGCTACATGCGCGCCGGCGCCTGCCGCATGCCCTCACAGCGCTCCGGCCGGACGATCATCGTGACCGATGGCCTCGTTCTCAGCCAAAACGAAATCTGGATCCGTGACGCGGCCGTCGATACGCGCGGCGCCTATGTGTACGGCAATCGCGCCGGCGTGCATTCCAAGCTGCGTCGCGTGCGGGCGTTCTCGTGCTGGGCGTCCGTGCTGCGCGGCGCTCGCCACGGCGATAGCGGCGCCGATCAAGACGACTGGTTCTTCACACGCGATGTCTGGATCCACGACCAGGGTGGCGAGGCCGTCATCCGCACCGACGAGACGCCGGCCCGCGAAATTCGCCTCAAGCTGCGTCGCGTGGAATGGCCGTGGGGCTCAAACCGTCCTTCTCTGACGCTCTACGTGCACGAAGGCGCCAACGAACGCGCAGTCTCCTACGCATGGGGCGAGTACGACGCCGAACGGCTGGGCCTGAACTTGCGCTGGCTGCAGGTCAGCTGCACGCACGCGCCGCAATCGCTTTTTTAGCGTCGGTATCCACGGACGCGAGCGGAAACGTTGGTCGCGATACAGGTCGACGGCGCTGTGTTGAGCGTTCAGGCCGCGGTCTAAGACCTGACTTCCCTCCAGCGTTGGGAACGTCCTTAGGCTCAATGTGATGGCTTCAGGCGCGGGACGCCGAGGGGCGCCTCACCATAAGTCCGGCATTTCGGAAATCGGTTGGTACGCGCCCAATCGAGTGTTGAAAACATGGTGGAGCCGAGCGGGATCGAACCGCTGACCTCGTGAATGCTATTGGGCGGCCCCGTATTTCTCCTGTTGGCCGGCCGTCCAGAGGGCCTTGGGCATGCCGCCGCTGGGTAACTTTGCGCGTGCGGACCAAGTGCGGACCAACGGACAAATCGGGGGGGCTGGTTAGCTCTAACTCATTGATTTTATGGCGCACCCGACAGGATTCGAACCTGTGACCTCTGCCTTCGGAGGGCAGCGCTCTATCCAGCTGAGCTACGGGTGCGGAG
>Ga0247843_1002181_pt1 | contig 36737 bp, 33 predicted proteins | sample LaCruzMarch2017__FD_192420 | JGI IMG/M metagenome (GOLD analysis project Ga0247843, IMG submission 192420) | Freshwater microbial communities from meromictic Lake La Cruz, Castile-La Mancha, Spain - LaCruzMarch2017_8m | ecosystem: Environmental > Aquatic > Freshwater > Lake | place: Spain... | reverse complement strand
CTCGCCCTCGTGCTGCACGCTCACCTTCCGTGGGTGCGGCATTCTGACCACGACCGCTTTCTTGAAGAATACTGGTTGTTTGAGGCTGTCGCCGAGTGCTACCTGCCGCTTTTGAGACTGATCCGGGGTTGGGACCGCGATGGTGTGGATTGGCGGTTGAGCCTGGGGATTACTCCGACCCTCGCCGCCATGTGGGCGGATCCGCTGCTGCGTTTTCGGACCCAACGGTATCTGGCCGAGCGACGTGACCTGGCGCGGATGGAATGCGAGCGCACTGTCCTGATTCCTGAACTGCAGGCGGTGGCTCGGTTTCACGGTGAGTTTTACGACCAAGTCTGGGACGAGTGGGAAGCCTGCGGAGGGAATCTTCCGGGGGCCTTTGCAGCCTGGGCGAAGTCGGGAAGGCTGGAGTTGCTCGCGGGCCCGGCCACGCATCCCGTGCTGCCCCTGCTGGCCATCGAACCTGGGAGCCTCCGGGCTCAATTGCGTCTGGGACTTCGCGAGCACGAGCGCCAATTCGGCCATCGCCCCTTGGGGCTCTGGCTCCCGGAGTGCGCCTGGTCTCCCGCGTTGGAGCCATACCTGATGGCCGAAGGCGTCCGCCACACCGTCGTGGAGACCCATGGCCTCCTGAATGGTTCGCCTCCGGCACCCTCTGCGATCTTCCTTCCGGTTCGCAGCCCAGAAGGAATCACTGTTTTCGGGCGCGACCCTCTCAGCGCCCGACAGGTCTGGAGCCGTCAGGGCGGATACCCTGGAGACCCTCGATACCGTGAATTCCACCGGGATCTATCCGATGAGGCGGAGTGGGAATCCGTGTCGCGGTTTCTCCCCGGAGCCGGGGTTCGCTACCCCAGCGGACTCAAGTACCATCGAGTCACCGGCGGTGGCGCAGACAAGCTGCTCTACGATCGCTCCAAGGCCCTGCAAGCAGTTGGGGAGCATGCGGCCCATTTCTTGTCGCAGCGGCAGGACCAGCTTCGACAAGCCCGGGCAGGACTCACTCGGACGCCGGTGGTGGTGGCCCCTTACGATGCCGAACTTTTTGGCCATTGGTGGTTCGAAGGGCCGGAGTTTTTGGACGGCGTGATGCGTCAGGCTTCGCGCTTTGGCATCGGTCCACAAACTCTCTCGGGAGCTGCCAGTGACAGCGCCCGGTCGTGGGTGTCCCAGCCTGCCGAGTCCAGTTGGGGGGCGGGCGGGTATCTGGGGGTTTGGTTGGACCCGTCCAACGCGGATCTCCAGCCGCGACTACGGTCGGCCGGGGCGAGGATGGTTTCAGTGGCCCGCGCGGCCATCACCGCCAGTCAATCCGGCGATTCCAACGGTGGGTGTCTGGGTGATTGGGCTCGGAAGGCGGGCAGAGAACTGCTGCTGGCACAGGCCAGTGACTGGCCCTTCCTGATCCGCATGGGCACCGCCCGGGCTTATGCACGCCGACGCGTTGAAGGCCACCTGCGGGCTTTCGATGACCTTGCCAAGGCCGTCCTCAGCGCCAACGGGAACCACCTCGGGTCGGAACGAGAGTCTTGCTGGCCCGGGGACGGCTTTCCGGAGCCGGATCTCGGATGGTGGTGGTCGTCAGGAGACAGCCATCTCTGAGTGCTTGGACCCACTTTGCGGTTCATTCCGCTCATCGGTGCCGTGCTATTTCCGACCAGGGATTGTTTTAGGTCGGAAAAATTCGGGCCACCCCGACGGAGCCTGCGGCCGGAATCCATAGTGGGGACTCTTGCTCGGTAACCGCTGTCCAGAGTCCATAACTCAGGCGTTGACGATTTGTCTCTCGGGTCGCTTGATCTGTCTCAAACCCTTAGACTGTCGTTCAACAAATCTTTTTGCATGAATCCCTATCCTGCATTTCCCTCCGGCCGCGGGCGCAATCAGCGCGACGGCTTCACCCTCATCGAGTTGTTGGTGGTCATTGCCATCATCGCCATCCTTGCCGGAATGCTACTGCCGGCTTTGTCCAAGGCGAAAGACAAGGCCTTGGCAACCATCGACTTGAGCGGTTGCAAACAAATCATGCTCAGTTCCCACATGTTTGCCTCCGACAACCAAGATGACCTGCCGGGTCCGACCTGGGGCCTCACTGGTTGCAGAACCGGCTGGGCCTATTCCGCGGTCAACGACGGAAGTGCCCCGTCCCAGACTCCGGGTCAAGCGGTGCCGGCATCGATTCCTGATGGCGCCGGCGACAATAAGCCGCCGCTGAGCGCAGGTTCCAGGTCCCTGGCGCAGCAGCCCTTCTTCATGATGGGGCAGTTGGGACGATTCCTCACCACCCCGAAGGTGCTGTTCTGCCCCAAAGATTTGAACGAGGTCGCCGGCGCCAAGAAGAACGAATGGGCTGGCCGCAGCGTCAAGATCACCAGCTACACCTTCAACGGCTGCATCATCGATCTGGGTGCTTTTCAGGGTTACGAAACGGGCAAAGCCCGAAAGCTCTCGGCGTTTCGTCCCGTGGACATCCTGTTCTGGGAAACGGCCGAGGGTGATCCCTTCCTTTTCAATGACGCGGGCAACCAACCGACCGAGGGTATCTCGCAGCGCCACCGCGCTTCGGCCTACAGGCGCGGCGTCCTCAATCAGAACTGGGGTGGTCAGTCGTCCATTGGCCGCATGGATGGCAGTGCCAATTTCATCCGGTTCAATGACTTCACCATCATGGCTGGCGGGACTCCTCAAGGAATGCCTGCGGGTCTGAGGGCCATCCCTCAGAGAGACGATAACAATCACGTCTGGATCGGACCGGCCTACAAAAATTGATCGTTACCAACGGTCCGGTACACTCCGAACACCATGAAACAAGGATACTGTCTATTGTTGCTGTCGTTGGGTTTGGTCGCTGCTTGCTCCAAGAAAGAGGAAGCTGCTTCTGCCCCAGCAGCAGCCGAGCCGGCTCCGGCTGCCGCTGCTGCCGAGGCCGCACCGGCTGCCCCCGCCGAAGCCGCTCCGGCCGCTGAGCCGAAACGCAACTGGGATGCAGTCGTGGCTGAAGTAGCCCGTATCCGCGCCATGCGACCCCTGCCGGACGACAAGCGGGCTCGCATGCTTCAATTGCAGGATGAGCTGATGGCGGCCTCGAATTCCGATCCCGCCGCCCGAGAAGCCTGGGCCAACTTGTCTCGCATCATCAACAATCGCTGAAGGTCCGCTGACACTTCCCTGATTGCGGGCGTCCGGAGAACCCGGGCGCCCCTTTTGTTTTTTAGACCCATGACCCGAAGGACGGTCATCTTGTTGGCGGTGTTGCTGGCGTTGGGCGCGCTCGCTGTCTGGCGACGCGGACCGGCATCCACCGCTGCGGTCCGGCAACAGGACGCCCAGGCCGAGGCGGCAGCGCGCAAGTTCATGGCCCTCCGTGAGGCGGAAGAGCGGGCCGATCGTGAGGTTTGGTCATCGACCCTGCCGGCAGTCCGCATCGAACAGGAGGTGGTTCTCGGTGTGGAACGGGCGATGCGGGAACGGAAGATCGATTCCGGGGTGCTGCCCGATCTGTCTGCGCGGATTTCTGCTCCGGCCGGTGGCTCGTTGCGGTGGATGCAAGTTCGGTTGATGCGGGTCCGCTCTCATTCGCTGACCGGGGGAATCGCCTCGGGATTTCTGTCCGACCTGGAGTCGGAAGTGGTCTTGGAATTGCCGGGCGAGGGGAACTCTTCGCGTTCGATTTGGACTGCGCGCTTTCTGGCCGAGGCGGAGTGGTCGAACGGTGAACCACCCCGGCTTCAGGGATATCGCTTCGTCGAGCCCCCCACGATCTTGAGCGGCACGCCGGTTTTCGAGCCCTGGGCGGATTTGCTCATTCCGACCAATGGCGTCGGCCTCTTCACAGACCCGCTGCTCTTCGAGTCCACGGTTCAGGGTCCACGGTTGCATCTGGCCGGCGCCGGGGTGACGGCCGTCCGGGTCGGGTCGGGGTGGAGCTGGGAGACGGCGGACATGGGGCCGCCCGACCGGGTCAAGGCGATCGTTCGGGCCGATCTGGATGGAGACGGCACCATCGAGATGGTGGTCGCCAATGCCTCCGGGATCCAGGTTCGGGGCCGCGACGGCTGGCGTCAGGTCTGGGTGGCCCCGGCCAAGCTCAGGCATCCGCAGTCCATCACCGCTGGCGACATCGATGGCGATGGCGACCTCGATTTGTGGGTCACCCAATACCGGTTGCCGTTCGTCAACGGGCAGTTCCCCACGCCGTACTACGATGCCAACGATGGATTCCCGTCCTACCTGCTGCGCAATGACGGAACACAGTGGTTGGACATCACCGAGGCCTCCGGTTTGGCGCCGAAGCGTCATCGCCGCACCTACAGCGCCTCGTGGCTCGATGTTGATGGCGATGGCGACCTGGACCTCGTCAACGTGAGTGACTTCGCGGGCTTGGATCTCCATCGCAATGACGGGCGAGGTCATTTCACGGACCTGACGCCGGGGCTTGGCCTGACGCGGCACGCCTTCGGCATGGCCCATGTGGTTTGGGATGCCAATCACGACGCGTTGCCCGATTTGCTCATGGTGGGGATGGACTCCCCGGTGGCTTCGCAACTGGAGGCCTTGGGATTGGGGCGGTCGGAGTTTCCTGGACACACGGTGCACCGCGGACCCATGACCTACGGAAATCGGCTCTTCATGGGTTCCCGAAGCCTCGGGATGGAATTGAGTCCCCTCTCCGAGGTCCTGCGTCGGGCCGGTTGGGCGTGGGGGACCGCAGTGTTGGATTGGAACAACGACGGCCGAGACGACATCCACCTGGTCAATGGACATGAGACCTTCGAAAGCCGCTCCGATTTCGAACGTCAGTTCTGGCAGCACGATGTCTACGTCGGCGGATCGACTCCGGATCCGGCGACCCAGCTTTACTTCATGCAAGCCAATGAGCGCCGTCGGGCTGCACGGCAGTCTTACGGTGGCTGGCAGGCCAACCGACTGTTCACCCAGACGGCAACAGGTTCGTTCGTCGAGAATGCTTGGATCCTGGGGGTCGCAGTGACTGAGGATTGCCGCAATGTGGTGGCCGGCGATTTCGACGAGGATGGACGGATGGATTTGGCCCTGACGACCTACGAACAATGGCCCGTGACTCGCCAAAGGCTGTTGATCTTCCGCAATCGTTCCGTCCAAAACGGACACTGGATCGGGTACCGCCTCGACACTCCGGCTCCAGGTTCCCATCTGGAAGTGACAACCCGGGAGGGCATCCGGCGCCACTGGTGGGTCAATGGAGACAGCTACCGGTCCCAGTCGGATACCGAGGCCCACTTTGGGTTGGGGAAGGGTGCCGAGGTCCTCAAGGCGGAGTGGGTGCGCCTGGGTGGGGCTCGCCAGGAGTTGCCCCGGACCCTCGACCGTTGGCATCGGATTAGCCTCCATCCCTGAGTCTGAGAAAAACCTTCAGGAGGTTCTGTTGACAATCCGGCTCCGAAGGGTGTCAGGCCGTGTCGGATCCGTGCCGCATATCCCGAAAGGGATATTTCATAGTCAAGGCGGCGATTCATGAGCTTTTTCGCGTAACGGGATTCCTATTGACCGCAAAGGCTTCAGTTGTGGACAACCTTAGGGACGTGACGGATCCGATCCGGCGCGACTCCGGAAAAACACATGGCGAGAACAGTGAGGAAGGCGGGCCCTGCGATCAAATCGGCGGCCAGTTCCAAATACGACGCGCACCACAAGGTGCTCAACACGACCTACGGCTCCTTCGCGGACTTGCGACGCGAGCTGGCCGACTCCAAGGAGAAGGTCTCCGAGCGGGAGAACGTGCTGAAGCTCTTTGCTACCTGCATGGATCCCCAGCGGGCCTTCCTGCTGCTGGACGACTACCTCGAGAAACTCTCCCTGAGCCGCAAGGACTTCGGTCAGTCGGAATGGTGGCCGCGGATGCAGTCCTCGACCGGCAAACCCCGTCTGGAGGAAGTGGCCATGCTGTTCTTGCGCAACAATCGGTCCCTGCCGACCGAATTGCTCCAGCACGCCAACTTCGAGAAGTTTGCGGCCGTCGAGCAGACCGAGAAGGAGACCGGCTTCGTTCAGGAGCTGGAGAACTGGCTCTTCCCCCCCAATCACACGCATCTCGACTCACCGCGAGCGGCCCTGCGGGTTGTTTGTGAACCGAAGCGGGACGACGAGAACTCCAACCAGTGGCGGTTGGCAGTCCATTTCTTCCTGTTCCGTTCCCGCTCTGGCGAGAAGGAGCGCTTTGTCTCCGACTTGTGCGACCTGCGCACCCGTGCGGCCCACGAGGCCGAACTCTTCCCGGCCGAAGACTGGCAGGTGATCGACTGGCTGCATGGGCACTGGGCGGAAAAGGTGCCCGAGGGGGAGATCATGCTGCTCGACGGCCCGGACTTGCTGACCTGGTTGGCCAAGTGGGCCCATGGACAGCGGCTCGAGCTGATGGGCAAGGCGACCAACCTCGACTTTGTGGGACGGGTGGCCGAATTGAAGCCGCGCTTGGAGACCATCGAGGGTGAGATGAGTTTTACCCATGTGCTGTCGCTGCCCAATGGGGTGAATCAGCCCTTGCCGGAATGTCAGTTCTTTGTCGGAGAGCCTCCGTTGGTGTTGGTGGGCAACGAGTTCTTCGTTCTGCGCAACGCCCCGCCGGCGACGTTGCTGGGCCCGTGGGCCCAGCGCCCGGTGGTCCCGGTGAAGCGGTTGTCGCAGCGCCTGCTCACCGAGCTGCGCCGCACCCAGGCCACGGAGCAACCCAACGCCAACTGGAGCGAGTTGTGCGAGACCCACACTGCCCGTCCGCAGTTTACTTTTGAACTGGCCGACGAGGTGGTCCGTGTCCGCCTCTTGGCCATTAGTGAAAAGGATGGTTCCGAGTGGCAATGGAATGGCCACGAATGGACGCGGGTGGTGGAACGCCAGGGAACCGAGAACCGTCCGGAACTCCTCGACGATCCGCGGCTTCTGCCGGCGATCCATTGGCTGCAACAGGCCGACTGGTTCACTCCGGAGCCGGGGCTTTGGGTGCTGGATGCCAATGAGAACTGCCTATCCCAGTTGGCCACGGCTTGGTTCGACCGCCCCAAGGACGCCGACTATCTGGGCAATCCCAGCTTCCAGCGCCTCTTCCTGAACCGCAAGTTGGTCAAGCCCAAGCTGGTGCTCAAGGGCTCCGGCATCGACTGGCTGGCCGTCAGCGCCGAATGGGAGGCCGAGGGCATGAAGCTCTCCAAGGCCGACTTGGAACGACTGGCTGCGGCCACCTCACGCTTCGTCAAGCTGCCCGATGGCGGTTGGGTGGAGTTGGACATCGACGCCAACCGCAAAGCCCACGAGACGGCAGCCACCCTGGGGCTCGACGGTCTCTCGGCCGACGCCCAGAAGACGTCCCTGGTTCACGCCACCCAGCTGGATGACACCACCCTGGATGCACTCGGTGCCAACAAGGTGGTCGCCGAATTGCGGGCCAAGCTGGCCAACTTCAAGGGGGTGCCCGAGACCAAGTTGCCGGCGAGCATTTGCGCCGATTTGCGACCCTATCAGCAGGATGGGTTCAACTTCTTGGCCAACCTCACCCGGCTTCGTCTGGGTGGAATTCTGGCGGACGACATGGGTCTGGGCAAAACCCTCCAGACCTTGGCCTGGCTCACCTGGCTGCATGAGAATGCCGCCAAGAAGGACAAGAAGCCGTCATTGGTTCTGTGTCCGGCCTCGGTGCTGCACAACTGGCGTCGGGAGGCCGAGAAGTTTGCCCCCAACCTCAAGGTGCTGGTGCTCCAGTCGGGCCAGCAGCGGCACAATTTGCGCAAGCAGATCCCTGACGCCGACATCGTGGTGACCAACTATGCCATCCTTCGCCGGGATTTGGAGGAGTTGGGCAAGTTTCACTTCCGGGCCCTCGTGCTCGACGAGGCCCAATTCATCAAGAATCCGACTGCCCAGGTGACTGTGGCGGTGAAGGAAATTGAGGCCGATCACCGTCTGGCACTGACGGGCACTCCGCTGGAGAACCGGATGCTCGACCTCTGGTCCATCGTCGACTTCTCGCAGCCGGGCTATCTCGGCAATCAGCAGAACTTCAACGAGATCTACGAATCGAAGGGCGACGGTCCGGAATGGGACGGTTCGGCCAAGCGCCGTCGTCTCAGCGCCAAATTGCGCCCGATCATGCTGCGCCGCGTGAAGAAGCAGGTGGCCAAGGACCTGCCTGACCGCATCGAGGAACGTCGCGACTGCGAGCTCGACGACGATCAGCGCAAGCTCTACCTCGCTGAGCTGCGTCGCAGCCGCGAGCAGGTCATGAAGACCATGCAGGAGAAGGGTGTGGCCAAGTCGAAGATGCACGTGCTGGCCGCGCTGACCCGTCTGCGCCAGATCTGCTGCCATCCGAGGTTGGTGGGCAACGATTGCGTCTCCGGAAAGACTGAGACCCTCTTCGAATTGCTCGAACCCATCTTGGCTTCCGGCAACAAGATCCTGCTGTTCTCCCAGTTCGTGGAGATGCTGAAGCTCTTGGAGGCCGCCTGCCGGGAGCGGGGCATCAAGACCCACATCCTGACCGGCGAAACCAAGGGGCGCATGGAGGTGGTCAATGCCTTCCAGGCTGATCCTGAACCGTGCGTGTTCCTGCTGTCGCTCCGAGCGGCGGGCACGGGCCTGAATCTCACCAACGCCAGCTACGTGGTGCTCTACGATCCGTGGTGGAACCCGGCTGTCGAGGCGCAGGCCATCGATCGTTCGCACCGTATTGGTCAGACCCAGACGGTGATGGCCTACCGGTTGATCACCCCGGGCACCGTCGAAGAGAAGATCTGGGATCTCCAACAGCGCAAGTCGGCCACCATCGCTGACGTGCTCGGTGAAGAGGGCTTTGCCAGCAACCTCTCCAAGGACGACCTCGAGTACCTCTTCAGCGAGGACTGAACCACGGGCCCTTTGGATGGCATCGAGGCCGTGCGGACCGTTTCAAGCGGGGCGCGCGGCCTCTTCGCTTGTGGCCAGCCTCAGGTCTTGAGCCGTTCTGCAGGAGCAATGCTGGGGGAAGGGTTCGTCTATCAGTAACCCATGAGGGTTTGTGGAACTCCACTTTCCCAGCGTGGTTGGCTCCAATCAGTCAGGGTTCGTAGAGACCGGCTTCTTGCAGTTGTGCTTTGAAAGCCTCCACCCGCGCCGGGAAGTACCGGTGGACGATCCGATCGACCTCCGGCTTCCAATGTCCCTCCACCGTGTAGGTTTCATAAGGGCCTTCTCTGTAGCGATGGATTCGGTTCCGGTAGTCGCCCCATCGCAGAGCTTCCGCGAACAGGGCCTGCTCCAATCGATCGGCCATGGAACAGCATCGGGCGGCCGATGAAGGGCGGTCGATGAAGCGTGGGAGCAATCTCCGCAGGGACAGGTTTCGGGCGATTGCCTCGACAGAGCCATCGAATGCGGGCGAGTTTTCGCCCCATGACCGTTCGGGACACCCTGTCGTGGATTACCGGGACGCTTCAATCGGCCGGCATCGAGTCTGGCGAGGTCGAGGCGGGCTGGATGCTGTGGCGGTTGACGGGGGACAATCCGGTCCAGTTGCGCCTTCGCGGGGATCGGTGGGTTTCATCGGAACACCGGCTCCAATTGGAAGCGTGGGTCCAGCGTCGGTGTCGGCGTGAACCGCTCCAGCACCTGCTGGGAGTAGCGCCCTTTTTGGACTGGGAAATCGAGGTTTCAGCAGATGTTTTGGTGCCACGCCCCGAGACGGAAGTGCTGGCCTTGAAGGCACGCGAATGGCTCCGGCAACGGTCCGGTGGTGTTGCCCGCCGACCGGCGAAGGCTCTAGACATCGGCACCGGCTCTGGCTGTTTGGCCATCGCCCTGGCCGACCTTCCTGGGGTGTCGGTGCAGGCGATCGACGTGTCGGAAGCGGCCTTGCGCGTGGCGCGATCCAATGCGACCCGACTTGGATTCCCGGACATCGATTTCCTGCATCGAGACTTGAGAACTCTGTCCGTAACCGCGTTCCAAGATCTGGACCTGATCGTGTCCAATCCGCCGTATATCCCGAGCGAGGAAATTGCCGGATTGGATCCCGAGGTGCGCGACCACGATCCTCGACTGGCTCTGGACGGTGGGGCCGACGGTTTGGAGTTTTACCGCATCTTGGCCCGCCAGGGTCGGCACTGGTTGCAGGCCTCCGGTTGCCTGATGCTCGAATATGGCGACGGACAAGCTACGGACTTGATTCGGCTCTTCACCGAGGAGGGCTGGGGCGAGATTTCACCAGAGAAAGACTTGAGCGGGCGCGAGCGGATTCTCATCGTCCATCCATCGGCCGCTCGTGCGATCTGAATCCACCAACCCACGCGGGCGTCCCCGGTTCATCAATCCATGGATAGTTTTTTGATCGAAGGCGGACTCCCCTTGAGCGGAGAAGTAACCATCAGCGGCTCCAAGAATGCCGTTCTCCCCATCTTGGCGGCGACGTTGCTCACGTCCGAGACCTGCATCATCCGACGGGTGCCCGACCTCAGCGACGTTGGTTTCATGCTCAAGATCCTCCAGTCCCTTGGAGCTGAGGTGACCCGTGATGGCGGCACCTTGACCATCCGAGCTGCGAAGATCTCCGGCCGCGGTGATTATGAATTGATCCGCAAGATGCGGGGATCGATTTGTATTCTGGGGCCGCTTTTGGCGCGCCTGAAGGAGGCCGTGGTGTCGTTGCCCGGAGGCTGCGTGATTGGCACGCGGCCGATCGATCTCCACCTCAAGGGGTTGCGTGGCTTGGGTGCCCAGGTCGAAGTGGAAGCCGGTTATGTGCGCGTGCATGCGCCGCGTCTGGAGGGACAAATGATCTTCCTCGGCGGTCGCGTCGGTCCGACCGTTCTCGGGACGGCCAACCTGATGATGGCCGCCACGCTGGCCTCCGGCATCACGGTCATCGAGAGCGCCGCCTGTGAGCCCGAAGTGGTGGATCTGGCGGATTTCCTCATCGCCATGGGGGCGAAGATCACTGGCGCCGGCAGTCCAACAATCACCATCCATGGCGTGAAGGCGCTGCACGGGGCCGACCACGAAGTCATCGCCGATCGCATCGAGGCGGGTACCTTCGCTGCCGTGGCTGCAGCGACCGGCGGTGAAGTCACCCTGCGCGGGGCCCGGCCAGATCACCTCGGGGCAGTGCTCGACAAGTTGCAGGAGGCCGGTGCCGAGATCCGTCGGGCCGCCGGAGTCCTCACGGTGCGGGGCACGGGTTCCATCAAGCCCATCGATATCACCACCATGCCGTACAGCGGCTTCCCCACCGACATGCAAGCTCAGTTGATGGCCTTGGCCTGTCAGGCTCCCGGCACGAGCATCATCACCGAGCGCATTTTCGAGTCACGCTTCATGCATGCCTCGGAACTCATGCGTCTGGGTGCGGATATTGCCATCGAAGGCCCGAGTGCTATCGTTAAAGGAGGTCGACCTTTGAGTGGTGCTCCGGTGATGGCATCCGATCTTCGGGCTTCTGCGGCGCTGGTGATTGCTGGGCTTGCTGCCATGGGCAGCACTCAGGTTCACCGGGTTTATCATCTGGATCGCGGCTATGAGCGGATGGAACTGAAACTCCAGAAGCTCGGGGCCCGGATCCAGAGAATTCCCGGTGAGTGACCGGCAGATTCTGGCAGGTGGGTGATGAAGTGTGTGCTCCGTGAAATTCGTGCTGCTATTTCTGTTGGTGGCCACGGTGGGATTCGGTGTCTACCGGATCTCGCTGATCTACCGTTCGATCCCCTCGGACGAGCAGGCTCGCGGAAATGCCCGAGAAACTGCCACCCCGGTGGTGGGCGATGAACCGCTGCCCGGCCTGTCACCGCCGCTGGAGGCCTCGTTGGCAAACGCCACGCAGGCTGGTCCGCAGGCACTCCGCCAATGGCTCAACCAAAACGGGGCCTGGGTTCCTGAACCCCGGTTTTCTGCCATCCAGCTCGACTACGCACAAATGTTGGTTCGCACCAACCCGGCCGAGGCCCGTCGGATTTACGCCGCTGTGAAGGCCCGAACCCCGGCCAACTCACCCCTGGCTTCCCGCCTGAAGCAACTTTCCCGAACGTTCGAGTGATTTCATGGACATTGTTTTCAACTGCCCCCATTGCGGCCTCAGTCTCGAGGTCGACCAAGACGCCGCCGGTCAGCAATTCGACTGCCCGACCTGCCAGAAGCCGGTGACCGTGCCGACAGCCGCCGCCGTGCCCCTCAAGACAGCCCCGGTCGGGACAGCTGTCTTGCCTGCGTCACCGCGTGACGAAAAACGCATGGCGGTTCCAGCCTCCCAGAAACCGGTCGGGTCCCTGATCCAAAAACCCAACAAGTCGCTGGAACTGGCGGCCAAGGAATCGAAGCCGGGGATGCGGGTGAAGACCCTCCGCCATTCCGATTTCAAGGAGGTAGGTAAGGACAAGTTCGACGAGGTGGTGTCGGATTTCCTCAACAAGATCGGCGATCAAGCCATCGTGAGCATCACGCCGATCCAGTGCAGCTACCTCGACACCGGCACCCAGAAGCTCCTGCCCGACTTCGGTGTCATGGTCATTTACCGGGGCTAAACCGGTTTCGCTGCCGCGGCCCTGAATTCCGCACCATGGGGGATCTTGGAATGACGCCCTGGTTGGTGATCGCCCTCCGGGTGATTTCCAACCCGTGCTCCAATGCCCTCCAAAAGGCCTTGGCGAGCAATGGTTGGCCGGCGCCGGTTCTGCTGGCCTTCACACATGGGGTGCTGGGTCCGGTGGCCATGGTGATCCTGCTCCGGGCAGGCGATTCGCTGGGTTGGGTTTTCTGGTCCTGGAGCCTGCTGTCCGCCGCCCTGGCGGTGGCGGCCAACTGGCTCATCATCGAGGCCGTTCGACGATCGGATCTTTCGTTGTTGGGCCCCATCAATGCCTACAAACCCTGGGTGAGCCTGCTTCCTGGTTGGTTGCTGCTGGGTGAGCAACCCGTCGGTTGGCAATGGGCCGGCATGGCGTTGGTCCTGGCAGGCAGCCTCCTGTTGGGTGGAACGGGAGGTTCGGCCGGCCGTCCAGGGTCGTTGTTCTTGGATCGAGGGGTCCAACTTCGCTTCTTGGCGTTGGTGTTTTCGGCCGCCGAAGCGGTGACCTTGAAACGGGCGTTGGCGGTTTCCGATCCCGCACGGGCCTTCGCTGGATGGGTGCTGCTGGGTTTTTTGGTGGCCGTCCCGTTCGCCTGGAAAGCCCGCGGAGCCTGTCCCAACACCCGGGCCGCCGTCGCAAGCAGTTTGCCGTCCGGACTGACGCTGGCGTTGACGACCGGGCTCATGCAGGGCTGCACCTTTGTGATCCTGGATTTCTTGCCCACGGGGATCGCGTTGTCGTTCTTTCAATTGTCGGCGGTGCTCAGCGTCTTCTTGGGGCGGGCCTTTTTTGGGGAACCCCAGTTTGCTCGCCGGTTGGCGGGAGCCTGCGTCATGTCATTGGGTGCCGCGATCCTGGCCGGGGCTCGATGAACTCCAGACCGAGTTTGGATGAAACGTTTCTCGGCGTGACAGAAAGCCCCGCCTGTTGTTCATTGTGCTGACAATGAAACGAGTCCTTTTCGCGCTGGCCGCCGCGCTTCTCTGCGGCCTCGCCGTGTCTGCCGAAGACAAGGCTCCTACCAAAACCGACAAAAAAGATACCCCAGTGAGCAACACCACCAACGAGGTCGCCGTCATCAAGACTGTCGCCGGCGAAATGGTCATCGAGTTCTGGCCTGATGTGGCCCCGAAGACCGTCGAGAACTTCAAGACTCTGGCCAAGAAAGGCTTCTACGATGGCACCGCGTTCCACCGGATCATCAAGGGCTTTATGGTTCAGGGCGGCGATCCGCTGACCAAGGACGAGACCCAGCAGAACCGTTGGGGCACGGGTGACCCGGGCTACAAGATCAAGGCCGAGTTCAACGAGCGCTCCCACAAGCGCGGCGTGATCTCCATGGCCCGCTCGCAGGACCCCGATTCCGCCGGCAGCCAGTTCTTCATTTGCCACGGCGATCCGAGCTTCCTGGACCGCCAGTACACCGCCTTCGGCAAGCTCATCAAGGGCGATGACGTGCTGGAGAAGTTGGCCACTTGCGAGACCGGCCGGCAGGACCGCCCGGTCAAGCGCCAGGGTGTGGAGAGCGTCAAGATCGTCGACCGCGCCACCTTGAAGTAATCGCAGGTCTTTCGAGATTTTTGACGGCGGTCGGGCCCCACCTGACCGCCGTTTTTTCTACCGTGGAAGCCGACACCGTCAACGCCATCGCCTCCGTGCTGCAAGGGTTCGGGTGCCCGCCCGACAAATGCCCGGAAATGGCCCTGCAACTCCATCGACGCGCTGGCCAGTTGTCTGAGGCCAAAGGTCGCTCCTACGAGGAGGCTCTCGGCCACTTGCTGCGGGCGATGGCCGGCGGTTGGGCCGCACAGTCTCAGGCGCACACTACCGATCCTCAGGCATGAGTCCGTCCGATTGCAGCGGTGAGATTCGCTCGTGGCCGGATTTGGGGACCCAATCCCTGGGCAATTTCCGCATCTTCCAACTTCGTTCGGTGCGTCGTCGCAGCCCGCGCAACGGCGTCGAGCGCGACTTCTATGTAATGGATTGCTCGGATTGGGTGAATGTCATCGCGATTACGGCCGCGAATGAATTGGTTTTGGTGGAGCAGTTCCGGCACGGCGTGGCGACGGTCGAATTGGAGGTCCCGGGCGGCATCATGGACCCGGGTGAGACCGATCCGGTGGCGGCGGGTCTCCGGGAATTGCGGGAAGAAACCGGATACGAGGGAGAGGGAGCCATCGAGATCGGTTGTGTGCTGCCCAATTCGGCCATCCAGAGCAACCGGTGCCGAACGGTGTTGGTGCGGAATTGCCGGCGGGTCGGCGAGTTGGAGTTGGACGACTCTGAAGACATTGCAGTGCGCCTGTTTCCGGCTTCTGAAATTTCCAAGCTGGTCACTGGGGGAAGTATCCGCCACTCCTTGGCCGTTGCGGCGTTGTATCACTACGAGCTCTGGTCCCGTTCCGCCCAGAGCCCGACCACGAACGGATAGGTGGGTGCCGTCTGATGCCCACTCTTGAACCCGTCACAGGTTGTCACCTGGATTTTTCGCGCTCTCCCTTCCGTTTTGAACCTTCCGAGGGCATCTTTTTACCGATCATGAAACTGACGTGGAGAGATTCTGATGACATCGCCTGGGCTTTGATGGATGCGTTTCCGGATCAGGACCCCCTGAAGCTCAGCTTCCCGAAATTGCACAAGATGGTCTGCGAGTTGCCCGAATTCGGAGATAAGCCAGAGGCTTCCAACGAGAAGATTCTCGAGAACATCCAGATGGCCTGGTATTCGGAGCAGAAGTAGCGATTGGCCGGTGGTGCCTAGGTAGGGACCGATCTCCGAGCGGTCCGTGTCTGCAGACGTGGCGCTTTCGGAGAAATCTCCCTACTTCGGAGGTGCGTGGGTGAGGAAGTGTTTGCCGCAGGAATCCAGAATGTAGCTGGATGAGCACTTGAGTCTGATCGTGCACCGTAGCGCGAAGAGCTCGGTGCGATGCCCTGCGAGAGATTGTCTCAAGGAAGCTATCGAGTGCGGAAAAAACCTACCGCAGGAAGACAACCACAGCGTTAAGACAAGGACCGCACTGAGACAATTAACCCTAAGCGGTTGGCTCAGGGCAAGGTGGGGTGGCCGACGGGACTCGAACCCGCAACGACCAGAATCACAATCTGGGGATCTACCATTGATCTACGACCACCGACCGGCCGTGACGTTATGCAGTGGATCCCCCCATCGTCAAGCCGCACGCATCGGTCGTTCGCAATTAAAATTGGGTTTCCCCGAAAACCGATTTCGGTCGGGGCGGCTCCGTTGAGCCAACATCCCTGCTGTCTGAATCGAGGATCACCTCTGCTCGCCGACGGACCCCGAGGGCGTGGCACCGTCCGATGCCGTGGTTACCGATGCGGTGGGTCTCCGTGGGACTGAAGATAGGGAATGGTCAGTGGACCCAGGGGGAGGACTGCAACGCGCGCCCCAGGACCGCAGCGCTGAAGTGCGGTTCGAACGGCCTCACCGATGTCTGGACAGGGTTCCAGGTGGGCTCTTCGCAGCAAGTCATCCGGCAGGCTCGAATGCACCAACACCCGCGCCTTGCTTTGAATCACTCCTTGAAGTTGGGCCTGCCACTGCTCGGGTCGTGAAAATCCCGGTGTTGCCAAACGGGCCAGCACGCCCGCGATGGAGGATTCCTCGCGCAGCAACAAATCATAAGGGCTCCCGGTGGGGATTCCGTCGGAACACTCCGCTGCGAGGATGATGGTTCCGCCCGGGCGGACTATCCGCGCCGCCGCAGACATGCCTTTGACTCCCTGATACAAGTTTTGGTCCAGCGGGAATCCCGAATTGGTGGTGACCACCACATCGAAGAAATCATCCACCCGTTGCATGGCCGACTGCCGCACGGTCTCGCGTCCAGCACGGTGGGCCGTGGCGAGTTCCCCGGCGAAGACTCCGGTGATCTCTTTCCGATCGTTCAGCGTGACGTTGAGCAGGAAACTGGGGCCGACGCGCTGGGCAATCTCCAGCATCTCTTCCCACACAGGATTGCCCTCACAGTGACCGAAACTGGCTCTGGGGTTTCCCAGATTCTGAGCCCCATGATTGCTCATGACGGTGTCCACATGGGCCACGCCGGGCATGATGCCTTTCGGTCCACCGCTGAATCCCGCAAAGAAATGCGGCTCGATGAACCCCGTGATGATGCGGACATCGGCCTCCACGCAGTGGCGATTGATCCAAGCCGGGACGCCGGTGCTCGTAGTCCCGAGGGCCACACAGGCGTCGTGGTTGAAGGGTTCATGGTTGAGCACCTTCCAGTTGGCCACGACTTCAGGCGTGAGCAGGTACTCCAATTCTTCTCGGGTGCACGGCCGATGGGTGCCCAGTTGGCAGAGCAGGGTGACTTGATCGCGTTGCACTCCAGCCCCTTCCAGATAGGCCAGAAGCCAGGGGATCAGCCGATGGTTGGGGGTGGCTCGAGTAATGTCTGTGAACAGGATGCAAATGCGGCAACCGGGCGTGAGCCATTCCCGCAATGGGGCGGCCCCCAGCGGTGCCTCCAGCGCCGCCAGCACGGCTGCGTGTTCGTCCATTAGGGGCGGTGTCGGGCGCAGTTCAATTACCGTCGTGGCATCGTCGGGGAACGTCACCGGAAGCCAGCCACGTCCATAGGCGAGGGGAACCGTCATGACCGGGCAGTCAACCCGGCTTCCCTTGGAAGGAAATGTGAAAAATCAGGTTTTTTCAAAAAAGCAGTTGCTCCCACTAAGAACCACCTCTAATTCTTTTGAGATCTGAAGCCCGTCTGCGGTGAAGTTTTCCTTCCCCGCAGCTTCCCCAAGTCAAAATTCCCGCGGCCCTTACTTCTGCCGCATCTCTGGGACCGGGCTCTTCCGACACACCACAGCGCATGAGCAATCAGCAATCACCGGAGGAATCTGTTCCCCGGTCTCAGGAGCCCAATCCGGCCCCTTCGCCTTCACCGCAACCAGTCCACGGACCCGATTCGGGTGACGCACGCCCCACCGGAGGAGAGTCCTCCGGGTTTCAGGGGAATCCCCAACAGGGCGGGCCTCAGGGTCAGCAAGGTCATCAAGGTACCTTCCGTCCGGGCGGCGGCCAAGGCGGCTTCCGTCAAGGCGGCGGCGGCGGGCGTCGTCATGGCGGTCACCATCAACGACATGGGGGTCATCAGGGGCAGCGCCACAATCAGGGCGGCGGCGGTGGCCAAGGCGGCGGCGGCAATCGAGGCTACAACCAGCAGGGAGGCAATTATCAGGGTGGCGGCCAGGGCGAAAACCGGGGCGAAAACCGTGGTGGAAACCAGGGCGGCAATCATCCCCAGCCCCAGGGCGAGCCGGTCATCATGGAAGGCTGGCTGGAGATGTCCGAAAAGGGCTTTGGATTCTTGCGTTCCTCGAAGGGGAATTTCGCGCCGAAGCCGACCGACGTGTTTCTCACGCCCGATTCCATCAAGCGCCTGGCTCTCCGCGAGGGCTGTCAGGTCAAGTGCTCGGTGAATCCGCCGCATCGGGGCAGCAGCCCTCAGATGCGCGAGGTCATCGAAGTCAATGGCAAGTCCTACCAGGACTATTTGCACGGCATGCGCTTCGAGAACCTCACCACCATCGATCCGATCGACAAGTTTCAGTTGGAGACCACGCCCGATAGCCTCGAGACGCGCATCATCGATCTCGTGACGCCCATCGGCAAAGGAACCCGTGGCTTGATCGTCGCGCCCCCGCGCACCGGTAAGACCACGATCCTGAAGCAGATTTGCAACGCCATCACCACCAACCATCCCGAGGTGCACTGCATGGTGCTGCTCATCGATGAGCGGCCCGAGGAAGTCACCGACTTCCAGCGCAGCGTGAAGGCCGAGGTGGTGGCTTCCAGCAATGATCAAGACCTCGAAACCCACGTTCGCCTGAGCCGACTGATGATCGAGCGCTGCCGCCGCATGGTGGAGGCGGGCAAGGATGTGTTCGTCCTGCTCGATTCCATCACCCGTGTGGCCCGTGCCTACAACTCGGTGCATGGCGGCTCCGGCCGGACCATGACCGGCGGTGTGGATGCCCGCGCTCTGGAAATCCCGCGCAAGATGTTTGCTTCGGCCCGCAAGGTTGAAGAGGGCGGGTCATTGACCATTCTGGCGACTGCCCTAGTCGATACCGGCAGCCGCATGGACGAGTTGATTTTCCAGGAGTTCAAGGGCACCGGCAACATGGAGCTCATCCTCGATCGGAAGCTCTCCGAACGTCGGCTCTATCCCGCGATCGACATTCCCAAGTCGGGCACCCGCAAGGAAGAGAAGCTCTTCGCGCCCAACCAGATCGATGCCATCCGCAAGCTGCGGCGCATGATGACCGATCTCCAGCCGGTGGAAGCCATGGAGACCCTCATTGCCGCCCTCAAGAAGCACAAGACCAACGCAGAGCTCCTGGCCAAGTTGGGCTAATTTAGATTACTACGGATCACTGCCGATCGGTCCGGATCGATCAATCCCGACCTTTTGAACGCAAAACGCCCCGACCGCGAGGTCGGGGCGTTTTGTCGTTCGGAGCCGGGAAACCCCGGCCAAGGCCTGGTGTTCAGGCCTTCGGCAGCAGGTCGGCCACCAAAGACTTCTCCTCCTTCAGTTCGTTCTCGGTCGCCGTGATCTTGGATCGGCTGAACTCGTTGACGGGCACGCCCTGGATGATTTCCCAGCGCTGACCGTCGCTACGGGTCGGGTGGCTGAAAATCAGACCCTTCTCGATGTCGTAATCACCCTGCGAGCAGACAGCGACGCTGAAGCTGTCGTCGGGGTGGGTGGGGGTGGTCAGGGCGCGCACCGTGTCGACCACGGCATTGGCCGCCGAAGCCGCCGAGCTGAGCCCGCGGGCTTCAATGATGGCCGCGCCGCGCTTCTGGACCGTCGGGATGAAGGAGTCCTTGAACCAGGCTTCGTCGTTGATGACGTCCGTCGCGGCCTTGCCGGCGATACGGGCCTGATAGAAGTCCGGATACATCGTCGAGCTGTGGTTGCCCCAGATGGCGATGTTGGAAACTTGATCGACGCGCACGGCGGCCTTCTTGGCCAACTGCGTCTTGGCGCGGTTCTGGTCGAGCATGGTCATGGCGAACCAGCGGTCGGAAGGCACATCCTTCGCCGCGTTCATGGCGATGAGGCAGTTGGTGTTGCAGGGGTTGCCGACGACCAGCGTGCGGACGTCTGCTGCGGCGTTGCGCTGGATGGCCTGGCCCTGACCGGTGAAGATCTTGCCGTTGATGCCGAGCAGGTCTTTGCGCTCCATGCCCTGTTTGCGGGGCACGCTGCCCACGAGCAGCGCCCAGTTCACGCCGCGGAAGCCTTCGTCGAGGCTGGCCGTCGGAACCACGCCTTGCAGCAGCGGGAAGGCGCAGTCATCGAGTTCCATCACCACACCACTGAGAGCCTTCAGCGCGGGTTCGATTTCGATTAGATGCAAGATGACCGGTTGAGTGGGTCCGAACATCGCGCCCGAGGCGATGCGGAACAGGAGGGAGTAACCAATTTGACCGGCAGCGCCGGTCACAGCGACACGGATGGGAGCGTTCATTGCGTAGACTCGACGATGGACTCAATCGATCGCGAAGGCAAAACGCAAAGAAGCCCTCCAACGGGCCCGCGGGGCAAGGCTCTCTGTCGTCAACCGAGAAGCTTCGATGGTCATCACTATCCTCTGTCGCCGGCGGAGACCGCCCCTCCTTGCGTGCTGTCGGGGTATCAGCGAGCATTTCATCCCGTGCTGGTAAACTCCCCTGTGAAATCTCTCCCTCTTCTGAATTATCTGGCCGTGTTGGGCTTGGTGGGCTGCATCTCTGCCTACGCTGCTGACAAACCGTTCAAACCGTCCGAAGCCAAGACTTCCAAACCCGATTTGCTGGGGCAGACCCGCACGGAGTTGCGAGATTCCCGAGGGCAGAAGGTCGGCGATGCGGTCACGACCAAACCCAACCTCTTGGGCGACACGCGAACAACCCTCCGTGATCCCTCGGGCAAGACCTTGGGTGAGGCGGTGACCCGAAAGCCGAACCTCCTGGGCGAGTCCAAGACCACCTTCAAGGACGCCCGTGGCACGACAATCGGCCAGGGCGTGACCACCAAGCCCAACTTGCTGGGTCAGACCAAGACCCGCTTCCAGGACCCCAGTGGTCGCACTCTGGGCGAAGCGGTGACCACCAAGCCCAATTTGCTGGGCGAGACCAAGACGGTGATCAAGGGCGGTACGCCCTGGAGTCCGAGCACCACCTCCGGAAAATCCACGACAACGTTGCCTTCCACCAACAAGCGGTGAGGATGATGCAAGGGGTGAGGATAATTGGTGTTGGCATGGTGTTGGCAGTAACAGTCCCGTGTTGGCAGTATCGGTGTTGGTAAAAAGAAACGGTGCGAAAGCGGCGAAAACCCAAGCAAATCGGCTCTTGTCTTCAAGATGGTCAAAAAACCGCTTGATCCGAAGGCCATCACTCGTAAGCTCTCCGCTCTTTCGTCCTATCGAAAAGGTCCAGTTTTATGCGTCGTCCGAAGGGAATCAAAACCAAGAAGTCCGTCTCCAAGCGGTTCAAAATTACCGCCAGCGGCAAGGTGCTAACCCAGCACGCCGGAAAGCGCCACCTGCTCTCCAGCAAGAACGCCAACCGGCGGCGTCGTCTGGGAACTGCGAAGCTCGTGCACGAGACCGACGTGTACAAGATCAAGGCATGTCTGCCGTTCTCTCACTGAACACCCCAATTTTTCTAACAGCCTACTTCCATGCGCGTCACTAACGCTCCCGCTTCCCGCAAACGTCGTAAACGGATGCTCAAGCTGGCGAAAGGCTTTCGCCTACGCCGCAGCAGCCATTATCGGTACGCCAGCGATGCCGTCGACCACGGCATGCAGTACGCCTACCGCGACCGCAAGACCAAGAAGCGCACCTTCCGCTACCTCTGGCAGATCCGCATCAATGCGGCCGCCCGTGCTGCCGGCCTGACCTACAGCCGCTTCATGGAGGGCCTCAAGGCCGCCGGATGCGCCCTCGACCGCAAGGTCCTGGCCGACATCGCTGCGACCGACGCGAGCGCTTTCGGCAAGCTCGTCGAGGTGGCCCAGGCCGCCCTCAAGAGCAAGCCCGGTGCGACGACTCAGGCCGTTGCCGCCTGAGCAATCAGAGCCCCATTCCACTGGAAATCCCAAGGCGGGCGCCCTTTTGACAAAGGTCGCCCGCTTTTGCTTGGCAAGCGCCTCATCCCCCTGACTTTCCAACGTCCACCGATCCCGACGGATTGATCCTCCGCTGACCTCTCCTTCAGACCGATTTCCTGCCATGTCCCTGCAAGAACGCCTTCCCGCCATCCTCGCCGCCGCGCAGCAAGAACTTCGGGCCGCGCCGGATCTCGCTTCCTTGGATCGGGCCAAGGGCCGCTTCCTCGGACCCGAGGGCGCGTTCACGGCACTCATGAAGGAGTTGGGCTCCCTGCCCAAGGAAGAACGTCCCTTGGCCGGCAAGGCGATCAACGCCGCCAAACAGGAGCTGGAAGCCGTGTTGACCGAGGTCCGCGGCGTTTTGGAACTCAAGGCGGCCCTGCCCAAGGAGCCGGCTGACTTCACCTCGCCGGGCCGTCGCCGGCCGTTGGGTCGCCTGCATCCGCTCACCCAAGTCACCGACTCCATCGTCCGGGCCTTTCGCAAGCTGGGCTTCGCCGTGGCCGATGGGCCTGAGATCGAGGATGAAGTCCATTGCTTCGACGCGCTCAACACGCCGAAAGATCATCCGGCCCGCGATGCCCAGGATACGTTCTTCCTCGATTCAAACGGCCGCCCGCTGCTGCGCACCCACACCAGCTCGGTGCAAATCCGGGTGATGGAGAAGACCCCGCCGCCGATTCGCATCGTCGTGCCAGGTCGGGTCTTCCGCCGCGACAACGCCGATGCCACGCATAACCCGACGTTTCACCAGATCGAGGGCCTGTACGTGGACCGCAATGTCACCGTGAGCGACCTGAAGGGCACCGTCGAAGCAGTGTTCAAGGAAGTGCTGGGGAATGACGTCAAACTGCGCTTCCGCCCGCATTACTTCAGTTACACCGAGCCCAGCCTGGAAATCGATTTCACCAATGCCCTCGTCCGCAAGCTGGGCAAGGAGTGGTTGGAGATCGCTGGCTGCGGCATGGTGCATCCGCAGGTGTTCGAGAACGTGGGTTACGACCCCGAGGTGTGGAGCGGTTGGGCCTTCGGCTTCGGCATCGAGCGCATCGCCATGCTGTGCTACGGCATCACCGACATCCGCCTCCTGTACGAAAACGACGTCCGTTTCCTGAAGCAGTTCTGAAGTCCCCTTCCAGCCCGAGTCGCCTCCGTCTCTACCTTTTTTGCCCATGAAAGTGACCCTCAACTGGCTCCGCAATTATGTGGACTTCAACGGGACCCCGGAAGAACTCACCGAGCGTCTCACGCTGCTGGGTCTCGAGGTCGAAGGAGTTGAGCGCCTGACCGGCCAATTCGACGGCGTGGTCGTCGCTCAAGTCCTTTCCCGCGACAAGCATCCCAATGCCGACAAGCTTTCGGTGTGCCGCGTGGCCGACGGTCAGGGCGAACGCCAAATCGTGTGCGGAGCCCAGAATTTCAAGGCCGGTGACAAGGTGCCCCTCATCCTTCCGGGAGCGTCGTTGCCCTTGAAGGCCGGTGAAACCCAGCCCTTCACCATCAAGGTCGGCAAAATTCGCAGCGTGGAATCCCACGGCATGATGTGTTCGCACGAGGAGTTGGGCATTGATCCCGAGGCCATCGGTCATCGCCGGGAAGACGGTCTGCTCATCCTGCGCGAGGACGCAACGGTGGGCCAACCCTTGGCCGCCTATCTGGGACTCTCCGGCAGTGACGTGGTGTTCGATCTCGAGGTCACTCCCAACCGTCCAGACCTCAACTCGGTGATCGGCATTGCCCGCGAAATCGCCGCCGTGACCGGCAACCCGCTGCGCCTGCCTCAGGTGACCTTGCCTGCGGCCCAAGGGGCTTCGGCGTCGGCCTCCGTCCGGCTCGAGGCCACTGAGTTGTGCCCGCGCTACACGGCCCGGGTGATCCGCGGATTGAAGGTCGGCCCCAGCCCCGCGTGGCTGCGTTCGAGCCTCGAGAAGGTGGGGCTGCGCAGCATCAACAACGTGGTCGATGTGTCGAACTACGTGATGCTGGAGACGGGGCAACCGTTGCACACCTTCGATCTTCGACGCATTCAGCCCAATGCGGCCGGACTCCCGGAAGTGGTGATTCGCCGCGCCTCCGACGGTGAGAAGTTCACGACCCTCGATGGTCGCGAGCACACGCTCAACCCGGAGAACTTGCTCATCGCCGATGCGGCGGGCGGCATCGCCTTGGCGGGCATCATGGGTGGGCTCCATTCGGGCATCCAAGACGACACCACCGATGTGCTCATCGAGTCGGCCTACTTCACGCCGACGGGCATTCGCCGAACCTCGAAGTCGTTGGCGTTGCGCAGTGATGCGAGCTACCGCTTCGAGCGCGGGGCCGATGTGCAGGCGGCCGAATCCGCCAGCCGCCGTTGCGTTCAGCTCTTGCTGGAAGTCGCCGGTGGCACGGTGTCCGGCGCGGCTGTCGACGCCTTCCCGAACCCGCCTCAAGTCAAGGAACTGACGCTGCGGCACGATCGTGCGTTGGTCGTTCTGGGTGTGGAGATTCCGTCTGAAACCCAGGCACGATTCCTTTCCGGACTCGGCATCGAAGAGGTGGGGCAGGGCAGTGGCAGCGGGTCAGCAACCTCCGTGTGGCGCGTGCCGTCTTGGCGCGTGGATCTCAAGCGGGAGGTGGATTTGGTGGAAGAAGTGGCCCGCCTGTTCGGGGTCGATCGCATCCCGTCCACAGCCCCTCGGGGCGCAGTGGGAGCACATCCCTTCGATGCCACCTTTGACCGTTTTGCCGAGGTTCGGCGTATCCTGACGGGCCTCGGCCTCGATGAAGCCCAAGGTCAGACGCTCATTTCCGACACCGCCGCGCGTTGGGTGTCTCCGGACGTCGTCCTCTTGGCCAATCCCCTCAGCAGCGACATGAACGCCTTGCGGCCCTCGTTGCTGCCGGGGCTTCTCGATTCCCTCAATCACAACCTCAGCCGTCGCAATAGCGATGTGCAGTTGTTCGAAATCGGTCGTGTGTTCAGCCAGCAGAACGGCGTGGCCCGTGAAGGCTGGCGGGTGGCCATTGCACTGACCGGGGCCCGGGATCCGCGCTTCTGGTCCGGTGCCGATCGTGATGCCAAGGCCGATGTGTACGATCTCAAGGGCTTGGTCGAGGAACTCATCGAGCGCTTGGGTCTCCGCGGCGTGGTGTATGCGCGCCGCCCGGAGAGCACCGCGCTGATGCTCGAGTCGGCCACGGTGACCCTGGGTGGCAAGATGCCCTTGGGCCAATTGGGGCAACTGCTCCCGACGTTGGCCAAGCGGTATGACTTGCGGGATGCGGTGCTGTTGGCGGAACTCGACCTCGATGTGCTGTTGGCCCGCGGAAATTCAGCTCGAAGCTTCAAGCCCTTGGCCGCATTCCCTTCCATCCAACGCGATGTGGCGCTGATCGTGCCGGAGGCGACCACTCATGAAGCGGTCCTAGCCGCGGTCAAGCAGGCCAAGCCGAGCAACCTCGAGGCGGTGGAACTTTTCGACGTTTTCCGCGGCAAGCACGTGCCCGAGGGACACAAGAGCCTGGCCTATTCGTTCACCTATCGGGCGGCTGATCGCACCTTGAAGGACGAGGAAGTCCAAGCCGCCCACGACCGCCTCATCGGCGTGTTCCAATCGGCCCTCGGCGCCACCTTGCGCGCCTAAAGAATTCAGCAGGATCGGTCGCAGTGGCTGCGCCCCATGGCAGTCATTGGTCGTCTGCCGGCCCCGCGGTCGGAGGCGTGTCTACTGCATTATCACTGGTTCAATGTCGCCTCGGGCGATGTCGGCCTCCAGCAGGCTCAGGTGTGTGTCGAGAGCTTTACGGAACGCCGTATTCGACAGGCTGACGTTCCGGCCCAATAGGTCGTCTTTTCCGCGATAGAACAGGAGGAAGAGATCCCCTCCGTCGAGGACCAGGAGATAAACCACGCGTTTGGCTCCACGGGGCGAGGTGGCATAGGCCTTGAGCAACCGCGTGCCGGCGGGCAGGCCCTTGGCGGCCAATGGTATCGCCAAGGCCGCCCGCGCCGATCGGGCGATGACCGGCAGGTCCTCGGCCGGGATCGACTTGCCGAATTCCCGCCTGCGGATCTGGGCTGATAGCAGGACCCTCACCGCTTGGACCCTCACCGCTTTTTGCCAGCCTTCTTCCAGGCGGTGCCGATGCGATCCATACGCCCTTGGAGTGCCTCATCGACTTCGATGGCCTCGACGGTCTCAACAGTCTTTACCGCGGGATTAGCATCCAGTTCGAAGGGGATTCGGCGTGTCCTGACCACTTTGGTCAGGTAGAGGCGGATGGCCGTCGGCAAATCCAAACCCATCTCCTCCAGCATTACGGCGGCCTCGTCCCGGAGTTTGACCGGCAGACGAACTTGCAGGGTTGTGGATGCATTTGCCATACAACCACTATCATAAACACAACAAACCATGTCAATGGTAGTGATCCTTCGTCGGACAAGGTCTTGTGAGGCGACCGCCTCATCGGCGTGTTCCAGTCGGCCCTCGGCGCCACCTTGCGAGCCTGAGAGCTTGTCTGAAAATGGGGAGGGGTCCTGCGGCTTGCTGCGTCTTCTTCCGCAAGAGGGTCGTTGTTCACTCGGTCTGGGTCTCAACCATGGGCCTTCAATCGCCCCGCGCCTCGCTCTCGCGTCGTCTTGCGACAGAATTCGCCACGCTATCCCTTTCGCGCCCAACTAAATCGTTCCGGCGTGCGTCAGTGCCTGGACCGTCGGGTTGCCCACCACATGCAGAAACGGGAAGAACAGGGTGGAATCGATGGGTTCGTGAAGTAAGTGAGGCGGGTGCTCGAGATTCATGGGCTGAAATTGATGCTGCGAGGACAGGGGCGTTCTGATTGGTTCTCGCCATGTCCAAGACTCCAGATGTCCGCTGGCGTCAGCGTTTCCAGAGCTTCGGCAAGGCCTTCTCTCAGTTGGCGGCGGCAGCCGAGTTGGCGAAGCAGAGGCGGCTGTCGGATTTGGAACAGCAGGGGTTGATCCAAGCCTTTGAGTTCACCCATGAACTGGCGTGGAACACGCTCAAGGATTTCCTGGAATCGCGCGGCAATGGCCCTCTTTATGGATCCAAAGACGCCACTCGCGAGGGTTTTGCCAAGGGATTGATCGTCGACGGTGACGAATGGATGGCGATGATTCAGGCCCGCAATCGCAGCAGTCACACTTACAACGAAAAGACCGCACAAGAAATTGCGGCTGCAATCCTGGGGAGTTTCGTTCCGAGGTTTGAGGAATTCCGTCGCCGGTTTTCCGAATTGGAGGCTTTGGAGCCATGACCTCGACGCACGGATTGACCGGAAGAACGATGGGCCTCATTGCAGGGGTCTTGGCACGGTTTCCCGAGGTGGAAAAGGCGGTGCTCTTTGGATCCCGGGCCAAGGGCACCCACAAATCGGGTTCGGATATCGATCTCTCGCTCGAGGGTGAAGCGCTCGAGTGGCGATCAGTCGGTAGAATCTACGATGCACTCGATGACCTGCTGCTGCCGTATCGCTTCAGCCTGATTTTATTCGACCGGAACCTCGACCCGGACGTGGCCGCCCACATCGCACGGGTGGGGGTTTGCCTCTTTCAACGCGGGTCTCTCCGAGAAGAACCGGTCAACGCTTAACTCTGGCATCCTTCGCCTCGCTGGAGTGTCCGCTGTTCCTGTAAAGATCGGAGGCCCGCCGCCGCAGGCGCAGGGCGTTGCCGATGACGATGAGGTCCGAGAGGCCCATGGTCAGGGCGCAGACCACGGGGCTCAGGTAGCCCAGGGCGGCCAGCGGCACCGCAGCGGCGTTGTAGAAGAACGCCCAGAACAAGTTTTGGTGAATGGTCCGCAAGGTTCGGTCGGCGAGGTCCAAAGCCTCGACCACCGCGGCCAAATCGGGTCGCAGCAGAACGATGTCGGCGGCCTCGCGGGCCACGTCGGAGGCCTTTGCCACGGCGATGCCCAAGTCGGCCGCAGCCAGTGCCGGCGAGTCGTTGATGCCGTCTCCCACGAAGGCCACCCGAAGTCCCCGCGCTTGGAGTTCACCGAGGATCCGCACCTTGTCCTCGGGCCGGCATTCGGCGCGGACCTGCTCAGGCGGGATACCCACCGCCTTCGCCACGGCCTGACATGTGGGGCCGGTGTCGCCCGAGATGAGCCAGGTGTCCGTGCCGTGCTGTTGCAGGCGTCGGACAACCTCGGGCGAGTCCGGGCGAACGACATCCCCGATGTGCAGGATTCCCAGCAGAACCTTGCCTTCGGCCAGCAACAAGGCGCTGTGTCCGGCTTCGGATGCTTGTTGCAGACAGGCTTCAGCTTCGCCGCTCCACGAAATTCCCAACGACCGCATCCAACCCACCGACCCCAACCGGAGGGGAGCGGCGGGATCGCCCCCGGCTGCAATGGCCTCGATGCCCCACCCACGGAGTTCCCGCCACGAGATCAGAGTCGGTAGGCTAGGCCCGGGTGTCAGGGCAGGATCCCGCAACGCCAAGTCCGCCAAACTCACGGCCCGGGAGACCGGATGTTGGGATCGATTTGCCAAAAGCCCGGCCAGCACGGGCAGTGCAATGGATCGGGAATCTTCAGGCCGGAGGTCTTCCCATCGAGTGATGGTTGGATGCCCCTCGGTCAAGGTGCCCGTCTTGTCGAAAGCCAGGGCCGAGATACGCCCGGTTTTCTCGAGCGCCACGGCGTCCCGGATGAGGATGCCCCGTCGGGCGGCGGCATTGATACCGGCCATCAGGGCCACCGGTGTGGCCAGCCCCATGGCGCAGGGACAGGCCACGATGAGCACGGAGCAGAAAGCCGCCACCGCATCGCTCATTGGGGACAGGCTCGCCAGCGGGTGCCAGAGCAGGGGAGTGAGGGTGGATTGCCAGAGCCGGAGCGTCTCGGGAGTCCAGATCCAACCCGCTGCCGCCAGACAGGCGATGAGCACCACCACGGGCACGAAGATGGAACTCACCCGATCGGCGAGGCGTTGGATGGAAGCCCGACTGGATTGAGCCCGTTCCACCACGGCGGCGATGCGGGCCAAGGTGGTGTGTTCGCCGGTGGCGCTCACCCGCACGACCAGGCTCCCCTCCAAGTTGATCGATCCAGCCAGCACCGCCGATCCGGAGGCTTTGCGTATGGGCATGGGCTCGCCGGTCAGCAGGGATTCATCGGCCGAGGAATCTCCCTCCAGCACCACCGCATCCACCGGGACATGGTCTCCGGGTTTGATGCGGATTCGCTCCCCGGTGCGCAGTTGGGACACAGGGGTTTCCACCTCCTGTCCGGCTGAGTCCACTCGTCGAGCTGTGGTGGGAGCCAATTCGAGCAGAGCTTTGAGGGCGTTCCCGGCCTGCGCGCTCATCCGGGCCTCCAGCGCGTGGCCCACGCTGATGAGGGTGAGGATGCTCACCGATTCGGCGAAGAAGAGGTGCGCGTGGCTCTGGGTGAAAAACAGCCACACGCTCCACAAGTACGCGCTGGACGAACCCAGCGATACCAAGGTGTCCATGTTGGAGCGTCCGACCCGCGCCTGTCGCCACGCCCCGCGATAAAACCGCCAGCCCACTCCTGCCTGGACCGCACTGGCTAGCACCAACGACAAAGTCTGGAACCACCGGTGCATGCCCCAGCCGCCGAGCCAATCGCCTCCCAACAGCAGTGCGGATGCGGGAGCCCCCAGCCACACGGCGGTCGACCACGGGTTTATGGCCCTGCTCTGCGAGGAGGACCCGCCGCTGGAAGCAGGGTTTTGGGATCCTGGAATTTCAGGGAGGAACGCCCGGTAGCCGGCTTGCTTCACGGCCGCGATCAAGCGCGCCGGATCGGGAGTCTGCTCAGGCAGCCAGTAAGTGCGTGCGGTGGCGCCGCGCAGGTCGACCACGGATCGTGAAACTCCGGAAACGGCCTGAAGGGCTTCCGTCACCGCTCGCGCACAATTGCCGCAATCCATGCCTTCAATCCGCAACTCAGTCAGGCTTCCCAACGGAGGCAACGGGCTGGAACGGGGACGAAACTGGATGCCCTCTGAACCCATGCCGCCAGCGTCGATCGAGGTCTTCCGGTCCGACAATAAGAAACACTCCAAAAACCTGCCCGGCATGAATAAGATAAAGTGCAGTCTCTGCCCGTTGTCCGAACGTCTGTATTTGCGTTTTCGATGATCTCGAACCCGTCACACTCTGAAGAACACTGGATGCCGCAATCCCTGCGAGACCGTTTGGGGAGCTGGCGCCAGGATCGTTGTCTTTCATCCCGGGATTTTCGCGAGGTTCATCTGGTCGAGGACTCCCAAGGGGCCTGGCGTATATTCAAGATCTCCCGGCAACGAGATGCGGACAGTTTGGTTCGATTCCAGCAGGTGCGAGAGACCCTGAAAGGAATCACCTCTGAAACCGGTTTAATCCCGGTCCTCGATTATGGTTTGGAGCCGGTCCATGGACTGGGCTGGGAAGAATTGCCGTTGGCCGATTCCGTAGATTCTGGATCCGTCGACTTCGCTCATTACACGCCGGCCACCCCGGTGGTCGGTCGGGATATCACAAGCTCAGGATCAGTAAAGATCGCCCTGTCTGTCTTGCAGGCCTTGGAGTTTCTCCATCGGCAAGGATGGGTTCACGGCGATGTCAAACCGGCCAATCTCCTCCAGCATCAGGGTCGATGGTTGTTGGGCGATTACGACACGGTGGGCGTTGTCGGAGCTGAGGGAGTGGTCACCGCCTCGACGGAGGGTTACTGCCCTCCGGGAGGAGGGAATACTCCGGAGCGTGATCTCTTCGCTCTCGGAAAGCTGATTTACGAGCTGTGGAGTGGAAACTCCCGCCTCGAATACCCTTCGCTACCGCCCCGCCTGACGCGAGTCGCCACCTGGAGCCGCGAAGATCGCCTGATCAATCGGTTGGTTGAGGCATTATGTCATCCTGTGGGACTGAATCGGTTACGCCAGCTTGCGGGAGTGCGAATGGTGCTGGAGTCATTGGAATCGGGGGATGTAGCCCGTATGGACCGTGCCGAAGCACTGCTGGAGCCCCGGAGGTATCGCGTATGGAAACGTATGGCTCTGGGTGCGGCTGTTTTGGGTTTGCTGTCCGGCGTCCTCCTGCAAAGCAACTGGTTGCCGCGTGTGCCTCTCATCAAGGCGGGAGTCGCGCTGTTCTCCGAGGTCCCGGATCGGGAGCCCACGCAAGGCCTCGCCGGCTACTATCCGTTGGACGGGGATAGTCAGGATCACAGCGGTTGGGGGCATCATGGAACGGCCTTCAAAGTGTCCTGGGTCGCCGATGCGTCCAAAACTCCGGCTCGGGCGGCTCGTTTCAATGGTGAAGCCGGCATCAGCATTCCCGAATTTCCGGAGTCGGAGGCGGGCCAGCACTCGCTGGTTTTGTGGATGCGGTCGTCGCAAACCAACGAGGGCAAACTCCTCATCAAGGACCGCTCTGTCGGGGACCGCGATTCGCCTGGCCGCCAATGGTTGCTGAGCCTGAATAATCAGGTTGCCGGAGGGGCTGTATGGGCGCTTCCGGAGGGCAGCACCAACCAACTGCGTTCGGTCCTCGGAATCTTGAAGAATGGGCCCGGGTATTGGACTCATCTCGTTCAGACTTGGGATGGTCGCACGCTTGAGTTGTGGATCGATGGCGAGCGGGTGGACTCGACTGTGGCCGCGGGTTCCCTGGCAACGGGTGATTCGCCGGTGCGGATCGGCTGGGATCAATACTACTTCTTCAAGGGCGACATCGATGAGGTGCGCATCTACGACCGTGCGCTTTCGAGTGACGAGGTCCAGGGACTTTTCCGTCTGGGCCTTCGGAAAGCGTTGCAACAGTGGTGGGCCTCCATCGTCTCCCGTGGTTAAATGGTGGGTGCGTTGATTTGATGCGGGGTTGCTGGAGCGAGCAGGCTGGACCATGATTGGCCCTGTGACCCTCAGTCTGGCTATTGCGTACCGTGCCCTCCGGAATCGTTTGCTCGGATTCGGATGGGTGGTGTTTTTGGGGCTTTGGGCCGCAGCGCTGGAAGCCGGCACGGAGAAACGTCCGACGCCGCCCGTCGACTTCAACCGACAAATCCGCCCCATCCTCTCGGAGCATTGCTTTGCTTGCCATGGCCCGGATGAGGGCAAACGCAAGGCAGGTCTGCGCCTGGACCGTCAAGAAGACGCCTTCTTGAAGCTCAAATCGGGGCAATACGCCTTGGTCGCCGGAAAGCCCGAAAGCAGCACCTTGGTTGAGCGCATCCTGACGAAGGATCCCGACGAAATCATGCCGCCGCCCCAGCACGGCAAGCCGCTGACCGCCCCCCAAATCGACCTCCTCCAGCAATGGGTGCGTCAGGGAGCCGCTTGGCAACAGCACTGGTCGTTCATCGCTCCGACCGCGCCGGAACTGCCTCGGGTCCAAGATGGCAAGTGGGCCCGCAACGCCATCGACGCCTTTGTGTTGTCCCGTTTGGAATCGGAAGGCATCAAGCCCAACCCGGAGGCCGACCCGGTTAGCTTGCAGCGGCGCGTCACCCTCGACCTCACCGGATTGCCGCCCACCGTCGAAGAGGTCGATGCCTTCCTCGCTGACAAGCGTTCCGACGCCTACGAGCGCCTGGTGGATCGCCTCATGGAATCCCGGCATTATGGTGAACGCCTCGGCCAGAACTGGCTCGATCTGGCCCGCTATGCCGACACCAGCGGTTACCATTTCGATGGCGTGCGGTTCATGTGGTTGTGGCGCGACTGGGTGATCGACGCCTTCAATGCCGACAAACCCTTCAATGAGTTCACCGTCGAGCAATTGGCCGGCGACTTGTTGCCCAATCCCACGGTGGACCAGCGGGTGGCCACGGGATTCGTGCGCAACAACATGACCAACGACGAGGGCGGTGCCGATCCCGACGAATACCTCAACAAATACGTGGTGGATCGGGTCAACACGCTGGGGGCGACCTTCATGGGGTTGACCGTGGGTTGCACCGAATGCCACGACCACAAGTACGACCCCATCAGCGCCAAGGAGTTCTACCAGCTCTACGCCTTTTTCCACAATGTGCCCGAGAAGGGGCTCGACCGCATCCGCACCGACAACCCGCCCCCGCGTCTGCCCGTGCCGACGGCCGAGCAGGCCGCGAAGTTCGTGGAGGCCGATTTCGCCCTCAAGGACGCCGAGAAAACCTTGCAGGACCGGACCAACGAGTTGGGCGAAACTCAAGAGAAGTGGGAACGCGAACTGGGCGAGCGGCCACTGCTGCCGCCGTCGACGAATGGCGTGGCGGTCCGCTGGAATTTCGATGGTGTTCTGGATCCGGCCTTCGTGTGGAAAGGCACCAACGCCCCCGAGTTTGCCGATGCCCGCTTGGGCAAGGCCCTCAAGCTCGATGGCAAAGCCCATGCCGAGGCCGTGTCACGCCCCGAATGGGAACGAACCAACGCCTTCGCGGTGGCGGCTTGGGTCCGCATCCAAGGCGATGGGGCGATCCTGAGCCAAATGGAAAAAGGTCCGGGATACCGCGGGGTGGACCTGCTGGTTTCAGATCGCCGCCTCCAGACGCACCTCATCCAGGCTTGGCCTGATGACGCCATCAAGGTCCGCACCAAGGAGCAGTTGCCGCAGAACCAGTGGCTCCACGTTGCTGTGAGCTACGATGGATCGGCCAAGGCCTCCGGAGTGCAACTCTTCGTCAATGGCGTGCGCAAGGATTTGGAGGCCGAGAAGGATCAGCTCAAGGGCACCTTCGCCACTTCCGAGCCCCTTCGCATCGGTTCCCGCAATGGAGAATCCTACTTCTCCGGACAGTTGGATGACTTGCGGATTTATTCCCGCGCGCTGACGGCAGCCGAGGCACAAGCCCTGACCTTCGAGGGTTATGCGGCGATCGTGGCCAAGTCGCGCGGCAAGCGTTCTGATGAAGAGCGCAATGAGTTGGGTCGCTTCTACCGCGAGAACCACGCGGTGGATTATTTGCGCGCCGAGAAATCCTTGGCTCAGGCCCGCCGGAACAAGGACGCCTTCTATTCCAAGATTCCGACCACTCTCATCATGGAGGAGTTGGATCCGCCTCGGGAGACCTACGTGTTGGTTCGGGGCGACTTCCGCACGCGGGGAGAGCGCGTGCAGCCCGGAACCCCATCGTTCCTGCCTCCGCTGCCGGCCGGTCCGACCAATCGACTGGCGTTGGCCCGCTGGCTGGTTTCCAAGGAGCACCCGCTCACGGCCCGCGTCACGGTCAATCGCTACTGGGCGATGCTCTTCGGCAATGGGTTGGTGAAAACGGCCAATGACTTTGGTTCGCAGGGAGAATGGCCCAGTCATCCTGAGTTGCTCGATTTCCTCGCGACCCGTTTCCGGGACGGAGGTCTGGCCGCCGCCACGCCTCAGCGTCGAGGTGCGAAGGCGCCCCAACTCCAGCCGTGGGGTGTGAAGGGGTTGCTGCGCCTGATGGTGACCAGTTCCACCTACCGTCAGGCGGCCACGGCGACTCCGGAAAAACTGACGCGGGATCCTTACAACCGGCTGTTCACCCGCGGCCCGCGCCTGCGGTTGGATGCCGAGTACATCCGCGACAATGCCTTGGCGGTCTCCGGCCTGCTCAACCCCAAGATCGGTGGGGCGAGTGTGAAGCCCTACCAACCGCCGGGCATCTGGGACGGCACCGACTCGGTGTTTGTGCAAGATCATGGGCAGGACCTCTATCGCCGGGGCATGTACGTCTTCTGGCGGCGCTCGGCCCACTATCCGTCGTTCGCCACCTTCGACGCGCCCAATCGAGAGGTTTGCACCTTCCTGCGGCAGCGCACGCAAACGCCGTTGCAGTCGTTGGTGCTCATGAATGATCCGGCTTACGTGGAGGCGGCCCGGGGCCTTGCGCAGCGGGTCCTCAAGGAAGAGCCCACGGACATCGACCGTCGGTTGGTGCGCGCTTTCCGGCACACCTTGGGCCGCAAGCCGCAGCCCGATGAGGTGGCGGTGCTGAAGCAAACCCACGAACAACAACTGGCCCGTTTCAAAGCCGATCCGGCGGCCGCCAAGGCTCTGATCGCCGTGGGTGAATCCAAGGCGCCGGAATCGTCCGACCCCGCTGCATTGGCCGCCATGACGGCGGTGGCCAATGTGCTGCTCAACCTCAACGAGACCATTACCAAGTGAACCCCTCCTACCTCCAGAGCGAAGCGGAGCGCATCCTGACGCGGCGCACGTTCCTCACCCGCAGTTCCACGGGCCTCGGGGCCATGGCGTTGGCTTCGCTGTTGCCGGCGCATCTCCGAGGTGCGCCTGCGACTCAGGCGGTTCCGGGTGCGTTGAAGTCGTTGCACTTCGCGCCGAAGGCCAAGCGGGTGATTTACCTCTTCCAGTCGGGAGCGCCTTCGCACCTCGATTTGTTTGATCCGAAGCCGAAGCTGAAGGAGATGACGGGCGAGGAGTTGCCGCCAAGTGTCCGCCGGGGGCAGCGCATCACCGGGATGACGGCGGGGCAATCGGTGCTCAAGTGCGTGGGTTCGCCGTTCGAGTTCAAGAAGTACGGCCAGAGCGGGATGGAGATCACATCGCTGATGCCCAGCATCGGAGCGGTGGCTGACGACATTGCTCTGATTCGCACGATGCATGTGGATGCGATCAACCACGATCCGGCGGTGACGTTCTTCGGTACGGGCAATCAGCAGCCGGGCCGACCGACGATGGGTTCGTGGATTGCCTATGGACTGGGGTCGGAAAACGCGAATTTGCCGTCGTATGTGGTGTTGGTGAGCGGCAGTGGAGGGCAATCGTTGCAGGCGCGGTATTGGGGCAATGGGTTCCTTTCAGCGAACTACCAAGGGGTGCAATTGCGTAGCCAGGGTGACCCGGTGCTGTATGTGTCGAATCCGCCGGGCATGAGTGGGGATTCGCGTCGTCAGCTCTTGGATGCAATGCAAACCCTCAACCGCAAGCGGTTGGGGATCTTGGGGGATCCGGACATTGCTTCGCATATCGAGAGCTATGAGCTGGCTTTCCGGATGCAGACGAGTGTTCCGGAGTTGGTGGATTTGTCGACGGAACCGGAGTCGGTGCTGAAGTCGTATGGCGCGCAGCCTGGCAAGCCGTCGTTTGCGAACAATTGTCTTCTGGCGCGCCGGCTGGCGGAGCGGGGGGTGCGGTTCATCCAGTTGTGTCACCGCGACTGGGACCATCACGGTGGTTTGCCGGATGGTATCAAGGCTCAGACTCGCAATACGGATCAGGCCAGTGGTGCGCTCATCCAAGACCTGAAGGCGCGGGGTATGCTGGATGATACGTTGGTGATTTGGGGCGGTGAGTTTGGGCGCACGGCGTATTCGCAGGGGGACATCAGTGCCAAGAGCTTTGGCCGTGACCATCACCCTCGGTGTTTTTCGCTCTGGATGGCGGGTGGCGGCATCAAGCCGGGCCAGGTCTACGGTCGTACGGACGACTTTGGCTACAACATCGTGGAGAACCCGGTGAATGTGCACGATTTGCACGCGACGATGCTGCACCTCTTGGGCATCGAGCACACGCGCTTCACACACCGCTTCGAAGGCCGCGACTTCCGGCTCACCGACATCGCCGGGGAGGTTATCAAGGGGCTGTTGGCGTAGGTGGCGAGGGAGGGGCTCGCTGCTGTGTGTGGTCGGTTTGGGCTCCGCGGGATGGGTCCTGCGCCCGCAAGGAAGCTCGGGGGAGGCTCAGCTTTCGCGCTGTGCACGAGGGGAGAGGGTGATCGCTTCCAACGCGGGCTACGGACCCATCCCGCTCCGCTGGCGTACTTTTGGTTGGGGATGGGTCCTGCGCCCGACAGGAAGCTCGGGGGAGGATCGGCTTTCGCGCTGTGCGGCAAATATTGTGCTGATCGCTTCCAACGCGGGCTACGGACCCATCCCGCTGCCGCGCTGGGGTTGTCGACATGGACACCGAGGGAAGGGACTCGCTGCTTTGTGTGGTCGGTTGGCATAGGCTCCGCGGGATGGGTCCTGCGCCCGACAGGAAGCTCGGGGGAGGATCAGCTTTCGCGCTGCGCGCGAGGGGAGAGATTGATCGCTTCCAACGCGGGCTACGGACCCATCCCGCTGCCGCTCTGGGGTTGTCGACATGGACA
>Ga0247843_1002180_pt1 | contig 36742 bp, 32 predicted proteins | sample LaCruzMarch2017__FD_192420 | JGI IMG/M metagenome (GOLD analysis project Ga0247843, IMG submission 192420) | Freshwater microbial communities from meromictic Lake La Cruz, Castile-La Mancha, Spain - LaCruzMarch2017_8m | ecosystem: Environmental > Aquatic > Freshwater > Lake | place: Spain... | reverse complement strand
CCGGCTTGGTTGTTCCCCAACCCACGGTTGACAACAGCACCAGTTCACAAATTTTGCGCCGGGCGTGCCATCTGATGTTGCAACACCTGCGAGCGGCCTTGGTGCGTGGGCACGATTTTGATGATGGCGGTGTTTTACAACAATCTCCCGACGCTATTTTTCATTCCAACGCGGCTTGGCTTAAGCCCGAAAAAATGGTGAGTGCGTGGTTGGAACACCCGCTGATTGAATTCAAGGGCAACGCAGAAGTAGCTGCCCTGGAACGCGTGAATGGTGCGTGGACATTGCTAGACGTTCAGGGCGAAACTTTGGCCATCGCAGACATCGTGGTGATCGCCAACGCAATGGGCTTATCCACGCTCAAGTTCAATGGCTATTTACGCGCATCTCTTGCTGAGGAGTGCATCCAAAACATCGAGGGCCTTCACCCTGTGCGTGGCACCTTGAGCTTTGGCGAACTCCGCCACGATTTTGAGCAAAATTCCCATTGGCCTGCGCTCCCCGTTAATGGTAACGGGAGTTTTCTCCCCTGCGTTCCTGGGTCTCGCAATTTGTGGATGGCGGGCTCTACGTTTGAACCAAGCACACAAGCCCAAGACCCCACACCTGAGCGTCAACACCTAGAAAACTGGAAGCGGCTTAATCAGCTTTTACCGCTTGTCGCTGAAGATTTGCAAACGCAATTCGCACAAGGCAAGGTGCAACATTGGCAAAACATCCGATGCGTCAGCCACGACCGGCTGCCTTTGGTCGGGCCGCTAGAAGCCGGTCCCGATGCGACCCTTTGGACGAGCGTAGGAATGGGAGCGCGGGGGCTGACCTTGGCGGCGTTGTGCGCCCAACTTTTGGTTGCAAGGCTTTGCGGCGAGCCGCTACCGATAGAAAAAACGCTCGCGCGTAAACTGGATTCTCAGCGCGTTAGGCGCAAAAAACGCAGCGAAAAGGAAACCCCGTGATTTTGGTTGCAGGTTCTGCCAATGTAGATTTTGTGGTTCGGGCCAACCATATTCCTAGGCCCGGAGAAACCGTACTTGGGAAAAGTTTCCAAACCTTTGCCGGAGGGAAAGGGGCTAACCAAGCCGTCGCGTGCTCTAAAGCAGGCGGAGCAAGCACCCAACTGCTGGCAGCGATGGGGGCAGATGAACATGCGAGCGTCATTGAAGCATCGGTGAAAGCGGCGGCGGTGGAATTGCTCCCCGTTCGTGTTTCAAATCAACCCACGGGCGCAGCGTTTATTTGCGTCTCTGATGACGGTGAAAATGCCATTACCGTGGCCCCCGGTGCCAATGCCTATTTGCTGCCCCACCACTTACCCGATTTAAAAGAGATCAGCCATCTTTTGCTGCAGCTGGAAACACCGCTAGACACCATCATCGCCTTCGCCCAAGCGGCAAAAAAGCAAGGGGTACAGGTGGTCTTGAACGCGGCCCCTGCCCAAGCGATGCCAGCAGAAATCCTGCCCCTGATCGATATTTTGATCGTCAACGAGGGCGAGTTAATGGCATTGGCCGATGAAACACGCTCGGTTGAATGGGCCTTAGAGAAACTTTCCTGCCAAAGCGTCGTCGTTACCTTGGGTGCGAGAGGGTGTTTGGCGCGGCATAAGGGCACGCTTTACGAACAAGCCGCTTTCCCAATCCAAGCCATAGACACCACGGCTGCCGGAGATACTTTTTGCGGCGTCTTGGTCGCCCAATTAAGCCAAGGCGCTTCTTGGCCTGCGGCGTTGCGGGTTGCCAATGCGGCAAGCGCATTGACCTGTCTGACATTGGGCGCCCAATCAAGTATCCCTACAGGGCTTGAAGTGGCTCAATTTTTAGAAAATCACTAAGCATGCAGATTAACCGCAAGCACACCGTCATTTACGACACTGACCCCGGTGTTGACGACGCGATGGCGCTGTATTTCGCCCTCGCGCACCCGGACATCGATCTGATCGGCGTCACCACTACGTTTGGAAATGTCACCGTAGAACAAGCCGCCAAAAATGCGCTTTACCTTTGTGCGATCGCAGGTCGCGGCGAAATTCCTGTTACCCAAGGCGTATCTCAACCACGCGGCAAACATGCAGAAGCGCCGCCTGATTACATTCACGGCGCCGACGGCTTGGGAAACTTGCCTTCACGGCATTCCACATCGAACACCCTTGAGCCGCGAAGCTCCGCCCAATTTATCGTGGACACGGCCCGCCAACATCCCGGAGAAGTTTCAGTCGTTGCCGTGGGGCCCTTAGGTAACCTCGCCCGGGCGTTAGAGCTGGAGCCTGAGCTACCTTCCCTGCTGCGTAAGGTCGTGGTGATGGGCGGTACGGTTTTGGAGCCCGGGAATGTTTCGCCGGTGGCCGAGGCCAATATTTGGAACGACCCCCATGCGGCCGATCTGGTATTTGGGGCGGGTTTCCAACTCACGATGGTCGGGCTCGATGTCACCCACCGCGTCATCCTGCCGCTGGCGCTCTTTGAGCGTATCGCCAAACACCAGCAGCACCCGGCAACTGAGACCCTGTTGCATGCGGTGGCTTTTTATTCTAATTTTTACAGCGCTCTGCATCCCCAAGTAGCCAAAGTACACGGCTGTTTTGGGCACGACGTTTTGGCGTTTTTAGCCCTGACGCAGCCCGAACTCTTTAGCTTTGAAAGGGGCCGCGTTCGCGTAGCGACCGAGGGACTGGCGCAAGGCCAAACGATCTTGAAGCGCAGCCATGCAGATTATCCGCAGCCGGGCTGGGGAAACGACGTGCCAGAAACCACGGTTTGTATGCAAGTCGAAGCAGATGCCTGCGTTCGTCAGATCGAAGCCGTCTTAATGCGAGACTGGGTAAAGACGCATTAGGCTGTATAGGCATATAGAAATAGCAAAAATGTAGTTTTAGTTTGATTCAAGAGGCTCTACAGTCACAAGCAATTCTCTTTTCTTGCTTGTATGTACCAGTACACCGATTTCGATCAAACCTTCGTCCAAACCCGCGCGGCCCAATACCGCGACCAACTCACACGCAATTTGGCAGGTACTTTAGGGGATGACGAATTTCGTCCTTTGCGCCTACAAAACGGCTGGTATATCCAACGCTACGCGCCCATGCTCAGGGTGGCAGTCCCTTATGGCGAACTCAATAGCGCACAACTCCGTATTTTGGGCCGCATTGCAGAAGAATTTGATACCCCGCCACCTGAGCTCCTCGCCCACGCGCAAACCACCCAAGACAAAATTGGCAACGGTCCTGCCCCCAAGCTCACCACCAACTACGGCCACTTCACCACCCGACAAAACGTCCAGTTCAATTGGATTCCGATTGAGAAAAGTGCCGATGTAATGGATCTTTTGTCCAGCGTGAACTTGCACGGTATCCAAACAAGCGGCAATTGCATCCGCAACATCACCAGCGACGAACGCGCTGGCATTGCCACCGATGAAGCAGTCGATCCGCGGCCCTATGCCGAGGTCTTGCGCCAATGGAGCACGCTACACCCTGAGTTTGCCTACCTTCCACGCAAGTTCAAGATTGCAATTACGGGGTCAGTTGAAGACCGCGCCGCCATTGCTTGGCACGATGTGGGTTTGCGCGTACTGAAAAATGCCTCGGGTGAAGTGGGCTTTCAGATTTTGGTCGGGGGCGGTATGGGTCGAACCCCTGTTATTGCCACTGAAATCAAGGCGTTTTTGCCTTGGGACCAAATCATCAATTACCTAGAAGCAATTGTTCGCGTTTACAACGGCTGGGGCCGACGCGACAATATTTATAAAGCGCGTATCAAGATTTTGGTGAAAGCCGAAGGCCAGCGTTATTTTGATGAAGTAGAAGCCGAATACCAACGCATCTTGGCCGATGGCGCACAACACACGATTCCCCAAGCTGAGCTTGACCGCGTTCGCGCCTGCTTTGTTTTCCCCGCGCTTGACACCGTATCTTCAGCACAACAAAGTACAGCCGAGCATACTTTGGTTGAAATGGCTGGCCACAACACAGAGTTCGCCCGTTGGCTAGAGCAAAACGTCGCGTCACATCAAAACCCTGGCTTACGTGCTGTCACCCTGTCGTTTAAACGCATGGGTCAAGCCCCAGGCGATGCCACCGCCGATCAACTGAAAACGGCTGCTGACATTGCCGAGCGCTTTAGCGCAGGCGAAGTGCGTGTGACGCATGACCAAAATTTGGTGCTCCCTTGGGTTCGGGTCGATGCATTGATTGAACTGTGGAACGCCGCCAAAACGGCTGGCTTTGCGCGTGCGAATATCCGCTTACTGAGCGACATGATCGCCTGCCCCGGGGGCGACTACTGTGCTTTAGCTAACGCCCGCTCGCTGCCTATCGCCGCTGCGATTACCGAGCGTTACCAAGACCTCGATGAGTTGTTTGACTTGGGCGAAATTGATCTGCATATCAGCGGATGTATCAACTCCTGCGGCCACCACCACAGCGGCCACATTGGCATTCTGGGTGTAGATAAAGACGGCCAAGAGTGGTACCAAGTGACACTCGGCGGATCTGATGGCTCCGAGCTGAGCGGGCCGGCTAAACCTGGAAAGGTGGTTGGCCCCTCGTTTGCCGCTGCCGAAGTGGTTGATGTGATCGAAGCGGTTCTAGACGTTTACAAAGATAGCCGCGATGGGGGAGAAAACTTTATTGACACCCTGCAGCGCGTGGGGTTTGATGCCTTTAAAACCGCTGCTAATTCGGCCCGCAATGCGACAGCCCGAACCACCGACCACGCAGCCGCTTAAAAATCGATTGAGACAGAAATTCCATGACGACTTTTGACATCCTGACCATCGATACGAACCTAGTTAATGCTAATAAGGCTAGCGATGGCGAAGTATCCTCAGATACCTTGGCCTTGGCCAATGATGGTGACGCTCAGACCCTGTCGCTTGAAGGCATAGCCCGCATTGACCTTCACTTTCCCAAGTTCACCGATGGCCGCGCTTTTAGCCAAGCATTTGTTCTTCGGCGTCGGGGGTTTCAAGGGGATATTCGCGCCAACGGCGACGTACTCATTGACCAGTTGATGCAAATGCAACGCAGCGGGTTTAGCAGCGCCCTGCTTCGGGCAGATCAAAATGCCGAGCACGGGAAAAAGTTGCTGAGCCAATACAGCGCGTTTTACCAAGGCGATACCGTCAACAAGCCGCTATTTACGCCGGCTTAACGGGTCAGCGGTAAAACGCTTCGACCTTACCCTTGAGCTTAATCAGCAGAGGGTTCCCTTTTCGGTCCAGCGTTTTGCCAGCGGGGACTTTAATCCAGCCCTCGCTGATGCAATACTCTTCGACGTCTAGGCGCTCTTTGCCATTAAAGCGAATCCCAACTTCCCGCTCAAAAACCGCCGCCACGTAATACGGGCTGCGGGCATCGATGGAAAGTCGGTCTGGAAGCGCTGGCGCTTCAGGGGTATCGGTGGGTGTTGTCATAGACTCAATTATCGTTTCTTATCAATGTCGCAACCTCACATAGTGGAAAATGCGCCTCTAGGGGAGTGATAAAGCCAATGATAAAAATCGCATTTCAACGCTACGCCAAAATTCTTGCAGCCTTGGTCGGCGTGGTATTGATCTACGCCGCAGCAGGGTTTTGGGTTGTCCCCAGCTTTCTTCAAAAACAAATTCCTGGATGGGGCGTGGCGACTCTGGATCGCCAAGTCAGCGTTCAAGCCATCGCGTTCAACCCCTTCACCCTGCGCCTGCAAGTGGATGGATTGGGTTTGGCTGAAAACGATGACACGCCAGTATTAACTATTGCGCGGTTGGATGTCGCTTTGGAGTGGGCCTCTTTGGTTCGCGGTGCTTGGCGTTTTTCTGACCTACACCTTTCGTCACCAGAACTGCAACTCAAGGTGTCGAAAAATGGCGTTTTCAATATTTCGCAATGGGTGGAAAGTTACGAAGAGCGCAACCCCTCGTCTTCCAGCGCCCTGCCCCGTTTATTGATTCAGCAATTTCAGATCACCGATGGAAAAATTTATTTTCAAGACCAGCAAAGCGGCTACCAAAACCAGTTTGATCCTGTCGAATTCAAACTTAAAAATCTGAGCACGCTCCCCAACGAATCAGGGAGTTACACCTTCCATGCGCAATCAGACAGCGGCGCTCAATTGCGTTGGAGTGGTGAGACCACGCTCAATAGCCTTCAAGGCAAGGGCGAACTCGTTTTCAAAAAAGTTGCGCTTTCAGAATTAGCCAAGTACCTCAAACCTTTCACGCGTATTTCCGTCACGTCGGGGCAGATGGATTTGCGATTGCCTTACACCTTCTCTTATGCCGCTGGGAAACTTGACCTCGGGCTGACGGATGCACAAATCAAAGTGGGCGACCTCAGCGTTCTAATTCCCCAAGTCGATGGCGCTGAAAGCTTGAAGGTGGATTTGTTAAGTGGCATCCTTGATTTAGCAGAGCTTCACAATGAGCCGGCCCGCCCCATCCCCTTCAATGCCCATTTGGTTCTTAAAGACGGCGGCGAACTCCAGACCCAAGGACAGTTCACCCCAATAACCAAGCTCTTAGCCGCCGATTTGACATTTAAAAGTTTGGTCTTAAAACCTTTACAACCCTTTTTAGCGCCTTACACCCCACTCCAAATTGCAAGCGGCACGGTGTCTGGACAAGGGCGTATCAGCCCGGGGGTTGGGCGGAGCGCTGGCCTGCGTTATGTAGGCTCGGTCAAGGTTGCGGGCGTGGTACTCAAAGAGCCAGACGGCGATTTTTTTGTTGAATGGAAAGACGCTAGCGCGGAAAAAGTAATTCTCGGACTTGATCCTATTGCTGTTCGTATCCCAGAGCTAATTTGGATCGAGCCCTTCGCCAAATTCGCGATTGAGGTCGATCGGAGTTTTAGCGCAGTCGGGTTGATGATCCAGAAAAAAGGGATCGATAGCGAAAAGGTAAGCAATCCATCGCCCGTTGTATTTAACGTGCAGCGGCTGCGAATTCAGCAAGGCCAACTGGACTTTACGGACCGAAGTTTGAACCCACAGTTCAAAACCAAACTGTTCGCGCTCAACGGCGTCATCAACGGCTTATCCAATAAAAAAGACACACGCAGCCAAATTGCCTTAGATGGCAGAGTCAATGAATTTGGTCTGGCGCGAATTCGAGGAGACATGGATCTCTTCAATCTGGGTAACAACACCCAAATCAACGCGCAACTTAAAAACCTCGACTTACCTTCTGCGTCACCCTACGCCATCAAATTTGCGGGTTACGCCATTACCGATGGAAAGATGACGCTAGACCTTCAGTACAAAGTTCGCGCCAATCAAGTCGAAGGCAACAACAAAATTACGATTGACGCTTTAACGCTGGGTCAACGTGTTGATAGCCTGACCGCCCTCAAAATCCCCATTGAATTAGCCATTGCTTTGCTCAAAGACGACGCGGGCCGTATTGAGCTAGGGCTTCCCGTTACGGGCAACATGAACGACCCGCAATTTAGTTTTGATTCCCTCATTTGGAAAGCGCTAGGGAACGCGCTGACAAAAATCGTAAGCGCACCGTTTAGAGCAATTGCAAGCCTATTTGGAAAGGGCTCGGACGCCAACACCTTAGATACCATTGGTTTTGACCCTGGAAGCGAAACGCTCTTTCCTCCTGAGCAAGAGAAACTGCTGCAAATCGCACGTATGCTGACCCAAAGACAACAACTGAAAATTAACATTCCAGAACACTACGACCCCGCGCTTGACGGCCCTGTTTTGATAACCCAAGCTTTACGCAAAGAAATTTACAAACGCGCAGGTATTCAATTTGACATCTATGAGCCGCTCGCTCCCTTGAATTTTTCTAGCCGGGCGATCAGAAAAGCAATGCGAGAAATTTACGCACAACGCTTAGGCGCTGCCGCCTTGCAAGAACGCATCAAAGCTGCTGAAGACAAAAGCTTGCTGCAACGCTTAGGCCAATTGGTTCAAAGCGAGCCGCAGTTTGCCGACCCAGCCGCGTTTTACCAAGGGCTGTATTTGCGTCTGGAAGAGTCTCAAACCCTACCAACTGACGCTCTGCATCAGTTAGGCGTTCAACGCGCTTTGGCTGTTTCTAAAGGATTGACTAAAGCGGGAGTGTCATCGGATCGCATCGTTTTGACTACCCGGGGGTTGGTTGAACAAAGCGGGGCAAAAGAAAGCCAGGTGCAGCTTCAGTTGGGACTGGTGGCGAGGTAACTAATCCCAAAGGATTTCAAACTACGGTCACTTCGGATTGAACATAGGAAGAAAAAAGCCGCTAAGTGGTTATCCTTAGCGGCCTTTAAACGGGGTCTTGGTGGAGCTGGCGGGATTTGAACCCGCGTCCGCAAGCCATCTTCGAGCAGATCTACATGTTTAGTGGTCTGATTTGAGTCTCGCCCTTGTGAACGCGCAGTCACACGCTGTCACAGTCGCCAGTACCCTATTGTCTCGCCCCAAACCAAGGTACCCGGTTCAGTGCCAGCCGATGAAAATGACCTTACAGCCTGGACGTTTTAGCTTTCACCAAAACACCCTTGCCCAGCCCATCGGCCTGCTGTTGTAAGGCTCACTGGTTATTAAGCAGCGAGTGCGAAACGTTCGTCGTTTGCAGTTAGTTTTTTTGAATCTGATTTACGAGCGCATTCAGCTCGACATGCACCACAGCGATTCCGTACCCACGTCGAAACCAGTGCAGCCCCAGGCTTCGTATTTTAGGCGCTTACGATCAATTGCAAGAGCTCTGCGGGAGAATTTATCTCTGCGTGTGCGCCCCACGCACGGGTATCGCTCTTTTCACCCAAATATCCGTAGGTTGCGGCAACCGTTTGCATGCCTGCGGCTAAACCGGCGACAACGTCGCGCTCATCGTCGCCCACGTACAAACATTGCTCCGGTGGTAGTCCTAGCCTTCGGGCGGCTTCAAGCAAGGGTTCTGGGTGAGGCTTGGCGTGGGGAGTGGTATCACCACTGATAATCGTTTTAGCCGTTTGAAACAAAGGCATTGCGGCAGTCAAGGGGTTTGTAAAGCGCTGCGACTTATTGGTCACCACGCCCCAAACCATGGATCTTGCGTTGATTTGTTCGATCATTTCCGACACGCCATCAAACGCAAAAGTTCGCTGAGTCATACAGGCGGCGTAGTTTACAAAGAATTCTTCTCGAAGCGTCTCAAAATCAGCATGCTCAGGGCCCACACCAAACGCCACACCCAACATGCCTCGTGCGCCCGCCCCTGCCATAGGCCGGTATTGAGCGTAGGGCAACGAAGCCAACCCGCGCTTGATACGCATTTGGTCTGCTGCAGCGCCTAAGTCGGGGGCACTGTCGATCAGGGTTCCGTCTAAATCAAACAGAATGGCAGAAATATTTTTAAAGATCACAGGCGGGACTTTTTAAATCAAAGGGCTTTTTGGGTTGCAAAAAGGTAGTTCACATCGGTGTTATTCGTTAGCGAGTAACGTCGGGTTAAAGGGTTGTAGCCCATTCCGCGGGTGTGGCGCAGGTCTAAATTCACTTGGCGGCAGTACCCGGCAAGCTCACTGGGCCGAATCATTTTTGCGAATTCATGGGTGCCACGGGGAAGCAGATTGAGCACGTACTCGGCTCCCAAAACAGCAAATAAAAACGACTTGGGATTGCGGTTGAGCGTAGAGAAGAAAACCCAGCCACCGGGTTTGACAAGGGCGGCACAGGCCCGAACCACTGACGCTGGGTCGGGAACGTGCTCTAACATTTCCATACACGTCACCACGTCGAACTGCCCCGCCTTCTCTATAGCCAAGGCCTCGGCGCTGACTTCACGGTAACTTACCCCGATTGTCTGCGCCTCCATCGCGTGTAACTGCGCCACCCGAAGGGCTTTAGTAGATAAGTCAATCCCCAATACCTGAGCCCCTTTGCGGGCCATAGAATCGGCCAAAATTCCGCCCCCGCAACCTACATCAAGTACCTCAAGACCTGCGATGGGCACAAGGGTGTTAATCCATTCCAAGCGCAGCGGGTTAATTTGGTGCAAAGGACGGAACTCGCTTTCCGTGTCCCACCAGCGATGGGCGAGCTCAGAGAATTTGGCAAGTTCGGCAGGATCAGCGTTGACGTTGGTGTTCATGGTTTGATTATCTGACGAATGGAGTCAAGCTGTTTTATAGGCAACAAAAAACCCGCCGAAGCGGGTTTTTTGATATTCGAGAAGACGAATTATTTGGAACGGGTTCCAACGACTTCGATTTCAACGCGGCGGTTTTTAGCGCGACCTTCTTTGGTCTTGTTATCAGCCACTGGGCTGGTTTCGCCTTTGCCTTCGGTGTAGATGCGGTTTTTGTCAATGCCTTTGGAAACCAAATAAGCCTTCACTGCTTCAGAGCGAGCAACTGACAATCTTTGGTTAGAAGCGTCGGAGCCAACCGCGTCGGTGTGTCCAACAGCGATTACCACTTCCAAGCTGATGCTCTTAACTTTAGAAACCAAGTCGTCCAACTTGGCTTTGCCTTCAGGCTTTAACACGGATTTACCGAAATCAAAGAATGCATCAGCAGCGTAAGTCACTTTGGAAGCGGCAGCAGCAGCAGGAGCAGCGGCTGGAGCGGGAGCTGGAGCTGGAGCTGGAGCTGGAGCGGCCTTAGCAGCAACTGGAGCAGCAGGAGCTGGAGCAGCGATAGCACCGTCGCAACCTGGGGCTGCTGTAGCTGGAGTCCAGCTCGCACTACGCCAGCATTGACCGGTGCTGTTTTTCCAAACGTCGCCCGAAGCGCTGCGCCAGTTTTGAATTTCTTGAGCGCCAGCGACGCTTGTGAGAGCGACCAAGGCGATCAGCGCAGCCAATTTGTTCATTTGTTTCATGGTGTACCTTATGTAAATCAATAGCAGCAACACTGCGGGTAAATTAAACCACGCCTTGAACCAGCGCGGTTAAAGCGTTGGAAATGATTGTGCCATAGAAAATGCTCCATTTTGGATGTTTGGCGCATTTGCGCTACACAACGCCATTATTTAACAATTTATAAGATTCCCGCAAAATTTGAATCAAACTAGCTGTAACTAAGGGCCGAAAAACAGCTTTCTCGGTCGTAGAATGTAAGGTTGTCCAAGTCACCGCTCTAAGCAACCCCATGACCCAGTTCGCAAAAGAAACCTTACCGATCAGCCTAGAAGAGGAGATGCGCCGCAGTTATTTGGATTACGCCATGAGCGTGATCGTGGGGCGGGCCTTGCCAGACGCGCGGGACGGCCTCAAACCGGTGCATCGCCGGGTGCTTTTTGCGATGCACGAGCTCAACAATGACTGGAACCGCCCCTACAAAAAGTCAGCCCGTATTGTGGGTGACGTGATTGGTAAATACCACCCCCACGGTGACCAGTCGGTCTATGACACGATTGTCCGAATGGCGCAAGACTTCTCGATGCGCCACATGCTGGTAGACGGCCAGGGTAACTTTGGCTCGGTCGACGGCGATAACGCAGCCGCTATGCGTTACACCGAAATTCGCTTGTCCAAGATTGCACACGAGTTGTTGGCTGATTTGGACAAAGAAACCGTTGACTTTGGCCCGAACTACGACGGCTCCGAAAAAGAGCCCTTGGTGATGCCAACCCGGATCCCGAACTTGTTGGTTAACGGCTCAGGCGGTATTGCCGTGGGTATGGCCACCAACATTCCCCCGCACAACTTAAACGAAGTCGTTGACGCTTGTTTGCACCTTTTGCGCAACCCAGAAGCCACGATTGACGAGCTCATGGAGATCGTTCCCGCCCCCGACTTTCCGACTGCGGGCATAATTTACGGCATCAACGGCGTCAAAGACGGCTACCGCACGGGGCGTGGAAAAGTCGTGATGCGGGCCAAGTGCCATTTTGAAGACATTGACAAAGGCGCACGCCAAGCCATCATCGTTGACGAGTTGCCTTACCAAGTCAACAAAAAGACCTTGCAAGAACGCATGGCAGAACTGGTTCACGAGAAAAAGATTGAAGGCATCAGCCATATTCAGGACGAGTCTGACAAGTCGGGGATGCGTTTGGTGATTGAACTCAAGCGCGGTGAAGTACCCGAAGTGGTTCTCAATAACTTGTACAAGCAAACGCAACTGCAAGACACGTTTGGTATGAACATGGTGGCCCTGATTAACGGCCAACCTAAGCTTTGCAACCTTAAAGACCTGTTGCAGGTATTCCTTCAGCACCGCCGCGAGGTCGTTACGCGCCGCACCGTCTTTAACTTGCGCAAAGCCCGCGAACGGGGCCATGTTTTAGAAGGTTTGGCTGTTGCTTTGGCCAATATTGATGACTTTATTGCCATCATTCGCAATGCGCCTACGCCTCCAGTTGCTAAAGCCGAATTGATGACACGCAGCTGGGACAGCAAGCTGGTTCGGGAGATGCTCACCCGCAGCCGCAGCGATGGCGGCGTGATCAACGCTGATGACTATCGCCCAGACGGGTTAGAGAAAAGCTACGGGATGGGCAGTGATGGCCTATACCGCTTATCCGACACGCAGGCGCAAGAAATTTTGCAAATGCGTTTGCAACGCCTGACCGGCTTAGAGCAAGACAAAATTGTTGCTGAATACAAAGAGGTGATGGCGGAGATTGAAGACTTGCTGGATATTTTGGTAAAGCCTGAGCGCGTCTCCACCATCATTACCGACGAACTCGGTGCGATCAAACAAGAGTTCGGCCAAAGCAAAATTGGCGCTCGCCGCAGCTTGGTAGAACACAGTTCTTTTGACTTAAGCACCGAAGATCTGATCACGCCCACCGACATGGTGGTCACTTTGAGCCACAGCGGCTACATCAAGAGCCAGCCCTTGGGCGAGTACCGCGCCCAAAAACGCGGTGGCCGTGGGAAACAAGCGACCGCGACCAAAGAAGACGATTGGGTGGACCAACTCTTTATTGCCAATACCCACGACTATATTTTGTGCTTTAGCAACCGGGGACGCCTTTACTGGCTAAAGGTTTGGGAAGTACCACAAGGCTCGCGCGGTTCACGCGGACGTCCGATTGTCAACATGTTCCCCATGCAAGACGGCGAAAAAATCACTGTTGTGTTGGCCTTGACAGGTGAAAAACGAACCTTCCCCGCCGACCAATACGTTTTCATGTCCACTTCGATGGGCATCGTTAAGAAAACGCCTTTGATTGACTTTAGCAACCCCCGCAAGGTCGGCATTATTGCGGTCAACCTCGATGAAGGCGACTTCTTAATTGGCGCTGCGATTACGGATGGCAAGCACGATGTGATGCTCTTCTCAGACGGCGGTAAAGCGGTTCGCTTCAATGAAGATGAAGTTACTGCCCACGGCCGCCAGTCGCGCGGCGTGAAGGGGATGAATCTCGAAGAAGGCCAAAGCGTGATTGCCATGCTGGTTGCCGAAGACGAATTGCAAAGTGTTTTGACCGCGACGGAAAACGGCTACGGCAAGCGCACCAGCATCACCGAATACACCCGCCACGGCCGCGGCACCAAAGGCATGATTGCGATTCAACAGTCAGAGCGCAATGGCAAAGTGGTTGCTGCGACTTTGGTTCATGCCGAAGATGAAATCATGCTGATTACCGATCGAGGCGTTCTGGTGCGAACCCGTGTGAGCGAGATCCGCGAACTCGGCCGCGCGACCCAAGGCGTCACCTTGATTGGCTTGGACGAAGGCTCCAAACTCAGTGGTTTGCAACGCATTGTCGAAAACGATGCCAATCCAGGCGAAAGCAATGACGCCGGCGATGACGAGCAGACCGTTTAACTTTTCAGCCGGCCCGGCAACGATGCCGGCTGAGGTGTTGGCACAAGCGGCCGACGAGATGTTGGACTGGCCCGATTCCAGCGGGAAGCGTTGCGGCATGGGCGTCATGGAAATGAGCCACCGCGGCAGAGAGTTTCTTGAAATTTACACCGAAGCGCATGACACTTTGCGCGAGCTTCTCGCTATTCCGAAGAACTTTAAAGTTCTCTTTATGCAAGGCGGCGGACTGGCAGAAAACGCTATCGTTCCTATGAACCTCAGCGCTCTTCGCGCCTCAAAAACACAACGCGGCAGTGCGGATTTTGTAATTACGGGAAGCTGGAGTGAAAAGTCTTTTCAAGAAGCGGGGAAATACTGCGACTCTCGCATCGCGGCCTCTGCCAAAGATACAGGCTTTCACTCTATTCCTGACGCCTCCATCTGGGAACTCAGCGACCACGCCAGCTATGTGCATATTTGTAGTAACGAAACGATTCACGGGGTGGAGTTTCAATCCCTGCCGGACCTGAAAGCCTTAGGGAGTCAGGCTGAATTGGTCATCGATTTTTCTTCCCATGTGGCCTCACGATCGGTTGATTGGAGCCGCGTTGGCTTGGCCTTTGGGGGCGCTCAAAAAAACCTCGGGCCGGCCGGACTGACTTTGGTGGTGGTGCGCGAAGATTTACTCGGCCATGCTTTAGAAATGTGCCCCAGCGCTTTTAGCTACCCAACCGTGGCTGACAACCATTCGATGTTCAATACCCCGCCGACCTACTCCATTTACATGGCGGGACTGGTGTTTCAGTGGCTCAAACGGCAGGGTGGAATTGCCGTAATGGAGACGCGCAATATTGCGAAGGCCAATTTCTTGTATGGCGCGATCGATGCATCGGGCTTCTATTCCAACCCCGTTGCGCTTGAATGTCGCTCACGGATGAATGTGCCCTTCTTCTTGCGTGATGCGTCCTTGAATGACACTTTTTTAAACGGCGCTAAAGCAGCCGGCCTGTTGCAACTTAAAGGACACAAGTCGGTTGGCGGCATGCGGGCTAGTATTTATAACGCCCTTCCTATCGAAGGCGTTCAAGCCTTGGTGCAATATATGCAAGAATTTGAGCGAACCCACGGCTGAGGCAAACTTGTATGGCAAAAACACTTCTCGAACTTCGCGTTCAAATCGATGCAGTTGACCAAGAGTTGCTGCAACTGCTTAATCGCCGGGCGGCTTTGGCGCACGAGGTGGGAGACATTAAAAAAGGCGAGGGTTCCGTCGTCTTTCGCCCCGAGCGTGAAGCGCAAGTGATTGGCGCCTTGCAAAAAGCCAATAGCGGAGACCTCAAAGACACCAGCGTCGCCTTTATTTGGCGCGAAATTATGTCAGCGTGTCGGGCTTTAGAAGCGCCCCAACGCGTTTCCTATTTAGGCCCCGCGGGAACGTTTAGCGAAGAAGCGGCCTTGCGCTTTTTTGGCTCGAGCATTCAACATATTCCTTGCAATAATTTTGATGAGGTGTTTCACGCTGCGAGCGCAGGCTCAGCCGAGTTTGGAGTCGTTCCGGTAGAAAACAGCACCGAAGGTGTGGTTACGCGTTCTTTGGATTTGCTGCTCCACTCGCCCTTACATATTGTGGGAGAAATCAGCCTTTTGGTGCGCCACCATTTGCTTCGCAACCAGGATTCTCTCGAAAATATTGAAGCCGTTTTAGCCCACCCCCAGGCCTTGGCACAGTGTCAACAATGGTTGAACACCCATTTGCCCCATGTAGAGCGACGCGCAGTTTCTAGCAACGCCGAAGGCGCTCGCTTAGCTGCCAATAACCTAGCTTGGGCCGCGATTGCCAGCGAACGGGCCAGTTCGGAATTTGGCCTTCACATTGCATCTCGCGCTATTCAAGACGATGCCTTTAACCGCACCCGCTTTGTGGTGGTGTGCCTGCCCAGCACTCTGCCCGCCCCCGAAGCCAGCGGACGCGATTGCACCAGCTTGGTCGTCTCTGTCCCGAACCGGCCTGGCGCGGTGCACGATATGTTGGTGCCTTTAAAGCTTCATGGTGTCTCTATGACGCGCTTTGAATCTCGCCCTGCCCGCTCGGGACAGTGGGAGTATTTTTTCTACATCGACCTGAATGGTCATCCGTCCGAACCCCATGTCAAAGCTGCTTTGAACGATCTACAAGCCCTGTGTGCTTTTTACAAAGTTTTGGGGACTTACCCCATGGCGGATTAAGCGACTCAACGCCTATGTTTGAACAATTGGGTTTGGTTGGCTGCGGTTTGATGGGCGGGTCTTTTGCCTTGGCTCTCAAACGCGCAGGCTTGGTGAAGCGAGTGGTTGGCTTTAGTCCTTCACAAACCACCACGGCGCGTGCCTTGAAAATGGGTGTGATTGACCAGATCGCAACTTCTGCGTCAAACGCAGCAACCGGCTCCGATTTGATTTTGATCGCAGTCCCAGTTTCAGCGACTGAAGCCAGCTTTCAAGCCATCGCTCAGGAACTAAGCAGCAACTGCCTGGTGATGGATGTTGGGTCCACCAAAAGCGATGTTCTTGCTGCCGCCAAAGCAGCCCTTGGGAACAAGTTTGCCCAGTTCGTGCCCGCCCATCCGATTGCAGGCAAAGAAGTTGCGGGCGTTGAACACGCCGACGCTGATCTCTATACCGGGTGTCAAGTGATTCTGACGCCCACAGACCTTACTGACCTTACTGGCAAAACTCAGCTACAACAAGCCACCTCGGTTTGGCAGGCTTTAGGCTGCAAGGTACGCCACATGTCGGCAACCGACCATGACGCGGCCTTTGCAGCCGTTAGCCACCTCCCCCATTTGTTGGCGTTTGCTTTCATGAATGGCATCTCCAGCCAAAAACAACGCTCAGAGTTTTTAGACCTCGCCGGCCCCGGCTTTCGCGACTTCACGCGCATTGCCGCTGGAGACCCCAAAGTTTGGCGTGATATTTTCTTAGCCAACTCCGCTGAAGTTCTCGCCCAATCCCAGAACTTTCGATCCAGCTTAGAGGCTTTGGAGCGTGCTGTTTTGGCCGGTGACTCTGCCGCGATTGAGGCACTGATTTCACAAGCCAGCCACCTTCGCGCACATTGGTCTTTGAACGGGGCTTCCATTAAATAATGTTTTCTACCGCTTTTCTTGACCTCCCTGGGCTCCATACGGCCTCAGGAACTGTCACCCTGCCCGGCTCTAAAAGTATTTCCAACCGCGTTCTGTTGTTAGCCGCCTTGTGCGAGGGTGTCGCCACGCTGCATGATGTTCTTGATTCTGATGACACCCGCGTGATGCTGGCGGCTTTAGAAGCACTGGGTTGCAAAATTGAATCGCAAGGTCCAACTTTCAAGGTCCATGGCCTCGCCGGACAATTAGCTGACCTGCCTTTGCAATTATTTTTAGGCAACGCGGGCACCGCGATGCGGCCCTTAACGGCTGCGCTGGCCGTTCTTGGCGGCGATTTTGAGCTCAGCGGTGTTCCTCGGATGCACGAGCGCCCCATTGGCGATTTAGTTGACGCCTTGCGCCAATTCGGCTGCACCATTGACTATATTGGTAACGCAGGCTTTCCGCCTCTGCGCATTGGCAAACCCAATTTGCAACTGTCAAAACCCATACAAGTCAGAGGCGATGTCTCCAGCCAATTTTTGACGGCCCTGCTGATGGCTTTGCCATTGGTGGCAAAAAAAGACATCGTGATTGAGGTCGTGGGGGAACTGATCTCGCGTCCGTATATTGAAATTACCTTGCAACTGCTCGCGCGGTTTGGGGTTGAGATTGAACGCGATGGGTGGCAACGGTTTACGATTCCCGCAGGCGCAAAACTGCGTTCCCCATGCGATTTACATGTGGAGGCTGATGCGTCGTCTGCGAGCTACTTTATTGCGCTCGGGGCAATCACACAAAGCAATAGTGCTGGTGCTAGTGCTAGTGCCAAGCAAGGTATTCGAATTCAGGGCGTCGGCGCCAACTCCATCCAAGGCGATATTCGATTCATCGAAGCGGCCCAAGCCATGGGTGCCCATGTTGAAAGTGGCCCCAATTACTTGCACGTCTCCCGAGGCGCTTGGCCGCTCAAAGCGATTTCCTTGGACTGCAACCACATCCCTGATGCCGCCATGACTTTGGCGGTCATGGCGCTTTACGCCAAAGGCACCACCGTGTTGACCAACATCGCGAGTTGGCGCGTGAAGGAGACCGACCGGATTGCCGCCATGGCCACTGAACTTCGCAAACTCGGCGCATCGGTGGTTGAAAGCCCAGACTCGATTGCAATTACACCTCCGCAGAGCCCTGCCGATTGGCATAGCGCCAGCATCCATACCTATGACGACCACCGCGTTGCCATGTGTTTTTCCCTTGCGGCGTTTAATCCGGCGGGAAGAAGTATCCGAATTGAAGACCCCAAGTGCGTAGCCAAAACCTTTCCCGATTACTTTGAGGCTCTGTTTAGCGTGTGCCAAGCGGCTCCCAACGCGATTCCGGTGATTTGTGTGGATGGCCCCACGGCCTCGGGCAAAGGGACCTTAGCGGCGAGCCTTGCTCAAAAACTCGGCTACCATTTTTTGGATTCTGGGGCTCTGTACCGAATCACCGCTTTGGCAGCCTTGCAGGCCGGGCTGGAGTTAGAAACAAGCCATGAAACGGCCATTGCGCAATTAGTGCGAACCATGGCTATTCATTTTGAAGGCGAACAGGTTTGGCTCAACGGCCAAGATATCACTGCCGCAATTCGAACCGAAGCTGCTGGAATGAACGCCTCCAAAGTCTCTGTTTTAGGCGCGGTACGCAGCGCGCTGGTGGACTTGCAGCACCAATTTCGACAGCTACCCGGACTGGTTGCCGACGGGCGCGACATGGGAACCGTCATTTTCCCTGATGCGCGGCTCAAGGTGTATCTGACAGCTAGCGCCGCTTGCCGCGCAGAACGCCGTTATAAGCAGTTGATTTCAAAGGGAATTTCGGCTACACTCAGCATTCTTTGCGCAGACCTCGAGGCGCGCGATGCCCGCGACACTTCGCGTGCCATTGCACCCTTAAAGCCTGCACAAGACGCCGAGCTACTAGACAACTCTGCTTTAACGGTCGATCAGTCCGTTACACGAGTGTTGAAATGGTGGCAAAGCAAACAGCCTTTTTGAAGTCTCTTTAACGATTCTTCAAAAAGTCTGGTGTTAGAAAAGTCAAAGGTTTCACCGCTTTTGCACGGCCCCCAAGGCACTCTTCGCGCTGCATGCGCTCGGTCTTGGGGTTCAACAACTTAACCCCGCGGTTTTTTAACTGCACAAAAAATGTCTGAATCTTTCGCAGCCCTCTTTGAAGAGTCACAAAAAGCCTCTGAAACCCGTATTGGTGAAGTCGTCACCGCTGAAGTCGTTCGTATCGAACACAACTTCGTCGTTGTTAACGCTGGCCTTAAATCAGAAGCGTATGTTCCCTTGTCTGAATTTAAAAGCGACAAAGGCGAACTCGAAGTTCAAGTGGGCGAATTTGTTTCTGTCGCGATTGTTGCGATGGAAAACGGCTACGGCGACACCATTGTCAGCCGCGACACCGCTAAACGCTTGGCATCTTGGATGTCATTAGAAAAATCTCTCGAATCTGGCGAGTTTGTCATGGGTACCACCAGCGGCAAAGTCAAAGGCGGCCTGACCGTTTTGGTCAATGGTATTCGCGCCTTCTTGCCTGGTTCATTGGTCGACACCCGTCCGACCAAAGACTTGTCTCCGTACGAGAACAAGACCATGGAATTCAAGGTCATTAAATTGGACCGCAAGCGCAACAACGTGGTTCTGAGCCGCCGCGCCGTCGTAGAAGCCTCCATGGGCGAAGAGCGCGCAAAACTCATGCACACCCTAAAAGAAGGTTCTGTGGTGCATGGTGTGGTCAAGAACATCACCGAATACGGTGCGTTCGTCGACTTGGGCGGTATCGACGGCCTCTTGCACATCACCGACATGGCATGGCGTCGCGTGCGTCACCCGTCTGAAGTCGTGACTGCCGGTCAAGAAATCACGGCCAAGATTCTTAAGTTTGATACCGACAAAAACCGTGTCTCCTTGGGTCTGAAGCAAATGGGCGATGACCCTTGGATGGGCGTTAACCGCCGTTATCCTCAAGGTACACGCATGTTTGGCAAGATCACCAACATCGCCGACTACGGCGCGTTTGTGGAACTCGAGCCAGGAATCGAAGGTTTGGTACACGTCTCAGAAATGGACTGGACCAACAAGAACGTGGCTCCTTCTAAGATCGTTGCCTTGGGCGATGAAGTCGAAGTCATGGTTCTGGAAATCGACGAAGACAAGCGCCGTATTTCTTTGGGCATGAAACAATGCAAAGCCAACCCATGGCAAGAATTTGCGATGAACACCAAGCGCGGCGACCGCGTGAAGGGCCCCATCAAATCCATCACCGATTTCGGCGTGTTTGTGGGCTTGGCTGCAGGTATCGACGGTTTGGTGCACTTGTCTGACCTGTCTTGGAACGAAACCGGCGAAGCCGCGGTTCGCGAATTCAAGAAGGGTCAAGAAGTCGAAGCCCTCGTTTTGGCGGTTGACGTTGAGCGCGAGCGTATCTCCTTGGGCATCAAACAGCTCGATTCCGATCCTTTCACCACGTTCGTGTCGATCAACGACAAGGGCCAAGTGGTCACAGGCAAGGTCAAGACAGTCGATGCCAAAGGCGCTGAGATCGATCTCGGCGAAGACATCATTGGTTACTTGCGCGCCTCTGAAATCAGCCGCGACCGCGTCGAAGACGCCCGCAGCGTTCTCAAAGAAGGCGACGAAGTCACGGCTGTGGTCGTTAACGTGGATCGCAAGACCCGCAACATTCAGTTGTCCATCAAGGCCAAGGATGCTGCGGATCAAAACGAAGCCATGACCACATTGAGCCAGCAGTCTGCCCGTGAAAATGCAGGCACTACGAGCTTGGGCGCATTGTTGCGTGCCAAGTTGGACAACAATTAAATCCCTGTGATTTGAATTGTTTGACGTAAACAACGACCGCAAGCACACCGCTGCGGTCGTTTTTTTGTCTTAAAGCCCTATTCATATGACCCGCTCAGATCTTGTTGAAGAACTAGCCAACCGATTTAGCCAGCTCACCCACCGTGATGCTGAGTTTGCGGTGAAGGCTATTTTGGATGCGATGAATGATGCGTTGGTTCGCGGGCACCGCATTGAAATTCGCGGCTTTGGAAGTTTTTCTGTGAACCACCGGCCTCCGCGTATGGGTCGCAACCCCCGCAGCGGTGAGAGCGTAGCGATTCCTGAAAAACGTGTTCCCCATTTCAAACCCGGTAAAGCCTTGCGTGAGGCTGTGGACATGCAAACCCTTGCGTTGCAATCTTCCCCTAAAAAAGCCTAAAACTACGGCCAAATCGATAGAATCGGCAAGGTACCAAGGAATTGAATGAACCAAATTGTTTGGCTCTTTAAGTGGTTACTTAAAGCAGCCATTTTTTTTACACTTTTCGCCTTCGCCTTGAATAACCAAGGGGATGTGACAGTACGATTTTTCTTTGGGACCCAATGGACAGCCCCAGTTGTCTTGGTGGTGTTGATCACATTTTCTGCAGGACTGCTGGTCGGGGTTTTAGGGATGGTGCCGCGCTGGTGGCGACAAAGACGGGCTGCACTCGCAAGCCGAGTAGCGAACCAAACCAAGACTAATACAGCGACACCAACGAACGCGGATTCCCCCACCCGACCTGAAGCCCATGGACTTTGACGCTAGCTTGATTTTGATGGGATTGCCGATCGCCTTTGGCCTGGGCTGGCTGGCATCGCGCTTTGATATGCGCCAGTTGCGCATTGAGAATCGGCAGGCACCCAAGGCCTATTTCAAAGGTTTAAATTTTTTACTCAACGAACAGCAAGACCAAGCCATCGATGCATTTATTGAGGCAGTTCAAAGCGACCCGGATACCTCAGAACTGCACTTTGCACTTGGCAATTTGTTTCGCCGCAGGGGCGAATACGAGCGCGCCGTGCGCGTTCATGAACATTTGCTCGCGCGTGGTGATTTGAGTGATGACGAGCGCGATCGTGCACAACACGCTTTGGCGCTGGACTACCTTAAAGCAGGCTTGCTAGACCGGGCTGAAGCCGCCCTACTCAAGCTTGAAGGCACCCGTTTCGAAGCCCAAGCCCGGCTCGCGCTTTTAGCCAACTACGAACGCTCCCGCGACTGGACGCTTGCTGCAGAAATTGCACGCAAACTCGAGGTCGCAGGCCAAGGCAGTTTCGCCGGTCGTCTAGCCCACTACCTCTGTGAACAAGCGGCTACCTTGGATGCAACAGTCCAAAACGACCAGGCTCAAACCCTATTGGTGCAGGCGATTGCTACGGCCCCCAACGCTGCCCGGGCTCGAATCGATTTGGCGCATTTGCAATTTGTAATGGGACAGCCACTAAAGGCTTATGGCACGCTTGAAGAGGCGCTCAAAGATGCCCCTCAATCGATTGGGCTCATGGCGCAACCGTTCAGTCTTTACGCTATAGAAGCCGGCCAAACAGAGGCTGCGCTTCAATCGCTTAAAAAAGCGTATCAGTCCGCACCATCGCTTGATGTTTTAGACGCGATCGTTGCGCTCGAGGCCAAGCAACCCAACAAGCCCACGGATGCAAGAAACTGGTATGTCCATCATCTTGAAAATCACCCTTCCTTGGTGGCCGCAGCCCAGTGGATTGCGGGTGAAAAATTAGAGCATGAACAGTTTCACCCTCAGGTTCAGCGGGCGCTCGACCATGCGGTCAAACCGCTTAAGCGCTACCGCTGCGCCGCCTGTGGCTTTGAAGCCAAGCAGCATTTTTGGCACTGTCCTGGCTGCCAAGCTTGGGACAGTTATCCTGCACGTCGGGTAGAAGAGTTATGAAAACACAGCATCCTCACACCATTGAAGCCAAACAGATTGCCGCCTCACGCGTTCTTGTCGTGGGAGACGTGATGCTGGACCGGTATTGGTATGGCGCAGTCGACCGTATTTCCCCCGAGGCCCCGGTCCCCGTCGTTCGAATTACCCGCGAGGAAGAGCGCAGTGGCGGTGCTGCTAACGTGGCGTATAACGTGGCCATCTTGGGTGCGCAAGCGTCCTTGCTCACCGTCGTGGGAGACGATGAGGCCAGCCTCAAACTCGAAGCCATTTTGGCAAAAACAGGGATACGCACCCACTTTGGTCGCGATGCCGATCTCAAAACCACGGTGAAGTTGCGCATCATTGGGCGTCAGCAGCAGCTCTTGCGCCTGGACTTTGAAAACACTCCAAAAAATGCATTGTTGGCCAGCCAAAGTGTGACCTTTGAAAACCTGTTGCCAAGCCACGATGCTGTTCTGTTTTCAGACTACGGCAAGGGCGGCCTGGCCCACGTTGGTGACATGATCACCCTTGCCCGAGCCCAAGGAAAACCTATTTTGATAGACCCCAAAGGCACGGATTACTCACGCTATAAAAACGCCAACGTCATTACCCCCAATCGCGCTGAACTGCAGCAAGTCATAGGCGAGTGGGCCTCGGAGGAAGATCTCACAGCGAAGGTCCAGCAACTGCGAACACAACTCCATTTGGATGCGGTTTTACTCACGCGCAGCGAAGAGGGAATGACGCTGTTTGATGCGCAAGGGCCATTGCATGTCAGCGCCCAAGCCCGAGAGGTTTTTGATGTCACCGGCGCCGGTGACACGGTTATCGCCACACTCGCAACATTAGTGGGTGGGGGCCTTACGCTGCGCCAAGCGCTGCCTTGGGCCAACCGAGCAGGTGGCTTGGTGGTTGGGAAATTTGGTACGGCGACAGTGGCATACGAGGAGTTATTTGGATGACCCGAATCGCAGTGACCGGCGCTGCTGGCTTTATCGGCAGCAAAATCATTGAAGGCCTCAATGCAAGAGGTTTTACAGATATTTTGGCCGTTGACGATCTCACCCAAGGCGATAAGTTTAAAAACTTAGCCGGGCTTAAAATCGCGGACTACATCGATGCCGATACGTTTTACGACGACTTTTCTGCTCGGCAATTTGGCAAGGTAGAAGCGGTATTCCATGAAGGCGCTTGCAGCGACACCATGGAGAGTAACGGCAAGTTCATGATGGCCAACAATTACGGCATCTCCAAACAGCTGTTTCATGCCGCCCAAGCCCAAGGCACGCGCCTTTTGTACGCGTCTTCTGCAGCAACCTATGGCGGCTCGGATATCTTCAAAGAAGAGCCCACGTATGAAGCGCCACTCAATGTCTACGGATACTCGAAACTTCTGTTTGACCAAAAAGTACGCTTAGAGTTAGGGGCTACTTTTGAAAAAGCCCAAACCCAAGTGGTGGGGTTTCGGTACTTCAATGTGTACGGCCCCCATGAACAACACAAAGGCCGAATGGCCAGCGTGGCTTACCACCAGTTCCACCAGTTCCAGGCCGAGGGAAAAGTCAAACTCTTTGGTGAGTACGGCGGCTACCTCGCAGGAGGACAGATGCGCGATTTCGTTTTCATTGACGACGTTGTTGCCGTCAACCTCTGGTACTTCGATCACCCCAACGTCAGTGGGATTTTCAACCTCGGCTCAGGCCGTGCCCAAGCGTTTAACGATGTTGCCAGCGCGGTTGTTAATACGCTGCGCGTTCACCAAGGACAAGAAGCCCTCCCCTTAAGCGCCCTAGCCTCACAAGGTTTGATCGACTACATTGCCTTTCCTGATGCCCTGCGCGGTAAATACCAGTGCTATACCCAAGCGGATTTGAGCGCACTGCGCCAGAGTGGTTGCCAACACGTCTTTTCTGATGTCCAGACCGGGGTGAGCCAATATGTCCGTTGGCTGGCTAAAAATTCATAAGAGAGCCCTGTGCGCAAACCTATCCTTGTTTTGATTGCGACCTGCTTGGCTTTGCTAAGTGCAAGTATTTTTGCCGCTACCGAAGCCAACCTCGCGACCGAGGCCGAGCTCGATAACGTCAAAGGTTTGGGGCCCAGTAGCACCGCCCGCATCATGAAAGCAAGAACCCAAGCGCCGTTTACGGATTGGCCAGACTTTTTAAAGCGTGTTAAAGGCTTTAAACCCACCAAGGCGGAAGCGCTCTCAAACGCGGGACTCACCGTCAACGGCGTCCCATACGCCGCCACAAAACCTTGATTTATCAAGTCATTGCTATTTGTATAGGCGCATGCGCAGGAGCGTTGGCACGTTGGCAGTTGGGCTTGTGGCTTAACCCCATCGCTATCTCAGGAACGGTGCTGCCTTGGGGCACGCTTGCAGCTAATCTGATTGGTGGATATTTGGTTGGTGTGTGTGTGGCTGTTTTTCAAGCCATGCCAGAACTCGACCCCACGTGGCGCTTGCTTTTAGTCACCGGGTTTTTAGGTGCGCTGACGACGTTTTCTAGCTTTTCAGCTGAGGTCGTTGCCATGCTGGCGCAGCAGCGTTATGCCTTAGCGTTAGGGACAGCGGGATTGCATTTGCTCGGATCATTAGGCATGACGATTGCAGGTATCCGTACCATCTCGTGGCTTGGATCGAGGGTTTTTACCAGTGTCTAAATGGGTGAAATTTCCTAATCGAAATACAAATTTCACGTCAATATAAAGATTTAGGCCTTAGACTTCCGGTGTGTAAATGGTGCAGATAAACCAAGCAAGCATATTGAAAAATAACAATGAATGGACTCCTTATGACGTCACTTTTATCCCTATCACAATGGATTGACAAAATCAGTACGTGGGCTGGCAAACTAACGATGTGGTTGATATTGGCCACCACGCTCATCAGCGCAGGGAACGCCTTGGTTAGAAAATTTTTCAACAGCAGTTCTAACGGATTGTTAGAAATTCAGTGGTATCTCTTTGCAGCTGTCTTTATGCTGGGTGCTGGGTTTGGATTTTTAAAAAATTCCCATGTACGCATTGACTTCATTTCGTCTCGACTTTCAGACCGCGCCCGCAACTGGATTGATGTTGTAGGAATTATTGTCGTATTAATTCCGTTTTGCATCATCAGTATTTCGCTAGGCTGGCCCTTCTTTTACCAAGCCTTTGTCAGCGGGGAGATGTCGCAAAACGCGGGCGGATTGATACGTTGGCCGGCCTATGGACTCATTCCTTTGGGCTTTGCATTGTTGCTTGCGCAAGCATTTTCTGAACTCATCAAACGAATTGCCTTTCTTAGAGGTTTCGGGCCTGATGTTTTAAGCGGCGAAGAGGCCAAATCAGATGAACAAAAACATCTCGAAGCGCTTGAGAAAAAAGCCTCTCAAATGCTAGCAGGAGCCAAATAAATGCAAACCACTTTTTTAGCACAACAATTTGTGCCCTTGATGTTCGCTGGTCTGTTTGTTATTTTGTTGACAGGTTTTCCCGTCGCCTTTGGTCTCGCAGCGACAGGGCTGGCCTTTGGATTCATTGGCATTGAGGCGGGCATCTTTCCGGCCGCGATGTTCCAGGCTTTGCCACTGCGTATTTTTGGCATTATGCAAAACGACACCCTGCTTGCCATTCCGTTTTTTACCTTCATGGGCATCATCTTAGAGCGCTCAGGGATGGCAGAAGACTTGCTCGAAACGGTGGGGCAAGTTTTTGGCCCCGTTCGCGGAGGGGTTGCCATCGCTGTGATTTTGGTTGGCGCTTTGCTCGCAGCCACGACAGGTGTTGTTGCGGCTGCCGTGATTTCGATGGGTTTGATTTCACTGCCCATCATGCTTCGGTATGGTTACAGCAGAACCATTGCAACGGGAACTATCACCGCCTCAGGCACCCTGGCCCAAGCGATACCACCCTCATTGGTTTTGATTGTTTTGGCGGATCAGTTAGGCCGCTCGGTTGGCGATATGTACTCCGGCGCTTTGATTCCCGGATTGCTTTTGGTGGCCCTGTACATCAGTTTTATTGTGGCGGTTGCCATTTTTAAACCGGAGATGGTTCCTGCGCTTCCGCCAGAAGCCTTGCTTTACAAAGAAGACAACGGGGCCTCTGGTCATCGATCACTTCTGGTGCTTGTATTGCTTTGTACGGCGGTTGGATTTGGCTGGGCCCAGGTTCACAACGATTTGATGACTCAGTGGCTAGAGCGAGCCGTTCCATCGGCTGGCGATGAGATCGTTATTTTGTCGATGACCTTAGCTTCTTTAACAGGGCTGAGCTTGGCGATCATCAATCGCGTCACGGGATTGGGGCTTTTGTCACGCCTAGCAGAACAAGTAACCTTTGTGCTCATGCCGCCCTTGATTTTGATCTTCTTGGTGCTTGGAACCATTTTCTTAGGCGTTGCGACCCCTACAGAAGGCGGTGCCATGGGCGCGCTGGGTGCCATCATTTTGGCCATAGGCAAAGGGCGCTTGAGTTTTTCCTTAACAAAACAGGCCTTGGAAAATACAGCAAAACTCGCTTCTTTTGTTCTGTTTATTTTAATCGGCTCGACCGTATTTAGCTTTACCTTCAACGCAGCCGATGGCCATATTTGGGTTGAACACTTGTTTGACGGGATACCCGGCGGTGCGTGGGGATTCTTGGTCGTCGTCAATATTTTGGTTTTTATCCTTGGCTGCTTTATTGATTTCTTTGAGATTGCATTCATTGTGATCCCCTTGCTAGCCCCGGTCGCAGAAAAAATATTACCCGGTCTGGTTCCGGGAATGACGCCGGACCAAGCCATGATTTGGTTCGGTGTCATTGTTGCTATGAACTTGCAAACCTCCTTCCTTACACCACCGTTTGGATTTGCTTTGTTTTACTTGCGCAGTGTTGCCGCAAAATTCGATTACAAAGACCGGGTGACAGGAAAGTTAATTGCATCGGTGAAAACGATTGAAATTTACAAAGGCTCTATCGCTTTCATTATTTTGCAATTGATTATGGTGGTTGCCGTTATCGCTTTCCCCGTCTTGGTCACTGGCGGCATGGAGAAGGATGCAGCGCTCAGCTCAGACCAAATCATGTTGCAACTCGATATTCAAACTGGCGATGACGCGCAGGCCAAACCAGCAGATGGTGCCAATCAAACGGATGGACTGCCAGTTCCACCTTCAGACGCCACCAAGGAGGATGACGATCCGATGAAAGCTTTGTTAGAAGCCACATCCAAAGACGTTAAAAAATAGGAAGCAATATGCTGACTGCGCTGATCGTTATTTTCGTTCTTGTCTACGCCGCGATTGCACTCGAGCACCCGCTTCGTATCAATAAGTCCGCCTCAGCTTTGTTGGGTGCTGGGCTTTTGTGGACCTTGTATGCTCTTTCCCAAAGCGATGCGCATTTAGTCGGAGAGCAACTCAACGAGTCGCTCATGACTACCGCGCAAATCGTATTTTTCTTAATGGGCGCAATGACGATTGTCGAAGTGGTGGACGCTCATAACGGTTTTGAAGTGATTACTTCCAAGATCAAAACCAAAAAACTATCCACCTTGATGTGGATGGTTGGCTTTGTCTCGTTTTTTCTCAGTGCAATTTTAGACAATCTCACCACCACGATTGTGATGGTCTCTCTGATGAAAAAACTTCTGGAACAGAGAGAAGATCGCTTGTTTTTTGCAGGGATCATTGTGATAGCAGCCAACGCAGGTGGTGCTTGGACGCCGATTGGAGACGTAACAACCACCATGCTTTGGATAGGCGGCCAAATCACTGCGCTTGAGATCATGAAAGGTTTGTTTATCCCTTCCCTCATCAACTTGCTGGTTCCATTGACAGTGACCGCTTTCATTCTTGGAAACCGCCCAGTGATTGCACCCCAACGCTCGGATGCGGATGCGCTATTTGAAACCAGTAGTTTTGAACGCAACCTGATGTTTTTTTCCGGCTTGGCCATTTTGGTGCTCGTTCCAGTATTTAAAACTCTGACCCACTTACCACCGTTTATGGGAATCCTTTTTGGCTTGGGTGTATTGTGGTTAGTGGGCGACGTGGTCCACCGCAAGGAGGAGGAGTTGCGTAAACAACGCCTGACCTTGGCCCGTGCGCTCACGCGCATCGATATGAGCTCCATCGTATTCTTTATCGGCATTTTGCTCAGTGTGGCTGTCTTAGAACACACCCATGTACTGACTGATATTGCCAAATGGCTTGATACCACGATTGGGCGTCAAGATGTGATCGTGATGGTCATCGGACTGGTCAGTGCAGTGGTTGACAACGTTCCATTGGTCGCTGCGTCCATGGGGATGTACAGCCTAGAAACATACCCGCCAGATAGTTTCTTATGGGAGTTCTTGGCCTATTGCGCAGGCACAGGCGGCTCTATTCTTATCATTGGATCTGCAGCCGGAGTTGCCGCAATGGGCCTTGAAAAGATTGACTTTATTTGGTACGTCAAAAAAATCAGTGGCCTGGCTTTGATCGGTTATTTGGCTGGAGCCGTCTTTTACATCGCTGAATACAACCTTTTACATTAAAGCCGAACCCACAAAAAAGCCCCGTAGCATGCGCTGCGGGGCTTTTTTTATTGCTTCAATCGCTTAGAGCTTTTGGCTTTGCATGAAGGAATCAAAACGCGCTTCAGTAAAGCGGAACCATAAGTTTTGATCTTTACGGAACGCGGAGTAATCAGAATAAACTTTCTTCCAGTTTTCATTCTTCTCCGAAATTTCTTTATAAAGTTTCATCGACTCTTTGAAGGCCAAATCGAGAACATCCTTGGGGAATGGCAAAACTTTTGTTTTTGCGCCCACCAGTTGTTTCAATGCATCCGGGTTCTTGGCATCGTACTTGGCTTGCATCTCCGTGTGCGCAAAAGCGGCAGCACATTCAATGATCGCCTTATTTTCTGGGGAAAGGCTAGCAAAGGCTTTGTCATTGACAAACAAGTCCAACTGAGGACCGCCTTCCCACCAGCCGGGGTAGTAGTAAAACGGAGCCACTTTATTGAGACCCAATTTTTGGTCATCGTATGGACCCACCCACTCGGCTGCATCAATCGTCCCTTTTTCCAAAGCGGTATAGATTTCTCCACCAGGAATATTTTGTGGCACGCCGCCCATGCGTTCAAACACGCGCCCTGCAAAACCACCCACGCGGAATTTCATACCCTTGATGTCTTTAACCGATTTGATTTCTTTACGGTAAAAGCCACCCATTTGGGCACCGGTGTTCCCCATGGGGAAGTTGACGATGTTGTACTTTGCGTAAAAATCACGCATGAGTTTTCCACCATTGCCTTGGTACATCCAAGCCGTCATTTGGCGGCTGTTCAAACCAAAAGGAATGGCGCAACCCAAAGCGAATGTCTCATCTTTGCCGTGGAAATAGTAGGGCGCAGTGTGCGCCATTTCAACGGTACCGTTTTGTACGCCGTCGACTACGCCAAAGGCAGGCATAAGCTCGCCGCCTGCATGGGTAGAAATAATGAATTTGCCCCCTGAGAGTTCTTTTACTTTTTTAGCAAAAGAATCTGCGGCACCAAAAATGGTATCAAGCGCCTTAGGGAAACTGGAAGCCAAGCGCCAGCGAATTTCAGAAGTTTGCGCATGAACGGCAGGTGCGGCTCCAGCGGCCAGAACACCCGCTATTCCTGCGTTTTTAATTATCGAACGACGATCCATGAAGTACTCCTTAAAAAGGTAGATGCATTTGCCAAAAAACTGGCTTTAATGCGAAGTTTAATATCTTAAAACCGTCTTAATTGTAAGACGGCCAACTGGGCCCAAGGGAGGGGGTTTTCCCTTGTCAATGCTCGGAAATAACGGCAAATCGCGATTGGATTGACGCTTGTATGCCCTGTGCGTTAAGACCCAGCGAGGCCATCAGCGCGACAGGGTCGCCATGCTCGATAAAAGCGTCGGGTAAGCCCAGTTGTAATACCGGCAAAGTCAAGCCTGCAGCTTGAAGCGCTTCAAGCACCGCGCTTCCTGCTCCACCCATGATCGCGCCGTCCTCCAAGGTAACCAAAGCGGTATGGGTCTTGGCAACTTGGATTAACAACTCGGTATCCAAAGGTTTAGCCCAGCGCATATTGACAACGCTGGCCCCTAATGCTTTAGCCGCTTCCATCGCCGGATACAGCAAACTTCCAAACACCAAAATAGCAATCTGTTTCCCTTGAATCCGCATTTCGCCCTTGCCAAAGGCAAGCGCGTCCAAATTCGAACGCACGGCTATTCCAACGCCCGCGCCGCGCGGATACCGAACGGCGACAGGATGGTTTTGGGCGAACGCCGTACTCAAAAGCTGGCGGCACTCGTTTTCATCCGCAGGGCAAGCAATGCTGACGTTGGGGATGCAGCGCAAGTAAGCAATATCGTAAGCGCCGGCGTGGGTCGCGCCATCGGCCCCGACCAAACCTGCCCGATCCAATGCAAATACCACAGGCAAGTTTTGAATGGCTACGTCATGAATCAATTGGTCATAAGCGCGCTGCAAAAAGGTAGAGTAAATGGCTACCACCGGCTTGAGCCCTTCGCAGGCCAAGCCTGCCGCAAACGTGACGGCATGCTGCTCGGCGATGCCGACGTCAAAGTACCGCTCTGGGAAGCGGGCTTCAAATTCAACCATTCCCGAACCCTCACGCATAGCGGGCGTGATGCCCACCAAACGCGGGTCTTTCTCCGCCATGTCGCACAACCATTGGCCAAACACCTGGGTGAAGGTTTGCTTGGGCGCGTGGGTGGGTTTTTGCAAGCCCACCGCTGGATCAAATTTACCCGGGCCGTGGTAGGCCACGGGGTCGGCTTCGGCTAATTTGTAGCCCTGCCCTTTTTTCGTAACGACGTGAAGAAACTGCGGCCCCTCAAGCTGTTTAATGTTTTCAAGCGTGGGGATTAAAGAATCCAGATCGTGGCCGTCGATGGGACCGATGTAATTGAAGCCAAATTTTTCAAAAAGCGTGGCGGGAACCACCATGCCTTTGGCATGTTCTTCAATGCGCTTGGCCAACTCAAACAAAGGAGGCGCACCTTTTAGAACGCTTTTACCGACATTTTTCGCCTTCGCGTAAAACTGTCCGCTCATGAGTTGCGCCAAGTACCGGTTCAACGCGCCTACCGGAGGGCTGATGCTCATGTCGTTGTCATTGAGTATCACGAGCAAACGGCAATCGGCAATCCCGGCGTTGTTGAGGGCTTCAAACGCCATACCCGCAGTCAAAGCGCCGTCTCCAATGACTGCAACTGAGTAGCGGTCCTCCCCCTTGATTTTTGCAGCCATGGCCATGCCAAGGGCAGCGGAAATCGAGGTGCTCGAATGCGCGGTTCCAAAGGTATCAAATTCACTTTCAGCACGCTGCGGAAACCCACTGAGCCCGCCGAGCTGCCGCAAGGTTGACATCCGATCGCGCCGACCGGTCAAAATTTTATGCGGGTAAGTTTGGTGTCCTACATCCCAAACGATGCGGTCTTCGGGTGTCTGAAAAACATAGTGCAAGGCCACGCTGAGCTCAACCGTTCCCAAATTAGAGCTTAAATGCCCACCCGTTTTCGCCACACTTTCTAACAGGTAGGAACGAAGCTCGTCTGCCACAGCGCGCAGTTGCGCACGCGGCAAACGCCTCAAGTCTTGCGGCGCATTCACACTTGCAAGCAAGGGGGGCGAGAGCGTGGGGTTATGGGGCATGGAATGTGATGTCGCTATGGTTTAATTTTATGAATCGAAAAGCGTCAGTGACCGCGGTTGACCACCATACCAGCCAGCGCGCTCAGGGCTTGGGTATCGCGAAGACCGCTGCCTTCTAACGCCGACAAAGCAGAAGCAAGCAACTCTTGGGCGTAGGCTTGGCTTTTGGAAAGGCCCATTAAAGAGACGTAGGTTGGCTTGTCGTTCTGGGCGTCTTTCCCTACGGTTTTACCCAGTTTTTCAGCGTCGGCGATGACATCCAAAATATCATCAACCACCTGAAACGCCAAACCCATGGATTCGCCATAAGCTGTCAAACCACGCAAGGCCTCTGGGCTGGGCCTCGCACAAGCCGCTCCCATTAACACGCTGCCTTGAATGAGAGCACCGGTTTTAAGCTGGTGCATTTCCCTTAGTTGTTGCTCGGTTAACGCGTGACCTACGCTCGCTAAATCAATGGCTTGGCCTCCCGCCATACCGGAGCTTCCAGCGGCTCGAGAAAGCAGTGCACACAAACGCGCTTGGGTATCAGCAGCTACGGAACCGTCGCTGGGAGTCAAGATTTCAAAAGCCAAGGCCTGTAAAGCATCACCGGCCAACAACGCACTGGCCTGCCCAAACTGGACGTGTACGGTCGGTTTACCTCGCCGCAAAACATCGTTGTCCATGCAGGGCATATCGTCATGGACTAAGGAGTACGCGTGGATAAGCTCAACAGCACAGGCAGCACGCAAGGCTGCAGCTTTACCAAGGGACGGGTCACCAGAGCTTAATGCCTCAAAGCTTGCCAGCACAAGCATAGGACGCAAGCGCTTACCGCCATCTAACACTGCGTAACGCATGGCATGGACCAACGCCACCGGCGCAGCATGCGCCAGTCCCGCAGGGGTTTGGGTACTGACCCAATTGTCTAAGGCTTGTTCGACCTCCGACAAGCGTTGCGTCATCCACGATTCAAGCGAAAACGCTGGTGCCAAACTCATGGATTTTTCCAAGGTTTGAGTACGCCGCCATCAAGAACTTTCATTTGATCTTCAACCGCTTGTAGCTTATCGCGGCAAAACTGGAGTAAATGTGCACCCCTTTGGTATTGCGATAGCAATTGATCCAAAGGCAGATCGCCAGACTCCATTTGGGCCACTAAACCCTCTAACTCATCCATTGCAGCTTCGTAATGGGCAGGGGTTTGTGTGGAGTCCGGATGGTTTGGAGGGGTTTTAGCGCTGGGGGTAGATCGGGTCATAGTTTGATGCAGCAGGTCGCAATCATTGTAGGTTTTCTAAGTGGGGAGATTTTAGGCTAGGCATCTCCCTATTTGCTTATCCATACCAATGGGCAAGGGTACAATAAACCCAGTTCCGCCGCCGGCCTCTAGACCAAGTGTCAGGCCAATTTTTCTATTCCGCGCTCTAAGCGCACCCTCCCTGTGGGGAGTCTTTAGGTCAGGTCCTTATGTCTGATTTAAGTCTTCAACTGCAGCAGGCCTTGAGCCAACTACCAGTTTCAAGCTACTTTGATCCCGCGCTTTATGCGCTTGAGATGAAAAACATCTTTCAAGCGGGGCCGCGCTATGTGGGGCACGCTTTGAATGTTCCTCAGGTGGGGGATTTCTATACCCTTCCACAAGAAAATGCGGGCCGCGCCTTGGTTCGTAATGCCAACGGGATTGAATTAATTTCCAACGTCTGCCGCCATCGCCAAGCCCTGATGTTAAAAGGGCAAGGTTCTTTGCTTGCCCCCCAAGACAGCGGCCAAGCCTCTGTCAGCGCGGGGGGAAATATTGTGTGTCCTTTGCACCGCTGGACCTACAGCGGCGTTAACAGCGCCAACCCAGGAATCCAAGCCGGTACCTTAATCGGTGCGCCCCACTTTACGGCCGACCCTTGCCTGAACCTGAACAACTACCCGCTGCAAGAATGGAACGGCTTGCTGTTTGAAAACAATGGTGTCGATGTGGCGGCCCAAATGGCAGGACTGGGGCCCCGTGCAGATTTGGACTTTACGGGCTACGTCTTAGACCGGGTAGAAATGCATGAATGCAACTACAACTGGAAAACCTTTGTTGAGGTGTATTTGGAGGACTACCATGTGGGGCCCTTTCATCCGGGGCTGGGTAACTTTGTCACCTGTGATGACCTGCGCTGGGAATTCAAAGAACACTACTCGGTTCAAACCGTAGGCGTCGCCAATCGTTTAGGTAAGACTGACGCATGCGGGGGCTCACCCGTTTACGAACGCTGGCAAAGCGCCCTGCTCCAGTACCGCGACGGTGTGCCGCCGAAATTTGGTGCGATTTGGCTCACCTACTACCCCCACATCATGATCGAGTGGTACCCCCATGTGCTAACGGTCTCGACCTTGCACCCCATGGGCGTCGATAAAACCATGAATATGGTGGAGTTTTACTATCCTGAAGACATTGCAGCCTTTGAACGGGAGTTTGTCGAAGCACAACAAGCGGCTTATATGGAAACTTGTATTGAAGACGATGAGATTGCTGAGCGCATGGACGCCGGTCGCAAAGCCTTGATGCAACGCGGGGACAATGAAGTGGGACCTTACCAAAGTCCGATGGAAGATGGGATGCAACACTTTCATGAGTGGTACCGTGGGGGTATGGAACATGCTGGAAACACTGCTCGCCAAGATCCGACCTAAGGTATGCAAGCCTTATGGATGGTTTTAGGGTCGTTTTTGTTTGCCACCATGGCCGTTGGGGTCAAGTTTGCTTCCCACAGCTTTGGAACGTTTGAACTGATTTTTTACCGCGGCCTGGTGAGTGTCATTTTTATGGGCATCGTGGTACGCGCCAAAGGTGTGCCGCTCACAACTCCGGTTCCTATGATGCATCTCAGCCGCAGTGCCATCGGTGTTTTATCACTGGCGAGCTGGTTTTATGCGATCGCTGAGCTTCCTTTGGCCACAGCCATGACTTTGAACTATATGAGCGGCGTATGGGTTGCTGCTTTTGTGGTCGGTGGTGCGCTGTTGTATGGCAATCCTGCGCGGCAAGCCCCTCTGCTTGCTACCGTTGCGATGGGATTTGCGGGCGTCGTGATGGCGCTGCGTCCTACGATGGACCAAGATCAATTGTTTGCCGGTGTCATTGGTCTGCTATCGGGGATGGGAGCCGCTTTGGCATATATGCAGGTGACCGCGCTAGGCAAGGTGGGTGAGCCGGAAGTGCGAACCGTGTTTTACTTTTCTTTGGGTACAGCCTTGGTGGGCTTAGTTGGTATTGGATTTTCGGGCATGACGCCTTGGCAGGCAGTTTCTTGGGAAGACGCGGCTTGGGTCGTTCCTATTGGCATTTTGGCCTCACTCGGTCAATGGTGTATGACACGGGCTTACCGCAAGGGCTCGACCTTGGTGGTTGCCACCATGCAATATTCCGGCATCGTGTTTGCCTGCTTCTACAGTTTGATTGTTTTTGGAGATGTGATCGCGCCCATGGGCTGGGCCGGAATCGCAGTCATTGTCGCAAGTGGTATTTTGGCTACGATTTTGCGAACCCGCGCCATGCCTAATACCCCCCCAGAGGAGCACTAACGATGTATTCCACCCTTATCTCAACATCAGAGCTCCAAGAGCTACTGCAAAGTGGCGCACCTTGCATGGTTTTTGATTGCAGTTTTGATCTTGGTCAACCCGACGCTGGGATTCAAATGTTTGAGGCGTCCCATCTGCCTGGAGCGGTCTACGCGAATTTAAATATCGACCTGAGCGCCAAAGGCGATCGCTTGCGCACAGGCGCAGAGAGCGGTGGACGCCATCCGCTTCCCTCTCGGGAAAACTTTGCCAACTGGTTAGGCCAGATAGGATTTGGAAACAACATGCAGGCTGTCGTCTACGACCGCCAAGGAGCCAGTTACTGCGGGCGACTTTGGTGGCTGCTGAAATGGTTGGGTCACGAGCGGGTTGCTGTCCTTGATGGTGGTCTACAAGCCTGGCAAGCGTCTGGTGGCGCGGTCGTCCCCGGACCAAACCAAACGCTTTCCCAGACTGTATTTTCTATCTCTGAGCCCTTGGTTGCGCTAGTCAGTGCCGAAACTGTCTTGGGCAATCTAGGGAAAACGAATCAAACGGTGATCGACGCCCGAGCGGCGCCCCGTTTTCGTGGCGAAGTCGAACCCTTGGACCCTATCGCAGGGCATATTCCTGGCGCCTTGAATCGGCCCTTTACAAACAATTTAACCGCTGAGGGTTTCTTTAAATCGAAAGACGTTTTGCGGCATGAGTTTGAAGAACTCTTAGGCGCAAGACGTCCTGAAAACACCGTGCACCATTGCGGAAGTGGTGTTACAGCTATTCCCAATATTTTGGCGATGGCTATTGCAGGGCTGGGAAACACAGCCCTTTTTGCAGGCAGTTGGAGTGAGTGGTGTAGCGATCCGAAACGACCTGTTGCCCAAGGCTAAAAAGCAGGGCGGGGGCGGGGGCGAGAGCTAGAACCCTACTTTCATTTCAGTGCGCCAAGCCACTGACCACTGTTACCAAGAAAATACCCGCCAAAAGCCACGCAATTTGCGCCGCAGTTTGTCGCAAGGCCAAGCGTTTTTGCAAC
>Ga0247843_1002179_pt1 | contig 36760 bp, 34 predicted proteins | sample LaCruzMarch2017__FD_192420 | JGI IMG/M metagenome (GOLD analysis project Ga0247843, IMG submission 192420) | Freshwater microbial communities from meromictic Lake La Cruz, Castile-La Mancha, Spain - LaCruzMarch2017_8m | ecosystem: Environmental > Aquatic > Freshwater > Lake | place: Spain... | reverse complement strand
AATGGTGAATTAACGTTAGATCCAATTAAACAAAGAAGCTATGCTTTTTGTAGCGATACAAAGTTTTTTGAAGAATTATCAAACGATATTAAAGACGTTGATTTGTTGTATCACGAATCTACTTTTTTAGAAGAAAAAGCAGATAGAGCAAAACAAACCTTTCATAGTACAGCCAAACAAGCAGCTCAAATGGCGGTTCTAGCAAATACTCAAAAATTAATTTTAGGACATTTCTCAGCTAGATATGGCCATTTAGAAGAATTTTTAGAGGAAGCTAAACTTATTTTTCCTAATACAGAATTGGCTATCGAAGGTCAATTATTTTCTCTGTAATTTTTTTATTTTCTTTATTATAACAATTAGAACAGGATTAATTTCGAATATTTCGGAACCACTAACGTCCTTTCTTTAGCTTTATCTGTGACTACCAGAAATTATTTACCTAGCTTAAACTTACCAACTGAAATAAACCCGCAAGTGGATGCAAGCGTAAACTTCGACTTCGCTCAGTGCCCAGACTCCTTGGCTGAGCGGAGTCGAAGCTACATAATTAAAACAAAAATAATAGCTTATGAAACCAATATTTACGTTAATCCCAAAATCTAACAAATATGAAAAACGTAAATAGATTAGCTTTGCTAAGTTTAGTTGTTTATTCCACAAACACAGGTTTCTCGCAATTAAATAATCATCACAAAAATTATATCGATATTGGTATAGTAGGAGGAATGCAGCATCACAATTCTCCCCTGGGAGGCGTTTATGCGAGTATAGGCACTTTTTTTTATAGCTTTTGGTAGACCAAGTTTCATTGATATTACAGTAAAAGAACTTTACAATGCGAACCTAGATTAACAAGGCACTTTGATTACATTTACTTTTAGAGTAAGTTTAATAAAGGGTTTGTTTGTTGGGATTGGTGGTGCTCACAGGCATCAAGTTATGGGCGATGAATTTATGACTCATCCAACTTCTTCTATCATGGGAACAAATGCCCATATGATGCATAGCACAGAATTAAATGCTGAATTAGGTTATAATTTCAACTCCTCTATTAAAAATAAATATTTAGGAATATATCCCGTTGTTCATGTTGCCTTCACTCATTTATTTATGTCGAACCACTCGATGCCTAATTAAATTTAAGCGCTGGATTTAGAGTTGGAATTAAAAAATGGAATTAGAAATTAACAATTCATTTTTTAATAAATAATTCAAGATAAATTTTGTTATTCAGATATGATACGTATCTTTGTTTAAAATTAATCTAAATAAGGTATTTAAACCAATGATATCAGTTCTTATAGCAGATAACAACTACTTAAGCAGACTAGGGCTTTATACACTATTAAGCACTTCTGCGAATTTTGAGGTAGATTATACAGAAGATGAAAATTTCGATAATTTGGTTTCTTCTATTAAAAAAAACAAACCAAAAATTTTAGTATTAGATTTTCAATCTTTGAATTTTAGTTCTAAACAAATTTCTGTGTTAACTAAGACGTTTAAACGCCTTCAAGTATTAGCAATTACAGATTATATGAGTAGAGCTGAAATGCAGTCAGCTATAGATAGTGGGGTAAGAAGTTATTTATTAAAGGAGTGTGATAAAGAAGAAATTATAGAAGCTTTACATGCAACTTTTAACGGAGAACGTTTTTTATGTGGTAAAGTAGCTTATTTCTTGGCTAATTCGGAAGATTTAGAAATAATGAGACCAGAGTTAGAGAAAGTTTCATGCCAAGGTTTAGGTATTACTGACAGAGAATTAGATGTGATTCGTTTAATTTCTGAAGGATTATCTAATAAACTAATTGCTGATAAGTTAGAGTTAAGTACCCATACGGTAAATACACATCGAAAAAATATCATGGCTAAGCTGGATATTCCTAATACAGCCGGTATTGTTATGTTTGCTGTTAAGAATAATTTATTAGTTGCTTAAATCATGTATTTCGAATCCAATTTAGGAATTGCAGTTATACTATTTGTTATTGCCTTAATATTTTGTATTGGATTATATGTTCTTATTAAATTCATGAGAAACAAAGATTAATTTTTCACTCTTTTTCACAGTATTTTTCCTTTGCAATTCCTTTTCAAACAAAAGATTTAGCTATCTTTGTTAGCTATTATGCAAGAACAAATTTTAATCCTCGATTTTGGTTCGCAATTCACACAATTAATTGCTCGTCGTTTACGAGAAATGAACGTGTATTGCGAAATTCACCCTTTTAATAAAATTCCAGAACTAACACCTGATATTAAAGGCGTTATTTTATCTGGTAGTCCGCACAGCGTGCGACAAGAAAATCCATTAAATCCTAATTTAGATAATATTAAAGGCAAATTACCTTTATTGGGAATTTGTTATGGAGCCCAATTATTAGCGCACTTTTATGGTGGCGAAGTTGGTAAATCAAACTCTCGAGAATACGGAAGAGCAAACTTAAGTTTTGTAGAAGACAATAATCCATTATTTAAAGACATCAGTAATGAGTCGCAAGTATGGATGAGTCATGCAGATACAATTTTAAAAGTCCCAGCAAATTATAATATCATTGCTAGCACGCACGATGTAAAAGTAGCAGGCTTTGCAATTACTAATGAGCAAACTTGGGGAATTCAGTTTCACCCAGAAGTTTATCATTCAACAGAAGGTGCTACTTTATTACAAAACTTTGTAAAAGGTATTTGCGGTTGTAAGGGTAACTGGACATCTGATTCGTTTATTGATGTGACGGTTAATGAATTAAAAGAAAAATTAGGTAACGATAAAGTTGTTTTAGGTTTATCTGGTGGAGTTGATAGTTCAGTAGCTGCAGTATTATTACACAAAGCAATTGGTGCTAATTTACATTGCATTTTTGTTGACAACGGATTATTGCGTAAAAACGAATTTGAAAATGTATTAGAATCTTACAAAGGTATGGGATTAAACGTGAAAGGTGTAAACTCCAAACAACGTTTTTATGATGCTTTAAAAGGTTTATCTGATCCAGAAGCTAAACGTAAAGCTATTGGCAAAGCTTTTGTGGATGTGTTTGATGATGAATCAAAAACAATTACAGATGCTAAATGGTTAGGGCAAGGAACAATTTATCCTGATGTGATTGAAAGTTTATCAGTTAACGGACCATCAGCAACTATTAAATCACACCACAACGTAGGTGGTTTACCTGATTATATGAAATTATCAGTTGTTGAACCATTACGCAGTTTATTTAAAGATGAAGTACGAAGAGTTGGTAGAGCATTAGGAATTGATCCAGCATTAATTGGTCGTCATCCTTTCCCAGGACCAGGTTTAGCAATTCGAATACTTGGAGATATTACACCAGAGAAAGTTGACTTATTACAAAACGTAGATGCTATTTTTATTGATGGTTTAAAATCTGCAGGCTTGTATGACAGTGTTTGGCAAGCAGGTGCTATTTTATTACCAATACAAAGTGTTGGTGTAATGGGTGATGAACGTACATATGAAAAAGTAGTGGCACTTCGTGCTGTATCTTCTACAGATGGTATGACTGCTGATTGGTGTCATTTACCATATGAGTTTTTAGCAAAAGTCTCTAACGAAATCATCAATAAAGTAAAAGGAGTAAATAGAGTAGTTTACGACATTAGCTCTAAACCACCAGCTACTATTGAGTGGGAGTAATTATTTTTTTGTCAGTTCGAGCGCTGCTTCCAACAATTGTCGGATAGTTGAGAACTATTTTTTATGAGTAAAACAAAACATATATTTTTAAAGTTCACAGTGTCTTTCACACTGTGTCTTTTATCTTATGTCTCAATGGCTCAAATAAAGTCAACAGACGTTAAAACCATTAACGGTAAAAAATATTATATCCACAAAGTAGAAAAAGGTCAAAGTCTATATGCAATTGCCAAAATCTACAATATGGATGTGAATTCTATTTTAGCAGAAAATGATGAAGCAATTGATGGATTAAAACCTGGACAAGAATTAAAAATTCCGTTTGAGAGTTTATTGACAAAACAATTGTCTAATGCCATTGATACTAATAAATATGTTTATCATAAAATTTTAAAAGGTGAAACTGTTTATGCCATTACTAAAAAATATAACGTTGAAGAAAAAAAGTTAGCATCGTATAATCCAACTCTTAATTCTGGATTAAAAGAAGGTGACTATTTAATAATTGGAGAGAAAAAGAAAAACAGTTCAACTAAACACGTTGCATCTTCTACACCAATTTCTTTAGTTACTTCTGAAACATACACCGTTTTGCAAAGCGAAACACTTTATGGTATTTCTAAAAAATTAAATGTTTCGCAAGATGATTTATTGAAGTGGAATCCAGAATCTAAAGATGGTATCAAACAAGGACAAGTATTAAAAGTTTCATCACCAAAAGCATTAACTAAATCCGTTGTTTTAAATTCAAATACTTTAGCTACGTCTGCAGAAAAAGATACAGCGACTTTTCATAAAGCTAAAAAGACTTCATACAATATTGGTTTATTTTTACCATTCAAATTAAATGAAAGCGAGAGTATAATTATTGATGATTTAGTTAGAGCGAAGGCTTCTTTTCCGCAAACACAATCTTTAGCTCTAGATTTTTATATAGGTTTTAAAAAAGCAGTAGATTCATTAGTTTCAAAAGACTTTGATGTAAATATTAATATATATGATACGGATGATAGAGATTCAGCAAAAATAGAGGCGATTTGCAGATCGGTTGATTTTAAATCACAAGATGTAATTTTCGGGCCATTATATTCAAGTGTATTTAAAATAGTATCAAAATATGCTAAAGTAAATCATATACCAATTATTTCTCCTGTTATACAACACAACAAAATTTTATTTGATAATCCGATGGTAAGTAAAATAACACCATCTGTTTATACCTTAATCGAAAATTTAGCGGATTATAGTTTAGATTCTTTATCTGATACTCGAATGATTTTAGTGAATGCTACCACAAAAGACCAAGCTTACAATAAATCTTTTAAAAATCAATATAATCAAGGCTTAATCAATCATAAACGTTTTTTAAAAGATAGTATAATTGAAGTAAAAGGTTTGGCAGGAGTTAAAGGTGCTTATGTTGCTGGCAAAAAAAACGTCGTAGTTTTATTCACTAATAACTTAGTTTATTTGCAGGATTTTATAACACAATTATCGATTTATGCAGATAAAAAAGACATTCTCTTAATGGGTTTTAGTAGTGTTGCTAATATTGATAATTTAGATCAAGATTATTTAAATTTGCTAAATTTTCATTTTGCTGAAACTAATCATATTAATTTAAAAGATTCTGTAACTCGCCAATTAGCTAAACATTATCAAGAATTTTACATTGCCGATCCATCTGAATCTTATTTTGAAGGACATGATGTTGCTATGTACTATTTATATCACCTAAAAACAATAGGACCTGATTTCTTTTTAAATTTAGATAAAAATAATTGGAGCGGAATTTTTACCGATTATAAATTTTTTAGACCTGATACTGAAACTGGTTTTGAAAACAAAGCAACAACTATCTATAAGTATTCTAATTATCAGTTACAAAAAATAGGATGGAAATAAATAAAGAAAATATTACTGAATGGTTAAAAACCCTTCAGGATAATATTTGTAAGTCTCTTGAATCCGAAGATGGTTTGGCTAAATTTAAGGAAGAAAACTGGACGCGAGAAGAAGGCGGTGGAGGACGATCAAGAGTTATTGAAAATGGTAATGTGATTGAAAAAGGTGGTGTGATGTTTTCGGCGGTAAGTGGTAAAACTCCTGATTTTTTGTTTAAAGAAAAAGAGCATAGTGTGTCGGGTAAATCGCATCAAGACACTACCTTTTTTGCAACTGGTGTATCAATTGTTATACATCCTCAAAGTCCTTTAGTTCCCATTATTCACATGAATATTCGTTATTTTGAAATGAGTAATGGCACCAAATGGCTAGGTGGTGGAATTGATTTAACACCTCATTATATTATTGATGAGGATGCAACATTTTTTCATACTCAATTAAAAAACGTATGTGATAAACACCATTCATCGTATTACCCAAATTTTAAAACGTGGGCCGACGATTATTTTTTCATCAATCATCGCAAAGAAACACGTGGTATTGGCGGAATATTTTTCGACAGATTAAATGAAAATGAACATTTAAATTTCGAACAAAATTTTGCTTTTTGGCAAGATGTTGGCGAAGCTTTTGCTCCAACGTACGTAGCTTTAATGAACAATAATAAAAGTAAATTATTTACTCAAGATCAAAAGCAATGGCAATTATTACGCCGTGGACGATACGTGGAGTTTAATTTAGTATACGATAAAGGAACTAAGTTTGGATTAGAAACTAACGGAAGAATTGAATCTATTTTAATGAGTTTACCAACTAATGCAAGTTGGATTTATGATTTTAAAACTAAAGAAAATTCTCCTGAAGCAATAACATTGAGTAAATTAAAAAAAGGAATTAACTGGATATAACATGAATAAAATTTTAAAATATTTTTTACAAGGCTTGCTATTATCTATTCCATTAGGATTAACTGTAATCGTCTTTGTTCAGCTTTTTAGTTTTTTTGAAGGCGTTTTTTCTTTTGTTGGTTTAACGGGAAGTCCTTTTTTAGATACCATCATTTCATTTGTAGTATTATTGCTATTTATTACTATCATTGGTTTATTAGCATCATCCTATATATTTAAAAAACTATTCGCTTTTTTTGAAGAAAAATTAGAGCATGCACCGTTTATTCGTCATGTATATTCTCCAATAAAGGATTTTATGAATGCCTTTATGGGAAATAAAAAACGTTTCACTAAGCCAGTCCTCGTTTTAACAAATCCACAAGCAAATATTCAAGAGATTGGGTTTATTACTCAGGATGACTTGAGTGAGTGGGGAATTAAGGATAAATACGCTGTGTATTTGCCATATTCCTATTCTTTTTCAGGAAGAATGGTTATTGTATCTAAAGATCAAATCACTCCTTTGCCAATAGAAGGTGGAGAAGCTATGAAATTTATTATTTCAGGTGGAGTAACTGATGTAGACTAAATGTTAAATAAACGATTTACAAATAGAACTTTAAATTTAGATTTAGTAAATTCGGGTAATAGATTAGGAATAATAATATTTAAAAATAAATGACAATGAAAAAAATTGTATTAACGATAGCTGCATTAGTTGCTTTAACAACAGCAGAAGCTCAAAAAATATCTGTAAAAGATGGTTCTGAGAAATTCTCAAACGGTAGTCATAATGCTTATTCTGCTACCTTATATGAAACATCAAAGGATGATGTTGAAAGTAAGTGGAAAAGCCTTTTAAAAGATTTTAAAAACGAAAAAGTTAAAAGTGATAATGGCGAAATTTTTGGAGATAATATTGTGATTAAAGATTGGGGGAATAATCCAGTGGATATTTACGCAGCATTTGACGAAGATAAGACAGCTAAAACAGTAACTATTCACGTGGCGTTTGATTTAGGTGGAGCTTATTTAACTGGTTCGGATGGTGATAAGCATAGTTTTGCAAAAAAAATGGTTAAAGATTTTGCGGTTAAAACCACTAAAGAATCTATGGGTGATAAGTTAAAAGATCTAGAAAAGGTATTAGGTAAATTAGAGGACAATCAAAAAGATTTAGAAAAAGATAATAAAAGCTACAAGTCGGATATAGAAGATTATAAAGGCAAAATTAAAAAAGCAGAAGATAATATTTCTAAAAATGAAGCTGATCAGGTGAAGAAAAAATCAGAGATTGAAGCACAGAAAAAAGTAGTAGAGGATGCTAAAAAAGTAATGGATAAAGTCGACTAGTAATCACTTATGTTTTAATTAAAGACCGATAACAATAGTTGTCGGTCTTTTTTATTTGTATGTTTGAAAAATCTATAAAAAATAGAATAGGTATGATTAAAATTTATCTTAGTGTAACCGAAACTCTTAATATTTATAATAAGCGAAAATAGTAAAATGGGAATTTTAAGAACGATATTAGCTTTAGCCGTGGTAGTTTACCACTCGTTTAAAATTTTCGGACTTCATATGTGTGGAGGGCAAGTAGCTGTGGAATCTTTTTACATGATTTCCGGTTTTTATATGGCTCTTATTTTAAATGAAAAATATGTTGGCGTAGGGAGCTACAAAAAGTTTATATTAAGTCGGTTTTATCGTATTTTCCCGGTTTACTGGGTGGTTTTGTTGGCTGCGCTTTTACTTTCTGTTATTGGGTATTTTACTTTTAATAAACCCTTTTATTTATCTAGATATATAAGTAATTACAACTGTTTATCTGGATTTACCATTTTTTATTTTGTTTTTGAAAATATTTTTGTTTTAGGACAGGATGTCCTTTATTTTTTGAGGTTAGATGAATTTTGCCAACCTATATTAACGTATAATGTATTGTCTTATAAACACACAGGCTTTCAGTATTTATTAGTGCCGCAAGCATGGTCTATTAGTGTAGAATTTATGTTCTATTTGATAGCGCCTTTTTTAGTTACAAAAAAATACAAATGGCAATTACTATTAGTCATTATAGGAATAAGCGCTAAAGTGTTTTTCGACCATTATTATTATTTATGTTTTGATCCATGGACGTATCGGTTCTTTCCTTTTGAATTAGCCTTTTTTATAGCAGGGAGTTTGGCTTATCTATTTTATAAGCATATTCAAAATAAATCCATTTCACCAATTATAGGCTATGTTTTATTGTTTTTATGCGTTTTGGGTGTATTTGTAATTGATGAGATTAAAATAGAAGAAAATCTTCGTAATAGTATTTTTTATATATTAGTGCTATGTTCACTACCTTATTTGTTTATTTCCTTTAAAAATAGCGCAATCGACCGCTATATTGGCGAATTATCTTTTTCATTGTATATCAGCCATCATATAGTTATAAGTGTACTAAGAACTTATTTTTTTTCAAATACTCAATACATTAATTTTTATGGATATACAGTGGTTTTATGCTCCTTAATTATGGCTTTTTTACTACAAACTACAGTTGTAAAAGTAGTTGAGAAATATAGGGTAAAAAGATTTTTGTGATTTTTCGAAATATTTTTTTGTAATAAAGAAAATAATCCTAAATTTGCACTCCATTAATTCAATGGCTTACGCTTTTAGCATTGGAGATGAATAAATGGCCCGTTCGTCTAGGGGTTAGGACACGTCCCTTTCACGGATGAAACACGGGTTCGATTCCCGTACGGGCTACGAAAGTAGTGCAACACCCATGCAAAAGCTTGGGTGTTTTTTTATAGAGAAAGATTTAGCTTTTACTTGATAATTTTAAGATGAATGAAAGTATTTTCTATCGTCTTATGATGAAAATCAAGTTTTGAACTGATGATACTCAAATAAAAAAACTTAAAATTATGCTATCTTAGTATAAAAGTAAATAGCATGACACCAGTAGAAAATTTACATTATGCCATTGGAGAGCTAGCTATTGCAGTAGATCTTGCCGATGGTGAAATACAAAAGGAAGAGCGTGACCAATTTCATAAATTAGTGGAAACCGAGTTACGTAATAAATATTATGCTTTTGATATTTCTGATATTATTTTTAAAGTGATGGATAAGCAACAGGTTTCATCTACATCAGACGCATATAACTCGGCTTTGAAGGAAATAAAGATGAATAGTCATTATTTGAGTCCTGAATTAAAAGCAACTTTTATTAAAGTAATGGAGAAAGTAGCTAATGCCTATAAGCCAGTAACTATAAATGAGATGTTATTGATTGAGAAATTTAAAGAAGATATTGCTCCTATAAATGGAGACCCAGTTTATTATAGTAAGTAATATGAAATTTAAAAGCACCAGAATTGGTGCTTTTTTGTTATGACATCATGCATTTTCTTTAAAAGTTAAGCAACCAAAAAAATAAAAGTGCTATGTTAAAAAAACCGAAAAGCTTAAATTATTAACCTTTAAAGTCATCCTAAATTAAAGTATTTTTATAATTTAGTACCATATTAGCTTTTAATTATAAAAATAAACTATGAAAAAAATAGTATTAGTAGTAGCTGCAATAACCTGTTTAGTAACATCGGTTAGTGCTCAAAAAAAAGAGAAACCATATAAAGAAATATTTTATAAAGATATCTTAACTGAATTTGATGATATGACCGTATCAACAAATAATGGCGTTTCTAATAAGGAAATGACTAAGTTTAAATTAAAAATTACAAATAAAACAAATGACATTTTAATTTTTAAACCAGAGGAAAGTGTTATTAAAGCAGCAAAAGAAGTAAAGCCTAAAGAGAAATGGATGTACATTTATGCTTCAGAATCTGATTCAAAAGTAATTAATGCCATGGGTCCAGATTTTTTGACGCCCTATTCTTATGTTCTAAGTGGAATGTACAAAGTCTCTACTAGTGGTAAAGGCATTGAAACACCTAATTTTCAATTACCAGTTTCACAAAATGAATTTACTTCTGGGCCATTTACTTGTACCATGTTAAGTTTAACTAAAGAATCAGATAAAACAGAAGTGAAGTTTGAGTGTAAATACACTGGTGATAAGGTAGGCGTAATTCAACCAGGAAGATCAGCAGTTAAATTACCAGATGGAAGTGAGATTGCAAACGAAAAAAAAGCAGGACTTTTATCTAGCAATAATCCAATTATTTTAATGAAAGGCAAATCAGAGAAAATAACTTTTAAATGGAATAGAATGGCAGGCGGAAGGGCTCAAGATATGCAAAAAATTAAATTAGAGGTTTTATTCCGTAATACATTCTCTGAAGTTGAGCTCGAAAAAATGAAAGACGAAACTATCAATTTTGAAATTGATGAAACTTTAAGTAAAAAGTAATTTTAATAATTTTTAAATTACAATAGCCCGATTCTTCGGGCTATTTTTTTGTACCTTGTTCCTCTGTGAAAAATAGTAAAACAAAAATAAATACGATGAAACTGGTTTTAGCAATCAGTTTTGTATTAATGGGATTAAAGTTTTTGGCGTATTATTTAACACATTCTAATGCTATATTAACAGATGCGATAGAATCCATAGTCAATATATTAGCAGGTTCTTTCGCACTTTATAGTTTGTATTATGCCGCTAAACCAAAAGATGAAGATCATCCGTATGGTCATGGTAAAATAGAGTTTTTATCCACTGGTGTTGAAGGAGGGATGGTAACCCTAGCAGGCGCAGCAATGCTAATTAAAGGAATAGCTTCTGTTTTTAGTCCGCATGATTTGGAGAATGTGGATATTGGTTTGGCTATTTCTGTTTTCTCAGGATTAGTCAATTTTTTATTAGCCAGAGTTTTAATTAAAAAAGGTACTGCTTTACACTCTTCTACGATGGTTGCTGATGGCAAACATTTACTAACAGATACATGGAGTAGTGTAGGCTTAGTGATTGGTTTAATTGTTATTTACTTTACTCATTTATTTTGGATTGATTATGTGATAACGATTGGCTTGGGTATTTTAATTATTTACACGGGAATTAATTTAGTGAAAGAATCTATTTTTAATTTATTGGATAAAGCGGATGTTGGAAAAATTGAACACTTAATTGCTGTGTTAAATACGAAGCGTAATCCAAGTTGGATAGACATTCATAATCTTCGTGTTGTAAAATATGGTTCGGTAGTGCATGTAGATTGTCACATGACATTGCCATGGTATTATACTTTAGAAGAATCGCATAAAGAAGTAGATGATTTAGATAAATTAGCTACTACCGAATTTAGTCATGAAATAGAATTTTTTATACATGCGGATCCTTGTTTACCAAAATCTTGTTCTATTTGTGAAATGAAAGATTGCAAAGTGAGAAAAAATGATTTTGTAAAACGATTAGAGTGGAACATGAGCAATGTGTTGCCTGATACAAAGCATACGGCTAGTTAGTTTAACTCCTTCGCTTTATCTTTCAAAAATACTAATGCTACTTCACGTTCGTTAGGAATAATACCATCCAAAATGGCATCTTTTAAAGCATTTTTTAAATCACCTACTTTTTTGCAAGGAGCTAAATTAAATATCTCCATAATTTCTTCACCACTTACTGGAGGTTGCCAATTACGAATTTTATCTTTTTCTTCAAGTTCTTTTAATTTCTCACGAACTAACTCAAAGTTTTGTAAATAGCGTTTTACTTTATTTGGATTTTTAGTAGTAATATCTGCTTCGCATAATGCCATTAAATCATCTACTTCGTCGCCAGCTTCAAATAATACACGACGTATGGCACTATCTGTTATTTCTGTCTTAGCTAAAACAATAGGACGTAAATGCAGTAGTACTAACTTTTGTACGTACTTCATTTTTTCGTTTAAAGGTAAACGCAGGCTTTCAAAAATCTTTGGAACCATGCGAGCACCTTTATCTTCATGTCCGTGAAATGTCCATCCGTGTTCAGGCTCAAAACGTTTGGTAGCAGGTTTAGCAATATCATGTAAAATGGCGGCCCAACGCAACCATAAATTATTGCTCTTTTTTGCGGTGTTATCTAATACTTCTAAGGTATGGTAAAAATTATCTTTATGCGATTTGCCATTGATGGTTTCTACTCCATATAATTTCACCATTTCAGGAAAAATCAAATGCAATAAACCTGTATCGAATAATAATTTGAAACCAACAGATGGAATAGGAGAAAGGATGATTTTATTTAATTCATCCGTAATGCGTTCTTTAGAAACAATACTAATGCGTGATTTGTTTTTTGAAATGGCTTCTAACGATTCTTTTTCAATTGTGAATCCTAACTGTGATGAAAAACGAATAGCTCGCATCATGCGCAATGGATCATCGCTATAAGTTACTTCTGGTTCTAAAGGTGTACGTAGAATTTTATTTTCTATATCTCTAACTCCATTAAAGGGATCTAACAATTTTCCAAAATTAGATTTACTTAAACCAATAGCTAGTGCATTAATAGTAAAGTCTCTTCTATCTTGGTCATTTTCTAAAGTACCATCTTCAACAATTGGTTTGCGAGAATCGCGGTTATAAGATTCTTTACGGGCACCCACAAATTCAATTTCTAAATCATTGATTTTAACTTGAGCTGTTCCGAAGTTCTTAAAAACAGAAAGATGAGCGTCTTCTCCTAATTGTTTATGAACTAATTCTGCGAGTTCAATTCCTTTTCCTATCGTAACTACGTCAATATCTTTACTTTCTCGTCCTAAATAAATATCCCGCACAAAGCCACCAATCACATAGGCATCAACTCCTAATTGATTTGCGCAATCGGCAATATTTTTAAATATGGGATGAGTTAAATGCTTGTCCACTTTATTATTATTTTGTCACCCTGAGCGGAGTCGAAGGGTTGTTCTCGACTTCGCTCGAACTAACTCCTTCGAGATATTACCTTGCAAAAATAGTAATTAAAACCTATGAATACTTCACCAATTTATCTTCAAAAAATAAATCTTTATTACCAGCATGCATTTTCATATTAATTAGCAACTCTTCGCAACCGCTGTTTAAGGTGGTTGTTCTAATTTTATTTACTAAATCAAAAATTTCTTGATAAGTCCCTTCTACTACAGTTTCAAACGGACAAACCAAATGTTTTAGTTTAGATTCTTTAATGCAAGTAATGGCTTTATCAATTAATTCAATTTTATCAGCAGTACATTTCGTTGGCAATAATTGAATGGTAACGTTAATTTTAAAGTTATTCATGATGTTTGTTTAGATAGTAAATGTATGAAGGATTTGTGAGGTCTTGTAGTGATGACAAGATATTTTAAACACTTAAAGCCGCTAATTTACTAGACATGGTATTTACCAATTCTCTTAAAGGTTTTTCAGCCATAGCTTTAATAAAAGGATTCATATCACCTTCTAATTCAACGTTGGTTTGTTGATTTTCTAATAAATGAATATGAAGAGTGAATATAAATTTAGCAATGCCAGTTGTTTCAAATGTGATTCTAGATTTAGGTAAACGTTCCTTAATTTTAATAGTTAAGGGCATTAAACCTTTAATACCAAATGAACATTGTTCGGAGCTACATTCAAAATCTTGAATTTTATCTTCTGGCAATAAATGTTTGAAGTTGTTGAAATCACCCATAAAATCAAACAACGTATCGGTTGATGATTTTGCAGAATGAGTTTCGCTTAGTATACTAAAATGCGCCAAGAGAATAAATTATTGTTTCCAGGTTGAAGGACTTTCTCTCCATTGTTTTAATGACTCTAAATCTGCTTCATTAATATATTTGTGCTTTAAAGCCACTTCAATTAATGTATTGTAATCACATAAAGTAGTTAAAGTACAATTTGCTTTTTTCATATTTTCAGTTGCTTCATCAAAACCATAAGTGAAAATAGCAACCATACCTTTTACATTACAACCTTTTTCACGCAAAGCATCTACTGCCTTAATACTGCTTCCGCCAGTCGAAATTAAATCTTCAATCACAACAACGCTTTGATCTTTTTCTACAACACCTTCTACCATATTGGTTAAGCCATGTTTTTTTGCTTCGCTACGAACATACACAAATGGTAATCCCATATCTTGAGCAATTAATGCGCCTTGAGCAATCCCACCTGTTGCTACGCCTGCAATTACATCTGGTTTACCAAATTGTTCGTTAATTACGTTCACATATTGTTGACGGATATAAGTTCTAATTTGTGGATAAGATAATGTTTTGCGGTTGTCGCAGTAAATAGGTGATTTCCAACCCGAAGCCCAAGTAAATGGTTGTTCTGGTTGAAGTTTAATTGCTTTGATTTGTAATAAAAATTCGGCAACTTTATGCGCGGCATCAAATGGTGTCATTGTCATAGGGGGTTAAAAATAGCAGTATTTACGGTACAAAACACATCAAATTATGAACATTACGATATATTATTTGTCGAAAAAAATTATCCTTCAACAAAAAAATCAAAGTACAGAAAATCAATCATTTAAAAATTTAGATGCTTTAAAAAAATCAGAAATACTAGATGAGTTTGTTAAATTTGCAGATGAACCTTCAGCAACTTTATTAACTTTTGAAACCGAAAATTTAGAAAACGGACTTGATAAATTTAGAAAAGCATTCAAATACATTTATGCAGCTGGTGGTTTAATTGAAAAAGGCGATGCCTTTTTGCTCATTTTTAGGTTAAAGCGATGGGATTTACCAAAAGGTAAATTAGATATGGGAGAAGGGCCTGAAGAAGCAGCCATTAGAGAATGTGAAGAGGAATGTGGTATTACTCAATTAACTATCACCAAAACGTTAGAACCAACTTATCATATTTATCCTCATAAAGGTGCATATGCACTTAAAAAAACATACTGGTATAGCATGACTACCAGGCATGAAGGTACTTTAGTGCCTCAATTAGAGGAAAGTATAGAAAAAGTAGAGTGGTTTAATAAAGCCCAAATTAAAGAGCTGGTGATTTCAAATACTTACCCAGCTATTTTACAGGTGATTAACGATTTAGTTTAAGCCCTCTCCCTCGGGGAGAGGGAAGCGCTCCCTTCTCCATGAGGGAGAAGGGTCGGGGATGAGGGAGCCTCACTTTCACTAAATAATTTAGAAAAACAATCTAAACTTATTTAGAATTCTTTATATTTGTTTAGACAAGTTATAAATTAAACACTCATGGGTATTAAAAAAACATTGTTAGAAGACATTGCCAAAGAACTAAATGTATCAAAAACATTAGTGTCAATGGTTATTAACGGCAAAGGCGATGCTTACGGCATTAGTAAAAAAACACAAGAAAAAGTGTTAGCCAAGGCAGGAGAAATGGAATATACACCAAATGTGTTTGCTCGTGCCTTAAGAACTGGTAAAAGTCATTTAATTGGATTACTGGTAGCGGATATTTCCAATCCTTTTTATTCAAACATTGCTAAGTATGTTGAAAAAGAATTAGCTGCAAAAGGTTATAATTTAATGATTTGCAGTACAGATGAGAATGTAGAGCGAGAAGAGAAGTTAATTAGTTTATTTGCCGAACAACACATGATTGATGGATTAATCATTGCCACTACCAATACATCTGGCGAATACTTTAAAAAGGAGCGTTTACGTAATTTTCCCATTGTGTTTATTGATCGTTACTTGCCAGATATTGAATCTAATTATGTAGTGGCAAATAATTATCAAGGTTCTTTTGAATTAACCGATTTATTAATTCATAAAGGATGTAAAAATATTTTAGCTCTAAACATCACACCTTCTCACATCAGTTCGTTAACAGAACGTATAAAAGGTTATAAGGATGCTTTAAAAAAATATGATATTCCATTTAAAGAAGAAAATTTAATGGAAATTTCTTTCAATAACATTCAAAAAGATGTGAGAGAAAAATTATTGAAACGCTTAAAACAATCTAATAAAATTGATGCGATTTATACCTTGAATAATCATATTGCGACTGCTTGTTTAAATGTATTTAATGAGATTGGATTTGATGCCAAAAAAGAAGGCGTTTTATTTGCTTCTTTTGATGATATCAGCTTATTTGATTTCGTAAAACCAAACATTATTTCTGTATCTCAACCAGTTGAGCAGATTGGAATTGAAGCGGCTAACCTTGCATTACAATTAATCGACGATAAGGATAATATCTCTAGCGTTAAAAAGATTGTACTGCCAACTTCTATTATTTCTAGGAATTAAGATTTGGTAATTAATGTTAGGGTGTGCCGGCGCAAAAGAGACAGCGCCGTCGGGCTGACCCGCTGCAATCTTTGTATACGCTACTTCTATACAAAGGATTTTCGCTTGCATCCCTCACACGAACTTACCATTAAATTCCTCATTTAAATTTCAAACCTTATTTAACGCCCGCACGAGGGATTGTCGCGAAAACCCTTTTTTGAGGTACGAAAAAAAAGATTGAAGCAAAAGCCCGGTCCGCTTTTCGCGGACGTGCCCAAATAATAATTTTAATAACTATTACTTAAATGAAAAAACCTTTATATTAGCACCACTAAAAACACACACACTATGAACTACGATGTTATTGTTATAGGAAGCGGACCGGGCGGTTATGTTACTGCAATTCGCGCTTCTCAATTAGGATTAAAAACTGCAATTATTGAAAGAGAAAGCCTAGGAGGTATTTGCCTTAATTGGGGTTGCATACCAACTAAAGCTTTATTAAAAAGTGCTCAAGTATTCGAATACTTAAATCACTCAAAAGAATACGGAATTAGTGCAGATAATATCAAAGCTGATTTTGGTGCAGTTATTAAACGTAGCCGCGATGTAGCTGACGGTATGAGTAAAGGCATTCAGTTCTTAATGAAAAAGAACAAGATTGATGTCATTATGGGAACTGCTGCAGTTAAAGTTGGAAAAAAAGTAGAGGTAAAAGCAGCTGATGGAAAAGTAAGTACCGTTGAAGGGAAACATATTATTATAGCAACAGGAGCTCGCTCTCGTGAGTTGCCAAACTTACCGCAAGATGGTAAAAAAATTATTGGTTACCGTGAAGCAATGACTTTACCTAAATTACCAAAAACAATGGTAGTTGTTGGTTCAGGAGCTATTGGTGTTGAGTTCGCGTATTTTTATGCAACCATGGGAACTAAAGTAACCATAGTGGAATTTATGCCAAACATTGTTCCTGTAGAAGATGAAGAAGTATCTAAGCAATTAGAAAAATCGTTAAAGAAAACAGGTATCGAAATTATGACAGAAGCATCTGTTGAGAGTGTAGATACAAAAGGAGATATTAGCAAAGTAAATGTAAAAACAAAAACGGGTAATGTTGTTTTAGAAGCTGAAATCGTTTTATCTGCAGTAGGTATCGAAGCACACATTACAGGTTTAGGTTTAGAAACTGTGGGTATTGCAACCGATAAAGGTAAAATTGTAGTTGATAAATATTATGCTACAAACGTACCAGGATATTATGCTATTGGTGATTGCGTTCCTGGACAAGCTTTAGCACACGTTGCTTCAGCAGAAGGTATTACTTGTGTTGAGAAAATTGCTGGTGTTCATACTGAGCCAATTGATTACAACAATATCCCAGGTTGTACGTATTGCCAGCCAGAAGTTGCTTCTGTTGGTATGACAGAAAAACAAGCAAAGGAAAAAGGATATACTTTAAAAGTTGGTAAATTTCCATTCTCTGCATCAGGTAAAGCAAGTGCTTCGGGTGCAAAAGACGGATTTATTAAATTAATTTTTGATGCTAAATATGGTGAGTTATTAGGAGCTCACATGATTGGTGCTAATGTTACGGAAATGATTGCTGAAATAGTTGCTATTCGTAAATTAGAAACAACGGGACATGAGTTAATTAAAACAATTCACCCACATCCAACGATGAGCGAAGCTATTATGGAAGCTGCTGCTGCTGCATATGGTGAAGTAATACATTTATAATTTTTATAATTAATGTTTTTAAAGGCACAATAATAATGTGCCTTTTTTTGTATTAAAATACTTAATTCAAAAATCTAGAAGTTTCTCCTTCTCTATAAAATTAATTTGTACTTCTTTCGAATCGGTTTGTGTGAGTTGAATAATATAATGATGAGCGTTTCTAAAGATACGATACTCTGGAACACAAGGCACGTTTAGTTCTTCTTCTACCCATTTTTTAATATATAATACATTATGATCAACATTTGTGGTGCAAAATGCTTTTAAATCTTTAGGTAATCGTTTATAGGCTTTGTCCGTCAAAATTAACTGACATTCGTTTAAGTTTGATGAATATAATGAACTTGATAAATACGAATCATATTGGTTATTTAAACTAAAAATAGGGAAGATGAGCATTAAGGTAATCACGATATAAAAACTCAATCCTTTAAATAAAAAAGAAATATCAAAAAAGCGTTCTTGTTTAACCTCAGCAAAAAGTAGTAATACTAATGCTATCATGATAATATTCCAAGGCCAAACAACGGAGTTATAAGATTTACCTGTTGGACCTAACATGATTAAAATTAAAATATGCATCAGTATTACTAAAGGAACAATTATAAACCGAAATTGCTTTACGAGTAATAATACGCCAATACTTAATTCAAAATAGGGAATCACATAACCAAATTTAGTTACAATGCCTAGCTGTCGTTTTGATAATACAGTATCAAAAGCACTAATCATCCATTCAAAAGTATCTGGTACAAAAGAAGAATTCATTTTTTGAATCCCACTAAAGATGTAAATCAAGGCCACCAGCATCTGTAGCGAAATAAAGACCGTGGTATAATTATTAGGTTCATCTACACGATGTCTGTAAAATAATAAAATAAATAAGATTAAGATGTAATTATAAAACCAAGGTTGTAAACGGTTTTGATCATCAAAACACATATACACTGAAAAGATAATTAATAATACAGTAGGAAACTTTTTTTGTGTACTAAACGAAAATACAATCAATAAAATTAAAACCGATAATTGAATGTAATCGTAAGGGTAGGGCACTCCAAAATAATCTTCTATCAATGTTGTTTTTGGAAACCATCTATCTCCCGCCCATAAAGGATGGCTTAAAATAATGGACGCTAACAAGCCAATAAGAACGGTTAATTTAATTAATTGAAGGCGTTGTGTTAAGCGCATCTTATTTGTAATTTTCTTTTTTTAGTTCGTAAACAACAGATTCTATATTATCAAGCAAACTGTCTTTTAAATAAGTCATTCCCAATTTTTTGAATACATTGATAGATGCCGTGTTTTCTTTCATGGCGTCACCAATAATTCGATTTAAATTAAAATGCTTGAATCCATAATCTATACATGCTTTAGCCGATTCAGTTGCGTAACCTTTTCCCCAGGCACTTTCTAATAATCGGTAACCTATATCTGTTTCTTTTTTATCTGTATGAAATTTTAAACCGCACCAGCCTATGGGATTTCCAGTTTCTTTCTCAGCAACTAACCACCGTCCGTATCCATTTTCTTTATATTGGTTCATGACGTACTGAACTATTTTTTCTGCTTCTTCAATCGTTTTAAATGATGAGTCTCCAGTATATTTTACAACATTGTAATTTGAATTTAGTGTAAAGAAAAACGGAGCGTCACTTAAAACATGTTCTCTTATTATTAAACGTTCGGTTTCTAAAATGATGTCGTGTGGCATAATTGTACTAAAATAAAAAAAGAGATATTGCTATCTCTTTTTAAATGGTAATGTTATGCACAATTATTTTTTAGTATCGGGGTCTGTATGAGGTTTCTCTTCTACATTCTTACCCATGTTTTTTGATACTTCTTCTAATAATTTTAATCCTAATAATCCGCTGATAGGGCCGTTAGCTCCATCGCCGTTACCGCCAGTAATTAATACATCTGGAATCACTTTGATTTTATCTTTACCTATTGCTTCCGTTACTTTTAATCGGCTGAAATTATCGCCTCCCATGGCTTCAACTGCCAATCGGTAAGATTCTGCATTTGATTTACCTACTGCTAAAATACTTTGTGCTTCGGCTGTACCGGTTACCGATATTTTCTCTGCATTTGCATTTGCGAGCATTTTTACTTTCTCTGCTTCTGCATTGGCAGATAATTTTGTTTTCTCCGCATCAGCTGCTGCAATTACTTTTAAACGATCGGCTTCTGCGTTTGATGAAATTTTTACACTTTGTGCTTCACCTGTTGCTTTCTTCACGGCTGCATCGGCAATACGCTCAGATATTAATACACCTTGATCAGCTTTTACAATTTCCTTTTGCATATCAGCAACCGCAGTTTCTTTTTCTAAAGCCTGACGAGTTACCTCTGCACGTTTTTGAGTTTCAAATGTTGTGTTTTGCTCTTCAGCAATTTTTCGATCTGTTAATGTTTTCATTAAACTTTCTGGCGGCACGATATCACCAATTAAGGTATCAACACCATTTACATTGTATTGGTCTAACACTTGACTGATTTTTGATTTAGCAGCATCCTGACGTTCTTTACGAGTGCTTAAGAAAGCAATCACATCACTATCTTGAGCCGAGTTACGGAAGTAGTTACCAATAGTTGGTTCTAATACCTGTCCAACTAAATTCATCATACTACCAAAACGCGCAATTACTTTTGGTGCTTCAGTTGTTGGAATATGAATAATTTGAGAGACATCTAAATTGAAAGGGAAACCATCTTTTGAACGTACCGTAATAGTCGATAAGTTTTTATCTAACTGATGTGATTCGCTTCGAGCATTAGCCCAGTTTAATACTAAGTTAGTAGTTGGAACTAGTTCTACACGCATAATAAAGGTATTCACTGGATATTTACCAGGCCCTAATGGTTCAGCCCAAACACCTTTTTCGCCTTTACTTACAATATTACCGTGTTTAAACTCAGTACCACTTAAATCTTTTCCTTCTGAACCTACATAAGAAATAACAACGCCTACATAACCAATAGGAATCTCTGTCATTTTAATTTGTTCCACTTGTATAAACCAAGGATTTAAATAATATGAACCTGCTAAAATAATCTCTGGCTGTAAACCTTTGTTACCATTAGCTTCTAGGAAAGCATCACAATCTTGGAAGTTATTGTGTCCCAATACTTGCTTACCTGCAATGTTGCCTTCTTCAATTGGCATACCATCCATCGTCGTTACAATGCCAACCATATTCTCATTGATATGAGTCATGTCGTATGTGCTGATTTCAAATAAGAAGGTATTGATACGATATGAACCAGCAGTAATAATAGCCGATTGGCGACCTTTACGTCCACCATTTCTTAAAAAGGCTTCCGAATCTTGAAACGAATCGCAATCTACTTTACGAGCTAAGATAAATCCTGTTTCTAATTGCTTACCATCTTTAGCAACTACTAAACCAATTTTTCCTTCTGGAATAACAGTAAACGACTGTTGTGTAATTTCATATTGCCAAATCCATTTCCAAAAATAAATTCCTGGGGCAAGAGGTTGCGCTTGAAAACCAGCTTCTCCATTAATAGCAATGATGCGTCCTGCCGGTAATTCCTTATTAGCACCAAATAGCACAAATTTTTTGGTGACTAATCCAATTTTGTCTTCTGGGATAATAATGATTCCGAATAAACGGAAAATTAATTTGTAAGAGATTAATAAAATAATGGGAATAATTACCCACCAATACGTTAAAATAATATTCATAATTTTTTGTTTTTTGTAGAGTAAATGTATAAAGGAAACAGATATGCCTTTAGGCATTTTATGAACCAAAACTATTGGTTATGAACTATTGCACAATAATAAAAATTAACCACATAGGAACATAGAAAAAAATAGTATGAAGGAGTCATATATAGAAAAATAGATTTTTGCACATATTGACTATGTATAAGTGAAGCGTCTCATGTTCTATTCCCACTTATATAAATTTATGTTTCTCCTATGTGGCTAAAAAAATGCTCCGACTTAATCCTTAAACGAATAATGCCCTTTAGCGTCAGTTAGCATTTTACGAGTAGAATGATTTTTTTCAAAATAATCATAAGCAGGTTTTAATGAATTCCAAAAGTTGAGTTTGTCCTTTGAATAATTTGCTTCCAAAAATTTTATGTTTTCGGTGGTCATCTTAGCAGGAAAAATATCAACTTTTACAATTCTATTTCTGTTTTTTACTTCTAAGCATAACACATACAATTCTTTTATTTTATCATCTGTCATTGGTAAGCATCCAATAGTAACACAATTACCATGAATCATAATAGCACCTCCAGCATTTTTACTGGTTTTTAAAATAACATCGCTGGTATTAGGATAGCTTACTCGCATGCTTAAATAATAGTTACTTGTTGGGTTAAATAAATCAACGGTATAAAATCCTTCTGGCACTTGTCCGTCGCCTTCTTTTCGTTTTGGACCTAAATCTCCACTGCTAGCGCAGATCTCATAGGTCTTAAATAATTTGTACGATGTTGCATCTGTATTTTTTAACCACACTTCTAGTTTTTTATCATGCTTAAAGGCACGTATATAAATGTCGTAATTTTCAGAATTGATAGAAATAGCTTTGATACCCTCTTTTAATGTTGTCCATTTATTGTCATAAGCATCTTTTACCTTGCTGTATTTTAATTGTGCAGCTTTAAAAGTGGAAGTCTTTACCTGTGCTACCGAAAAACAAGTGGTTAATACAACTAACAACCCAATATGAATAACATTTTTAAATAGCATGACATAGGTTTTAGATTAAAATTACTTTTATATCAATTAAAATTAAGGTTTTTATCAAATGCTAATTCTTAAAATATTAAAAAATAAATACTTTTTGGTGATTATAGGCTTAATCGTATGGCTTTTGTATTTTGATAAAAACGACGTGTTTACTCAATTTGATTTGGTAAGTAAGTGCAATAAATTGAATGCGGAGAAGGAGTATTACATAGCCGAAATAGAAAACAATAAAAAAGAGATTCTTGAATTACAAACTAATAAAGAAAGCTTAGAAACCTTTGCTCGCGAAAAATATTTAATGAAACGCGATAACGAAGACGTGTTTGTTTTAGTAAAGAAATAAGTCCGAATAAATTTCACCAATTTTAATTACCGTTTTTATACGAATATACGAATCAGTTTATTTACTACGATTCGTATATTCACATGTTTTAGTTAGTATGCGTAATCACTTAAGTACTCAAAGTTAGCAGTTAATTTACCTTCTTTACAAATACTAGCTCGCTCAATAATAGCATCAACATCGTCTTTAAATAAAAATGGTAAAACACGCTCCATCAAATCTTTACCAAAATCATCACTCGCATCACGAGGCAATTCACAAGGTAAATTATCAACTGCCATAATACAAATGGTTTCCTTATTAAATGGAACGTCCTCTTTATCTGTTTTAGGATTGTACCCATAAAAAGGTTTATCAATTGTACTTGCTCTTAAAGTCGTTGGAATACTTCCATCAATATCACAAGTAATATCAGCTACCACACTCATTTTAAAATCAGCAGCTTTCATGTCCTCTGTCGTAAACATTTTAGGTGAACGCGAATCCCAAAAGTGTGCTGAAATAAAAATATCGGTTGCTTTAGTAAATGGAGAAAACTTAGAGACAAAATGTTCAGGGTGTTTAAAGAAATCATTCAAGTCAAAATTATGGTCATCCGGGCGTTCTACATAATCTCTTGGATTTAATTGACAATATACAGGCTCTCTGAATGATGCCATTAAAAATTCTTCGGGAGTTACTTTTCTTATTCTTAAAGCCGATAATGTTTCGATAGCGCCATTAGCTACTCGACCACCGCCTGTTAATGCAATTTTAATATTTGGTAATTTCACACGTTTTAATTCCTCTTCCATTTCAGCTCTGTCGCGACATAAATTAGCTGGTTTAATTTGGAATAAATCATATTTACGTCCGTAACCTAAAATACCATTGTAAGCACCTACAATCCCCGCATAACGTCCGAATCCAATTATACGATTATGGTTTTTGTCAGTTAAAGTTTCGTAGTCAATCATTTGGATTTTCTTCTCGATTAAGGTCTTCATTAACTTAATATTATGAGACTGTTTTTTGATGGTATGAGAAAAGAAAAAGTATTTTTTACCTGGAATCAAGTTCTCTTTTGGAACCTCTTTTACACCCATTAATACATCACAATCGCTTAAATCTTCTTGTAAGGTTAATCCAAATGCCAAATATTCATCATCGCTGTAACATCTAATTATACTAGGTTGAATAACAATTTCTAAGTTCGGATAAGAACGCAGTAATTCGGTACAAATTAGTGGGGTTAATGGAACTCGTTTATCTGGTGGAGATTTTTCTTCGCGAAGAACACCGATTTTAAATTTTGACATATATATAGCCTGTTTAAATTTTTAGTAAAAAAGTATAATTATTTATTGAAAAAAATAGGAATTCTATAGAATTTTCTTAATTTTATGCAAATATACACTCATTGTTTAAATTAAAAACAGCCTATGAAATATATCTTTACTACCCTTGTTTTAGTTTTAGCATCACTTAATATCTTCAGTCAATGCCCTGCTGGTAATGTGGAAGTTAAAATCGTATTAACTACTGATAATTATGCAGCTGAAACCACGTGGCAGTTAAAAAATAAATTTGGCATTGTTTTAATGTCAAATGGCACATTAACTAACGCTACCACTTTTACAAACACAATATGTGTTCCATCAGCAGGATGTTTAAGCTTTACGATTAATGATAGTTTTGGAGATGGAATTTGCTGTAATTACGGTATTGGTAATTTTCAAATATATGTTAATAATATTTTACAAACCAACAATAATGGGCAGTTTGCGGGTGTTTATAATTACTATTTTAATTGTGGACCAGGGGAGAGTTGCCAAACGGCTATTGCTGTAAATACAGGTACTTACACAGCACCTGGCAATGAGTATTATTATAAATTTAAACCTGCTCAAGTTGGTTTATATACTGTATCTACTTGTTCTTTAAGTTCATGCGATACAAAATTATGGGTGTACGAAAATTGTACAGGACCTTTTACTACTAATAATACAGGTACTATACTATATAATGATGATTTCTGTGGTTTGCAATCTGAAATATCGGGTGCTTTAGATTCATCAAAAACCTATATTGCAAGAGTAGGGTCTTATAATAACTCTTGCACAGGAGCTATTAATTTTGCTATCAACTATCAAGGACCAATTTCAGGTTGTACTACGTTTAGTGCATGTAATTATAATCCTTTAGCCACTATTGATGATGGTAGTTGTGTGTATTATCCAAGTCCATTATGCACAGCGCCCGATTTAACTATTGTTCAACCACAATTTATTAGTTCATTAAGTTTAGGAACCGTGAATGCTGGCCCAGGCGATTGTAGAGTAACTGAAAGTTGTTTAAATGGTTATGGAGTGAGAACGGTAATTAATTTTGATACATATATTAAAAATATAGGAACTCAAGATTATTATATTGGAGATCCTGGTAATAATCCAGGACAATTTACAACTAACAATTGTCATGGGCATGCTCACTACGAAGGATATGCAGAGTATCGTTTATATAAACCAAACGGACAAGCTATTCCTATTGGATTTAAAAATGGATTTTGCGTATTAGATTATGATGGTTGCCCAGACGGAGGACAAGCTAAGTTTTCGTGCGGAAACATGGGAATATCTAAACAATGTGGTGATATTTATGCCGCTGGTTTAGATTGCCAATGGATTGATATTACGGATGTAGATACGGGTAATTATGTAATGGCTGCAAAAGTAAACTGGGATCAATCGGCAGATGCCCTTGGCCATTTTGAAAGTAATTATCAAAATAACTGGGCACAAGCTTGTATTAAAATTACGGCTAATTCATCTGGACAAAAAGGATTTACCTTATTAGCTTCTTGCCCTTCTTATTCGGATTGTGCAGGAAATCAATTTGGAAATGCTGTTGTAGATTGTAATGGGACATGCAACGGCACCGTTAAAATGGGAGATTTGAATAATAGTGGAACTCAACAAATAGTAGACGGACAGCTTTATGTCAATCAAATTTTAAATAGCAGCATTACTGCTAATAGTTGTAATGATTTAAATAATACTGGCACCATTACTGTTTGGGATGCAGCTTTAATGGCTAATTGCGTCAATCATGGATCAAGCATTAATACCAATTGTTTATTTCCTAGAGGTAATTTAAACCCTAATCATACCGCTACTTTAAGTATTGGAAATATAGATGTGTCCCAAAATTATTTTGATGTATATATTAAAAATCCTACGGCCCGAATTTTAGGATATGAGTTTACCATTAGCGGTGCTACTATTTTAAACGTATTGAATTTGGTTCCAACAAATGTATATCCCGAAACACCAGATTTTTTAGTTGGTGGCAATAAAGTTATTTGTGTATCCTTTAAAGATTCATCTATTGCTAAAAATGTGAACACTCAACCTTTATGCAGAATTTACTACACAAACGGTTCAGGAAGTATTTGCATCAATAGTGCCATCGAAATAGTAAACAAAGCTTATGAAGCCATTAATAAAGTGGTAGCTAACAATTGCTTTTTAGTTACAGGAGTATCACAAATGCTCGATAAAAATCACTATTTCTCTGTGATTCCAAATCCTGCAAATGATGTGATTCAGTTAACAGGTTTCACTAAAAATGCTGATAAGTCGTTAATCGAAATCAAAGATATTTCTGGAAGATTATTGTATCAAGAAACATTGTTGTTAAACGAATCATTTAATCATTCCATTAGTTTAGCAGATTACAAATCAGGAGTGTATTATATCACTTTATCATCAAATGCTGGTTCGGCTACCAAACCAGTAGTGTTGGTGAAGTAATATTTTGTGGCTTCGGCTCCGCTTAGGAGCCGATTGAAACTTCGGACACTGAGTGGAGCCGAAGTGAAAGCCTCAATCCTTTTTAATTATTTTTCTCATAAACCCAAATCATTTTATAAATTTGGTTTTAAAACCCAAACTCTATGAAATTCCTTTTTAGCTTTGTCATCATTTGCATCTCTTTTCAATTATCCATTGCGCAAGGTAATTTCATAAAAGATAGTTTAGATGTTTATATCAAACGTGAAATGACTCGCTGGAATTTACCTGGCTTAGCTATTGCTATTGTAAAAGATGGAAAAGTAGTTTTAATGAAAGGTTACGGATATGCCGATGTTGCTAAGAAAACATCAGTAACCGAAAATACCGAATTTCAAATTGCCTCTAATAGTAAAGCGTTTACTGGAACATCGGTTGCCTTGTTAGAATATTATGGAAAATTGAAGTTAGATGATTTGGTGAAAACGCATTTACCATACTTTAAAATGCAAGATGATTATTTAACCAATCATGTGACGATTAGAGATGTTTTATCGCACCGCATTGGCTACGAAACGTTTCAAACTGATTTATTAAACTGGGCTGGCACAAAAAGCAGAAAAGAGCTTGTAGAGAATATGGCAAACGTAACACCTAAATTTGGGTTTAGAGAAAAGTATGGTTACTGCAATATGGGTTTTGTAACTGCTGGCGAAGTTATTTTAGCAGCAAGCGATACAACTTGGGATGATTATTTAACATACCATTATTTTAATCCATTAGGCATGACAAGAACAGGAACGACCTTTCAAAATTTTATCACTTCTCCAAATGCATCAAAAGCTTATACGTTGTTAAATGGAAATTTATTTGAAATCATGCCATCAAAAGTGGATAATATTGGTGCAGCTGGCTCTATCACGTCTAATGTAAATGATTTAAGTAAATGGGTGATGATGCAATTAGATAATGGAAAATATAACGGCAAGCAAGTTGTACCTTCTGAAGTAATTCAAAAAACAAGAGAATCAAATACCATTGTGGGGCAGGGTAGAGGAAAAGGAAATAGCTTTAATACTTACGGTTTAGGTTGGTTTTTAAAAGATAAGTTTGGTAAAAAAATAGTAACGCACGATGGAGGTGCGAATGGCTTTTTAAGTAAAACTGTTTTAGTTCCAGAAGATAAATTTGGATACGTGATTTTAACTAACAGCGACGGACAATATTTATTTGACGCCATTGATGCTCAAATTATGAATGATATAACTAATCAGCCTTATGTAAATGTAAGTGCCTTTTATTATAATGGATTTAAAGAAGGTTACGATGAAGAGCAGGCAGTTATTAAAACTTTAAAGAAAGAAGTGGCTGCTTATAAAGCTCCCGCAGATGCTTATAAAAAATTGTCTGGTGTATACACTAATAAAGTATATGGTAAAATTACTATTGAAGCTAAAGATGGTTTTGGAGAAGTGAGTTTTGAATTCCACCCACAATACAAAGGCAAGATTCAATTTAAAAGCCCCACAGCGATGATGATTGAGTATAATGATGCATCATCTTTAGGCGTGAAAGAAATTAAAGTAACCGATAAAACAATTGAAATAAAAGTGAATGAATTTGTAGATATGGATACATATCTCTTTACAAAAATCTAAAGAGATGTAATCACATTGATCATTTTTAATAATTGGCTTTCGCTCTTTGAGTATAAAAGATTCATATTTTCTTGCCACGCATAAATAATATAGCTATAGCCATCTTTAAGTTTAGTAAAATATCGCAAACAATTATAAGACTTAGCTTTAGTTTTAGCATCCACAAAGTTTGAGCGACATGTTTCAAAAGAAAAATTTTCGTTTACCGATTTTTCAATTTTCTCAATATTTACAAAATGTAAATTGCGAATAAACTCACGCTTTGTCAAAACTAATCCACCAACTGGAAGGGCAAACCTACTACATTGTATTTGCCATTAGCATCAGGTTTACTAAATGCTACACCTGAACATTTCACATGTCATTCCCACATTTGTCCAAATTTAAAGAATCAGTAAATTCATTAGCCTTCTAGTTATTGGATAATGTATATTTTAATTTTAAGGCTTTTGATTTGATGGGTTGATAAAATGCAGCCATAGATGCTCAAACTAGAAGAGTAGAACAATTTTTCTCATGGTAATTTTTTCTTAAATATAATTAAAAACTCACATTCAACTTTAAAATGTTGTATCTTTGACTTAGTTCTTTAAAATTATGGGCCCGACCGGTTTTGACAGCGAGCGCGGTTGGTATGTAAGCAGGTGGTGCGTTGTGGATATGGCACCTTAAACTCAACTCTCAAACTTTTATTCGGCGAAGAGAATTCTTACGCTATGGCTGCTTAGTCCAAGACTAACCAACCTTTGCAAACCTTGTAGCACCGTTGCTTAGCGACGAGAATTTTGCATCATAAATTAGCAACTTGTTTCAGTGATGATGTTATCTGAAACAATATTAGCATCTAAGTTTAAGTTTGGTATGAATATAAGCCTGACTTGAATCGAAAACCAATTATGTTCTAAACTTTGTAGAAAGCATATTAATTCCTTGTTTGGACGAGAGTTCGAATCTCTCCGGGTCCACCAATTGCAAATTCGCAACTTATTGCGGATTTGCAATTTTTTTTTCTTTCAAATAAGCTTATGATTTCAATATGCGAATAAGATCGTTATTGATATAGAAAACTTCTTTCCCTTCTTGATGTGGTGATACAATTCCAATATCAGTTAATTCATGCATATATTTTGTAAGTGTAGTTCTACTTCTAACTTCTAGTAATTCACCAATTTTTCTAGGTTTAATGTAAGGTTGCGAAAATAAAAGCTGATTAAGTTCTAAGCTATACCACTTTAATTTTCCTTTTGCATGTTGATGAGTAGCTTGCATCTGGCTTAAGATCTCATCAATTGTTTGATTTGTTTCCTTTGCCATTATTTCAACTGCAGTTAGCATATAATTCAACCAAGGCTTCCATGCATTTCGAGTTGTTACACCAGCTAAATTAGCATAGTAATCATCCTTATGATTTAAGATGTACTTACTTAAAAACAAAACTGGATGAGATAATAATTCTTGATGAACCAAGTATAGTAAATTTAATATTCTTCCTGTTCTTCCATTACCATCTGTAAAAGGATGTATAGCTTCCAATTGGTAATGACCAATAACCATTTTAAAAAGAGGATCAATGGGGTATTTCTTATGATCGTTTAAAAATTCAATTAAATTCTTTATTTTTTTCTCTATTACTCCAGTACCTCGAGGGGGTGTATAAATAATTTCTCCGGGTTTAAACTCACTTTGTCCCCTTTTAATTACGACTTGCGATTGAGGCGGACGAATACCCTGACGAGTGTTTTTAATTTGTTGAAATACTTTTACAATTGTTGCTTCATCTAATTTGTTTTTTGATTTAATCGTATTGTATCCTTTCCATAAAGCTTCACGGTAACGAAGAACTTCTTTTGTTGCATTATCTGTTGCTTCTTCTCTTAGGGTATCTGAAACAGCTTTATAGAGTTCGTCATCTGTAGTAAAAATATTTTCTATTGCTGTTGATGTTTGTGCCTCTTGCAATGTTATTGTGTTCACTAACATCGTTGGGTTTGGTATCCTCATAATATTTCTATTTAGCTCTGCTAAGGCCCTTGAGGCAATACCCCACTTTAACAATATATCTTTATCAAATATGATGTCAGATGGTGGTAAGTCTGGCAAATCATTATATGGTATATTTCTATCGAATTTCTTCATTTTTTATATGTCCATTATTTAGTTAAAAATGAACATATAGCAAATATATGTTCAAATATGGACAAATACAAACTATATGTCCAATATTTTACAAAATATGGACATATAGTGATTTCGTGTTTATTTTTAGCTAAAAACTATACCTGACAAGTTTCTCATGTATAGTTTTTATACATGAGAAAATACGCTCTTTTTCAGAGGAAACTTTAAATGCTTAAATATTGCTTTAACACACTTATTTTATTGAGATCTTCAAGAAAAGAGTTCGAAAAAATGTCGGTGGAGTCCATCAATTGCAAATTCGCTTTTTATTACAGATTTAAGATTTTTAATAATTTTAAAATCGATGCGATTTTATTTAAATCTTAAAAAAAGAATTCAAAGAATATCGGATGAGTCTATTACCTCTAGATCTCTTTTAAATAAAATGATTTTGGTGACTTTGCAATTCTTAAAAATAAGTTTTGACAGCAAATTCAAATTGGTCTATAAAAATTTTCTTAAATGCGCTAATGTTATTTTGCTCGTAAAAAATCAACATAGCTTTTTTATAATCTATTGAATCAACCGTTCTAAATGAAATAGGGCAGTAGTTGTTATTTATTAATATTGCATTACTTATGATCCTAGCAGTTCGTTTATTACCATCTGCAAAAGCTTGTATGTAGGAAATTAAGACTAAAACAAACAATGCTTTTGTAAAAACATTATCTTGATGATTTACTAATTTGCATAGTTGCTCAAGAGCTTCTTTTATTTGAAATTCGTTATCCAATGGCTTGTAATTAGTTCCTGAAATACCAACTCGCCGCTTTCTAATGTTTCGATCGATGTCTAACTCTTTTACTAAAATACTATGAATATCCTCAATGCTTGATATTGTTAATGGTTTTATATATTTTGGATTTTTAATAATAAAATCTAAGGCAGCCTTATGATTTAAAAGCATAGTTGCTTCGTCTTTCGTTTTTCCAGAAGCTGTTTCTTTTTCTTTTAATAATCGTTCTGTTTCTAACAAGGAATATGTATTACCTTCAATTTGAGAAGACTTCCAACTTAAGTCAATCGCCAATCTTTCAAGCTCTTTTTTATATTCAGAATCAGTAAGTTTTAATGTGTTTTCTTTATACTGATTTTGTAGGTTATTTAAATAATTAATTTCCTCATTTGTAAATACAGATACTTTGTTTAACGTTTCTGCTATTAGTGAATGATTAAAATTATTTTTAATATCCCTTTCATCAATCTCTTTTTGAAAATATTCATCAACATCAACAAAACGAATGAGTTCATAGGCTTCACTTATTTCATATTTAGTACTTTTTCCGTTACCGGAAACAGTAATCAAGTTTTCTGCTAATAAAAGTTGAATAGCTCTTTTAATGGTTGCATAAGCGAAATCATTTTTTAAATCTTCATGAATTTCCTTTGAAGAACATAAAGGATTTAAATTGATAAAATTTAAAATTAATTTTTTTATATCTTTATTTGATTTAGCCATTGTAACTATTTGTAGCTCACAAATATACTATTTATAGCTCAATATCACCTTATATTGAGCTACATTTTTAAATTATTTGAGCTTAATTGAGAGTGATTAAATCAAAATCACTGTTTTTTATTCTTCAAAAGTAACCTATAAAAAACAGATAATTTATTGATTTCCAGGTAAAAAGAGTTCGATAATAAGTCCTTAGACTCCACCAATCGCAGCCATTAAAAGTAAATTTGAAATATCAGATGAAGAGAATAAAATTAAAATGTTATTTCCTGACAGTTGCTTTAAAAGCTTGAATCAAGCAATTATATCTGGAGTTCTATGTAAAATAACAAATTATACATGTAAACCTACTTCTGAGTTTCAAATGACATTAATGATTATTACATTGTCAAAAGGTTCAAATGAAACAAGTATTATAAATATTTTACATAACTATTTCCCTAATATTGATAGTGCGCAAGAATTTAAAGCAGGGAAACTCGAAGGATTAATATATCAATCCTACTCTTGTGGAGTTCCTGTTGAGAATTTTATTGGAATTAGTAAAAATAAGATTTATCACTATACTGAAACATGATGCGGAGATAGTTTGAGTGTTAAGGAGTCTAATTTGAAAAACTTGTTGTTTGATGCAAAAAGTCAAAATCTAAGAACTCTTTTGATAAATAAAACAGAAAAAAACGAATCAGCAACCAATAAGAAGAATCCCTTAAAAACAAATGAGCCAAAAGAAGATTTGATTCTCACCGCTATTTCATCAGAAAATAACAATAGTATCAGAATAGATATCGCATTTAAAGTATACAAAATAAATCCGGATACAGTTCTCTATTTTGTAAGACAACAGTATTATGCTTTGGAGTCTACCTTTCAGAAATCTATAGCTTGTGATTTTAAAAAAGGTATATCAAAAGAAATAATTTCCTATCCAAATATTTGCTATTCGGTAAAATTATTTAAAAAAAGTTCGGATATTAATCCTTATAAATCTATAGTTATTTCCTACACTGTTAATAACGAACGGAAATAGTATGTCCAAAAGGAGCGTTATTTAAACCCTGTTCAATTCCTTTTAAAGATTACATTGTAACTTTTGGAAAGGAACGATCAGCGCTAGCTAATCTCTCTTTTTGTATATATCTTCGATACTTCGACTGTGCTCAGGAGCCGCCACAACGACTGATTGAAATTTAGGACACTTAGAATAGAGGAATAGAAGTGCACCGTTTTTAACTAATCTTAAATCAACCCAATTTTTATAACTAAGGTTTCTTTTTTAGTAAAAAGTCTTTGGTATTTTCTGGCTGAAATGGGAGGTCGTAAATAATAAAATCAGTCACTACTTCCTCATAACCATCTGCCTCAATGTTTAAGGTATAATTACCTGGCGTAAGTGCCATCAAGTATTTGCCTGTTTTTTGTATAGGCACAAATTTTAATACTTCTTTACTATCGGGTTTAGAAGCTAATATATTAATCTTAATAGAAACGTTACTCGAATCTGAAGTATGCACATAACCTGTTATAATGCAATAGCGGGTATCAACTTCGTTGAATTTTATTTTATAAATATCTCGGTCGCCAAAGCCACCATCTTTAATTGCCGATACATAGGCATAGGCTCCATCACTTACCATATTTATATTATCATTATCGTAAGTATCGTTAATAGGGTAACCTAAATTTTGAGGTTCGCTCCAAGCTTTTTGTGAATCGTTCCATTGGCTTTTAAATAAATCGTAACCGCCCATGCTCGTGTGCCCTTCGCTGGCAAAATACAAGGTATTACCATCTTTACTTAAATGAGGAAAATCTTCGTTATACACAGTATTAATGTTTTGACCTAAATCTTGAGGTTTAGCCCATTTACCATTACTCAATTTACGAATAATATAAAGGTCTTTTTGTCCAGCGCCGTCTTTACGTTTACTAGCAAATACAAACACATCGCCTGCATCATTCATGCTACCGCTAGTTTCAAAGCCTTCGTTAATTTTTGAATCAAGTCGTTCAATTTTTTTGTAGCCAATGCCGTTTTTGTTTAGCTCGGTAGTATATAAATTTCCAAGGCTATCAATGTGATCAATATAAACACTCAACCTTTTACCATCTGGGCTAATGCCAACAGCTTGTTCGTCATATTTAGTATTAATTGTGGGACCAATGCTTTTAAGGTCTTCCCACTTACCATCTTTTGGTACAGCTAAATAAATATCGGAAGGGTGGTAGCCATCCATCTCTGGCTTTGCTCCAACTTTATCTGGGCGGCGAGAGGTAAAAAATAAAATGGACTCATCATCGGGAGTTAATGGATAATAATCAGGGAACTCCGAATTGATAGTGTTACCTAAGTTTGTAAATGTTACATCTATAGGATTTTTAATCAATTCTTTGGCATGCAAACAGGTTTCTATTTGACGTTCAATTATAGGTGCTAAATTTCTATCGGCTTCAATTCTAGCATTAATGTATGTGTAAATAGCTTTATCAAATTGTAAATTGTGTTGGTAAGCTTGTCCTAAATAATATAAGGGTTCGGCATCGAGTTTTAATTTAGGGATTGAGGATTCAAACAAATCAATAATTTGTTTAGGATTACTTTTTGTTTTTAATAGGCATTTGCCTAATTGGAATTTAAACTCATCGTTATCAGGATTTTTTTTAATCAACTTTTCATACAAAGGTATAGCTGCTTTAAAATTACCCATGGATAATAAATCCGTAATTTTTTCTTCGGTTTGGTCGGGTGCCTGCGCCATCACACTAAGTGAAGCAAACAAACAAAAAGAGAGTATTATAAGGTGCTTCACAAAATAATAATTAGTATAACAAATATAAAGGATTGAATTCATATTTTATACTTTTTGAGTTTTAAAATAAGGCTGGTATTTAAACAAATACCATTTCTGTGTTTCAACTTAGACCTTATTTTCATTTGTTTTAATGGCCTTGATGGGAACGTTTTAACAACTCCTAGGTATAAAATGTTCTTTTCTCTTTTAATTCATTTACAGTCAAATTTGTAAATAAGTATTCAAGCTTTAATGACATTTTTTTGAGTTGGCTTTTTAGTTTCTTTTTTCATCAAGGAAAAAAGTAAAAATAAAGTATAAGAGATAAGTACTAAGAAACCGTAGTATAAGATTCTTTTTTTAGTAACATCGCTTTAGTAACAGCCTCTTGTTTTAATTTATCTGCTATTTCAAGTGGATGTGCTTCCAATAATGTTTCGTAAACACTTACACCAACTAATAAAAGTTCGTCGCATTGCGTTTGCGAACAGGCATGCTCAATCGCTAAATTGCAAATGAGTTTATATTTAGCAGGAATACCTTTTAAATTAAACTTTGGTTTCACCTTCATCTTTTTAATGGAAGGAGTTACCGCTTTAGTAACCTTTGTAGGTTTGCGTTTAGGTAAAGTTCTGCTATTTACTTTTTGGGCTGGGCGCATGAGAGTTTAAAGATAAATGTATTTTTTGATTAAATAAGTAAGTCTATAAATTAATGGTAAAGTAAATTAAATAACTATGTACTATGTTTCACTCATTTTAGCAATTTTTATCAAACCAAGGCATGCTGATATTTTACTTTTTGCATAAATTTGATGAATAAAAATTATATATAATATGAAAGCGATATTTACACTACTATTAATTACTTCGGGATTATTTAGCTCATACGCTCAAGCACCTGTTTGGAAAAAAGAACAATTAATGCCTACTAAAGAGTTGTCTGATAAAATAACCACCAATGCCAAAGACAAACCTTTGATTTTTAATGTTGGTCCTATGGAAAACATTAAAGGAGCTCAAGCAGTTGGTGCTGCAACTAACGCTACATTTAGTACTAAAATTTTGTCGTACTTAACTATGGAAAGTAAAACAAAGCCAGTGGTTGTTTACTGTGGATGTTGCTCATATTCGAGCTGCCCAAACATTAAACCAGCTTACGATATTTTAATAGCACAAGGGTTTAAAAACACAAAAGTTTTAGAATTACCAGAAGGAATTAAACCTGATTGGGTAGCTAAGGGTTACCCAACGGAATAAGAAAGGAAGCTGTCTCAATAATGACAGCTTTTTTATTTCACTATTCTTTCCTTAAATTTGATAAATTTAAATTAATTCTATTTTTCTAGGGTAATGGTGCAAAAAATAGTTGGTGCTTTTGATAAAAATAATTGTTATACTAGCCCTATAAGTCAAAAGAGGACATTAGCTCTGCTGGAGAGCAACTAATTAGCAATATGATTTACCACGAAA
>Ga0247843_1002178_pt1 | contig 36764 bp, 25 predicted proteins | sample LaCruzMarch2017__FD_192420 | JGI IMG/M metagenome (GOLD analysis project Ga0247843, IMG submission 192420) | Freshwater microbial communities from meromictic Lake La Cruz, Castile-La Mancha, Spain - LaCruzMarch2017_8m | ecosystem: Environmental > Aquatic > Freshwater > Lake | place: Spain... | reverse complement strand
GTGATGAATTGATTTTGCACCAATTTATTTTAATGCCCAATCATTTACACGCCATCGTTGAAATTCAAAACAAAAACCGTGGGAAAATGATGGATGGGGGAACGACCGTTGGGGAAACGACCGTTGGGGGAACGACCGTAGAGACGCACGGCCGTGCGTCTCTACGGATGGATCAACGGATGGATCAACGGATGGATCAACGGATGGATCAACGGTTGGATCAACGAATGGATCGACGATCGGATCAACGATCGGATGACCACCAATTACGGGAATTAAAACGCGATCCGCCCGTGCGTTTACCAACATCCATATCATCATTTATTGCGGGTTTTAAATCGGCGGTTAATTCAAAAATTGATGATTTTTTGGACGAAAAACAATTGGAAATCCCAAAATACAATCGAAACAATCATTTTTTTCAACCCAATTACCATGACCATATCATCCGAAATGAAATGGAATACAACAACATTTCGAATTATATTATAAACAACCCAAGTAATTGGAATAAGGATTAATTTAATGGATAAAGAATCCCGAACGAAGAGGGTTTTACCGAATGAAGCAGTTTTATCAGCTCACAATATTTATAATTTTTCCCTTAACAAAAATCACTTTTTTCGGGGTTTTTCCTTCTAAGTGTTTTTGGGTGTTTTCGAGGCCCATGATAAGTTCGATTACTTCATTTTCCGGAAGATGTAGGTCTATGGATTGGGTGAAGCGCATTTTTCCATTAAAAGAAATGGGGTATTCATAGCTTGCTTCAACTAACATGGCTTCATCGTAAACTGGAAAACTTGCCAAGGCACATCCGCCCGATGGAAGTCCTAGTTTTTCCCATAGCTCTTCCGCGGTATGCGGGGCATACGGAGAGAGTAAGACTAATAAGGGCTGCAGGATTTGTTTGTGATTACATTTCAACTCTGTTAATTCATTAACTGCAATCATTAAAGTAGACACCACCGTATTAAATGAGTAGCGATCCAAATCATCTTGTATTTTACGAATCGTTTTATGAAGCACTTTCCACATTTCTTTGGTTGGGTCTTCCTCCAAGGTACTCCACGAACCAGTTGCATCAAGAAACAAGCGGGTTGTTTTTTTCAAAAAACCATGTACTCCTGTGATTCCTTTTGTGTCCCACGGTTTACTTTGTTCCAATGGGCCCAAGAACATTTCATACATTCTAAGGGTATCGGCACCAAACTTCTCAACGAGGGCGTCAGGCGTTTGTACATTGAATTTAGATTTTGACATCTTTTCCACCTCAAAACCACAGCAATACGTGCCGTCATCTTCTAAAATGAAGGTGGCATCAGCGTATTCAGGTAACCACTTTTTAAATTCCTGAAGATTCAATTTATCATTGTCCACCAAGTTCACGTCCACATGAAGTTGATCAGTGGGGTAATCCTTCTTTTTATTCAAAGAAACGAAGGTGTTTTCCCCTTTGATCCGGTAAACGAAGCTACTTCGCCCCAAAATCATTCCTTGATTAATCAACTTCTTGAATGGCTCATTGAAAGGGATGAAACCCATATCATAGAGGAATTTGGTCCAAAATCGGGCATACAAGAGGTGCCCTGTAGCGTGCTCGTTTCCACCAATGTACAAGTCCACGTTTTTCCAATACGCTACTTTGTCTTTTCCTACAAAGGAAGCTTTATTTTCCGGGTCTAAATAACGTAGGAAATACCACGAACTCCCTGCCCAACCTGGCATCGTGTTGTATTCCATCCGATCGCCTTGAAAGTGGTTCCAGTCTTCCTTTTTAGAACGCGCCAAAGGCGGCTCTCCAGATGCTGTGGGTAAATACGCATCTACATTCGGAAGTTCAATGGGAAGGTACTCGTCCGCAATCATTTTTGGAAGGCCCTTTTCATAATAGACCGGAAAAGGTTCTCCCCAATACCGTTGTCTTGAAAAAACGGCATCCCGAAGTCGAAAATTCACTTTTCGATTTCCTCGATTGGCTTCTTCTATTTTTTGACAAGCAATCTTGATTGCTTCTTTAATTTCTAGTCCGTCTAAGAAGCTGGAATTCTCAATAATCCCTACTTTTTCTCCGTAAGCCTCTTCTTCAATATCAACGCCTCTAAACACATTGATGATTGGTAAATTGAAATGTTTCGCGAAGCTGTAATCTCTTTGGTCACCGCAAGGAACAGACATTACTGCTCCGGTTCCATAAGTAGACAAGACATAGTCGGCCGTCCAAATAGGAATGCTAGTTTTGTTGAAAGGATGTATTACAAATGCGCCCGTAAACACGCCCGAAATATGATGAACATCCGCTTGGCGATCACGTTCCGTTCTTTTCGAAACCGATAACTGATAGTTTTTGACCTCCTCTTTGTGTTCTTCTGTAACAATTTGTTCTAAAAACGGATGTTCCGGGGCAAGTACCATAAAAGTAACGCCAAACAAGGTGTCGGGCCTTGTCGTAAAAATCTCAAGGGCTAGATTATTGTGGCCCTCCACATCAAAAAAGACGGTTGCCCCCTCGGATTTTCCGATCCAATTACGTTGTTGTTCTTTTATCGCATCCGACCAATCCAGGTCATCCAGTCCAGCAAGAAGGCGATCTGCGTATGCTTTGATCCGCATGGACCACTGCATCATTTTCTTTTGTTCCACCGGATGACTACCACGGACCGATAAGCCATTAATAATTTCATCATTCGCCAACACTGTCCCTAGTTTTGGACACCAATTCACCCATGTTTCCGATAAAAAAGCAAGGCGATAAGATTGCAGTACCTCTTCTTGTTCCACGTCATTCCAACTATTCCATTCTTCCGCCGTGAACATCTTTTCGTAATCTGAGAAAGCATTCACCCCATGACTTCCATTCTTTGAAAACGCCGAGATTAATTCCTCCATTGGACACGCTTTGTCAGAATACGTGTTGTAATATGCATTAAAAAACTGTTTAAAAATCCATTGCGTCCATCGGTAATAATCAGGAGAAGAGGTCTTCACCTGCCTTGTCCAATCGTAAGAAAAACCTAAACGATCTAGTTGCTGTCTATATCTTGCAATATTTTGTTCGGTAGTAATCGCAGGATGCTGGCCTGTTTGAATCGCATATTGCTCTGCGGGTAATCCGAATGAGTCATACCCCATAGGATGCAACACATTGAAGCCTTTCAAGCGCTTATACCTGGCATAGATATCGGAAGCAATGTATCCCAAAGGATGCCCAACATGAAGGCCTGCACCAGAAGGATAGGGGAACATGTCCAAGACATAATACTTCGGCTTATTAGGATCTTCACGCACTTTATTGCTTTGGTTTTCCAACCAATACAATTGCCATTTTTTATCTATCGCTTGAAAATCGATTTCCATATCGTGCTTTCTTCAAGGCACAAAGATAACTAAATCTCCTTGCAGATTAACGGAAATAAACTTGCAAAATAAATGCTGAAAGGCCAAATGCGGCCAATGTTCGATCCGTGTAAAGTTCCTTTTTCAACACAAAGAATTGAAATAGATAGTATGAAAAAACCAAGGAGGAGAAGAGCGCTGCGATGAAAAACAGGGGGCCATAAAAATATAGATTTACTATCCCAAAAGTAATCAAGCCGAAAAGAATTAGAATAAGCAACGCTTTTCTGGGCAGTACTTGAGGGAGCGTTTTTAATTCAATTGGGTCAATGCGTAAATCCCTGAAATCGGACGAAACCGCTAGCACATAGAAAAGAATAAAAAAGAAGCTGCCATTGTAAAACTCATTATTCGCATAGCTCATTGGCAAAGCGCAACACAAGATGGTCCATGACAGCGCGATAAAAAATGATTTCAAATACGGAATGCTTCTAATACTAAATCTAGGGTGGAAAACGGAATAGGAAAGGCACATGAAGAACAAGATGCTTAAAAGGAAGTATTCAATCCAACGAAAATGTAATGAAATTCCAATTCCTAAAAAGGAGAGCGTTGTCACAAAAAACAAGATGCGTGAAGGAAGAAAACGCTTGGATTGAATACTAACGCATGACCTTTTATCGCGCAACCACTTAACCAATTTATGGGTATTGTAAGCCAGAAAAACCGCTAAGGAAATAAAAACACAAAGCAAACCTTTCTTTTCATTGGAGTAAGGAAGTGTGTATGAAATGAGGCCTGCTGAGAAGGCCAATAAAAAATAATGGTTCTTAAAGAAATGCCCTATTCTAGCGAATTTCATTTATGAAATTTAGGACATTGGCGACGCTAATATTTTCTAGGCAACGGCAACTTTTACTTTTTTTACATCCTGGACAATTTTCGTCAAAAACCAAGACCGTAGACTTTAAACCCAAAGGACGCCAACGGCCAGGATGAATGGGTCGGCGGGTGGCAAACAGCGCGATTGCATTCCCCCCAATAATGGATTTAATATGAATTGGTCCTGTTGAACAAGCCACCGCGACCTTTACTTCAGATAAAAGAGAAATCATTTGAGACAAAGAGAGCTGGCCCGTTACGTCAATTAATTGAGGGGAGAAAGTAAAACGTTCTCTTATCAGTAAGCCTTCCGCCTCTGTACCCGTAATTAGCACCGCTTTTCCTGAATTCACCAATTCATTTGCTAATTCAAGGTGTTTTTCAATTGGCCATTCCAGGGCGCTACCTTGCGATTTTGGGTGCAATACGATTGCCTGACTGAGATCTATTTTAGCTATTGTACTTGGGAAGGTATTAACAGGAACAAGGAAATTAGCGCTTTGATCCATCAACTCCTCCAATGAAGGAATCGCTTTTAAACCTAAAGGACGTGCTAATTCGAAATTTAATTGAGCTTCGTGCCAGAGTGAATTTTTCCGACTGAAATTCACTTTAAAATTACAGTTCAAAAAGTGAAATGTTCTGTGGGAAGTCCCTATTCTGAATGGTATTTTGCCTTTTTTTGCGAGGGACGCAATTTCTGAGTTAGGAAAAACATGAATAATACAGTCCGCTTTTATCCGATCGATTTTTTCTGCTGAGGGCAAATTATAAAGAAGATCCCAATCCAATATTTCATCAACAGGCAGAAAGCAAGAAACCACTGGAATCGTGTAGCCCCTAGCTAAGAAAACCAAGGTTGCTTCAGGAAATTGTTTCTTTATCCAAACGCACAAAGGCAAAGTCAGCATGACATCACCTATACTATCTGTTCGTGAAACAATAATTCGTTTTATATCACTTGTGTTCACTAATTAATCTCCTTAATTCTTTGTATTTATAAATATTTGATTGAGCACTAATCTTAGCAATTACCCAACCACTTTTTCCGTCTAAGAATCCCTTTTGCCAAAGGAACATTTTCAAAAAACGAATAATCCCACTGATATATGGCTTAAAAAAGGCCGCTTTTTTACCTTGCTTCATATATTTCATAGCGGTCAATCTTGAGTATTGATCGGCTCTTTGTCTATGTTCCACCTGAGAATAATACGAATAATGCGCTAAAAGTCCGTTCAAACCAATGATTTTTTCCCCTTCAGGAAGCAGTAACTCTTCGTGCACAATTTCTCCGTCCCACAAGGTTTTCTCCCGGGGACTTATCCGCACTTTAACATCTGGAAACCAACCCGAATGCTTGATCCAAGTGCCACAATAATTCGTTATTCTGTTAACAGCATAAAAAGCAATCGCTCCCGTACTTCTCAGGCTATTTATTTCAGCCTGGAGCTCATCACTGGGGGCCTCATCGGCATCGATTGAAAAAATTAAATCACTTGTAATAAGAGTGTTTAAATAGTTTTTCGATTTAGAATAGCCCAACCATTCGTGTTGGATAACACGAACATTGTTTTCTTTACAAATAGCAAGCGTTTTATCGGTTGAAAACGAATCAAGTACCAAAATATCATCCACGCAATTTTTTAACGAATCCAAACAGCGTTGAATATTTCGTTCTTCATTAAAAGTAATAATTGCAGCGGTGATGGTTGGCATAGTTGAATAAAAAGCAACAGTAGTTTAAATTAATTTACTTAACTCGAAAACGCTGTCCAACACGAATGGAGTTAATATTAATTCCTGGGTTTAATTTTTTCAGTTGAGCTTGAGTTAAATTATGTTTTTGGGCTATTTTACTAAATGTTTCTCCTTTTTTAACTGTATAATATTTTTTTACTGATACAGTTGGCTTCACTGGTTGTTTTGGCGCAGGGGTGACTGCTTTCGCCTTAATGGTAAGTCGCTGTCCTATGTAAATATTGGTCGTTCTCAAACCGTTCCATTCCAATAATTTTTCGATTTCAACCCCATACTTTTGCGCAATAATTTTAATATTGTCTCCTGCTTTGACTTTATAATATTGATAATTCACATTAATGGTATCAACCACAGATGAATCCTTTTTAATAAAGGAATCAATGGCAAAAGGAGTAACTATATTGGGAGTGTTAATTCGGTGATACTTGTCATTTTCAACTTTATAGAGCGAGTCTTCAACGCCCACTAACAGGTTTATTTTTTCTAAAGGCCCCGTAACACATCTACCCTTTTCAGATTTCGGAATAAACGATGATTTATAGATGGGATTCAACTCTTTTATTTCATTCAGGTCCCAATCAACTACGTTCGCAATAGTTTCCATATGAACCCCTTGCTTTAAACACATGGAATCCAACTGAGCATTGTGAATTTTAGCATCCATTGGAATAATATTATGCTCCGCATGATAGGTCAACATATAGGCGGCAGCTACAAAGTTCGGGACGTATCCTTGCGTTTCTGTTGGCAAGTAAGGTCTTACCTCCCAATATGTTTTTTTATTGCCTGACCTAACTATGGCTTTATTCACATTTCCTGGGCCGGCATTATATGCTGCGAGTGATAAATTCCAATCGCCATAGATTCCGTATAATTTTTTTAAAAAACGGCATGCCGCATCCGTAGCTTTATCTGGATCCATTCTTTCATCAATATAAGAATCTTCCACTAAGCCATAATACAACCCTGTTTTATACATAAATTGCCACAAGCCCAAAGCGCCTGCTTTTGATTTAACTTGGGGTCTCAAGCCACTTTCAATAACTGCTAAAAAACGCAATTCAAGCGGCAAGCCATATTCCGCTAGTTTCTCTTCGAACATTTCAAAATACAATTTGGACCTGCCTAAAACAATTCGTGTAAATCCTCTACGTTGAGCGACAAAAAACTTTAGTGTTGCTAAAGTTGTCGGGTTACAATCCATATGAAACGGGCTGTGTTCACTCATGTCCTCTAGTCGTTGACAATAAACATCATCAGAAAAAGTAGGGAGATCCGACGGCTCGTATTTTAAGGCGGCGATAATCGAATCATAAACCGATTGGTTGGCATAGTCGGAATAAAACAAATTCAAACTTTGTTCTACTGTATTAAAAAAAGCAATGGAATTCAAGGAATCTTTTAGCTTCGATGAAGTGGGTTTTCCTTGTGAAAATCCTATTGTGGTTAATAAAAACAAAAAAGGAACAACTTGTCGATTTATCATTTGTTCACCTCTTCAATTACTTTTATAAACTCAAATAATTTATCTTCCCGGAACCTATCAGCCATTACTTGAATGCCATACGGCATACCATTGGTATGTTGTTTAAACGGAATGCTTGCCGCAGGATTTCCAGTTATATTTGCATGAACCGTAAAAATATCTTGCAAATACATTTGAATCGCATCATTTATTGCACCAATTTCAAATGCTGTAGTGGGCGTTGTAGGTAAAAGTAAAAGGTCGACCGATTTGAAGATAGCATCGGTGGCATTTTTCATTACGCGTCGAACTTTTTGTGCTTTGGTATAATACGCATCATAATATCCTTGTGACAAAACAAACGTTCCTGTCATTATGCGTCTTTTAACTTCTGAACCAAATCCTTCAGAGCGAGATAGAACATAGGTGTCCTCCACTCCTTTAGCGATTTTACTTCTATAACCATAATGCACGCCATCAAAACGAGATAAGTTGGAAGAGGCCTCTGCGGTGGTTAAAACGTAATACGTAGGCACGATATAATCTAGAAACGGAAAACTTACAGGCACTAGCTCTACACCAAGTGCTGCTAATTTATCCACTAGCACCATCATTTCTTTTTTGATTTCTGGATCGAGTCCAAGGTGCTCAAAACATTCTGTTAAAACACCAACGCGAAAAGACTTAACTTCACTATTCTGTTCGTTGAAAACGGATAATGAAGACGTTGTTGCATCCATTTCATCCTGTCCAGCCATAATGGAATACAAAAGCTCCGCATCGTTAATTGAATTTGTGAATGTCCCTATTTGATCAAAGGAAGATGCGTAGGCAATCAGCCCGTACCGGCTAATTCTTCCGTAGGTTGGTTTAAGTCCATAAGTTCCTGTCCAAGACGCCGGTTGTCGAACAGATCCACCTGTATCACTTCCTAAGGCAACTGTACACATCCCTGCAGATACAGCGACAGCACTTCCACCTGAAGATCCACCAGAAACAAAGGCAGGATTATAATTATTTTTCACGGGACCGAAAGCAGATGTTTCGTTGGAACTACCCATTGCAAATTCGTCGCAATTAAGTCGTCCAATTACAACAGCGTCTTGATCTAATAAACGTTGAAGTGCCGTGGCGGTATAGAGCGACTCAAAACCTGCAAGAATTTTTGACGAGGCAGAAACTTGGTGATTAATATAACAGATATTGTCTTTGATTCCGATTACTACCCCAGCGAGCTGACCTGCTGTCCCGTCCTTGATCTTTCTATCAACTTCAAGTGCTTGGGCGGAGACATCCTCCGTAAAAACTTCAATAAAAGCATTCAAGTCTTTCTGTTCCTCAATCTTAGCAAGATAATGCTCAACAATTGTCAACACCGTTTCACCAGACTGAATTCTCAGCCTAACATCTTCGATTGAAGCGTACATAATTTACTTTTGCTCAATTTTGGTTTCGGCAGACTTTTCTGTAGGTTCGGTTTTATCCTCCCCCTTGGATGCATCTTTAAATTCTTTAATTCCTTGACCTAAACCTTTCATTAACTCAGGAATTTTTTTACCACCAAAAAGCAATAAAACGACAGCCAATATTATTATAACATGGCCTCCACTAAAGATTGTTAAAATCATGGTTACTTATTTTTATAATTGATACAAATTTACTTAATTCTACAAAACTAGAATTGTTATTTTCTTTAATCTGTTATATTTTGAAAAAGCCTTTTAATAAGAAAAAACTTTTTATTTGTTAAGTGAAGTTACAGTTTTCTAGCCACTTCTACTTCTTCGTATGCCTCAATAACATCACCAATTTGAATAGCGTCGAACTTATCAATATTTAAACCACATTCATAGTTGTTTTTGACTTCTTTGACGTCATCTTTGAATCGCTTTAAAGATCCAAGAACACCGGAATGAATTACTATTCCATCACGAATAACACGCACCTTGGACGTTCTTTTTATGCTTCCATCAAGTACATAACATCCTGCGATTGTTCCGACTTTTGTAATATCAAATGTTTCACGAATTTCGGCGGAACCCAGTACTTTTTCTTCAATATCTGGAGATAACATTCCCTCCATTGCGGATTTGATTTCCTCAATTGCTTTATAAATAATGGAATAAAGTCGGATATCAATTTGTTCGGTCTCTGCTAATTTGCGTGCTCCAATAGACGGTCTAACTTGGAAACCAATAATTATCGCATCAGAAGCAGAAGCTAAATTAACATCGGCCTCAGTAATGGCACCCACGCCTTTGTGAATTATATTTACTTGGATTTCTTCCGTTGACAAATTAATCAAGGCATCCGATAAGGCTTCAATCGAACCATCCACATCACCTTTAACAATAATATTAAGTTCCTTGAAATCACCGATAGCCAATCGTCTACCAATTTCATCCAAGGTAATATGTTTCGTCGTTCTAAGTCCTTGTTCACGGAACAATTGTTCCCGTTTAGTAGCGATAGATTTCGCTTCTTTTTCGTCATCGAGGACATTGAATTTGTCTCCTGCGCTCGGAGCACCATTTATTCCTAGAACCGAAACAGGTTGAGATGGTCCGGCTTCCGAAATAGAATTTCCATGCTCATCTTGCATCGCCCTTACTTTTCCAAAATGACGACCCACTAAAATGGCATCTCCAATTTTTAACGTTCCCGCTTGAACAAGCATATTGGTTACATATCCTTTTCCTTTATCCAATGAGGACTCAATAACTGTCCCAATTGCATTCTTTTTAGGATTAGCTGTAAGTTCTAAAACATCTGCTTCAAGTAACACTTTATCTAATAACTCTTCAATATTTATATTTTGACGAGCAGAGATCTCTTGACATTGGTATTTACCACCCCAATCTTCCACCAAGATATTCATTTGGGAAAGTTGTTCTTTTATTTTATCTGGATTTGCTCCTGCTTTATCAATTTTGTTAATTGCAAAAATCATTGGAACATTTGCTGCTTGAGCATGAGAGATGGCCTCTTTTGTTTGAGGCATAACGTCATCATCCGCTGCAACAATAATAATAGCCACATCAGTAACTTGCGCACCCCTAGCTCTCATCGCCGTAAATGCTTCGTGACCTGGCGTATCAAGAAATGTAAGTTTTCGGTCGTCTTTAAGTACTAATGAGTAGGCACCAATATGCTGCGTGATTCCTCCGGCTTCCCCTTCAGTCACATTGGCATTACGAATTCTATCAAGTAAGGATGTTTTACCATGATCGACGTGACCCATTACTGTAATAATTGGCGGTCTTGTAATCAAATCTTCTGGAGCATCTTCCTCCATAATAATGGATTCCTGTACTTCCGCAGAGACGAATTCCGTTTCAAATCCAAATTCTTCAGCAACAATCTGAATGGTTTCCGCATCTAATCGTTGATTAATGGATGCAAAAATCCCCAAAGACATACACACAGATATAACCTGTGTTGGCTGAACGCTCATCATACTGGCTAATTCCGATACAGTAACGAATTCAGTTAGTTTAATGATTTTCTCATCTGCTTCTGCCTGTTCAATTTCTTCTTGGCGTTTTTGAGCAAACGAATCTCGTTTTATCCTTCTATTTTTTGACGACTTCGACTTACCTCCTTTATTCGATAGTCGAGCAAGCGTGTCTTTAATTTCTTTTTGAATATCCCGTTCAGAAATCTCTTTCTTTTGAACGATGGGAGCTTTAGAAGGGGAGGAAGGTGATTGTCCTGCAGTGCTTGGTGAAGCTGTTGGTGCATCTACCTTTTTAATTCTTTTACGTTTTCTTTTGCTGTTAGCAGATTCTGCCTGAACGGAAGGTGTTTTTGGTTTTTCGACAGGTAATTCTATTTTTCCTAATACAACTGGCCCTGTTAATACTTTTCGTTCACTTCGTATTGTTTCGATAACGATTGGTGCAGGATCTTCTTTTACAGGAATAACAGGTTCTACTGGAGCAATTACTTCTTCTTCAATTTTTGGTGTTACAACCGTTTCTTGTGGCGTTTCTGCCACTACTTTTTTCTTGTCTGGGCGCGTTTTCTGATTTAAGGCATCCAAATCTATTTTTCCAACAACTTGAACCGACACTTCGTTTTCTTTTTTAATCGGTTCAAGAACAGCGGGCGTTGCTATTTCTACTGGTTTTTCAACAATAACTGGAGGAACAACAATTGCTTCAGGGACAATCGGCGCACTAAAAACCTGTCTTTTTATTTCATCTAAATTGATATCCGCTTCATCTTCATCATCAGCCTTCGGCTTCTCGATTACTTTGTCTCCCTCTCTAACATCTTTTAAAGAAAGTGATTCACGTCTTTCGCGAAAAGCCGGTCCTTTGGACTGTTCTTTCATACTTTGATCAGCCGCAAACTCTTTGCATAACAAGTCAAAATGTTCAGGTTCCAGTTTTGAATTAGGACTTGAATCAATTTTCACCCCTTTAGACTCCAAAAACTCCACCAATGATGGGAGTCCAACATTCAATTCACTTGCTGCTTTTCCTAATCGTATTGGTTTTCCAGCCATAAATCAGTTTTCTTTCAAAAAATATTATAATAAATTATTCAAATTCCGCTTTCAAGATGCGGAATACCTCGTCAATTGTTTCTTTTTCTAAGTCAGTTCGTTTTAAAAGATCCTCGGCTCCAATTTCTAATACTGACTTAGCAGTATCACAACCAATTGCTTTTAATTCGTCAATAATCCAGCTATCTATTTCATCAACAAATTCTTCTAAATCAACATCTTCGATATCAACTTCACCGTCTCTGTAAACATCAATGTCGTATCCACAAAGCTTTCCTGCTAACTTAATATTATTCCCTCCCTTTCCAATTGCTAAAGAAACTTGATCTGGCTTTAGATAAACCTTCACCCGTTTTTCTTCTTCATTAATATCTAAGGAAGATATTTTTGCTGGAGAAAGTGCGCGCTGAATAAGCAATTGATTATTTGACGTATAATTAATTACGTCGATGTTCTCATTTCTTAGTTCACGAACGATTCCATGGATTCTAGACCCTTTCATTCCCACACAAGCTCCAACTGGATCAACACGGTCATCATACGATTCCACGGCAACTTTTGCTCTTTCACCTGGCTCACGAACTATTTTCTTAATGGTAATGAGACCGTCAAATACTTCAGGAACTTCCAATTCAAATAGACGTTCCAAAAATTCAGGAGCCGTTCGTGAGAGAATAATTACCGGAGTGCTATTACGCATATCAACTTTAGAAACAACAGCACGAACGGTTTCTCCTTTTTTAAAGAAGTCAGCTGGAATTTGTTCTGATTTTGGCAATAACAATTCGTTTTGGTCATCATCCATTACAAGAATTTCTTTTTTCCAAACCTGATAAACTTCACCAGTTACAATCTCACCAACACGTTCTTTATATTTTTTATACAAATGATCTTTTTCAAGCTCAAGAATTCTTGAGATTAAATTCTGACGTAAGGATAAAATATTTCTTCTTCCAAAATCGGCAAATTTGAACTCTTCCGTTACTTCCTCCCCAATTTCGAAATCTGGTTCAATTTTAATCGCATCTGAATAAGCTATTTCAGTATTCGGATCTTCCACTTCACCGTCATCAACAATTTCCTTATTTAAGAAAATTTGCACATCACCTTTATCAATATTAACGATGATGTCAATATGCTCATCGGTTTCAAATTTCTTCTTAAACATGGCTCTGAACACATCTTCTAAAATATGTTGCATGGTTTGTTTGTCAATATTTTTTAAGTCCTTAAACTCCAAAAAGGAGTCAACAAGTTCAATACTATTCATAAATTATCATTTAAAAGATATTACAATTTTAGATTCCTTTACATCCGAGAAATGAACTTCCGTCACTTCTTCCACTAACACTTTTTTCTTTTTATTTTCTAGTTGTTTTGACACTTGATCTTTTATAATCATCGTGTCATCTGTTATCTTAATAATTTCCCCTTCCAGTTTTTCGCCATCTTTTCGTACTATTTCGACACGTCGCCCAATATTTTTAATATATTGATTGATATGCCTTAATGGTTTGTCTAAGCCTGCGGAAGAAACATGTAATTCAAAGTCTTCTTCGTCTCTATCTAAATTGTGCTCAACGTTTCTAGAAACAGAAACACAATCCGTAACTGTTACGCCTCCGACCATTTTATCGATCTCCACGTGAATGCTATTGGCAGAAGAAATTGTTAATTCAACAATGTATAAACCATTGTTTAATTCATTCATTCTTTCTTCGACTAGCGCTATTACCTTCTCTTTGTTAATCATTGGCAAAAAAAGAGGGGACTTTCGTCCCCTCACTTATAATTCTATTATTGCACAAAGATATACCTTTATTTATTACTGACAAACAATAATCAATTAAATAGCTAGTACATTTGCAATATGTTAATTGAAATAGAAGATAAAATCATCTCATCAGCCGTTTTTGAAAGAAAATTCGTGTGTGATTTAAATGCTTGTAAAGGCGCTTGTTGTATTGAAGGTGATGCAGGAGCTCCACTAAAAGAAGAAGAGGTGGCTCTTTTAAATGAAAATCTTGAGGAAATACTACCGTTTATGCGGGAAGAAGGAATTACCGCTGTTAAAAAACAAGGTGTTTCTTATAATGATATTGAAAACGAACCTGTTACATCATTAATTAATAACAAAGAGTGTGTATTTGTACACTACGACGCAAATAACATTGCTAAATGCGCCATTGAAACCGCTCATTTAGCGGGGAAAATATCAAATATAAAGCCCTTGTCTTGTCATTTATATCCCATTAGGCTTAAAAAAATCAATGATTATACAGCGATAAATTTTGATGAATGGAAGATTTGTGCTCCCGCATGCGTATGTGGTGAAAAATTAAACGTGCCAGTATACCGATTCTTGAAAGCGCCATTAATAAGAGCGTTCGGAGAGGCCTTTTATAAAGAAATGGAAATCATCGAGCGAGAGCTAAAGTCACTAGAATAATCTCACTATAAAAGAGCTTTCTCTAACTCCTTAATGCTCCTCTTCTCCGTCAGCTAAAGGAACCGTCTGAGGAATGAAATCAACATCCGAACCCGGCTTAGAATAATCATATGGCCAACGGTAAACAGTTGGAAGATCTCCTGGCCAATTTCCGTGGATATGTTCTACGGGTGTTGTCCATTCTAAGGTGTTGGAATTCCAAGGATTTTGGGGGGCTTTAGGTCCTCTATAGATACTATAAAAGAAATTGAATAAGAAAACCAATTGACCTAGGGCTGCTAACATCGCAAAGATGGTGATGATAACATTCAAATCCATAATCATATTATAAGAGGTCTCGTTAAAGTCGCCAAATGAAGAAGAATCATAATAACGTCTTGGTGCGCCTGCTAATCCAACAAAATGCATTGGAAAGAAAACTCCGTAGGCACCAACTAGCGTAATCCAGAAATGAACGTATCCTAAGCGAAGATTCATCATACGACCATACATTTTAGGGAACCAATGATATACACCTGCAAACATTCCAAATACAGCCGACATTCCCATTACAATATGGAAGTGAGCCACTACGAAGTACGTATCGTGAACAGCAATATCCAAAGCGGAGTCCGCTAAAATTATACCCGTTACACCACCTGTAACGAAAGTAGACACAAGGGCTACTGCGAAAAGCATTGCTGGCGTAAAAATTAGCGAGCCCTTCCACAAAGTTGTTAAATAATTAAATACTTTAACAGCAGAAGGAATGGCTATTAAGAGGGTAGTGAAAACAAAAACACTACCCAAAAACGGATTCATCCCTGTAATAAACATGTGGTGTCCCCACACAATAAATGAAAGAAAACCGATTGCTAAAATAGAGCCAATCATTGCCTTGTAACCAAATATTGGTTTTCTAGAATTCGTTGAAATAATTTCAGACGACAACCCTAGTGCAGGTAATAAAACGATGTACACTTCAGGATGGCCAAGGAACCAGAAAAGGTGCTGAAACAAAATTGGAGAACCACCGTGATTAGCTAGCATTTCACCGTTAACAATAATGTCTGACAAGAAAAAGCTTGTCCCTGCCAATCTATCCATCATTAATAATAATACTGCAGAAAGCAAAACTGGGAAAGAAAGCACACCAAGAATAGCAGTTACAAAAAATGTCCATATAGTAAGTGGCATTCTTGTCATCGTCATTCCTTGCGTTCTTAAATTAATAACTGTTACTATATAATTCAAACTTCCTATTAATGAACCAGCGATAAATATTGCCATAGAAATAAGCCACAGTGTCATTCCCATGCCAGATCCTGACATCGCTTGAGGCAGTGCGGAAAGTGGTGGATAAATTGTCCAACCTGCCATTGCTGGTCCCGTAGAAATGAACAATGAATAAAGCATGATTAATGAAGAGATCAAAAAGAACCAATAAGAAAGCATGTTAAGAAAGCCAGATGCCATGTCCCTTGCCCCAAGTTGTAGTGGAATAAGAATGTTTGAAAAGGTACCCGACAAACCACCTGTAAGCAGGAAAAACACCATGATTGTACCATGTATTGTTACTAATCCAAGATACATATCTTCCTTTAAGACCCCATTAGGTGCCCATTGTTCGCCTAAAAAGAATGATAAAAAATCAGAACTTTCACCCGGCCATGCTAATTGTATTCTAAACAATATTGACAACAACATGGCAACAATTCCCATAAATACAGCAGTCATTAAAAACTGCTTGCCAATCATCTTATGATCTTGACTAAAAATGTACTTTGAAACAAATCCTTCTTCATGATGGTGGTCGCCATGATGTAGGTCAGCGTGGTTGTGTTCGTCGTGTGCTACTGAAGCCATTTTGAAAAATTTATATTAATAATTATTCTTTTGAAGTATCTATTACATTTTTGCCGGAGCAGGATTAACTGGCGCAGCCTCAGCTATAGCAGGAAAATACTTTGCTCTGAACGTCTCTTTAGACTTTTGTTTCATCCAACTATCAAATGATTTTTTATCTTTTACAACGATAATCATTTTCATTTTGTAATGCGCTCCACCACAAATTTTGTTACATAACAAAACAAAATTAAATTTAGGATCATTCATTTTCTTTCTCATTTGTTCCGTCGTTAATATCGGTGTAAATTTCGTTCGTGTAGTCATGCCGGGAACATTATTCATTTGAGCACGGAATTGTGGGAAGTAAGCAGAATGCAAAACGTCTTTCGCTCTAAAATTAAATTCATAAGGCTGATTAACACACAAATAAAGCGTATCTCTTTGGATTATATCATCCCAAGCAGATTTGTCTTTGGCTTTTGAGTGATGTCCTTTCATTTGAAACAACTGCCTTAATATCCTTTCTTTTCTTGATAACTCAGCAAGCAAAACATTAGTTGTGGAATCATTAATAACTTTATCTCTATTATTTAAAATCTTTTGGATTGATGCTATTCCTGAAGGTCCTTCTATCATAATACGAATAGATGAATCAATTGTATTTGACGTTACAAGAGCCAACTCATTATTATCCGCGGTCAATTTATAGTCATGAGGTCCTAAGATATTGTCAGCTCCAGCGTATCTAGCTGTCCAATCAAACTGCTTAGAAAAAAGCTCAATTCTAACTGCATCATCAGCAGAACTTGCTGTTAATTTATTCCAGGATTTTAATCCTAGTATAATGATTACCGCCATTACAAGAGCAGGGACAATTGTCCAAATCATTTCTAATTTATTATTATGAGGATAATAATACGCCTTTACGCCTGGCTTTCGAACGTATTTGAAGCAAAAATAGAATAACAGAAAATTGCTTATAAAAAAGACAATTAGAATAATTACAAAATTCAAGTTTAATAACCAATCTGTTTCTACCCCTTCAATTGAAGCTGCCTCACCAAGGCCTGTGTAACCATATTTTAGCATTAAATAAATAAGGCCTAAAAACTGAAAGACCATAAAGATTAATAATATCCTTGCATTCAGGAAATTATCGCGGTTGGGAACTTCACATTCTGAACTTTTACGAAGCTTGGAGGATAATTCATAAACACGAACTAATTGAGCCAAGGCAACAATTCCTAAAATAACTGCTATTAAAATAATCAATTTACTTTCCATTTCTTCTTTAATTATCTTTTATCAAATATCGTGGTGAACACTTTCGTCCAAGAAGGGGTGATTCACGGGGGTTAAAGGTGCTTTCGTAAGGTTTCTAAGTATTACAAACACAAAAGAACCAAGAACCATTAGAGCCATACCAACTTCAATGAAGCCAATAGTAGCATTTGCGCCAAGGGATCCTGCAGAAACCATAATGTAAACATCCAACCAGTGGCCCATTAAAATTACAAGTCCAACAAATGTTAAAATTCCAAAATTTCTTTTCGCATCACGAGACATTAAAATCAACATAGGAAAAGCAAAATTTATAATAAACATAGCGAAATACAAGAACTTAAAGTTTTCAATACGCATAGCATAATAAGTAACCTCTTCGCCTATATTAGCATACCAAATAAGCATAAATTGAGAGAACCATAAATAGGACCATAAAAAAGACGTGGCAAAAGTCCACTTTCCTAAATCGTGAATATGAGATTCATTAACTTTAGGTAAATAACCCAGTTTTTTTAAATACATCGTAGTAATTACTAGTACCACCATAGATGAACACCACATTCCAGCGAATGTATACCAACCATACAAAGTAGAGAACCAGTGCACATCAATAGACATTAACCAGTCCCAAGCGGACGTAGAACTAAAAACGGCAAAGAAAACAAGAAACTTCGCTCCTCTCTTATAATTTTTGAAATGAAGATCAGTTCCGCCACGTTCATCTTCCTCAAGCGAACGTTTTTTAAATCCTCTAAGAAATAAGAGGTATGTTATGAAATAAATCAAGGTTCGAATCCAAAAAAACCAAACATTAAGATAAGCTGTTTTCCCTTGTATGATTTCGTCATGTTTAACCACTTCGTTATCCATCCAAATATAAATGTGCGCTCCGTCAAGAAGAGTGATTATTAATAAGAATAGACCTAGCAGGCCCATTCCATATGGCAGAAAACCAGCTACAGCTTCAATAACTCTTTTAACAGAGGCATACCAGCCAGATTCAGTTGCATAATTTAAAGCGAGGAAAAATAATGCGCCAAGTCCTAAAGCAAAAAAGAAAAATCCATTAATCAATCCATTCGTTAGTAATCGCGTAACAAAATGAGGGTCTTTATATCCTAAAACAAGACCCGTTATTAGCAGCAGCAAACCAGCAAGCACAACATAAAGAATTGTATTTTTAGCCGCTTTTGTTATTTTAAATTCCATAACTTAAATTATTTCGTTTTTGTTGCTGTTGAATCAATTTTTGCTACTGACTTCGGATTTCCATTCATATCAAACTTGCCGTAATCAGGGTTTTGAAATTGACGAATGTAGTGTACCAAAGTCCAAATTTCCTTTTTAGTTACTAATGAATTATGAGCACCCATCATTCCTTTACCATAATAAATTGAGTAGAAAATTTGACCATCAGAAAGCGCTGAACGCTCAGCATAAGCAGGAACACCTTGATAGGCACCGCTTACAACCATCGGTCCATTTCCGTCGCCTTTTTCACCATGACAATGCTGACACATAGCAGTATAAAGTTCTTTTCCTTTCAAAAACATTTCTTCGCTATTTTTGTTCGTTAAAAGGTATGGGTTTTTATCATTAATCGCTAGGGCGTATTCATCAGCTGTACTAAAATTAAAGCCATATAATCCGTGTGATTCTCTAAATAGAATATTTGCCTTTCTAGCATATGGCAACATAAGTTTTACCAACAAACTGTCGCCCTTTCCATAATAAGGAATGGAATTATTTGGTGGGTTCAATGCAGATAAAGCTGTTTTGTACTTTGGAAACCTTTTTCCTCTAATTTCACCATTATCGACATACGCCTCGATGGCTGGGCCTCTATACATATCCGGCATGTATTCCAATCCGGAGCTATCTGGATCCGAAACGCAAGATCCCAAAACGAACAAGGTAATTGTAAGTGCTGTAATATACGTTCCAAAAATTAGCGTTCTTCTCATCTTTCTATTATTAATTCGCTTAATTAACTTCTTTTTTATCGATTTCGACAAATCCAGTGTTTTTCAGTAACTCATCAATCTCTTTTTCGCTTGATTGGTGATTGTCAGATAATCTAATTTCCATAACAAATCTATCGTCAGTTGTACGTGGATCAGGATTATGAGCGGGCATACCTGGCAGCGTTTTATTAGCTAATAGGTAGGTTATCACCATACCATGTGCAGCGCAAAGAACCGTAAACTCAAAAGTAACTGGAACAAAAGCCAACATGTTTTCTAAATAGCTAAAGTTCGGTTTCCCACCGATATTCATAGGCCAATCCGTGACCATAAAGAAACGCATTCCTACCGTCGCTAACATAAGACCTGTAAGTCCATACAAAAACGCCATAATTCCTAGACGTGTATTTTTCACGCCAATAATTGGGTCAATTCCGTGAATTGGAAAAGGACTAAAAACATCCGCAATTTTTATCCCTTTAGAAACAAGGGACTTCGCGCCATCTTTTAAGACCTCCTCGTCATCGTACATTACATAAATTACTTTTTCTGCCATCTCAACAATAATTATTAATGATGTTTATGATAATCTGGAGCCTCTTTATACGATTGTCCCGAACCCTTTAAAATTGTTTTGATTTCATTAAGTGCTAAAACTGGGAAGTACCTTGCAAATAATAAAAAGAAAACAAAGAAAATGCCGATAGTACCAATATAAACACCAATATCTATATGACTAGGATAATGCATACTCCAAGCCGAAGGAAGGTAATCACGATGTATGGATGTTACAATAATCACATAGCGTTCGAACCACATTCCAATATTTACAACAATGGAAATGAAGAAAGTAAATAGTAAGCTTCTTCTTAATTTTCTGAACCACATTAATTGTGGTGAAATAACATTACAAGTCATCATAGACCAATAAGCCCACCAATAAGGCCCCGTTGCTCTATTTAAAAAAGCATATGCTTCGTATTCAACACCAGAATACCATGAAATAAATAATTCAGTAATATAGGCCGTACCCACAATGGAACCAGTCACCATAATTACAATATTCATGTATTCAACGTGTTTTGTATGTATATATGCCTCAAGACCCATCGCTTTTCGCATAACCAGCATCAATGTTTGAACCATTGCAAAACCTGAAAACACTGCTCCTGCAACAAAATAAGGTGGGAAAATTGTGGTGTGCCACCCAGGGACAATAGAAGTAGCAAAGTCAAAAGATACAATTGAGTGAACCGAAAATACTAAAGGCGTCGCCAATCCTGCCAAAACAAGGGATACTGTTTCAAATCTATTCCAATTTTTTGCTCCTCCAGACCAGCCAAAAGACAAGATAGAATACATTTTTTTAGAAACTGGTTTTTTAGCACGGTCTCTTATTGTTGCAAAATCAGGAATAAGACCAATATACCAAAACACCAACGACACAGATAAATAAGTAGATATTGCAAAAACATCCCAAAGTAATGGGGAGTTAAAGTTTACCCATAGAGATCCAAATTGATTTGGAAGAGGTAGCACCCAGTATCCTACCCACAAACGACCCATGTGAATCAATGGGAAAAGACCCGCCATAAATACTGCGAAAATGGTCATTGCTTCTGCAGAACGGTTAATTGCCATTCTCCATTTTTGTCTAAACAATAATAATACTGCGGAGATTAGGGTTCCTGCGTGACCAATCCCTACCCACCAAACGAAATTTGTAATATCCCAAGCCCAACCAATTGTTTTATTTAAACCCCAAACTCCGATACCAGTCCCTAATAAATAAACAATACAACCAATGCCATACAAGGCAATAATAAGTGCTATTCCAAACAGCACATACCACATTCTTGGGGCTTTGTCTTCAATTGGCCGGCAAACATCCTCCGTTACATCGTGGTAACTTTTATGACCAAGTATGAGTGGTTCTCTTATCGCTGCTTCTTTTTGCATGCTAAATCAATTTACTATTAATGATGTGCTTTTTTTTCTTCGTGGTGAGCTACAGGTTTCTCTTTTTGTAAACTTGATAGCAATTCATTATCCTCGTTTCTAACTTTTACTTTGTACCAAACATTCGGTTTAGCACCAACTTCTTCCAAAGCCTGGTAAGACCGATCATTTTTAGAACTTGAATAAACCGCCGATTTAAAATCGTTCCAGTCACCCACTAAGATAGCATTAGTAGGACAAGCATCCGAACAAGCAGTGGCAAACTCGCCATCAGTTATCATTCTAGATTCTTTCTTCGCCACTAATTTAGTAGATTGAATTCGCTGAACACAGAAAGAACATTTCTCCATTACCCCTCTGGTTCTTACAGTAACATCCGGGTTCAAAACCATTCTTCCTAAATCATCCTGAGCAGGATTTACTTCTGTAAACTTCTTGTATGATGGGTATTCAAACCAATTGAATCGTCGCACCTTGTAAGGGCAATTGTTTGCACAATACCTAGTTCCGATACAACGATTATAAGTCATTTGATTTAAACCTTCGTTACTATGGGTTGTCGCTAATACAGGACAAACTGTTTCGCAAGGCGCATGATTACAATGTTGACACATCATTGGCATGTGGATCACTTTAGGATTTTCGGCAGCAATTTCTGCCTTGTCATAGCTAAATGTGTCCTTGTCTTTTCGTTGACCAATTGTAGCTTCTTCATCTGAAGCAAAATAACGATCTATCCGTAACCAATGCATTTCTCGTCCTCTTCTTACCTCATCTTTACCAACAACAGGAACATTGTTCTCTGACTGACAGGCGATTAAACAAGAACCGCAACCGATACAAGATGACAAATCTATCGTCATTCCCCATCGATGTCCTGTTTTTTCAACAGGATGAGCGTCCCATAAATCAAATTCACTATTCGGAACGTCCACATGATGTCCTTCTTTATTTAATTTCTGAAGTGTATGTGCTGGATTATAGGCTTCTTTTCCTTTTGAAGTAAAGATTGGAAGCGTTGTCTCTCTAACAATTGAATGGCGTCCCATCACTGTATGATGAATTTGCGTTGAAGCAATTGCATACATCCCATCTACTTTCGATAAACTTCCTATTGTATCAAACTGTAAATTACCGTTCTCAGTAGAAACAAAATGGTAAACATTAGCGCCAATTGGCTTTAATCCTCCTTTCTCATCTAGATCGTGACCACCGTATTCTTTTGTTTGAAAAGCGGCTTTACCAATAGCTTCGCCGTTAGCACCACGCCCATAGCCTAAGGCAATACCTACTGTTTTTAAGGCCTGTCCTGGTAATGGGAATACCGGTAAAGTTACTTTCTTTCCATTAACACTAACCGTTGCCAAATTTAGACCATGTTCCTGATCATACGTAGTAACAAAACCTTGTTGTTTCATTTCTACAGGATTCATGGTGATGTAATTATCCCATGTCGCTTTTGTTATTGGATCTGGCATTTCTTGCAACCAAGGATTGCTTGCATGCTGACCATTTCCAATAGCACCTTTTTGATATAAAACCACTTCTAAAGCTCCTGCAGATGGCATTTTACCAAGAACACCGTCTTTAAACGGAGTTAATACGTTCAAGTTTCCAGGCACTGTTTCACAACTATTGTGCGTTGAGTAGGCAAAGTCTCCTAAAGGGAAACGTTCGGAATAATTTGATTTTATCAAATCGTAAGCTGTTGACGAATCTTTCCCTAAACGACTTGATTTTCCAGACCAAACAGAAAACGTTTCAATAACAGATGCTGTATTGTGTATTGGTCGTATCGTTGGCTGCGCAATAGCATAATGATTGTTGGTTGGTTGATAATCTAACCAAGATTCAAGTGCATGGTGATCTGGACATACATACGAACATAAACTTGCTGTTTCATCAGCAAATCCAGAAAATGAAACCGTTGTCTTAATCTTCTTCAATGCTTTTCCAAAAGCTTCACCATTTGGTAAAGAATAAACTGGATTTACACCCATAAAAAGCAAGGCATCTGGACCTTTGCCTGAAATAACGTCATTGGCAAGCTTAATAACTTTAGCATCTTCAGACTTAAATAATTTAAGGTCGTTAGTTAAGTCAATGGTTGTTCCGTAACTACCTAACAACTGATTTAATTGATTTGTCAGTAATTGAAGACTTACGTTATTAGAACCACAAACAACCAAAGAACTTTGCTTCGAGCTTTTCAATGACTTTAAGGCTTGATCGGCTATACTTTTTGTTGGTGTGTTTAGCGTTGAAGCCACAGCACAATTTCCACCTAAGCCTTTAATCAAGAAGGAAAGAACCGCGGCTTGTTCTGAAGGCTTGATCATACCTCTATAATCAGCATTGGATCCGGACAAAGACATGAAGGATTCGAATTGGAAATGCTTAGACATCCATTTTGAATCAGGATTTCTGGTTAATCCATATTGCTGAACATACTGATTAGCCATTAACCAAGTTCCGATAAAATCAGCACCTATACTAATAATAGTTTTTGCTTTCGAGAAATCATAACTCGGGATTATTGCTGCACCAAAGTTTTGCTCATTTGCTAGACGTATGGCAGAATAAGAGATGGCATCGTATTGAATGTGATTCAATGTTTGACCATTAGCAGACATTGCCGCTGACATTTCGTCAATTTGCTTTTGTAATGTCGGACTAATAATACTATTTGAAAGTAAACTTACTGTTTTTGCAGCTTTGAGTGATTTTGAAATGGAAGAGTCAACTGCAGACCACGAGGTTGATTTACCATTTTCTGTAGGCCCAACTAATCGTGCGCTATCATACAACCCTAAAATTGATGCAATAATTTGTGGATTAACTGCGCCCTGCGTTAAACCGAAATCCTTATTTCCTTTGATAAAAATAGGTCGCCCTTCGCGCGTTTTAACAAGAATACTTGCATATGAAGCACCATCGTAGTAGGTTGATGCATACCAAGTAGCCATTCCAGGGGTAACGTTTTCGGGTTTTACCACATAAGGAACCGCCTTAGTGACCGGAGCTTCACATGCAGCCAATGTTGCCGCAGCAACAGAGAACCCTAAAAACTTTAAAAAATCCCTTCTTCCAGTGGAGGTTTCATCAAGCTTATCATTTGATAAAAATGCCTCTACCGATTGTTGTGTAGGAAATTCATTCTCTTTATGTTTGATGAACTCAGTAGTTTCCTTTAGTTCTTCAATTCCTTTCCAATATTTTCTTGCCATTCCCATGTTTTTCTGACTATGACCTAATTATTAATAATGGCATTTTGCACATTCCCATCCACCCAATTCACTCACACTTACTTTACCATCTTTTAAATACTTTTTATATAATGTCTTATCATTATCTTTCAAACGACGATGAATCTCGTCATAATATCCGTTTTTACCATCGCCCAAGGGAACATCCTTTGCACCATGACACTCAATACACCAACCCATTGTCAAAGTTGGTTTTGATAATTTAATGTTTCCTTCAATTTTATTTAGTTCAGCTACCGGTTGAACCTTGACAGCTTCATTCATTTTTGTCATGTCCCCGTGACATTGTTTACAATCAATTCCGCCTACAACAACGTGTTGAGAGTGATTAAAATAAACATGGTCTGGTAAAACGTGCACTTTATTCCAAACTATTGGTTGAGTTTTTCCGGTATATCTTCCTGGCACTGAAGGGTCCCAACCGGCCGCAGCGTAAATTTTCTTAACTTCTCCTGCATAAGGCTTCCCCTCACCACTAATCTGTTTGTGACAATTCATACAGACATTAACAGTAGGAATACCCGCAGACTTAGATTTAGTGACTGAATTGTGACAATACTTGCAATCTATGCCATTTATTCCTGCGTGTTTGTCATGAGGAAATGCAATTGGTTGGGACGGCTGATAGTTTTCAACCACATTAATCCGATACAGACCTTGAAACAAGGTCACAATGATAGATAATGTAAGAACTAATACACCTAAACCAACAGGAAGTCTATATTTCCAAGCCCACGTTTTGAATTCAGATAAATAAGTTTGATTATCGTCAGCAGGACTCTCTCCGGCTGAAATTTTTAATTGACGCCTAACTCCCCCAACAGATAAAATGATTGTAATAAAAATTGTGCTTAAAATAATCCACATCCACATGTTTCCGCCACCTTCTTCTTTAGCCGTTTCCGAGGGGCCATTTGGAGTGGCGCCAGTAGCTACCACAGCAGCAGATGCTGGATCAGGTTGTGCATCCACCCAATCAAGAATTGAAATAACGTCCTCGTCCTTTAATTCAGTAAACGAGGTCATGACTGAACCTTTGTATTCCTCAAAAATATTTTTAGCTCGTGTAGACTTTCCGCTTGCACGTAGTTTGGCGTTGTTTTTTACCCATTCAACAATTAATTCACCTTCTCCGGCTGCTTCCCAACGTTTTCTAGCTTCAAATAATTTGGGGCCAGTTCCATTTTTATGCGGTTGATGACAAGTGGCGCATTTTGCCTTAAATAAACCTTCTCCATCAGCCAACAAACTAGTTGGAAATAGAAAAACAAGAAAAGAAAAAACGGCTATTAACCTTAAATTACTACGCTTAACCTTTTGAATATTAGATATTTTCATGAAAAAAGTTACTAATTTCTTAACCTACCGATGCCTTATAAATGCATTTTATCGAGCGTAAAATTAGATAAATAGAGTTGTTTCATGACAATATTATGACAAAAAAACTTAATTTAAAATCATTCTAAATAAGGTTTTGTTCATATCAAAAAGCGTTGGCTTGATTTTATGTAGTGTTGAATTCTTATTTTTGTTAGATAAATAATTTTAAATGAAAGGTGTCTCGATTTTATTTTTAATCTTTTCCAACCTATGTGGCGCGCAAATATCATTACGAGGTGTAGATTCTTTTGACCCTTTGATTGCTTCTTACAAGACTGAGTTTGCTTCTATGACTGGATACCGCATTCAAATTTGTTTTGACACGGACAAAAGCGTAGCTGATGAAGCGAAAAGAAAATTTTTAACCTCCTTTCCAAAAACGGATGTTTATATGACTTTTGAGAATCCAAATTTTAATTTGATGGTTGGAGACTTTAGGACCTACATTGCTGCAGAAAAAGTAAGGGCTAAAATACAAGGAGAATACACAATTAGTGTTGTTCAAAAAACTAATATAAAATTGCCTAGGGTAGACTAATTAATTCACCATCCTTGTGCTTTAAGAGGGATTAGGTCGCCATTTGCATCAATCAAACTCTTTCCCTCATCTTTACTTGTCATATAACCTATGGGTGTAAGGCTCGGGTTTCCCGCGACTTTGTCAAAATCATCCTGCTTTATGGTGAAGAGTAGCTCATAATCTTCCCCTCCATTTAAGGCGCATGTTATAGGCGAAATATTAAACTCTAATGCCGTTAACTTCGTTTTGTCATCCATAGGGATTTTCTCTTCAAACAATTGACAACCCAACTTGCTTTTTTCACATAAATGAAAGACATCCGATGCTAAGCCATCTGAGACATCGATCATCGAAGTTGGAAGAATACCAAGTTGCCCAAACAATTCTACCATGTCATACCTCGCCTCAGGCTTCAGTTGGCGTTGAATCAAGGCGTCATAGCCGTCAAGTTCGGGTTGAACAGAAGAATTCACCTTAAACACTTCGTTTTCTCTTTCCAAAATTTGGAGGCCCATGTAAGACGCCCCCAAACTACCAGTTACCATAATTATATCTTTAGAATTTGCGCCAGATCGCCGTGTTATTTTATTATTATCTACTCGTCCAATAGCCGTAATTGATATTGTTAAGCCAGCATAAGCAGCGCTCATGTCTCCTCCAACTAAATCAACATGAAAAGCATCGCATGCTAAATTAATTCCCGTATATAATTCCTCAAGGGCTTCCACCGGAAATTTACTGGAAACAGCAATAGAAACAGTTATTTGTTCTGCCCGACCATTCATCGCACAAATATCAGACACATTAATCGCAACAGCCTTATAACCTAAATGTTTTAGTGGTACATACATCAAATTAAAATGAACACCTTCAACTAACAGATCGGTTGTCATTAATAATGACTCCTTGTCGTTTAATTCAATAATGGCACAATCGTCACCGACACCTAACAAAGATGTGCTGTTTTTTATACTAAAATCGGACGTTAATCTTTCAATTAAACCAAATTCCCCAAGAGAATCAATATTGCTTGTTTTACTAGATGACATTAGGCCTTAAGTTATAGTTATTAAATCTGCTTCAAAAAAAACAAAATTACCATATTTAAATCACCTAAAATGAAGTCAATATTTTTAAACTTATAAGATAAAATAAACAGCGATTTCTTTAGTAAAAAATTGAGGGGCTATTCTATGAAAATACTACATAACATCTAGACCATTGGAATTATTTATTCCCTTTTTAAACTGGTCTAATAAAAAAAACAAAATAATTTATCTTGTCCAAAATAGTTTGATGTTAAGAAAAACTTTATTGAAATTTAGCAAAAAAGGGTCGCAAAAAAAATGCGCTGGTAAAGACTATTTTTATTTATCCCCATCTCATCTATTAACCTCAAACTTAAATAACATGAAATAATAAATAAAAATAAATTAACAAAAAAAACCCTTGAAACATAATGTTATCAAGGGTTTAATTGTTTTTAAGTGTTGACCCACTAGGGCTCGAACCTAGACTCTACTGAACCAAAATCAGTTGTGTTGCCAGTTACACCATGGGTCAATCGCGGAGGCAAATTTAATAACTTAATTTAAATTTTTATACTAAATAGTAAAAAAGGATGCTAATTAGTTTAAAATAATTATTGGTAAAAACTACAATATGATACATTAATATTCCTAAATTCGCGAACATTGTTAGGTTAAATTAAAGATAAATTAAATAGTTATGAATTATTCAAAATGGAATACCCGGTTAGGCTGGGGGGTGTTTTTAATAGCAACGATTGTCTATTTACTTACCATTGAAGAGACTGTAAGTTTGTGGGATTGTGGGGAATACATAACGGCTGCCTATAAATTAGAGGTTGGTCATCCCCCTGGAGCTCCTTTATTTATGATTTTGGGCAGAGTGTTTTCATTTTATGCAGCGCCAGAAAATGTTGCCGTATGTATCAATTCATTGTCAGCCATATCTTCTTCTTTAACCATTCTATTCATGTTTTGGTCATTGACGCTCTTACTAAAAAAATTAGTTTTAAAGCACAAAAATGAACTAAGCGAAGGAGATAAAATAGCTGTTTTTTCGGCGGCTGCAATAGGGTCTCTTTCGTATACCTTTTCTGATTCATTTTGGTTTTCTGCTGTCGAAGGAGAGGTTTATGCAATGGCATCACTATTCACAGCGATTGTATTTTGGGCCGCATTAAAATGGGATGAAGAAATGATGGAAAACAAACCTGATTTAACATCTAATTTTAGCAATCCAAATAGGTGGTTGTTGCTCATTATGTTTTTGTTAGGTCTCGCAATTGGAGTTCACTTATTATGTATCCTTGTTATTCCTGCAATTTGTTTTATTGTTTATTTTAGAATTAGTGAGAAAACAACCGCTGTAGGCATTGGACTTACAAGTCTGATCGCTCTTTTCACACTAGGATTCATTCAAGTAGGGGTGATTCCCGGAACTATTTCTCTTGCCTCTAGTTTTGAGGTGATGTTTGTAAATAGCTTTGGAGCGCCTTTTTTTTCAGGGACCATTTTCTTTTTTCTGATCTTAATCATCGGATTTACAATTTGTGTGTTATATGCTAGAAGAAAGGCAAAGACGATCCTATACAATGCCATTATGGGCTTGTTGTTTTTACTTATTGGGTATGGGTCATTTGCCGTTATTGTAATTCGTTCAAATGCCAATACTCCACTAGATGAAAACAACCCTGAGAATCTTGTCACACTGCGTTCATATTTAAACCGGGAACAATACGGCAGCGTTCCTCTTTTAAAAGGTCAATATTGGAACTCTTATCGTTTAGGAGAGGTCGATTCAGAAAATGGACCTGAAATTACATCAAAAGAAGGATGGGGTGACATTCCTCTTAATTATATTAGACGCTTTGTGGTGCAAGATGATGAGGGTAAGGAGGTTAAGGGGTTTGAGAAGGAAAAAGATGCTACTAATTGGGTTTCTAAAAACAAGGGGTCATATGATATAAAGGAGAAGTACTTTAAAAGTAATGGCTCCATTAATGAAGGTGGGATCACGGCTTATTCACAAGAAACGATATTCCCCAGAATGCATTCTGAGAATAATGCACACCTGCAAGGGTATAAAAATTGGTCTGGTTACGATGAAAATGAAGACAAGGGAACCGATATTGGTAGAGATGGTAATCGCTTACCAACATTTTCAGAAAACTTATCCTTTTTCTTCAGTTATCAAGTTAACTGGATGTATTTGAGATATTTCATGTGGAATTTTGCTGGTAGACAAAATGATATACAGGGACATGGTGACAATCTGCGTGGAAATTGGCTGTCTGGATTTGATTTGATTGATACAGCCAGACTTGGAAGTCAAGAATTTGCGCCTCATTTTTCAAAAGACAATCCATCACATAATCGGTTTTTCTTACTCCCATTAACCTTTGCTCTTATTGGTTTATTTTTTCACTTTTATCGGGCCCCTAAGGATGCATTGGTACTCTTATTAGCCTTCCTTTTTACGGGATTGGCAATTTTAGTTTACTTAAATCAAAAACCATTAGAGCCAAGGGAACGAGATTATGCTTATGCAGGGTCTTTTTACTTTTTTGCGATGTGGATAGGCATTGGGGTGTTTGCCCTTTATGATGCCGTGATGCGTTTTAAGAAAGAAGATATAAAAAAGGGCGCTATGCTGGTCGGGGGCGTTTTAATATTCACCTTAATCATAGATGTTTCTTTAGGGGGCGGTTTTGTTAATTCAATAATCTGGCTTTTTATTTCTGTTATGGGACTAGGTCTTCTTGGCGGAGCATTTATGCTGAGGAAAAGGGTTAAATCTGAAAATACTGCCGCGATTACCATGGCATTAATAGGACTATTTGTGCCGGTAATAATGGGTACTCAAGGCTGGGATGATCACAATCGAAGTGAGAAAACTTCGGCGCGTGATTTGGCCTATAATTATTTGTCGTCATGTGAGAAAAATGGAATAATTTTTACAAACGGAGACAATGACACCTTCCCACTTTGGTATCTTCAAGAGGTTGAGGGAATTAGAACAGACGTACGTGTTTGTAATCTTTCCTTAATGGGAACAGATTGGTATACCAATCAAATGAAAATGAAAGCTTATGAATCTGATGCGCTTCCTATTAAGTTTACTGAAGATCAAATATTAATGTACGCAGGAAACACTGATCAAATATATTTTATTCCTCTACTAACACTTTATCTCAGTGGTTCACCGAAACCAATGATAGAAAAGGTAATTTCAATGAGAATAAAAAACAACCCAAAAACCAGTGTTGAAGCTATTCGATATTTCAATGCTAAAATGGCTGGATGGCTTCCGAATATTACCGTTTCAAATATAGCGAAAAGTGCGGAATTTGAAAAAATAAAATTGGACTTGTTATCAGCAGATACTACCAATCTATTAAAAAACATCACTAAAAAATATGATGGGTTGATGGTTCTGTTTAAAGGTGAAAAAAATAAAACCATAGCAATCGATCAAAAGGTATTAGTAGAACTGAAACAATTGCTGGAGGATTTTGAGAAGCCTTGGCAATCATGTGACCTTACTGAAGCGATGGCTTTCACAAGGGATGAGGCAAATGCATTTGTTCCAGAAAAAGGGAATAGAATTACTTTTTTTCCATCATCAAGGTTTACGCTAAAGGTCAATAAAAAAAATGCTGTCTCCTCAGGCGTTTTAAAAACGGCTGATTTAAAAGATTGCCCAGATCAAATAGAATTTGAATTTAATCCAGAAAAAGATCAAGCATTGCAAAGAGACGAAATAATGATGATGGATATTGTCGCAAATAACGACTGGAAAAGAGGTATTTACTTTTCGAGTAATCGAGGGTCTTCGTTTGCCATTGCGCTGTTAAGTAGTGGCTATATTAAGCAAGTCGGTATGGCTTATGAATTAAGTCCTCTAAGGGTTGAACCTACATTTTATAACCTTACGAAAATGTATGAGAATCTTACGAAACGATACAGCTATGGAAAAATGAATAAAGCGAATGTCTTAACAGATTATTATGCGAGAAGGCATACTATACAATACAGAGTTAATTTTCTTTTATTAGCAGAACAATTTCTCAACCTGAAAAGTGACACGCAAAAAAACAAAGCGAAAGCTATTGAGTTACTTGATTTTTCATTGAAAAAAATGCCCTTAGAAAATGTACTCGATGTTGGTGAAGTAAACGGTTTTGACCCTATGTCTAGTTTAAGTATAAATAGCGAACATCAAAAGTTCATGTTTCAAGAAAAGGAAATTCGTCCTATGTGTAGCGGAACATTACATGAATACGTCCAATTATATTTCATGGCTGGAGCTAATAAAAAAGGAGAAGCTCTTGGCTTAAAGTTAATGGCGAATTACGAAAGTATAATTAATTATTTCAGCCATACAAATGCCAAGATTGGTGCTAAACCAGAAAATATAGAGGATTTGTTTGCCGTACTTGATGCCTGTTTTAAAATGCAAAGTACTCTACGGAAAAATGGGGGTAAAAATGGGGTGCTCCTTAATCGCATAGACAAAGCAATCTCTTCGGTATACGATAAGCTGATTCCAAAAATGACGAATGAGTTAATGCAATTAGCAAGTGATAATGACGAATCTGAATCTAACGGTTCGGGAAGATATTCCCAGCTTTTAAACAACTTGTTTGTTAATGCTACAGCGATGGAAGAACATTATAAACGACGGCCTGTAAAACAAAAGAAAGAGACGGGGAAATCAATTGAAGGATTGCCTAAATTGACTATCCCAAAATAGCATGAGATTCTTTTCAAGCCCACGATTGATACAATTGTTCTTTCCAAATTGGATTTGGAAAGGGCTTGAAAATGATGTTGTTTACTTAACCTTTGATGATGGGCCAACACCAGAGTCTACCCCTTATATTTTGGGGCTACTTAAAAAACATGACATCAAAGCCTCATTTTTTTGTTTGGGAGAACAAGCACTTAAATCCCCCGAACTAATTCAACAAATAGTTGGAGAGGGGCATTCCATTGGGAATCATACTATGCATCATGAAAATGGATGGAAAACAAAAAGCGAAACGTATCTTGAATCAATCGAACAAAGTGCAGCGTTGATTGACAGCAAGCTTTTTAGGCCTCCCTACGGGAAAATTCGATTGTCCCAATCGAAAAAACTACGCGAACTTGGGTATAAAATAATCCTATGGACCTGGATGTCCTATGATTTTGACAAGTCCATAAGTGCCCGCGAAATCATTTCGAAATCACGTAAAATAAAAGGTGGTGACATCCTTGTTTTTCACGACAATTTAAAGGCAAATGAACGAAGAAAAGAGGTGTTGCCCTGTTTAATCAACTCAATTATTAAGCAAGGGTATCGATTTAAAACTTTGTCGTAATGAATTACTTTTTTGAACATTTACTGAAAGCATTTCACCTGCCACTCCAAAATCCAGTGTTGATCTTTTCACTGATGCTCTTCATTATTTTACTTTCTCCCATAGTCCTTCGTAAAGTTAAGATCCCCGCTATTATTGGGCTTATCATTTCAGGGGTTATTATTGGGCCACTCGGCTTAGGCCTGCTCGGAAAAAACACAATGGATCCAGAGGGGTCTATTAAATTGTTTGCTACCATAGGACTGCTTTATATTATGTTCATGGCGGGCTTAGAATTAGACTTCACCCAATTTAAACGGTATTGGTCAAAAAGCTTAACTTTTGGAATACTTACCTTTATTATTCCCATAACTCTTGGGTACCCGATTTGTTATTGGGTATTACATTTAAGTCCAACTGCTAGTTTGTTGACGGCGAGTATGTTTGCAACCCACACCTTGGTTGCTTACCCAATCATAAGTAAATATGGTTTATCAAAACACCCAGCTGTAGCTATTGCTGTCGGGGGAACGATATTAACCGATACGGCTGTTTTGATAATTCTAGCAATTATCTCTAGTTCAACTAAAGGTAGTTTGGACATCTCCTTTTGGGTAAGGCTGATTACCTCACTTACTATATTTTCCTTGATAATGTTTTATTTCATTCCTAAAATTGCTCGTTGGTTTTTTAGTAAATTAGATAGTGAGAAAACTTCTCAATATATTTTCGTGTTATCCATTATCTTCTTTTCGGCTTTTCTAGCTGAAATGGCAGGAGTAGAACACATAATTGGCGCCTTTGTCGCAGGACTAGTTCTTAATAAATTAATTCCTCACAATTCCATTTTAATGAATCGAATTGACTTTATAGGAAACTCTTTGTTCATTCCATTCTTCTTAATTTCTGTAGGGATGGTGGTTGATTACCGAGCTTTTTTTCAAGGAAGTTGGCCATTAATCATTGCTGGCGTATTGACAACCTTCGCTATTTTTAGTAAATGGCTTGCCGCATTTGTCACCTCGTTCATTTTTAAACTTAGAAAGTCGGAACGAAGTGTTATTTACGGATTAAGTACTTCCCACGCAGCTGCTACGCTTGCTATTATTATGGTTGGTTACAACACGGTTCTTAATCAAAAGGAAATCGATGCTGCAGCCCTGAAAAACTTAATTATAGAACCAATTAGATTACTTGATAAAAACGTACTAAACGGAACGATTTTATTGATTTTGATAACTTGCATGGTCGCCTCTTTTATTACAGAAATGGCAGGAAAGAAATTGTTGCAAGAAATGGCTGAGAATAATGAAGATGACAAAAATGAAACTCGCTTAAGAAATCAACATGTTCTTGTCTCAATGACGGAATTGAAAGGAAATGAAACTTTATTAGATTTTGCAGCACTTATTAGTGATTTAAGGGTAATTAACCCCATATCGGTCGTAAGTGTTCAACCAAATAATGAAGATGCGGAACGCTTAATTCGAAAATCGAGAAAGTCTTTAGAAGAAATAATGAAGCACTTTGCTGGTCATGAAATGAAAATTAATACGATCGCAACGATTGATCTAAATTTGTCTTCTGGTATTTCTCGGGTGTCAAAGGAACTCGTTGCCGATTTAGTAATGCTGAACGATAGTAAAAAATTAACGTTATTAAATCGTTTAATTGGAGACGATCGACAGCACTTATTAGATGTCTGTGAAAAAACCATCTTCTTTTGTCAATTAGATAAAACATCTATTAATTACAGAAAATTGGTTTTGGTAAGCCCTAAACTGGCAGAGTTAGATCCGGCATTTAATCTCTGGGCAGTACGAATTCTCCGCGTAGCGAAAGAGTTGAAGATTGACATTATATTATATGGGTCATTAGCAACTTATGAACGCCTTCTTAAAGTGGGGGAAGTAAATAAATTAGAAACCACAATTCAACATGAAGAAATCGAGGAGCTTGATGATCTCTTCTTAAAATCTTCTAAAAACACTCATGATTTAATCGTCATATGTGCCGCTCGTTTTGGGGCTGTTTCATTTACCTCGGAATTAGATGGTTTCCTTTCACGGGTAGAAAAAGCATATCCTGAAAATGATACTATTGTCATTTATCCCGGGCAAGAAAAAGAAAATTTATTTTCCACTTATGAAGACGTATCGGGAAATGCAATTGGTCTTGGTGTGGAAACGATTCAAAAAATTGGGAAGGAAGTTGGAAGTATATTTAAAAAAAATAAAGAAACAGATTCCGAGTAATGAAGACCAGAACAAACTTATTTTTTATTCTTTTAAGTAGCTACGTTGTCCTACAATTTTTATGGTGGGGATACCATTTAATTGAGCTAAGTCAACTCGTTGAATTGAATCGTGCTGTTTCTGAAAGGCGGGTGTTAATGATTCTAGGTGAGGGACTTGTCTTTTTCGCCTTGTTGATCTATGGGATTTGGAGGATTCGCAAATCAATTCAAAAGGACATTCAATTGTCACTTAGACAAACCAATTTTATTTTATCCATTACGCATGAATTAAAGACGCCTATCGCTTCGATTAAGATTCTTGTTCAAACACTACTTAAACACGAATTAACCGTTGACAAAAGAAACGAATTGCTTAATAAGGCTTTGGAAGAAAATAAAAGGTTAGAATTAATGATTGAAAATATTTTACAGGCGGCGAATTTGGAAAACAAATCGCTAAAGCCAGAAAAATCACTGTTTATTTTTTCTGTTTTTTGCCAGGAAATCATTGATCGATACCACAAAATACATGGAAAGTCTTTCATCGAATTCCAACTTGTTGAGGACGCAGAACTGAACGCTGATCGTTTTATGATGGAAGTAATAATTATTAATCTAATAGAGAATGCTATTAAATATGCCGGGATTGATTCAAGTATTATACTTTATTGCCACCAAGATGGAAACTCGTTTGTTTTTGGTGTGAAAGATAGCGGTCCGGGTATTCAACTGGCGCAAAGGGAACAAATCTTTAATAAATTTTACCGTATCGGGAACGAAGAAACAAGAACTCAAAAAGGAAGCGGACTTGGTTTGTACCTAGTAAAGCAATTCACAGAATTGCATAATGGTAGAATTAATTGTGTTGAAAACCTCCCCACTGGAGCGAATTTTCAAATTGTATTGCATACATGAATAAAGTTGGCTTAATCATATTAGATGGATGGGGAATTGGAGATGGTTCAAAGGCAGATGCCATTGCGCAATCTAAAACCCCCTTCGTGGATTCCTTATTCTTGACCTATCCACACTCGCAATTAATTGCCGGCGGTGAAGACGTTGGATTACCCGATGGACAAATGGGAAATTCAGAAGTGGGACATCTAAATATTGGCGCTGGGAGAATTGTTTACCAAGAGTTAACGAGAATCAACAAGTCTATTCGTGAGGGAGACTTTTTTCTAAATCCTATTTTATTAACTGCTTTTGAAGAAGTAAAAAGTAGAAACTGCAAATTGCATTTTATTGGATTAGTTTCGAATGGTGGAGTCCATAGCTCCGAGAAACACTTGCATGCGCTTTGTGCATTTGCCCATCAACAAGGAGTAAAAACTTCTTATATCCATGCATTTACAGATGGCCGCGATTGTGACCCAACAAGTGGCCATGGATTTATTACAGAAACGGCCTCTATTTGCGCGCCTTATGGAGCAAAAATAGCCAGTATCATCGGGCGTTATTTTGCAATGGACCGAGATAATCGCTGGGAACGTATTAAAAAAGCCTATGATTTATTGGTCAATGGTGTAGGAATCGCTTCTGAATCTGCCTCTGATAGTAT